>Ga0155550_1402_pt2 | contig 10676 bp, 6 predicted proteins | sample RifCSPhighO2_12_FD_107207 | JGI IMG/M metagenome (GOLD analysis project Ga0155550, IMG submission 107207) | Burkholderiales bacterium RIFCSPHIGHO2_12_FULL_61_11
GAACCTGCTTGCCGGTTTCCTTGGAAGCCTGCCGCACAACACGGTAAAGACGCTCGGAAATGCCTTCAAACTCCACCATGCGCGTGCGCAGCAGGTCGCGCTGCAATTCACGGATCTGACGGGCCTGGGCTACCAGATTGTCTTCAGCGGCTTCGACGGTGCGCTGCAAGGTGCGCTGCACCGTCGCGACATCGTTCACCGATTCAGCCATCATTCGGGTCAATTCCTGGACCCGGGTAAAGCGGTCAAACTCAAGCGGATCGAACCCGGCCTGGTCTTCCTTGGCCAGGGCCAGGCGCGACTGCATCTGGGTTTCAGACTGCAATTCAATATCGCGCAGTTGCTGGCGCAAACGGTTCAGGTTACCGTTCATGTCGCCGAGCGATCCGCGCAACTGAGCGAGTTCGGCTTCCAAGCGGGAGCGCGTGATCACGACCTCGCCGGCCTGATTGACCATGCGGTCAAGCAGCTGCGATCGCACACGTATCGAGGCAGAAGAAACTTGCCGCAATGGCTGCATGGCCAGGCCTTGCGGCGCCGGTATCGCAAGCCTTCTGGCGTTTGCTTCACTGGAAACTGCCCCATCGGACAAATCCTCCGGTACGGCCAACGCTGGCGGTTCAACGGCAGCCGACGGCGCTGCAGCTACCCCAGCGCCTGTGGTGTCGGCCTGACGCAAGGCTTCAAAGGTGGTTTGCAGCGCGTCAAAGCGCGTCAGCAGGGGTTCGAACGCCTGGCTTGCCGCGCCATCCGAACCGAGATACTCGATTTCCGACTCAATTCGGTGCGCCATTTCACCGAGCCGCATGGCGCCGGCCAGACGGGCGCTGCCTTTGAGCGTGTGCAAGGCACGCAACACTTCCATGCGTGCGCTGAGATTGTCAGGCCGCGCGGACCACTGCCGCAGGGCCCCGCCCAACTGCGGCATGAGCTCGGCGCATTCTTCTTCAAAAATTGGAAACAGTTCAGGGTCGATCGCGTCAACCGCGTCGATTTCCTCATCGGCTTCCTCGCCAAAGCTTGCAGCTGCAGGCGTTATCAGCGACTCCCATGACACAACGACGGCGGGGGCTGGCACCGATGCGGCCGGGAAACGAGCCGGCACCGCGACCAACTTGACCGCCACCGTTTCACGCGCTGGCAAAGCCACGGTTTCGGCACCGTGGCCGGTGGCGGGCGGAGCTTCAGCGGAAAAATCAAGATCGGAAAAATCGCTCACGGGCGGCAGCACCGAGTCGGAAAAATCAAGCTGGTTCAGCCGCGCAAGAATGCCGGCATCCGACGCCTTGAGGAAGCCGGCGGCAAACTGGTGCAACAAGCGGCGAATATCTTCCGCCGCATCAACAAAAAGCTGGCCATATTGGGTCGCGCCATTGCTGTGATGCGCCCGGGACTGCTGCAAGGCATGCTCCATTGCCCGCGCCATTTCCGACAAAGCAACAAAACCGACCGTTGCAGAACTGCCCGCCAGGGAATGAGCGAGCGCTACCGTCGAGTCACTGACCAGTTGGTGGCTTTCAATCGCCCACTCGGAAACTTCGGTGACCAGTCGACGCGACCATTCATCGGCCTCGTTCAGATAGACGTTGTAAAGAGGGATGCCGATGCGCAAGCTACCAATGACCCTGATTTGCTCATCCCCATTGCTGTCTGTCGGCAGGGTGCTATCGGCAGCATCGCCAAACGCTGCAATGTTCAGGACCACGCCAGCTTCGTCGGGCTGCGGCTTGCTGGCTTGAACAAGATCAATCGGGTTAACTGCCTTAACGGTCTCAACCGGCTCAGGCAATGCGGCAACCCGCTCCAGCTCCGTGGCGAAAGAAGGGTCAACCATGATGGGCGAGGAAGGCTCGGTTGCTACCGCCCCGAAATACTTGTAAAAAACGTCTGCCGACCATTCAACCGCCTCAACCGCCTCAACCGCCTCAACCGCCTCAACCGCCTCAACCGGCTCAACCGGCTCAACCGGCTCAACCGGCTCAACCGGCTCAACCGGCTCGGGCGGGATACCGCCGTCAGCGGGAAGAACGAACAAGCTGTCGAAATCAATGTTTTCCATATTGATGACGGACGTAGACACCTTTCCGGCAGGTGTTTCGGCCAGCGCCGCGGCAGCCGAAATTTCGTTATCAACAAGGATGTCGAACTCAAAGGTGGCTTCAACAGCCGCGCTGACAGCCAGGTCAGCGTTTGCGTTGTCAAGTGCCCCGGACTCCGCTTGAGGTTCCGGCAGCTCAAACGCGTCGGCGTCAACGGCTTGCATCGCCGTAGTTGAAATACCAGCCTCGCTGATTTTTCCCAGGTTCAAAGCGCTGTAGCGCCCTTCGGTGCGCATGGCGTCTGCACTGCTTCGGAAGGGGGACGCCGACCATGACGCACTCTGATCCGCGGCGATATCGGCAACCCAGCATCCAAAACCGGCCAGCACCTCGGAGGACAAGGCCCTGAACTCAATGGTGGCTGTTTTTTGATCAGCTAACCAGCTATTAAGCAGTTGCTCAAGCGCCCACGCGGCTTCGCCAAATTCACTGAGTCCGACCATTCGCGAACTGCCTTTGAGCGTATGGAAAGCACGCCGCAGCACCGTCAGCTGGGCCACATCGCCCGGGTCGCTGGCCAGTGCCGCAATGGCCTCCAGTGCATTTCCGACAACTTCACGGGCTTCCTCAAGGAAAATATCGCGCAAATCTTCTTCTTCGAAATCCACGGGCGCGGCCTGGCGGGCTGACGCGTCTGACTCCTTCACCACGGTGCCGGCCAGGGCGGTCAGTGCATTGGCTGCGGCGTCCGCATTGTTCACGGAAACCGCCAGCGACGCATCATGGGCGCTTTGGGCCAGGGCGGGCTGCTCGGCAAGCGCAGCATGGGTGGCCAAGGCATCAAGTTTCCCGGTGAGCTTTTCGCCCAGTTCGCCATGACCCGCTTCCCGCACCACGTCGATCACTTCGAGTGACAGCAAATCGCTGTTCAAGCTCACGGCTGAAGCTGCGCTGGCGGCGTTGTGGGTGCGTCCCATCAGGGGCTTCAATTCACCTATTTCTTCGTCATAGACAAACAGCTTTTTCGCCAGTACCGGCTGGTAATTGAGCATGTCAATCAGGAAACTCAGTGCCCCCAGGTTGTTACCGAGGTGCTCAAACGTTCCAGCGTCTCGTGCCTGGTCAATATCACTGACAAGCATTTGCTCGACGCTGACCTTCATGCGAGAAATGGCGTGCGATGCCTGATCAAGTCCGAGGACCGAGAACACACCCCGCATCTGTGAAAGCTGCACGGGCACCGCCTGCAAGGCTGCTTTGTCCTGTGGGTTGCGAAAGAAAAGGTCCAGCGAATTTTCAAGCTCACCCAGAGACACGCGCAATTCGCCCACCACGCTGCCCATGGTCTGCTTGTCGCTGACCCGGCGGTACAACTCTTCCATCCAGCCTTGCAGCGGCTGGGGCTCGCCGTCCGCCCGAACCCCTTCGAGACGCTCAGCCAAATTGGCCGTTCGCACGCTCAGTTGCGGATCGTTGGGGTCAAGATCCTCAAAGGCCGCTTCCAGATAGAGCACCGAAGTCGCAACTTCCATTGCCAGTTCAATTCGCGGCGCAAGACCGCTGCGGACCGTGGCGTCAACCGCTCGGGTCAAGGCTTGCGCAAGCGGCTCGCTGGGCGGATGCAGCTTGAGCAGGGAGTCACTCACCAGGCTGAATTGGTCGACGACCGATTTGAATCGGCTGACGTCTCCGGCAGCAAGCGAAGACCAGAGTTCCTTGGCAGAGATGATTCGCTTGCGCGCCTGCGCCAAGAGGGCCGGATCAAAACGACCGAACTGCACGATCTCGTAATTCACGGGCTTGGATCGCGCCAGGCCGTAGCTTGACCGGACGGCTGACAGGACAGGCGTGTCACTGGTCTGGCTTGAGACGGCCTGGGCGCAGAAAAATAGCAGATCCTGCGCAAGGCGCTCGGAGATCGCGGGATCACCCTTGGCCAGCGAGGCGTATTGCAAAAGGATTCTTGACGCCGCGCGCCGGACATAAACATCAGAGCCCAGCAAGTCGTTCGCAACGGCTTCAAAGTAGGCGGCGGCAATTTTCCAGAAGATTCTGGGTTGCCGGTCGGTTTGTTTTGCTGAAAATCCAAGGCTTAATTCCTGGAGATTCTGCGCGGCCTGCGGTGCCTTGCCCCGCATGAGCTGAAGCACTAAGGGATCCATCAAAGCCCGTGCGCTGTCGTCGTAGTTCCGGGGCTCAGCCGCCACGACCAGCTCAGGCTCCAGCCAGCGCCATTCAAACGGCCATAAATCCGCCGGGTGAATACGGTCAGCTCGGACCAGCTCCTGAATGTCGCGGTATTGGGGAAACAGCGAAACCGCAGAGATCGGCTTGTCGGCAAGCACGCATTCCAGGTAGTCGGTCAGTGCGAAGCTGGCGCGCTCAATTTTGGTGGCAGCCTCCTGGCTGCATTGCTCGGGTTGCGCCACAAACTTTTGCACCGCGGCCTCCATGGCGCGGAGCACCAGCGCAGGCCCTGCCAGCCCCACCATTTCCAGCGCGCCCACAGCCTGGTGCAACTGCTGACGCGCGATCCGCAGCTGGCTGGCATCAAGCGCGGCGAGATCCGAACCGCGGGCCGCCTCGACCTCACGCACAAAACGCTTGAGCGCTTTTGCGGCGCTATTGAGCGACTTGCGGAGTTCATCAAGCACCCAAGCCAGCGGGCCAAGATCGTTGATGGTGAGATCGAGTTCAATCGCTGTTGAATTCGGGACGTTGGATTGCATAGATGACAGGCCTGTTCAGGAATCGGGGTTCGCAGTCAGCGTTCAGCTGTTGGCGCACAACAGACAGAGATCAGGCAATCTTGAATCGGGATATCGACTGGCGCAGTTCGTCCGCCATGCGTGAAAGATCACGCACCTGCTGCGCCGTGGAACGGGTACCTTCTCCCGTTTGCTCCGTCACCGCAAAAATGTGCTGCATGTTGCCTGCCACCACGTTGGCTGATGCTGCTTCCCTGGACGCGGCACTGGAAATCTGCTCAATCAGATCCGCAAGGCGTCGTGACACATGGTCAATTTCGGTCAGCGCCGTACCCGCGTTATCAGACAACCTGGCCCCTTCGACCACACCGTGCGTGGAGCGCTCCATGGCCGCCACCGCATCTTGCGTATCGGTCTGAATAGCCTTCACCAGCGCCGAAATCTGGCGCGTCGCATCCGCGGAACGTTCAGCCAGTCGCTGTACCTCTTCCGCCACCACCGAGAAACCGCGACCGGCTTCACCGGCCGACGCCGCCTGGATGGCCGCGTTAAGAGCCAATACATTGGTCTGCTCGGTAATGTCGGAAATCAGTTCGGTAATTTCACCAATTTCTTGAGATGATTCACCCAGCCGTTTAATCCGTTTGGAGGTTTCCTGAATCTGGTCACGAATGAAGTTCATGCCACCGATGGCACTCTGCACAGCCTGCAGACCGGATTCGGCGGCTGTCAGCGACTGACGCGCCACTTGAGAAGATTCCTGCGCCTGCGTGGATACCTCATTAATTCGGGACGCCATGTCGAGCACCGACTGACCGGTTTCGCGAATCTCGCGCAATTGCTCGGTGGACGCGGCCAGCAGTTCCGTGGAGGTACCTTCCACCTGGGCCGTCGTCTGCGCAACCCGGGTCACCGTGCTTTGCACGTTACCCACCAGCTGGCGCAACTCTTCCACCGTGTAGTTCACCGAGTCGGCAATGGCGCCCGTAATGTCTTCGGTCACGGTCGCCTCCTGCGTCAAATCACCCTCGGCCACTGTCTGCAACTCATTCATCAAGCGCAAAATGGCAGCCTGGTTGGCGTCATTGACGCGCTTGGCGTCCTGCTCCTGATCCTTAGCCTCCTGCCTTTGATTCTCGGCAACGGTCTGACGCTGCTGACTGTCTTTCACCTGCAAACGGACCAGGCCTGCCGCGCAAAGCAGCGCGAAAGTGGCCGCCACCGCCAAGGTCGTCAGCGCAGTCGCGCCCACGCCGGCTTGGGCAGACAGCTTGCCCTGCAAATCCTCAAGACCACGGCGCAGGGACTCGCTGTCGCCAATGATTGAAGACTGGGCTTCACGGGCTGACACCAGCCCCTGCAAGTTGCCCAAAATGGCACTGGCCTGCACCCGCGTTTGCTCATAGAGCGCCATCAGGGCATTGAGCCGCTCGCGCGTCTGGGGGTTGGTAGAGCCGTCCAGTCGCAACTCAGGGCTGCCGTCCTGCAGGCCTTGGGTGATTTCCTTGAACGAGTTCAAATCCTTGCCCAGCAAGAACACCGCCTCGGGACTCACGCCTTCCATGGTCAGGAACTCATTGGCTGACTTACCAATGCGCTGGGTCAACATCACCAGCTGGCCAGACGCGGAAATTTCTGCCGGTGCCGCATTTTGCTGGAGCTTGAGCGATGACACGGTCTCGGCGATTTCCAGCAAATCTGAAGATTGACGGTTGATTGTGCGCAAGGCGCTACCCACCTCGGTCAGAATTTTTTGCTGATCCATCACTGTTTTTGTATTTCTTTCCGCCCGCTCCATCAAAGGCGTGATTTTTTCCACCTCGGCCTGCAACGTGTCGCTAACCGGCGCCAGATTCAAACTGGCTTCGCCCGACTTCAGGCCGCGCACGGATTTGGCCAATACGTCAGCGCTTTCGCGCACATCGGGAAAGGCCTCGGCGCTACCCACCAGCGCCTGCGATACGGATTTTGCCAACCGCTGGGACTGCATCAGGGACTGACCGGTTGCTTCCAACTGCTGGGCCACCTTGCCTGACTGGTTGAGCGCCAAAAAGGTCACAAGGCCAAACACTGCCAGCGCCAGCACCAGCAAAGTCACCAAAATCTGCTGATGCTGGCCCATGCTTCGGCGGCCGAGCAAGGGAAGGGTCAGCAGGTTGGCGTCTTCACCCGGCGCGCCCTCTTGAGCCGCTGACATGGGGCGTGGCGCAAAGACCTCCTCCGGGGTATCGGCCTGATGAGTGGCCGCCGTGTTCAGAGAGGCTTCCTCCATGGATCCGGTAGCCAAGGGATCGCCAGGCATATCCAGCGAAGACATATTCAGGCTGTCTTCAGGCTGGACAAACTTGGTTTTAAATTGCTTTTGAATATTATCAATAACAGACATGGTGAGCCTTCCGGGAGAAACAGGGAGAGGTTGCGCTACGCGCCTATCGTCAAAAAATGCGCTTGCTGGGCAAGCCACTGCAGGTTGATTTCCTGCCAGGTTGAACCGTGGCGATCAATAAACCGATGACCAAAATATTCTGGCGCGTCGGGCTCTTTTTCTGAAAAATCGCTAAAGTCATCCTGCTTTCTCAGCCCCGCCAGCTTGTCAATCAACAAGGCGCAATTGACCTCGAGCGCGCTATTGAGCGCAACCAGCCTGGAGTCCGGACGCACAAGCTCATTTTTCAGTGCCGGTGCCTGGCCACTCACGAAGCTTGCCAAGTCAACGACACCAAACAGACCGCCCCGCAGATTGGCAACTCCGACGAACCAGGCTTGGGTATAGGGAACCGGCTGGGTGCTGACCCAGGGGAAAATTTCGCCCGACTGGCTCAAGGGAAACAGGTAGTTCTTGCCAGCCGCCTCGACCGCCAGCCACGACGCGGCAACACCTTGCGTCTGCGCAATTTTCAACCGGTCGGCCAGCCGCGTTTGGAGCTCTCTAAGAGCTTGTCTTTTCGCCATGCTTTAGATGTGTTAGGGTCTAAATCAGCCAAGAGCCTTGATTTTGGCCATCAATTCAGCCGTATCCACAGGCTTGGTGATGTAGTCGCGAGCGCCTTGGCGCATGCCCCACACCCGGTCGGTTTCCTGGCTTTTGCTGGTGCACATCATGATGGGGATGTCGGAATAAAGCGGGTCACGTGCGATGGCACGCGTCAACTGAAAACCGTTTTGCCCCGGCATCACCACGTCCATCAGGATCAGTTCGGGCTTGTCTTCCGCCAGCCGACGAAAGGCATCCTCGGCATTCTCCGCGGTTTTGACCGTGAAACCATTTTTGACCAATAAATCGGTCAGGAACATCAACTCGGTTTTGGAGTCGTCAACTACCAGTATTTTCTTGATTGCCATTTCGCTCATCCTTGTTTTGCACTGCCAAGCGTCTGCACCGTTTGCAGCAACTGGTCTTTGGTAAAAGGCTTGGTCAGGTAGTCTTGTGAGCCCACCATGCGACCCCGCGCCTTGTCGAAGACACCGTCCTTGGAGGACAGCATCACGATGGGAACACCCGCGAACTTCACATTGCGCTTGATAATCGCACAGGTTTGATAACCATCCAGACGGGGCATCAGGATGTCACAAAATATAAGGTCGGGCTCGTAGTCATTGACCTTGGACAACGCATCGAACCCGTCGTCGGCCAGCAAGACTTCATGGCCGCCCTGCTTCAGGAAAATCTCGGCGCTACGCCTGATGGTGTTGCTGTCATCGATGACCAAAACCTTCAGTCCGGAACTCGGAATACTCACTGCCTGTGCTCCTTTTTTTGCAGCCGCTGGTGCCATGCCACCGGACTGCGACAATTCAGGCGAGTGCCCAAATACTTATAGCTGAACCATTTCGAAATCTTCCTTGCGCGCGCCGCATTCCGGACAAGTCCAGTTCATGGGCACCTGGGTCCAGGGCGTCCCTGCGGCAACGCCATGTTCGGGGTCACCCACAGCTTCGTCATAAATCCACCCACAAATTAAACACATCCACGTCGTTGTTTGAGTCACAGCTTAAGTTGCCTTCGAATAGAATGCAACAATTGTATCGAGGCGGCGTTGCTTATTCGCGTACAAGGCAAAATCGCAGCTTATGGCAAACCCCAATACCCCCCTCCTGGATAGTCGACAACTTCAAGCCGAGGACGACGAGACGTCGCCGGCCTGCGTCATGACGTTCAATGCCAACGACCCGAGCGGCGCGGGCGGCCTGACCGCAGACATCGCGGCCATCCAGTCGGCCGGGGCGCATGCGCTGACAGTCGTGACCGGCAGCTATGTGCGTGATACCGCCGAAATCTTCGACCATTTTGCATTTGACGAGGATGCCGTGACCGACCAGGCGCGCCACGCGCTGGAAGACATGCCGGTCTCGGCGATCAAGGTGGGTTTTGTGGGTAGCCCGGAAAACATCAGCACCATTGCCGAAATAGCATCGGACTATTCGGAAGTCCCGCTGATTGCCTACATGCCCAGCCTGTCCTGGTGGGATGAAAGCGAGATTGACAACTATCTGGATGCCTTTCGCGAGTTGATGCTGCCGCAGACCACCTTATTGATCGGCAATCACGCCAGCTTGTGGCGTTGGTTGCTGCCTGACTGGCCGAGCGAGCGCAGCCCTTCGGCACGGGATATTGCCAAGGCCGCCGCCGATCTGGGCGTGCCTTACACGCTGGTCACCGGTATTCCGCTGGCCGATCAGTTCATTGACAATGTATTGGCGACACCGCAGGCGGTGCTCTACAGCGAAAAATTCGAACGCTTCGAGGCGGTCTTTGCCGGCGCCGGGGATACGCTGTCGGCGGCGCTCGCGGCCTTGCTGGCCAATGGCCATGACCTGCAGGCGGCTACCGCCGAAGCCTTGACTTATCTTGACCACAGCCTGGAGGCCGGCTTTCATCCCGGCATGGGCCACATCGTGCCGGACCGCATGTTCTGGGCACTCGCCGATGACGACGCTGAAACCGCCGACGACGAAGCGGGCGCCAAGCCAGAGGATGCCGCGCTGATGTTTAGTCCCCCTTTTGATCTGCCTCCCAATGGAAACACTAAACATTAAGCCCGCTACTCCCCTGAATACCTCCCGCAACAGCACGCTTTTTGAGCGCGCCAAAAAACTGATCCCCGGTGGTGTCAATTCGCCGGTTCGGGCCTTCAACGCGGTGGGCGGAACGCCGCGCTTTGTGCAGCGCGCCCAGGGTGCCTACTTTTGGGATGCTGACGGCCAGCGCTATATCGACTACATCGGCTCCTGGGGGCCAATGATTCTTGGGCACGGCCATCCGGCGGTGCTTGAAGCGGTGCAGAAAGCCGTGCTCGAAGGTTTTTCCTACGGCGCGCCAACCGAGCGCGAAGTGGAACTGGCCGAAGCAATCGTTCGCCTGGTGCCTTCACTCGAAATGGTGCGGCTGGTGAGCTCGGGCACGGAAGCGGCCATGAGCGCGATCCGGCTGGCGCGCGGCGCGACCGGGCGCAGCAAGATCGTCAAGTTCGAAGGCTGCTACCACGGCCATTCCGATGCCTTGCTGGTCAAAGCGGGCTCTGGCCTGGCCACCTTTGGCACGCCGACCAGCGCTGGCGTGCCGCCTGAAGTGGTGCAGCACACGCTGGTGCTTGAGTACAACCACATCGCGCAACTTGAAGAAGCCTTTGCCCTGCATGGCAAGGAGGTGGCCTGTCTCATCATCGAGCCGATTTGCGGCAACATGAATTTTGTGCGCGCCAGCGTTCCTTTCATGAAGCGCTGCCGCGAGCTTTGCAGCCAGCACGGCGCGTTGCTGATATTTGACGAAGTCATGACTGGTTTCAGGGTGGCGCTCGGCGGCGCGCAAAGCATCTATGCCCAAAGCATTCCCGGCTTCAGGCCCGACATGACGGTGATGGGCAAGGTCATTGGCGGCGGCATGCCGCTGGCCGCCTTTGGTGGAACGCGCGCGGTGAGGGAGCAGCTC
>Ga0155550_1200_pt1 | contig 10631 bp, 9 predicted proteins | sample RifCSPhighO2_12_FD_107207 | JGI IMG/M metagenome (GOLD analysis project Ga0155550, IMG submission 107207) | Burkholderiales bacterium RIFCSPHIGHO2_12_FULL_61_11
CAGGCCATGGTGGAGGCGGTACCCATGGTGTTGCAGGTACCGGCCGAGCGCGACATCCCGGCTTCAGCCGACATGAATTCATGCAGGGTGATTTGCCCCGCCTTGACCGCTTCGTGCAGTTGCCAGACCACGGTGCCGGAGCCGATGTCGCGGCCCTCGTGCTTGCCGTTCAACATCGGACCGCCGGTGACGACGATGGTCGGTATGTCGCAGCTGGCGGCGCCCATCAGCAGCGCTGGCGTGGTCTTGTCGCAACCCACCAGCAGCACCACCGCATCCATCGGGTTGCCGCGAATCGATTCCTCCACATCCATGCTGGCCAGGTTGCGCGTCAGCATGGCGGTGGGTCGCAAATTGGATTCGCCGTTGGAGAACACCGGAAATTCGACCGGGAAACCACCGGCCTCGGAAATACCGCGCTTCACATGCTCAGCAATCTTGCGAAAGTGCGCGTTGCAGGGTGTCAGCTCAGACCAGGTATTGCAGATGCCGATGATCGGCTTGCCCTGAAATTCATGGTCAGGAATGCCCTGATTCTTCATCCAGCTGCGGTACATGAAGCCGTTCTTGTCGGCGCTGCCGAACCAGGCGCCAGACCGCAACGCACGTTTTTTCGAGTCAGACATTTTTGTCCCCTTCAATGATGCAAACGGCAGAATCTTAGTTGCTGCTGAAATACATAACAAATGAATTAATATTAAATATTGATATTAATTGGCATATCACTTGAACCACTGACACATAGATCGATGAATGACAATGACGCTGCGCGACGGGTGCGTACCAAACTAAAAACCCGTCAAATGTTCCTGTTGATCGCGCTCGACGAGGCGCGCAACCTTCATCAGGCAGCCAGAGAGACCCATATGAGTCAGCCCGCAGCCTCGAAGATGCTGAAGGACATTGAAGAGCTCTTCGGCGTGCCTTTTTTCGAACGGCTGCCGCGCGGCGTCCGGCCGACCCTTTATGGCGAAACGATGATCCGCCATGTCAGGATGGCACTCGCCAACCTGGCGCAGGGGCAAGATTCGATTGCAACGCTGCAGGCCGGACTGTCGGGGCAGGTCGACATCGGCGTGATCATCGCATCCTCCATGACGCTGGTGCCACAGGCGATCGCGCGCACGAAGGCGGAGGCCCCGAGGCTTTGCATCGGCGTCGAGGTCGATACCAGCAATGTGCTGGTGGATCGCCTGAAGCGCGGCCAACTGGATTTCCTGATTGCACGAATTCTGGAACAGGAGGACGAGTCGAGCCTGCTGTACGAGGACCTTTCGGAGGAAACCGATTGCGCGGTCGCGCGCATCGGGCATCCGTTGCTGGCGCGCACCGATCTGGGTTTGAAAGACCTGGCGGCAGCCAGTTGGATATTGTCCTCACGCGGCAGCATTTTGCGTCACCGGTTTGACATGATGTTTCGACGCAATGACATGGCAACGCCGTCCAACGTGGTTGAAACCACTGCCATGTCGGTGATCAAGGGTCTGCTGCAGCAAACCGATTTTCTGCATCTGATGCCGATGGAGGTGGCACGCTATGACATCCGATCGCGCGAACTGGCGATTCTGCCAATAGACCTCCCTTGCAAGATGGACAGCTTCGGCATCATCATGCGGCGCGATCATCTGTTGTCCCCCGGCGCCAACCTGCTGTTGAAGCATGTGCGCGCCATCGCAGCGGAAATTTATTGATACGGCGCAGATTGCGAATTTTCCCGGAAAGCCAAACCCAGCCTGATGGCACTCACCCGCTCGGCATCACGCGCAGCACCCTGATGGTGATCACCTGTTTCCCGTCGCTCACGCTGCCTTTGCGCGATCTGGTTTTACGCCAGGTAAAAAGCCGGCCCGCTTGGGCTACACTGACGCGGTCAGGAGAGAGTTTTCACACGAAAACCGCCGAAGGCGCATGCAACACCCTCAAGAGGGTGTGCTGAACGCTCAGGCAAAAGGACTGGCAACCGTCTTGCGGCGCACCGCACCGCAAGACGTTCCCTACTGGAGAGAGGCCGTTTTCAAAGTGGCCCACCGAAGGAGCAAACCTGCATCGCCAGGCGAATCTCTCAGGTAAAGTGGACAGCAGGGGCAGCGCATGGTTTCTTAGCCATGGATTCATGTTTGCCCCTGGAGAACTCAATGTCCAACGCAGCTTCCAACAACTCTCTTGCCACCCCGGAGCCTCTTCTCAAGACACCGTTGCATGATTTGCATGTAGCGCTCGGCGCCCGCATGGTTCCATTTGCGGGCTATTCCATGCCGGTGCAATACCCTGCAGGCTTGATGGCCGAGCATCATCACACACGCAACGCTGCGGGCCTGTTTGACGTCTCCCACATGGGTCAATTGCGCCTGGTCGGCCCGGATTCGGCAGCCGCCCTCGAAACCCTGATACCCGTTGATGTCATCGATCTGCCCGTCGGCAAGCAGCGCTACGGCCTGCTGCTCAATGACGAAGGCGGCATCATCGATGACCTGATGTTTTTCAACCGGGACTACCTGAACGGCGGCGACTTGAGCGTCGCCGGGCCGCCCCAAGACGCGAAGGCCCCCTCGGGGGGCAGCGAGTCACACACAGTGGGCGAGCGTGGGGGCGACATATTCATCATCGTCAACGGCGCCTGCAAGGTGGGCGATATCGCCCATATCCAGCAAAAAATCGACACCCGCTGTGAAGTCATTCCCATGCCCGAGAGGGCGCTGCTGGCGCTGCAGGGGCCGCAGGCCGTCACTGCGCTGCAGCGCTTGGCACCCGGCGTTGAAAAACTGGTGTTTATGAGCGGCGGGCGCTTCACGGCGGCGGGCTGCGACTGCTTCCTCACCCGCAGCGGCTACACCGGCGAAGACGGTTTCGAAATTTCGGTGCATACGTCGCAGGCCGAGACCTTGGCCCGCGCGCTCTTGGCTCAGCCTGAAGTCAAACCGGTCGGACTGGGTGCCCGCAACTCGCTGCGGCTCGAAGCCGGTCTGTGCCTGTATGGTCATGACATCGACACCAGCACCACGCCGGTGGAAGCAAGTCTGAATTGGGCGATTCAAAAAGTCAGGCGTACTGGCGGCGCGCGGGCCGGTGGTTTTCCGGGTGCCGAAAAAATTCTCGCCCAGTTGGCCAACCCCGCCGCCACCGTCAAGAGGAAACGGGTGGGTCTGGTGGCGCTTGAGCGCATTCCCGTGCGCGAGCACAGCGCGCTGCAAAGCATGGAAGGTGCGCAGGTTGGCGAAGTCACCAGTGGGCTGCTTGGCCCCACCATCAACAAGCCGGTCGCCATGGGCTATGTCAAGCCGGAATTTTCCGCCCTCGGTACTCGTGTCAGTGCCATGGTGCGCGGCAAGCCGGTTGCGATGGAAGTCTCAAGCATGCCTTTTGTGCCTAACCACTACCATCGCGGCTGAGCTTTCCCTGACCCTTTTTACCTGTTGATTCTTTTTTAACTCAACCTCTGGAGAACCCCCATGACTGTCAAATACACCGAAGACCACGAGTGGCTCAAGATTGAAGGCGACACCGCCACCGTCGGCATCACCGTTCATGCCCAGGACGCCCTGGGCGATGTGGTGTTTGTGGACCTGCCTACCGTGGGCAACGACTATGCCCAAAAGGAAGCGGCTGCCGTGGTGGAGTCGGTCAAGGCCGCTGCCGACGTGTACATGCCGGTCGGCGGCGAAGTGATTGAAGTCAACAATGCCCTGATCGATAACCCGTCACTGGCCAATAGCGACCCGCTGGGCGCCGGCTGGTTCTTCAAGATCAAGATGTCCGACCCTTCCCAACTGGACAGCTTGATGGATGAGACAAGTTACACCGCTTTTTCTGCCCACCCCTGATCTGGAGCTATCCGAATATTCGCCAACGCCTGACACGATATCCACCTATGTTGATGCAATCCGCCAAGCCGCTCGAAGCGCTTGAAAACCCAGCCGAATTCATTGCGCGCCACATCGGCATAGATTCGGCGGATGAAGCCCACATGCTCAGCGTCGTGGGCGCGGCCTCGCGCCGGGCGCTGATTGACGGGATTGTTCCGCGCTCGATTGCGCGCAGCAGTGCCATGGCCATTCCAGAGCCCGTCACGGAGGCCGCCGCGCTGAAGCAACTCAAGGCGATAGCCGCCAAAAACCAGGTCTTCAAAAGCTTTATCGGCCAGGGCTACCACGGCACCTTCCTGCCGGGCGTCATCTTGCGCAACATCCTTGAAAACCCCGCTTGGTACACCGCCTATACGCCCTACCAGCCTGAGATTTCACAGGGCCGTCTGGAAGCGCTGCTCAACTTTCAGACCATGGTGGCCGACCTGACCGGCATGCCTATTGCCAATGCCTCCATGCTGGACGAAGCCACGGCCGCCGCCGAGGCCATGACGCTGGCCAGGCGCAGCGTGAAAAGCAAAAGCAATGTTTTTATTGTGGCGGGCGACTGCCATCCGCAAACCATTGAAGTGGTCCGGACCCGCGCCAAACCGCTGGGCATTCAAATCAAGGTCAGCACTGCTGCCGATACCCTGCAGCAACTCATGGCCAAGGGCGATTATTTCGGCGTGCTGGCCCAATACCCGGGCACCACGGGCAGCATTCATGACCTGCGGCCGCTGGTCGATCAGGCGCATGCCGATGGCGCGATTTTGTGCGTTGCCGCCGACCTGCTGGCGCTGACTCTGCTCACTCCGCCGGGCGATTGGGGCGCCGACATCGCGCTGGGCACCACGCAGCGCTTTGGCATGCCCATGGGCAATGGTGGTCCCCATGCGGCCTACATGGCGTGCCGCGATGAGCTCAAGCGCTCGCTGCCGGGCCGTCTGGTCGGTGTGAGCGTTGATGTTCACGGCAATCCCTGCTATCGGCTGGCGCTGCAAACGCGCGAGCAGCACATTCGCCGCGAAAAGGCCACCTCCAACATCTGCACCGCGCAGGTGCTGCCCGCCATGATTGCCAGCATGTATGCGGTGTATCACGGCCCGCAAGGCCTCAAGCGTATTGCCCAGCGCATTGCTGCCTACACCGCGATCTTTGTGCGCGGCCTACAGGAAATGGGTTACCAGATCAGCCACACGGGCGCCTTTGACTCGGTCACGGTCCAGACCGGCGACGCGACTCATTCGATAGCTGACCGCGCCCGCCAGGCGAGGGCCAACCTTCGATTTTTCTTGAATAATCAGCTCGGCGTGGCGCTCGACGAAACCACCAACCGCCAGGACATCGAGCTGCTCTGGTCGTTCTTTGCCCAGCCCGGCCAAAGCGTGCCCCTCGTCAGTGCGTTTGAAAAGGGCATCGAGTCGCTGATTCCGGCCAACTTGCGCCGCACCAGCGAATTTCTGACGCACCCGGTGTTCAATACCCATCATTCCGAGACCGGCATGCTGCGCTATATCCGAATGCTGGGCGACAAAGACCTGGCGCTGGACCGCAGCATGATTCCGCTGGGCAGTTGCACCATGAAGCTTAACGCGACCAGCGAGATGCTTCCCATCACCTGGCCCGAGTTTGCCCACATTCACCCCTTCGCGCCACCCGAGCAGTTGCAGGGCTATGCCGAGCTTGACCAGCAGTTGCGCGACTGGCTGTGCCAGGCCACCGGATACGCCGGCATCAGCCTGCAGCCCAATGCCGGCTCACAGGGCGAATATGCCGGCATGCTGGTCATCCGGGCCTTCCACGAAGCCAACGGCCAAGGCCACCGCAATATCTGCCTGATTCCCTCGTCGGCACATGGCACCAACCCGGCCAGCGCGCACCTGGCGGGCATGACCGTGGTGGTGACCGGCTGCGATGCGCAGGGCAATGTCGATATGGCCGACCTCAAGGCCAAGTGCGAGCAGCATGCGGCCAAGCTGGCTGCCGTGATGATCACCTACCCCAGCACCCACGGCGTGTTTGAAACGCAGGTGAGGGAACTGTGCCAGCTGGTGCATTCCCACGGCGGGCGGGTCTATGTGGACGGCGCCAACATGAACGCGCTGGTCGGCGTGGCGGCACCGGGCGAGTTCGGCGGTGATGTGAGCCACCTCAACCTGCACAAGACCTTCTGCATCCCGCACGGCGGCGGCGGCCCCGGCGTGGGCCCGGTGTGCGTGGTGGCCGATCTGGTGCCGTATTTGCCAGCGAATTCGCGTCCTGCCGGAGCGGGTGATCGTCACCGCGTGGGGGCGATATCAGCAGCACCACTCGGTAACGCGGGCGTGCTGCCGATCAGCTGGATGTATTGCCGCATGATGGGCCCGGACGGCCTGACGCAGGCCACCGAAACCGCCATTTTGAGCGCCAACTACATCAGCGCACGGCTGAAAGATCATTACCCGACGCTCTACGCCAGTGAAAACGGCCATGTCGCGCACGAGTGCATCCTTGACCTGCGGCCGCTTAAAGTGACCAGCGGCGTGAGCGCCGAAGATGTTGCCAAGCGCCTGATGGACTACGGTTTTCATGCGCCAACGCTCAGCTTCCCCGTTCCCGGCACGCTGATGGTGGAACCCACCGAAAGCGAAACCCTGGCCGAGTTGGAGCGCTTCATCAACGCCATGATCGCTATCCGCGAAGAGATTCGCAAAGTTGAAAGCGGACAATGGCCGCAGGGCAACAACCCGCTCAAGAACGCGCCGCACACCGCCGCCAGCCTGCTGGGCGCCGACTGGGACCGCCCCTATTCGCGTGAAACCGGCGCTTTTCCGGTGGCCACGCTCAAGCAGGTAAAATACTGGCCGCCGGTGGGACGCGTGGACAATGTCTATGGCGACCGCAACCTGGTTTGCTGCCGTGTGCCATGACAGCCATGGCAGCCGCCATCACCGGCCTTGATGCGGCTTGGGCAGCCTGCACTGACTGCCATTTGCAGCCTGGCTCGCGCGCAACTCTGTCCACGCCTGCGCGCAGGTCGCTGGCACCGAGAGCCAGATAAACGGCCTCCATGCGGATCATGCCAGGCACACAGAGTTGGTCAGTTCCACTTGACATAAAGCCAACCGCAAAGAGCAACGCCAACGGCCCAGAGCAACCACGTTTGCGTTACAGCATATGGGTACAACATCAAGGCCACGCCAGTCCAGGTCAGTGAGGATGTCGATGTTTTCCGACCCGGCCTAAAGGCCACGTATCCGAGGATGCCAAACAGGATGGCACCGGCGATGTAGGCCAGGCTGGGCAAGACGAGGCCGAGAGATTCTAGATTTTTCAGGTCATTCATGCTGCATCGAGTGACGGCATCGAATAGCCCGACACGCTACTCGAGAGGGCCTTTTGTTAGATCGTCGGCGCTCTCCACCATCACCTTGCATCAACATCACGCCGGTACCGTTCGGGTTCAAAAATCTCCAGAACAAAATCGTTTATTTGCGGACCAGTCGTAGCCCCAACTCGTGAGCAAGGCTCGGATGGGGCACCTTGACATAGGGTGGCTTAGGCCATATCCAGTTGCTCTCGGGGAAAAGAGCTCGCATGGCGTTGATATCGCAGTGATAAGGTGGCCCCACTATCAACCCCTGTTCAGTTGCAGCGGGGCGAATCATCTGCATAAACAGCACCCATAAATTTCCCTGCGGTCTTAGCCATTGATGCAATTGCTGGGAGTATTTGAACCAATACTCCGGATGAATCGCGCACAGACAAGTTTGCTCATAAATGGCATCAAACTTTTTCTCAGGTTGGTAGCTCAGCACGTCGGCTTGAACGACTTCAGCTTTGAGGGCTTGGGCCCGCAAAAGCGCTTGAGTTTTTTCTACGGCGGCGGCGGTGTAGTCAATGCCGATGACTTCAAATCCGCGTTTGGCAAGTTCCGCTAGTTCCCATCCGCTGCCGCAGCCTGGAACCGCAATACGACAGGGTTGCAAGTCACCGCCGTCTAGCCAGGCCAACAACTGAGGACTGGGGGCCCCCGCGGTCCCAATCTGTTTCCTTTTTCTCAAAGCGTTCTTGCCAAAATTCAGTCTTAGGGCCAACCATAATCAAATGCTCTGTGGTTGAAGTTGGTGGTTGGAGCAGTCGCTTCCTGAAGAATTTGCTTTTCCAATATCTACAACGGCAGAGCAACCAAAGCCCTCCCGCACGCGACCAGCCTCGAAATACCTCAGCAAAACGCAAACGCTATCATCGCGGCGTCATCGGCCAGGTTCATCAGCGCGTATCCCGCCCATCGGTAGGCTAGCATCACGGCCTGTTCAATTAAATAATCAGCAGTCATCAGTTTGTTTCGCAAGTGGCAGGATTGTCGCAGTATCGGATTTTCTTTCAACACGCCCTGCATTCCAGCCTATCCTTTGCCTTCCCGCAGCGATGGTCTGCCACTCCATGCTTTGGGGCCTGTCCGAACCCCCAAGCCAGGGGTTGACTTGGTCCAGACGTATCCCTTGCATGGGCCAGCGGCGGTTATTTCTTCGCTTGCTTCTAATCCGGAATCACCGCGCCGACCACAGCGCCAGTCACTTGAACGCCCGTTTTGACGACCGTGGCGGCAACAGTCACTGCCGCATCGGCAACGGCAACCACTGCGCACCCGCTGCACATCAGAACGGCCAGCGCGACCATAGCTTTTGATGCCCCATCGACAACTCGCTTCATTGAAACTCTCCAGACGGTTTGAGTGCAATCATTGAACCATAACCACAGGCGCAAGAACTCGCACACGACGGGCAGGACGCGTCTTTCTTAGCCATAGAAGCACCCAAAATCATCCCGGTCAACGACATCCAAAAATGCCTCAAGCGTTTTAACCTCAGGATTGGGTTCGTAGCCGTGCCACTTGAGGTCTCTTTTCATCCAGAGCACCTTCCAAACACCTTTTGTCCGTACGAACGTCGCTTTGGCGACGGGTGCTTCATGCTTTGTCGCATGGTCCTTCCAGTCCTGTCGAATCTCAAATATCTCAACGTTGTGGCCATCGATTCTGTAGGCGAGGTCCAGTTCGTCGCGGAGGTGGACGGGCGGACGGCGGCGCTCCAAGAATTCTGCAAGAGACTTTTCGCAGCGCTTGAGTTCGATTTCAGTCAGAGCCATGGCTTCTGGGGGTGTCAGTTATTTGTGGTCAGTCCAGGCATATCTTCGCCAACCGGCGAGCTTACAAGTTAGACCAGCGAACAAGGCAAGCGATAGGGAAATTTCATTGGGCGATTTCATTTCTCGAGCATCTGTCCAGAAAAAAACCACGAAGCAGGCTGGATAGAACCCTGTCGGGCCCCGTTCAGGGAGGTGAAAGGGATGGGCTCAAGAACCACCAGAAATGTATCATGATGCGGCCTCGGCCGGGAAAAACCGGCATTATGGCCGGGCAGAACGCAACGTTCCGGTGACACGCTCAGGGGGGAAGACTTTGCGGGAATCAGCACAGCGCATCTTCTGGGCGCTAATACACAGAGGTGAATGAAATTCTGAAAATTCGGATAACCAATCACCGTCAAATGAACGCGCCAAACCAGTTACTGGTGTCAAGTCGCTGGCGTAATGGGGCCTCAATGAATCGGAGGGATTTCGCTTCGTTTCCTGTCATGACCCCACTTAATTTTTGGTAATTAGTCACACCAGAAAAATTACCATTCAATCTGTTAATCCATATAATTTAGTTTATGTTGCATCGCAACATAAATGGTCAACACGACTTTTTTGAGCAGACTCTGATTCATCGGATTAAACCAAGGAGATATTAATGAACAATGCAGTCGAACAATTCCTCGCTACGAGCAAAGCGAATTTGCAAGGACTCGAACGTCTGACGACCCAGGCGTTTGCCGGTGTCGAAAAGCTGGTCGAGTTGAACATAACGGCCTCCAAAGCCCTCCTGGGCGAGTCATTCGGCCATATGCAAGCAGCACTGGGCGCGAAAGATGCTCAGGAACTGCTGACTCTGCAATCTGATTTGCTTAAGCCCCTGACCGAGAACTCTCTTGCCTATGTTGCGTACGTTAAAAACATTATTGCGGAGAGTGGTGCAGAATTTACAAAAGCCATGGAAGTCAAGGCAGTCGAAGCACAAAGGACGTTTAATGGCGTGCTGGAAAACCTTGCCAAGAACGCTCCAGCTGGAAGCGAATCCGCTGTAGCCGCGTTTAAGAGCGCACTAACCGCCGGCCAGAATGCCGTCGAATCGGCTCAGATTTCAACCAAAAAGGCTGTGGAATTGGCACACTCAAACTTCGTGGCAGCGGCAACGCAATCAGCCCATGCCGTGAAAAGAGCCACAAAGGCAGCTTAATGGCCAACTGCCTCTTGGCAGTGGCCAGTGAACGGCACCTTCGGGTGCCGTTCGCGCTTTATCAGCAATCAATTCGTGCATCTGTCGCGGTCGAGCTGAGATTGATGAAATCACCAGGGCCATGAGACGCTTGTGCCGGTACCGGCTACGAGCCTGCGTAAATGGGTTCCAAAGTGGACTGTCTGGCTGGATTGTGCATGCAGTTCGACTGTCCGCTTCTGTTCGAATTGAACCGTCAAGTGGCCGCATCCGCCTGGAGTTTTTTGATAAAGACACGAATCCGCTTGGCATTCGCACCGAAGTCGCTACCCCCTATGCGAGACAGGGAACGCACGTCGACCCGACTGCCACTGCCGCTGGGTGTGACGCGGATGACGATGTCGTCTTTGAAGCCGAACAGCAATGTGGTCGCCGTCGCCTCGACGCGAAACCCCGTGCGGTCAACCGAGACAATCTCCCACCCC
>Ga0155550_1020_pt1 | contig 10599 bp, 13 predicted proteins | sample RifCSPhighO2_12_FD_107207 | JGI IMG/M metagenome (GOLD analysis project Ga0155550, IMG submission 107207) | Burkholderiales bacterium RIFCSPHIGHO2_12_FULL_61_11
AATCGCTTGTGTGGCTATGCCACACAAGCGATTCGCGACAACCCAGCGCGCCCGAAGCTGGCGAGTCAAATGTGCAAGTTATTACTGAACGGGCCCTACGGCCTCAGGAGGCGTCAAATGCTGCCGTCAGCCATTCGATGCAGGATTCCTTTGCGTCGCCTGGTGCGCCCTGCACCAGCACCACATCAAAGCGGCAAGGCGGCTGCCTGGCAAAACGCATCAGGTAGTGGCGCGCCGCAAAAATGATGCGCCGCTGCTTGACACTGCCGATACTGGCGGCGGCTCCCCCAAACGAGGCACCGGTTCGCTGGCGCACTTCAACAAACACCAGCGTGCCGTCGGGCGCGCGCATCACCAGGTCAATCTCGCCACCGCCGCGCCCCGGCGTCCGATAATTGGCCTCGACAAATTTCAGTCCGCCCTGGATCAGGTGAGCGCGCGCGGCAGACTCGGCCGCATCGCCACGCGACTTGGTGGTAATCTGCTTCGGCAACGCCTGGGCGACCGGTGTGACGCCATCCGGCGGCGACTTGAGCCCTTGTTTTCTGGAAAACCACATTGAACGCTTCTTTCGAATTGGCACTGGAGGCGGCACGCGCCGCGGCGGGTATGCAGCATTATCCGCAAGCCACCCTCTATGTCGTGGCCACCCCCATTGGCAACCTGGCCGACATCAGCCTGCGCGCCCTGTATGTGCTGCAGCTGGTGGACGCCATTGCCTGCGAAGACAAGCGCCACTCGCAGCCCCTGCTGCGCCAATATGGCATAGAAAAGCCCCTGCTGGCAGTCCACCAGCACAATGAAGCGCAAGCCTCCGGGCTGGTCGTGGAACGCCTGCAGCGCGGCGAGCGCGTGGCCTACGTGAGCGATGCCGGCACGCCGGCCGTGAGCGACCCTGGCGCGCGCCTGGTTGCCGCAGTGCGGGCCGCCGGGCTGAAGGTGATGCCGCTGCCCGGCGCCAGCAGCGTCACCACCGTGTTGAGCGCCGCGGGCGTGACGCGCGCCGAAGGCAGCGCCGACAGCGGCACCAGCTTTGTGTTTGCCGGTTTCCTGCCAAGCAAGGCCGGCGAGCGCGACCAGGCCATTCAGGCACTGCAAGCCGACACACGGGCCATCGTGATCCTGGAAGCGCCGCATCGCATTGAAGCCATGGCACGCGCCATGGCGGTGTTGCGCGGCCGGCTGGTCACCGTGGGCCGCGAGCTGACCAAGCAGTTCGAGGAAATTGCGACCCTGCCCGCGCAAGACTTTGCCGCCTGGCTGGCCGCCGAGCCGCAGCGCACGCGCGGTGAGTTTGCGCTGGTGCTGCATGCGTCAGCTCCCCAGGAAACTCCTGAAACCGGCACGCGGGTACTGCAACTGCTGCTGGCCGAACTGCCCCTGAAAACCGCCGTGAAAGTGGCCGCGGAAATCACCGGTGCGGCGCGCAACGAGCTGTATGAAACGGCGTTGAAACTGAAAAAAGAATGAACCCCGACGCCGACCAACTCTGGCGCGGGCCGCGCTGGTCGCTCGCCGCCCTGCTGGCGGTGCTCGGCATGCTGGGTCCGTTTTCGATCGACACCTACCTCCCGGCATTTTCCGGCATTGCCCGCTCGCTCGGTGCGTCCCCCGTGGAAATGCAGCAAACGCTGTCGGCCTACCTGTTTGGCTTTGCCTTCATGAACCTGTTTCACGGCGCCCTGGCTGACAGCTTTGGCCGCCGGCCGGTGGTGCTGTGGGGCATTGCGATGTTCACGCTGGCGTCGGCCGGCTGCGCCTTGTCGCAAAGCATCGGGCAACTGGTTTTTTTCAGGGTCCTGCAGGGCTTTTCAGGCGGTGCCGGCATCGTCGTGTCCCGTGCTGTGATACGCGACATGTACGCGCCTGCGCAGGCGCAGCAGGTGATGAGTCAGGTCACCATTTATTTCGGGGTGGCGCCGGCCATTGCACCCATCGTGGGCGGCTGGCTTTTTGTGCACCTCGGCTGGCACAGCGTTTTTTGGTTTCTGACGGGGGTGGGTACCATTCTTTGGGGCACAAACTACCGATTTTTGCCAGAAACCCTGCCGACCAGGCAGCGCCAACCCTTCGAAGTGCGGCACTTGTTGCGCGGCTACTGGCAATTGGGCTCCAGCCCGCGCTTTTTGCTGCTGGCACTGGCCAGCGGCGTGCCTTTCAACGGCATGTTTCTGTATGTATTGTCGGCACCGGCATTTCTGGGGGAGCGACTGTCCTTGCAGCCTACCGATTTTTTCTGGTTTTTCCTGCTCACCATTTCCGGCATCATGTCCGGTGCCTGGCTGAGCGGCCGGCTGGCCGGAAAAATCGCGCCCAAGCAGCAAATTCGCCATGGTTTTGTCATCATGCTAACGACTTCCCTGGTCAATCTCATAGCCAATTTACTGTTCAAGGCCCATGTGTCGTGGGCCTTGTTCCCGATCGCCATCTTCGCATTTGGCTGGGCGCTGATGGTGCCTGTCATCACGCTGCTGGTGCTTGATCTGTACCCCGAGCGGCGCGGCATGGCTTCTTCCCTGCAAACCTTTATTGGCTCAAGCGCCAACGGAATCGTGGCGGGTGTGGTGGCGCCTTTGGTAATGCACTCAACCCCTGCGCTGGCCGCGGTCTCGCTCGGCATGATGTGCATTGGATTGGTGGCGTGGCTGTATTTGCACCACCGCTGGCCGGAAACCGGCCGCGCAGTGTCGCTGGAATAAAGACCGTGTCCGCAGCGTCAGGGAAATACTCCGTCGCCAAACATCCGGGGGGGAAACTCCATGCCCTGCCCGGTGCGCTTAACCACATTGGCGCCATCCAGATAAACCCAGAAGTACATCGCCTGGCCACCGTCAAGCCATCGGTAAGTCATGATGTCCCCCGGCCAGGAAGCGACGTGATCGACCCATGCCGGCCGACCAAATTCGCGCTCCACGTCCTCGCGCGTCCATCGGCCGATCTTGATTCTTGAAAACTCGTTGCGCGCAAGAACCTGCCGGGAGGCAATCACCCGGCCCGCCGCGTCCAGATCAACCATGAACGCCCACTGCCCGGATGGCTGGCCCGAATACTGAAGCCTCGTACCGGCGCCCAGGGGCAGCACCCGCGAAGGCGTGCCATTGCGGGCGATCACCTCTTGCTGCGACATGCCGGGCTGTGCCGACCTGAACGCACAACCCGCCAAGGCCAGCAGGACCATCATCATGCATAAGAACGTTTTGACGATCTTCATGGCGCACTCCTGTTCAATCTTGCGGCAGTAAAAAGAGACCTTGAAAACCGACTGCAACGCTCCACTGATCTGCACTGTATATGGCAATTCCTGAAACAGTACTTTTGTTATTTTTAATCCCCATGCGATTGCCACTCGATTTTAATAAAAACATTACAAATCATTGGTTTGAATAGCGCTTTTACCGCTAACCTTGTCAATCTGCAGAGAAAGTACCATTACTCCATGCCTAACATCAAAGATTTCATGGTCGGCGATCATCGCCATTGTGACGATTTGTTCACCGACGCCGAACAGGCGGTGGCAGCGCAAGCGTGGGATCGCGCCGGTGCCGCATTCGCAAGTTTCCAGGACGCGATGCAGCGCCATTTTGACGCAGAAGAATCGTTACTCTTTCCCGCATTCGAAGTAAAAATCGGCATGGCCACGGGGCCGACCGAGGTCATGCGAGTTGAACATCTCCAGATGCGTGAACTGATGACAGCGGCAAAGGCGGCGTTATTGGCGAAGGACGCGGATGACTACTCGGGAAACACCGAGACGCTGCTGATCATGATGCAACAGCACAACATGAAGGAAGAGAACATTCTCTATCCGATGTGCGATCAACATCTGGTGGATCAGATGGAGGCATTGCTGCTGCAATTGCAACAGAAGCTTCAGGATTGATCACATGAGCCCGACCGAGGGGATCAAGGTCATCGATGGGCGCGGGCTCGAGCCACCCGAGCCTTTGATCCTGACGATGGATGCGCTGCAAGCGAGCGGCCCCGGCGAGAAGGTCCTGCTTTTGTTGTCGCGTGAACCCTACCCGCTCTATCGGGCGCTCGATCTCAATGGCTTTTTGCATCAGACCCAGCGTGCGCCCGATGGCACATTCGAAATTCTGAGTTGGCGCCATCCCGAATAATGCAGACACTGCCGTCATTCGACCAATCGCCACCGATCAGCGGGCCATTGCGGTTTTTCCTGACGGCGCCGCTGTTTGCGATTCTTGCCGGCGTGCTGATCTTGTGGAGCGGCCCCGATCTGTTTGCCTCGCGCTGGACCCCGGCGGCGCTGGCGCTGACCCATCTGATCACCGTCGGTTTCATGCTGCAAGTGATGCTCGGTGCGATGCTGCAACTGTTGCCCGTCGTGGCCGGCGCCAATATGACTCGGCCGCTACGAGTCGCCACGCTGGTGCACGCCGCGATCACAGCCGGAGCACTTTTTCTGGCTGCAGCTTTTCTGACTGCTGCGCCCCTGCTATTTGAGTTTGCAGCCGCTTTTCTTGCGACCGGCGTGATGATTTTTGTCGGCGCAGCGGCGCGCGCCCTGTACGGCATTCCAGCGACGAGTCCAACGATTCCCGGGCTGAAACTGGCACTGATCGGCTTGAGCGTGACGGTATTTTCCGGCGTGCTGTTGGCAATTTCCCTGAGCTTGTCTCTTGAATTGCCGTTGCTTCAGCTGACCAATCTCCATTTGGGCTGGGGTTTTGTGGCGTGGGGCTGCATCTTGCTTGCCACCGTGGGTTTCGTCGTCGTTCCCATGTTCCAGCTGACACCTGAGTACCCCGTCTGGTTTGGGCGAAGTTTTCCCATGGCTGCGTTTGGTGCCGTCGCGTTGTGGACGATGGCCGATTTGGCCGGGTGGGCAACGCCAGCAGCCCTGTTGGCTGGGGCGGTGGTTGCCTCAGGCGCCGTGTTTTCAATGGTGACCTTGAATATTCAGCGCCGCAGCAAGCGCGCGAGACGCGATGCAACGCACTATTTCTGGCAGCTTGCCATGGCATCCGCGTTTGTCGCCTGCGCCTTGTGGATGGTTACCCGGTTCAACGTTTCACTTGGCGAATGGCAGGGGTGGACGCTGCTGTTTGGCGTACTCCTGCTATTCGGCTGCTTTATGTCGGTGACTATCGGCATGCTCTACAAGATCGTTCCGTTTCTCGTCTGGCTGCATTTGCAAAACCGGGGTCGCGGCCGAGTGCTGGCTCCGAATATGAAAAAGGTGTTAGCGCAGGAGCTGGTAGACAGGCAAATGCTCGCTCACTTCGTGGCCTGCGCCCTGTTGCTGCTGGCGGTCTTGTGGCCAGCGTGGCTTGTTTATCCGGCGGGTCTTTCCTTGATCATCGCCAACGGCTGGTTGCTGCGCAACCTGGTTTCCGCGACCGCGGTCTATCGCAGACATCTTGTCGCAATCGAGTCCGCCACCGGGCTTTCACCAAAATAATACGGGACGTTCAATGCTTGCCCAATTCCTGCAATTCCTTTTCTCCGGCATCACGGTCGGGGCGACATATGCCTTGGCGGCGCTTGGCTTCACCCTGATCTACAACGCCAGCAACGTCATCAATTTCGCGCAGGGTGAATTCATCATGCTCGGCGGCATGCTGGCGGTGTACTTCACGCAAGCCGGACTGCCGCTGCCGGTGGCGCTGGTACTAGCCATCCTGGTGCCCGCCATCGTTGGCGTACTGGTTGAAAAACTCGCCATTGAACCGGTCAAGGGGGCTGAAACGGTGACGCTGATCATCATCACAATTGGTGCCTCGCTGGTCATTCGCGGACTGATTCAGGTCTGGTTGGGCAAAGGCGCGCACAGTCTGCCAGCGTTTTCAGGCAATGTGCCCCTGCAAGTCCTCGGTGCCACCTTGATGCCACAAAGCCTGTGGGTGCTTGGCGTCACCGCACTGGTCGTGATGGCTTTGCGGTACTTCTTCAACCATACCCTGCAGGGCAAGGCCATGCTTGCCACCTCCTTTAACCGGCTGGCGGCGGAACTGGTCGGCATCAACACCAGTTGGGTGCTATTCATGAGCTTCGCCATGTCGGCCTCGTTGGGCGCGCTGGGCGGCATTCTGATCACACCGATTACCCTGACTTCTTATGACGTGGGCATCATGCTCGGACTCAAGGGCTTTGTCGCGGCCGTCGTCGGCGGCTTGGGCAGCGGACTGGGGGCTGTGGTTGGCGGTCTGCTCGTCGGCATTCTCGAGGCGATGGGCGCGGGCTACATATCCTCCGCCTACAAGGATGCGATTCCCTTCATTCTCATCCTGCTCATCCTCTTCTTCATGCCACGCGGCCTGTTTGGCGGCAAATCAACGGATCGCGTCTGAACATGAACAAGAACAAGAATCAGTTTTTCGGCCTGTACCTCATCATGGCCGTCCTGGTGGTGTTGCCCTTTGTGCTTCCCAACAACTTCTATGTGGATCTGGTCATTCGCATGGCCATCAATGCGGTGATCGTGCTGGGGCTGAACCTGTTGATAGGTTTTGCTGGCCAGATCAGTCTGGGGCACGCAGGTTTTCTGGGCATTGGGGCTTATGCCACGGCGGCACTGCCGACCCATTTCGGCTGGCACCCACTGCTGGCCATGGGGGCGGGCGCTGTAGCGGCCGGCCTGCTGGCCGCCGTGGTGGCGCGTCCCATCTTCAAGCTAAAGGGTCACTACCTGGCCATGGCCACTTTGGGCCTGGGCATCATCATCAACATTGTGGTGCGCAATGAAGCCGCCTGGACCGGCGGTCCGGACGGCATGCCGGTGCCTGCTTTTGGCCTGATGAGCTTTGAACTTTCCAGCGACAAGCACTGGTACTGGGTGGTGGCCTTATTGCTCTGGGTCAGCGTGTGGGCATCACTGAACCTGATTGATTCCCCGTTTGGCCGTGCGCTGCGGGCATTGCACGGGTCAGAAGTCGCTTCTCAGGTCGTGGGGGTGGATGTGGTGCGCTACAAGGTGGCCATCTTCGTGCTCTCTGCCGTTTTCGCCAGCCTGATGGGCAGCGTCACCGCCCATTACGTAGGTTTTGTCACGCCCAATATCGCCGACTTTTTTCATTCCATTGAATTGGTCACCATGGTGGTGATTGGTGGCATGGCCTCGGTTTATGGCTCGGTGGTGGGCGCCGTGCTGCTGACGGCTTTACCCCAGGCACTCACGTCGTTTGAGGGCTGGGAAACGGTTGCCTTTGGCACCATCCTGATGCTGTGCATGATCTTCCTGCCCAAGGGCCTGGTGCCCACGCTGGCGGCCAAATTCGGAAAGGGCGAATAAGCATGGCACTCCTTGAGGTCAACCAACTCTCCATCCACTTCGGCGGGGTCAAGGCGGTGCAAAACGTCAGCTTCAGCATTGAGGCGGGCGTTGTCTACGCAGTGATCGGGCCCAACGGCGCGGGCAAGACCACCTTGTTTAACCTGATCACCGGCATTTACATCCCCACCAGTGGCGACATCAAGCTTGATGGCGAGTCCATCGGCGGCAAAACACCCAACGAATTGGCCCAGCGCGGCGTGGCCCGAACCTTCCAGAACCTGCAAATCTGCATGAACATGAGTGCCATTGAGAACGTGATGGTGGGGGCCCACCTGCGGCTCGACCGCAATTTGTTCAAGGCGGCGCTGTGCTTCCCGTCGATCAAGCGCCGTGACCGTGAGTTGCACGCCGAAGCTGCTGAGCTGATGCGCTTTGTCGGGTTGCCGGGCTATATCGATGCCCGCGCCGACAGCATGCCCTATGGGGCGCTCAAGCGACTGGAGATTGCGCGCGCCCTGGCCATGAGGCCACGCCTGATCTTTCTGGATGAGCCCGCAGCCGGGCTGAACCCCAAGGAAACCATTGCAGTCGATCAACTGGTGCGCAAGGTGGCCGACTCAGGCGTGACCGTGGTGCTGGTCGAACACGACATGAAGATGGTCATGAACCTCTCGGATCGCATTCTGGTGCTTGACTACGGCAAGAAACTGGCTGAAGGCACCGGCGAGGAAGTTCGCAGGAATCCTGACGTGATTGCTGCGTACCTTGGCGCACACGCTTAACAACGGGACGCAGCATGCAAGCACTACGCATCATCAGCGAAGACCGCAACAATTTGTGGCGCTTGGCAACCAGCATCGAACAGCTTGCCCAAGACATCGAGGGCGGCGCACCGCTTGATCCGGCTTTTTTCAACTCGGTGTTTGATTACATCGAACAATTCACCGACCGTTCACACCAGCCCAGGAAAGACGATGTCCTGTTTCGCATCCTGCGCCTGCGCAGTTTGGATGCCGCCGCCATTCTGGATGGTTTGCAGGAAGAACACCGCGACGGGCCGGCCAGGCTCAAGGCCTTGCGTGTGCGCATGGCAGAAGTTGCCAACGGCCAGTCGGCCAGCTCAGCCTTCGCCGTCGACCTGCGTGTTTTTACCACTGACTTAAAGAGCCATATCCGCGCTGACGAAAAGCTGCTCCTGCCACTGGCCCGCAAGGAATTGACCGACGAGGACTGGGTTGAAATTGACCGCGCTGCTCTCGACCACAACGACCCGCTGTTTGGTGATCGAGCCAAAGGCGAGTTCCGGGAACTCTTTCACCGCATCGCCAGTCTGGCTGCGGAATCATCCGTCGGCTTAGGCCGCCAAACAGTCGGCGAGCTGCAGGCTCATGCTGAAAAGTCCCAAGCCGATGTGCTGTTGCGCGTGAGCGGCATGGAAAGCTGCTATGGCCGCATCAAGGCGCTCAAGGGCATCAGCCTGGAAGTGCGCCGGGGTGAAACGGTAGCCCTGGTCGGCGCCAATGGGGCGGGCAAGACCACCTTCCTGCGCACGCTTTCTGGCGTACAGCCGATGAGCGCGGGCAGCATTCATTTTGACGGCGAAGACATCAGCCGCCTGCGCTCTGACAAGCGCATGCGCCGTGGGATTTGTCAGAGCCCCGAAGGTCGTCAGGTGTTTGGCCCCCTGTCGGTTGACGACAACTTGCGCTTGGGGGCCTACACGCAGCCCAGGCATCAGGTCGAAGGCGATCTGGAAAATATCTTCGCCATGTTCCCCATCCTCAAGGAAAAGCGCCAGCTACCGGCCGGCACTTTGTCGGGGGGTCAGCAGCAGATGCTGGCCATTGGTCGAGCCCTGATGGGACGGCCCCGCATGCTGCTGCTCGATGAGCCCTCCATGGGCCTGGCGCCGCGGCTGGTCGAAGAGGTATTCAACGTCGTCAAGAAGCTCAAAACCTTGGGCATGACCATTCTCCTCATCGAACAAAATGCTTTCGCCGCACTGGCTCTTGCCGATCGCGCCTATGTGCTGGAAACTGGCACGATAACTCTCACAGGCACTGGCCAGGAACTCATCAACAACGAGCAGGTGCGCGCGGCATATCTTGGGATGTAATCGACGTTTTCGCACGGACCCACCGGAAGCACTTCTCAGCATCTGATTTATAATTTTTTTGACCGTTGGATCAAAGGATCATTTCGGCCTGTTCTTATCAATGCACCTCCTGGGTACCCGAAATGACTTGGTCTATCGTCGCGCGTGATCGTTCTGGCGCTTTTGGAGTCGCCCTTGCCAGCCGGTTTTTTGCGGTCGGGGCACTCTGTCCGCACGCCCGCTCGGGGGTCGGTGCGCTTGCGACCCAGGGCTTGGTCAATCCGCTGTATGGAACGCCGGGTTTGGCTGAAATGGCGAGCGGCAGCGATCCCTCTCGAATTATCGCCATGCTGACCGCCGCCGACGACGGACGCGAGCATCGCCAGCTACACATGATTGATGCTACCGGCCGCGGTGCGGCGCACACTGGCGCGGCCTGCATCGACTGGTGCGGGCACAGCTTGCGCAACGGTTTTTCTGTGGCTGGCAACATGCTGGCCGGTCCGCAGGTGATCGAAGAAACCGCCGCGGCTTACGAAGCGGGCAACCACCTGCCGTTTGCCGAGCGCCTGATCGCTGCGATGGCGGCCGGCGAAGCAGCCGGTGGCGACAAGCGCGGCAAACAGGCCGCCGCATTACTTATTCACACCGTGGAAGATTACAGCTGGCTCGACCTGCGCGTTGACGATCATGCCGAACCGCTGCAGGAATTGCGCCGCCTGTACGACAAGAGCCTGGAGCGCTACCAGCCTTTCCTGGCCTGCCTTCCCAGCCGTGGTCGTCCATTTGGCATCACCGACCGGACCCTGATCGAATCTGAAATCGCCCGTTTTCACGCTGCGCGTAGCGAGGCACACGCATGACGGTGCTGCTCGAAGTTCAAGGTCTTAAAACCTGTTTCAAGGTAGAGGGCGGCGAGTTTGCCGCGGTCGACGGCATCAGCTTCTCGGTCGAAGCTGGGCGCACGCTCGGCATCGTCGGTGAATCCGGCTGCGGTAAAAGTGTCACCTCGCTGTCGATCATGGGTTTGCTGCCGAAGGGACAGGGCCGCGTCGCCGCCGGCTCGATCCGCTTCGAGGGCAGTGACCTGGCGACGCTGACGCCAGCCGCGATGCGGGCCTTGCGCGGCAACCGGATGGCGATGATTTTTCAGGAGCCGATGACCTCGCTCAATCCCGCATTTACGATCGGCAACCAGCTGATCGAAGGGATCCGCTGCCACCGCGATCTCGGTTACGCCGAAGCGCGCGAACACGCGATTGAAATG
>Ga0155550_1324_pt5 | contig 10584 bp, 9 predicted proteins | sample RifCSPhighO2_12_FD_107207 | JGI IMG/M metagenome (GOLD analysis project Ga0155550, IMG submission 107207) | Burkholderiales bacterium RIFCSPHIGHO2_12_FULL_61_11
GTGTGACGAGATACGCCAGTTGGCGCGCATCTCGCTGGCTTGCTCAATCAGGGTTTCCAGGACATCACCACTGCCGCTGGAGATCAGTTGCTCGAACGAATGCAGGGTTTCCTGGAAAATTCGGGACTGCTCCAGCAACTCTTCGCGATTGGCTATCAGGATGTCGCGCCACATTTGGGGGTCGCTGGCGGCAATCCGCGTGAAGTCGCGAAAACCTGGCCCCGCCAGCGCCATGTAGTCTTTGCCGTGGCTCTGACCGGCAATGCTCTTCATGAGCGCAAAAGCAATCAGGTGGGGCAGATGGCTGACTGCCGCGTAAGCCGCATCGTGAGCCTGCGGCGACATCTTTGCAACATGACAGCCCAATGCAGTCCAGACATCGCTTGCCTTTTGCAGCTGGACGGTCAGGGTACGCTCAATCGGCGTCAGGATGACCTGCTTGCCGGTGTAGAGGTCGGCATCAGCGTGCTCGACGCCTGAAACCTCCTTGCCGGTAATGGGGTGGCACGGCACGAAAGATCCAACGTTGTCACGCAGAACACGCCGCGCCGCGTCAACCACATCCCGCTTGGTCGAACCCACGTCCATGACGAGTGTGTTGGGTCCGATGAGATGCCGGATGGCCTTGAAGGTGGCCTCCGTGGCCGACACCGGAATCGCCAACAAAACGACATCTGCGCCTGAAACCGCCAGCAGTGCCGATGGCGCTTCCACGTCAATCACGCCCATCTGGCGGGCGCGCTCGGTGGTGGAAGGGGATTTGCTGTAGCCGACGACGCGTTTGACCAGGCCGGCGCGCGTGAGCGCCAGCGCAAAAGAGCCCCCCATCAGGCCGCACCCAATGAGTCCTAATTGTTCAAACATGACGTCGCACCAGAGTTTGTTGTAGTCGTTGCATGGGGTCCTTTACTCCCGCGCTAATCGCTGACCGGATAGGTTCCCAGTACTTTGTAAAACGCGCAAAGCCGCTGCAAATCGGCCAGCGCAGCTTTCACGTGGTCCTGCGATGGATGGCCCTGCAAGTCGATATAAAAGTAATATTCCCACTGGCCCGAGCGGGCCGGACGGGATTCGAAGCGGGTCATGGACACCCCGTGGACTTTCAGTGGAACCAGAATGTCGTGCACCGCCCCCGGACGGTTGGGCACCGACACCACGAGGCTGACGCAGTCTTTGCCGGAAGCGGGCGGAGTGGGCAGCGTTTGCGGCAAACACACCACGGCAAAACGCGTGCGGTTAAATGCATCATCCTGAATGGCGTGTGCAACCGTGTGCAGCGCGAATTGGGATGCCGCACGATCGCTCGCGATGCCGGCCCAGGCCTGATTGATCGAGGCCAGGCGTGCGCCTTCCGCGTTGCTCGATGCCGCACGGCGTTCGGCGTTGGGCAGATGGGTAGTCAGCCACCCCTGGCATTGCGCCAGAGCCTGAGGGTGGGCATAAACGGCCTCAATGTTTTCCAGTGACTCGGACAGGCGCAACAGGTTATGCCGCACCATCAGGCTGATTTCACCAACGATGTGCAGCGGCGAGGTCAGAAACAGATCGAGCGAGCGCGACACCACGCCTTCGGTGGAATTTTCAACCGGCACCACGCCATATTCGGCACTGCCAGCGGCCGTGGCGCGAAACACTTCATCAATGCTGATGCAAGGAACATGTTCAATGCTGGCGCCAAAAAACTGCAGGGCGGCCTGCTCGCTGAAGGTGCCGACAGGACCCAGGTAGGCCACACGTACCGGCGATTCCAGGGCCAGGCAGGCTGACATGATTTCACGCCAGACCGCTGCGACATGGCTGTTCTTGAGCGGGCCAGTGTTGGCTTGCTGAATGTGCTCGATCACCTGGGCGACCCGGTCCGGACGAAAAAAAGGCGTTCCCTCGCGCTTTTTGACTTCTCCTACCTGCTTGGCGATTTGTGCGCGGCGGTTCAGGAGGGTAAGCAATTCCTTGTCTATGGCGTCAATCTGGATGCGTAAATGAGCGAGGTTGGCAGTCATTTCAGGCGTGCTTCTTTTCGAATTCTTGCATGTAGTCAACCAGCGCCGCTACACCAGCCAGCGGCATGGCGTTGTAGATGCTGGCGCGCATGCCGCCTACCGACTTGTGGCCCTTGAGCTGCAACAGGCCCCGCGTTTTTGCACCGGCCAGGAAAGCCTCGTTGCGCGATTCATCACGCAGAAAAAACGGCACGTTCATGCGTGAACGGCAATCCTTGCCGACGCGATTGACGTACAGCTGCGAACGGTCGATGGCACCGTAAAGCAGCTGAGACTTGGCAATGTTGCGCTTTTCCATCGCGGCAACGCCCCAAACCTGGGCGTTCGCCTCGCCTTCCTTTTGGTGCTTTAGCCATTGAAAGGTCAGTCCGGAAATATAGATGGCGTACGTCGGCGGCGTGTTGTACATCGAGTGGTTGTTGGCCACTATTTTGTAGTCAAAAGCGCTGGGGCATACGGGAAGCGCATGGCCCAGCAAGTCTTCCCGCACGACCACCAGCGTGACACCGGCTGGGCCGAGGTTTTTTTGTGCGCCGCCAAACGCCAGGCCTACTTTGGACCAGTCCACCGGCCTGGACGCCACGTGGGATGAAAAATCGATGACCAGCGGTGCCTCAGTCCCCAGCGCCCTCAAATCAGGCAGTTCCTGAAACTCCACGCCATCAATGGTTTCGTTGCTGCAAACATGCACATAGCGGGCTTGGGGCCGCAGGTTCCAGCTGGCTGGTGGCGGCAGGCTGGTGCGGTCGCTGCTTTCGTTGCTGGCAGCAATTTGCACGTCGCAATATTTACGCGCTTCTTTTTGCGACTTGTCGCTCCAGCTGCCGGTCACCACGAAATCAGCCGACTCACCCCGCGAAAGATTCAGCGGGACGATGGCGTTTTCTGCAAGACCGCCGCCTTGCATGAACAGTATTTTGAAATGTTTTGGGACGGCCATCAATTCACGAAAGTCAGCTTCTGCGCTTTCGCAAATGGACACGAATTCCTTGCTCCGGTGGCTCATCTCCATGACGCTCATGCCGCTGCCGTGCCAGTCCAGCATTTCGGAAGCGGCCTGCTGCAAAACCTCCTCGGGCAAAGCAGCGGGACCTGCTGAAAAATTAAAAGGCCGGATCATTTCTTGGCGGGCTTGACCGCCGCGGGTGCCGCAGGTTCGCTACCGACAATTTTCAGCGCGGCATCATCGAACTGCTTGGCGCGTCCAAGGACGTCGGCACGGGATGCTTCGACCAGCTTCTGGACAAACATGTTGCCCAGTTCAGGGGCGCTAGCCTGGTATTTCTTGATGGCGGGGGACTCGAAAAATGCCGCAATCTGCTGAAGCTCTTCCAGGGTAAAACGCTCTGCATAGGCCGGCACAAGCGCGTCTGCGCTGACTTTGCTGACCCGCTTGGCAATCAGCTGCTTGGCGTCTTCGGCATACTTGTTGAGCTCGGCATTGAGATCTTCGGATGCTTTTTGCTGCTTGGCCTTGGGCACCTTCGATTCCAGTTGGGGTCCCCACTTGGCAATCAGGTCCTGCGCTGCGCTGCCTGCCAGCTGGGTTACCAGCTGGTCAAGTTCCGGGCCCTGTTGGAGGGTGACAACTTTCGCTGCCCATTCTGTTTTTGAGGCTGGCGTCTGCGCCTGAACGGCGCTGGAGCAGGCAAGGCAGGCCATCGCCAGTGTGGTGATTAGTTTTTTCATGAATTGGTGTCCGGGTTGGAGGCGTCTTTGCCTGTGTCTGTCGTTTCGTCGGGTTCGCTGTCGGTCGGGGTGTCGTCGCTCAAGGTGGCATCGTTTTCCACGATGCGCTGAAGACCACTTAATTGTGAGCCTTCGTCGAGGCCGATAAGCGTCACGCCTTGGGTGGCCCTTCCCAGTTCGCGGATTTCACTGACACGCGTGCGAACCAGGACGCCCTTGTCGGTAATGAGCATGATTTCATCGTCAGCGTGAACCAGTGTCGCCGCAACAACTTTGCCATTACGCTCGCTTTGCTGAATGGCGATCATGCCCTTGGTGCCACGGCCATGGCGTGTGTATTCAGTGATGGAGGTGCGTTTGCCGTAACCGTTCTGGGTGGCTGTCAGCACGCTTTGCTGCTCGTCCTCGGCGACCAGCATGGCAATGACGCCCTGGCCCTCTTCAAGCATCATGCCGCGTACACCGCGTGCATTGCGGCCCATGGGGCGTACATCGTTTTCGTCAAAACGCACGGCCTTGCCGCCATCACTAAACAGCATCACGTCGTGTTTGCCGTCGGTGAGAGCAGCGCCTATCAGGTAATCCCCCTCGTCCAGATCAACGGCAATGATGCCGGCCTTGCGCGGGTTGCTGAAGTCTTCCAGCGGGGTCTTCTTGACCGTGCCCATGCTGGTGGCCATGAAGACATACTGGTCGGACGGGAAGCTGCGCTTGTCACCCGTCAGCGGCAGGACGACATTGATTTTTTCGCCTTCCTGCAGCGGGAACATGTTGACAATGGGTCGGCCGCGTGAACCGCGTGAGCCTGCAGGGACTTCCCATACCTTGAGCCAGTAGAGCCGCCCCCGGTTGGAAAAGCACAGGATGTAGTCGTGCGTGTTGGCGATAAACAACTGATCGACCCAGTCGTCTTCTTTCGTGGCGGTAGCCTGTTTGCCACGGCCTCCGCGTTTTTGTGCGCGGTATTCCGAGAGGGGCTGGCTCTTGATGTAGCCGGTGTGCGATAGCGTCACCACCATGTCGGTGGGCGTGATCAGGTCTTCCGTGCTGAGATCAAACGAGCTGTGCTCAATCTGGCTGCGCCGCGCGCCCAGCTTGGCCTGGCCGAATTCAAGCTTGATGGCCGTCAGCTCTTCACCAATGATGACGGACACCCGTTCCGGCTTGGCCAGGATGTCGAGCAGGTCGTCAATATCGGCCATGACCTCCTTGTATTCGGCGACGATTTTGTCCTGCTCAAGACCGGTCAGACGTTGCAGGCGCATCTGCAGAATTTCCTGAGCCTGCGTTTCCGACAGGCGGTAGAGGCCGTCGCCGCCCATGCCCAGGGCCTTCTCAAGCCCATCGGGGCGGTAATCGTCGGCGTTGACCACACCGCCATCGGCGCGGGTACGGGTGAGCATTTCACGCACCAGGCTGCTGTCCCAGGAGCGCAGCATCAGTTCGGCCTTGGCTACCGGCGGGGTCGGCGCATTGCGGATGATGGCAATGAAATCGTCGATATTGGCCAGCGCGACAGCCAGCCCTTCCAGTACATGACCGCGTTCGCGCGCTTTGCGCAGCGTGAACACCGTGCGGCGTGTCACCACTTCGCGGCGGTGCGACAGGAAGACCGCAATCAGGTCTTTCAGATTGCACAGTTTGGGTTGACCATTGATCAGCGCCACCATGTTGATGCCGAAGGTGTCCTGCAGCTGGGTCTGTTTGTATAAATTATTCAGCACCACTTCAGGCACTTCGCCACGCTTGAGATCAATGACCAGCCGCATGCCTGACTTGTCGCTCTCGTCCTGAATGTGGCTGATGCCTTCGATTTTTTTTTCATGGACCAGCTCGGCCATTCGCTCTTGAAGCGTCTTTTTGTTGACCTGGTAGGGCAGTTCGTCAACGATGATCGACTGACGCTGGCCTTTGTCGATATCCTCAAAATGGCATTTGGCGCGCATCACCACCTTGCCGCGCCCCGTGCGGTAGCCGTCCTTGACGCCGTTGATGCCGTAAATAATGCCGCCGGTGGGAAAGTCTGGCGCCGGGATGATCTCCATCAGCTCATCGATGGAAGCTTCAGGGTTCTTCAGCAGATGCATGCAGGCATCCACTGCTTCATTCAGGTTGTGCGGCGGGATGTTGGTGGCCATGCCCACGGCAATGCCACTGGAACCGTTGATCAGCAGGTTCGGCAGCCGGGCCGGCATGACCAGCGGTTCCTGCTCGCTGCCATCGTAGTTGGGGCCGAAATCGACGGTTTCCTTGTCGAGGTCAGCCAGCAGCTCGTGGGCAATTTTGGACAGGCGGATTTCCGTGTACCGCATGGCAGCGGCGTTGTCACCGTCCACCGAGCCGAAGTTGCCTTGTCCATCCACCAGCATGTGGCGCAGCGAGAAGTCTTGTGCCATGCGCACGATGGTCTCGTATACCGCGCTATCGCCGTGCGGATGGTATTTGCCGATCACGTCGCCGACGATACGTGCCGATTTCTTGAAAGGCCGGTTCCAGTCGTTATTCAGCTCGTGCATGGCAAACAACACGCGCCGGTGCACCGGCTTGAGGCCGTCCCGTGCATCGGGCAGTGCGCGGCCCACAATCACGCTCATCGCGTAATCGAGATAGCTTCGTCGCATTTCCTCTTCAAGGCTGATGGGCAGGGTTTCTTTTGCGAACTGGGTCATGAGAGGCTTGGGTGGGAGGGTTTCAAGATTCTTGAGGAAAATCTTTAATTTTAAGGCTTGAGTTTAAAACAGCTTCTTTGTGGCTGGCTAGCAACAAATATCCAAGAATCCTGTCTCTATGTCAGACGAAGACGATAGCGTGCTTGAAGGCTCAAAGAGCTATGGCACAATTGTTTTAACGCTTTGAGTGATGGTCACTCACGGCGTGTAAATTATTAATCGCAGCCAGTCTGCGGCTTTTCTCTAGAGGAGAACCATGAAGAAACTCAACAAAATGGCAATGTTGTTTGCTTCCGCAGCGCTTGTTACGGCCGCTGGTGCGCAAACTATCGACAACTGGAAAAACGGTACCAATGAGATGGTCTGGAAAAACGGAACCAACGAGTTGTGCTGGCGTGACAACTTCTGGACTCCAGCAACTGCTGCTCCGGGTTGCGACGGTGCAATCGTTCCTGTTGTGGCTCCTGCTCCTGCTCCTGCTCCTGCCCCTGTAGCCGTGGCTCCTGCTCCAAAAGCTGCACCTGCACCTGCACCCGCACCTGTTCCTGCCGCAACCAAGGTCACGTACGCCGCTGACGCGTTCTTTGACTTTGACAAGTCCGTGATCAAACCAGAAGGCAAGGCCAAGCTGGACGACCTGGTTGGCAAGATCAAAGGCATCAATCTGGAAGTGATTATTGCTGTGGGTCACACCGATTCTATCGGTAGCGATGCTTACAACCAGAAGCTGTCGATTCGCCGCTCAGAAGCCGTCAAGGCCTACTTGGTGTCCAAAGGCATTGAGAAAAACCGCGTCTACACCGAAGGCAAAGGCGAGAAACAGCCAGTCGCTGACAACAGGACCGCCGAAGGCCGTGCGAAAAATCGTCGCGTGGAAATCGAAGTGGTTGGTACCCGCGCCAACAAGTAATTTTTCACGATTACTAAAAAACCGCGCCTTGGCGCGGTTTTTTTATGTCTCAACGATAATCACCTTATGTCTACAAGCGATAACTTCGATCCGGCCGAACTTGCCAAATTCTCTGATCTGGCCCATCGGTGGTGGGACACTGAAAGCGAGTTCCGTCCACTACACCAGATCAACCCGCTTCGGCTGGACTGGATAGAAAGTCTGGTTCCGTTAAAGGGCTTGCGAGTGCTCGATGTTGGCTGTGGCGGCGGCATCCTGGCCGATTCCATGGCACGCAAAGGCGCCGATGTGGTTGGAATTGATCTGGCAACCAAAGCCCTGAAAGTGGCGCAGCTTCACGCGCTGGAAGCTCAGACTGAGGGTGTGCAGTACCGCGAGATCAGCGCCGAGGTGCTGGCGGCCGAGCAACCCGGCAGTTTTGACGTCGTCACCTGCATGGAAATGCTTGAGCATGTGCCAGACCCGTCTTCGGTTGTGAAAGCCTGCGCTGCGCTGGTCAAACCGGGTGGGTATGTATTTTTTTCAACCATTAACCGCAATGCCAAAGCCTTTCTGTTCGCCATTGTTGGCGCTGAATATGTTCTTAATTTGCTGCCCCGCGGCACCCATGAGTACGCCAAGTTGATCAAACCCAGCGAACTGGCCAGCTACTGTCGCGCTGCAGGGTTGGACCTGAAGCAGACCAAGGGTATGCAATACAACCCGCTGACGCACCACTACTGGCTCAACGCAGACCCCAGTGTGAATTTCCTGATGGCCACCCAGAAAAGCTGAAAGGTATGTTCCAACACATCGACGCCGTGCTGTTTGACCTTGACGGTACCTTAATTGACAGTGCACCCGATTTGGGCGAGGCGGCCGACAAAATGCGTACCGATCGAGGCATGGAGTCGCTCCCGCTGTCGCAATACCGTCCTATGGCTGGCGCTGGTGCTCGCGGCATGATCGCCGTGGCTTTTGGTTTGACTCCCAACGACGCCCGCTTTGATGCGCTTAAAGAGGAATTTTTTTGCAATTACCAATCCCGCTTGACCGAGCGCACCTATGTGTTTGACGGTGTGGTTGAGCTGATTGCCCATATTGGTCAAGCTGGCCTCAAGTGGGGCGTGGTCACGAATAAATCTGCCCGCTTCACTGGGCCGCTGACCAAAGCCATGCCGCTGTTTAGTACCGCCCAGACCATCGTCAGCGGCGACACCACGCCGCACCCCAAACCTCATCCCGCTCCTTTGCTTGAGGCGGCGCGGCAACTCAATCTGGCCCCCGCGCGATGCGTCTATGTGGGTGACGACGAACGAGATATCGTCGCGGGTCGCGCTGCCGGCATGGCCACGGTGGCTGCGGCTTACGGCTATTTGGGCCTGACCGCCAATACACAGGGCTGGAATGCCGATTTTACGATTTCAACCCCATCGGCCCTCTTGAATTTGCTGAGAATGGCTTAAACTACTTGGCTTGGGGCTGCATTGGTTTCGACGTGGGTTCGGACGCGGTGTGGTGCATGTCGAGCTTAGTGCGCTCGTAAAACTGACTAAAACAAACTAACTGCAAACGACGAACGTTTCGCACTCGCTGCTTAATTGCCAGTGAGCTTTACAACAGCAGGCCGATGGGCTGGGCAAGGGGTTTTTAACGAAAGTTAGGGGCTCCCGGCTGTAAAGATAATTTCATCGGCTGGCTCTGGGCTGGGTACCTTAACCCGGGGCAAGAAAATAGGGTGCTGGCGTCCTGTATAGCGTGCGACTGCGCGATACAGGTGGCGAGACTCAAATCAGACCGCTAAACATGTAGATCTGCTCGAAAAAGGCTTGCGGACGGGGGTTCAAATCCCCCCAGCTCCACCATACATAGAAAGCCCAACTGTTTTCAGTTGGGCTTTTTCTTTGGAAAATCCTCAATGGTGACGCGCACTTACGGCGTTCGCCTTGTGACTTTCCTGCTACCAAAATCGGGTATTTTTTGTTGTTTTTGACCCAAAATACCTCGTTTTCTCTCTCTGTTCTCAGTGACCCTCGTGACTTTTCACGAGGCCACCTTCAATAAAATCAACGACTTACGCGGGGTTGGTTTGCAAGTTGAAATTGGTGGGCGGTAGCGACTGAGAACAGAGATTCCTGCCGTACCATATGCGCTGATTGATCTGCGCGCATATAGACGACACCAAACATAGGGGGAAGATTGGGAAAGCCGTATTCCGAGGAGCTTGATGCCTTCGCCGACACTTATCAGTGGGCAGCGGAGCAGGATGTCGCGCGCCTTGGCCACTTCCTGAATCGTTGGAGCGGCGATTACGCAGTCGTTGTGGGGTCTGGTGGCTCGTATTCGGCTGCGTTTGCCGTAGCCCTCTTCCGGGAACTGGCGCATCACTCGCCCACCGCAGCTGTTACACCCCTCGAATTCGCTGCCCTCCTGAGGCGGCTGTCACCAAGGGCCCTATTGCTGTCGGCGGAGGGGAAAAACCGAGACATTCTTTCTGCTGCACGTGCCGCTGAGGCAGCTGACCTGGCCAGTGCCGCGCTGACGCTGACTCAGTCGAACCCTTTGTTGGACCTCGCTCGCGGCAACGATGCTGTACGCGCCTTCTCCTTCCCGATGGATTGGGTCAAGGACGGGTACCTCGCAACGAATTCGCTCCTCGCAACGGTACTGCTGCTGTATCGGGCGCTGTTCGGCGACCACGACTTCCACAACCTTGCCCCTTTGCTCGCACGGGACCGGCTCGCCAGCCGAAGGGACACCTTCTCCCGCCTCGTCGGACTTGACGATGCGAAGCGGAACGGCCTCTTGGTTGTTCACTCGGCCAAGGCAAAAGCATTTGCCGTCGACCTGGAGTCGAAGTTGGCCGAGTCTGCGCTTGCGATGGTTCAGGTTACTGACCTGCGTCAGTTCGCCCATGGCCGGCACCTCCAGCTGGCCCTTCGTTCACCGCCACCACTCACCCTTGTAGTGTCTTCACCAGATGAACGCCCGTTGGCGGCTGCCACCGCAAGGCTACTTCCCGATCCTGAGCGATGCTGGGAGCTGGAACTAGATGGCGGCAGCGACCAAGACATTACGGTTGCCGGTCTGCTCGATGCGATGCTCCTCACCGAAGCGCTGGCCAAGGGAGCACTGCACGACCCCGGCCAGCCGCCTGTACCGGACTTCGGTCGTGCGATTCACGCGATAGATCCGGCTGACCTGCTGCCTCTTGACCACGTGCCAGCCTCGCAGCTGGAACTGGCAGCGAATCGCAAAATGTCAGTGGGTGTCCATCCCGTTGCCGGCGGCCGGCCGGAGGTGCTCGACGCGGCGGCTGCCTTTGCGAGGCGGCTCA
>Ga0155550_1022_pt2 | contig 10583 bp, 12 predicted proteins | sample RifCSPhighO2_12_FD_107207 | JGI IMG/M metagenome (GOLD analysis project Ga0155550, IMG submission 107207) | Burkholderiales bacterium RIFCSPHIGHO2_12_FULL_61_11
CCAGCCAGGGGGGGGTGGGTACCTGAATGAATGCACCCGGCCAGAAGTTCGCCAAAGGCCTCTGAAAAAAAAATTTGCGGATTCACTTGCGATTTCGCAACTGGACCCGCGCGAGGCGGCGCTACTGTCTGAACTGGACGCCATGGGCTTGTCGCGGGTCATGCTGCAAATTGCGCAGACCATCGGTTTCGACAACTTCATGGCGATGTGGCGGATTCTGGATGGTTCATACGAGGCGATCACAGACAATGACTCAGGCATCTATATCCGCCTGCAGCGGCTCAGTGCTTACAAGCGATTTCAGCGAAATCGTTTCATTGAGGCGATGGCGGCTATGGGTATGTCGCAGCCGGAAATTTCGCGGTCGGTCAAGCGCGACCTGGGTGAAAAAGTGAGCGATCGTCACATATGGCGGCTCATGGCTCCGGGTAGAGTCAAGCCATGAAGCACGCTGTGATTTATGCCCGGGTGAGCACCCAGCGCCAGGCTGACGACGGCGTGTCGATGGAAAGCCAGATCGAGCAGTGCCGCGTCAAGGCGCTGGCGCTCGGGACTGAGGTGATCGAGGTGTTTAGGGACGATGGCGTGAGCGGTCGCACCGACAATCGGCCCGGGTTTCAGGCCGCGCTGGCCTACTGTGCCGCGCACCGGGTAAGCCATTTGGTGTGCTGGAGCACATCGCGGTTCGGGCGCAATCTGGAGGATGCGCTCAAAAACACGAATCAACTGCGCGAGTGGGGCACCAAAGCGGCCTACGTGCACCAGGACATTGACCTTGAAACCGATGCCGGCTGGATGCTGGGCGTCATGACCGGGATGATGGACGAAATCTACTCCCGCAACGTGGCGCGCGACACCTTGCGTTCGATGATTACCGCCTCAAGGGATGGGTTTTTTGTCGGTGGCCGTGTGCCGTATGGATACCAGATCGAGAGGGTGGGCAAGCGGTCCAAGCTGGGGCCGCATGAAGACCATGCGGCCATCGTGAGGACGATGTATGCACTAGCCTTGAATGAAGGGCTGGGGGCGCAGGCGGTGGCGCTGCGCATGAATACGGCCGGGCTGCTGCGCGATGGCAAGGCCTGGTGTAAAAACTCAGTGGCGATGATTTTGAAGAACCCCAGTTACATGGGGCTGCGGCTGTTCAACCAGATCAACCGCAAAAGCCGGGACGCCAAGCCGGTGGAAGACGTCGTGCGGGTAGCCAGCCATCCCGCGCTGATCAACAAGGAAGACTTTGAAAAGGTGCAAGCCATGATGAAAGACCGAATCCCACACGAACAAGGCGGCACGCCCAAAAGCGCTTTTGCCTTCACCGGGCTGCTGAAGTGCGGCATTTGCGGTGAGCAACTGCAGATCCGCAACGGCACCGGGCGCAACGGCACGATCTACAGTTACTACTCATGCCTGGCGCACAAGAACGGCAGAACACGCTGCTGTCTCAAGTCCGTCAAGGCCGAAGCCTTCGATGCCTGGATGGTGGACGAGCTGCTTTCCAAGGTGCTGACACCGACAGTTGTGCAAAAGGTGGTCGACGACATCCGCGCCAACGGTGGACGCTGGGCTGAAGAGCGCGAGCTGCGGCGTAAGGCCCTGGTGAAGGAAATGCGCGAGACTGAGGGACGGCGCAATAACATTTACGACATCCTGGAGACGCAGGGCAAAGACACACCCAATCTGGCCGACGTGACTGAGCGGCTGCGCACGCTGAATGAAAGTATCCGGGGTGTCGAGCGGGCGCTGCAGGAGCTGGAAGCCAAGCCCGCGCCGGATTACAACCTGGTGGATGTTGACCCACAGGAGGCGGTCAAGACGATTCACGGGGTAATACGCGGGTGCACGGATGCCAAGCGGCTGCGCGCCCTGCTGGGCACGTTCGTGCAGAAGATCAGCGTGAGTAACGCGTCGGTCATCGTGGACTATCGCGAAGATGCTCTTCTTCGCAGTCCAACACCGACGGTTCATAGTGGTGTTAATTGGCTCCTCAACCTGGGCTCGAACCAGGGACCTACGGATTAACAGTCCGGCGCTCTACCAACTGAGCTATTGAGGAACAGCTTTAAATTATAGCGTTGTTTTTGTCGCTTTCTTGGACCAGGCGTTATGAAAAACACCTTGGCCCCAAGAGCTGTTACGTCCCGCACTGAATTCGAGTAACGCACCCACCCTATTCAAGGGCAATTGCGGTCGTTTTACTAGTGAGTTCAGGGCTTGTCGAGCAGCATTTTGGCGGTGCTAAGGATCAGTGCCAAGGTGGCCTGCTGTGTCATTGTGGCCGGCCGCAGCGAACTCGTGACCAGCGACAGGCGCGTGCGCAGCGGCGGCTCGGAAATCATGCGCATGGTAAATGCCGAGGGTTTGATGGAACTGGCGACGGCATTGCGGGACAACACGGCGCAGCCTGCGCCATCGGCCACCAAGTCCAGGATAGCGGACACGCCATCAATCTCCAGCGCAATCGTGGGTCGGCAACCGATGCCCGCCATTTCAGTTTCAACATGCATGCGGATGGCGTTGGGCCGGCTGGGGATCACCAGCGGCAGCTTGGCCACGTCCTTTAGCGCGATGGGTGCCGGCGGGGGGTCCTCGGGCAGGCCTGGCGGGCGTGCCTGGACCAGCAGCAAGTCCTCATCGAGCAGCGGCGTCATCTCGATGCCGCTGGCTGGCTGTGCGTTGTAGAGCACCGCGATGTCCAGCCGACCATTGAGCAGCCATTCATGCATCACTGTGGACAGCCCTTCGCTGATCGACAGCTGGGCATCTGGCAGTTGCTGGCGGAAGGCGCGCGTCAGCGGCACGGTCAACACCCGTGCCAAGGTGGGTAGCAGGCCGATGGCCACGCGCCCGGCCAGCGAGCCACGCACCCGGCCCAGCTCTTCGCGCGCGCGCTCCACTTGGTGGAGGATGCCGCGGCCGTGCTCCAGCAGCAGCTTGCCCGCTTCGGTGGGCGTGGCACCGCGGCCATTGCGCACCAGCAGGCTTTGGCGCAACTCCACTTCCAGCAGCCGCACCTGCCGACTCAGGGCAGGCTGCGCCACATCAAGCGCAACGGCCGCGCGTGTGAAGCTGCCGAGTTCGGCGACGCGCACAAAATATTCAAGCTGTTTCAGGTCCACGGCAGGCAGTTTATAGGCATATCAAGGTCAATGATATAACCATTTATTCTAGCTGATAGTGGAGATTCACCCTGTTGCCGGTCTCGCGGAATCCAGACAATTCAGAACATTAATAGAACTATCAGAACGACAAGCCCATGACTTCCCAGACGGCCATTCCATGCCTTTTGATGCGCGGAGGCACCTCCAAGGGGCCGTTTTTCAATGAGGCTGACCTACCGGCCGACATTCCCACCCGCGACAAGGTCTTGCTGGCGGCCATGGGTTCACCCGACAAGCGCCAGATTGACGGCCTGGGCGGCGCGCATCCGTTGACCAGCAAGGTCGGCATCGTGTGCAAGAGCACCACGCCGGGCGTAGATATCGACTTTTTATTTGCCCAGTTGCAGCCCGACAAGGAAACGGTAGACACCACACCCAACTGCGGCAACATGCTGGCGGCCGTGGTGCCTTTTGCGCTGGAGACGGGCATGGTCGAAGTGCAAGGGGACACCAGCACCTACCGCGTTCTCACGCTCAACACCGATATGCAGTGCGACATCACGGTCCAGACGCCTGGTGGCGAGGTCCAGTACGAAGGCGACGCCCGCATCGACGGTGCGCCTGGCACCTCAGCCCCCATCACCATCAACTTTCTGGACACGGCGGGCTCGGTCTGCGCGGGCCTGCTGCCCACGGGCCATGTCAAGGACCGCATTACCGTGACGGCGGATTCGATGGGTGGGGGCTTTGAGCCGTTCACCCTGGACGTGACCTGCATTGACAACGGCATGCCGCTGGTGATCTTTAAGGCCAGCGACCTCGGTCGCACCGGCTACGAGAGCGTGGCTGAGCTGAACGCGGACACTGAACTCAAGCAGCGCATCGAGGCGCTGCGGCTGCAGATTTCGCTGAAGATGGGACTGGGCGACGTGAGCCGCAAGAACTATCCCAAGATGACGCTGGTTGCTGCGCCACGCGATGGCGGCAGCATCACGACCCGCAGTTTCATCCCGCATGTCTGCCATGACGCCATCGGCGTGCTCGCGGCGGTCACGGTGGGCACGGCCTGCGTGCTCGACGGCTCAGTCTGCGACGGCGTGGCCATGATGCAGCCCGGCGCCACCAAGAAGGTGTCGGTCGAACACCCCACGGGCGAGTTCAGCGTCTCGCTTGAAACCGATCCCGCCAACCCGCAAAGCGTCACCAAAGCCGCGCTGCTGCGCACCGCACGCCTGCTGATGCGCGGCGAGGTGATGGTGCCGCGCTCGGTGTGGCCGCGTAATTAATTAAAGACAGAACCAGGAGAATCCCATGAACAAGAAACCCATGATCATCGATTGCCACGGCCACTACACCACAGCCCCCAAGGCGCTGGAAAACTGGCGCAACCAGCAGATTGCCGGAATTAAAGACCCGTCGATGATGCCTAAAGTGTCCGAACTGAAAATCAGCGACGACGAGCTGCGCGAGTCGATCGAGAGCAACCAGTTGCGCCTGATGAAAGAGCGGGGTTCCGACCTGACCATCTTCAGCCCGCGCGCCAGCTTCATGGCGCACCACATCGGCGACTTCAATGTGTCGTCCACCTGGGCGGCCATCTGCAACGAGCTGTGCTACCGCGTGAGTCAGCTGTTTCCCGACAACTTTATACCCGCCGCGATGCTGCCCCAGTCGCCCGGCGTGGACCCGGCCAGCTGCATTCCAGAGCTGGAAAAATGCATCAGGGAATACGGCAACGTCGGCATCAACCTGAACCCCGATCCCTCGGGCGGTCACTGGAGCAGCCCGCCCTTGAGCGACAGGCACTGGTATCCGATCTACGAAAAGATGGTGGAGCACGACATTCCGGCCATGATTCATGTGTCAACCAGCTGCAACGCCTGCTTTCACACCACCGGCGCGCATTACCTGAACGCCGACACCACGGCCTTCATGCAGTGCCTGACCAGCGACCTGTTCAAGGAGTTTCCCACACTGAAGTTCCTGATTCCGCACGGCGGCGGTGCCGTGCCCTACCACTGGGGCCGTTTCCGGGGCTTGGCGCAAGAGCTCAAAAAGCCGCTGCTCGACGAGCATCTGTTGAACAACATTTTCTTTGACACCTGCGTTTACCACCAGCCCGGCATTGATCTGCTCAACACCGTGATTCCGGTCAAAAACGTGTTGTTCGGCTCGGAGATGATTGGCGCCGTGCGCGGCATTGATCCGCAGACTGGCAACTACTATGACGACACCAAGCGCTACATCGAAGCGTCAAAAATCCTCAGCGATGAAGACCGCTTCCAGATTTACGAAGGCAATGCCCGCCACGTGTTCCCGCGTCTCGACGCGGCTCTCAAACTGAAAGGAAAATGATAATGAGCATGAGCATGAATCAATTAGGCATCGTCAAGCGCAACATTGTTCGCGCCGACAAGGCCGCCGTTGAAAAACTCTCCCGCTTCGGCGTGGCCACCATTCACGAGGCCATGGGCCGCGTCGGCCTGATGAAGCCCTACATGCGCCCCATCTACACCGGTGCCCACATGTGCGGCACCGCCGTCACCGTGCTGCTGCACCCTGGCGACAATTGGATGATGCACGTGGTGGCCGAGCAGCTGCAGCCTGGTGATGTGGTGATCGCGGCCTGTACGGCCGACAACACGGACGGCTTCTTCGGTGATCTGCTGGCCACCTCCTTCAAGGCGCGTGGCGCCATGGGTCTGGTGATCGAAGGCGGCTGCCGCGACATCAAGGACCTCACCGCCATGCAGTTCCCCGTGTTCAGCCGCGCCATCAGCGCCAAGGGCACGATCAAGGCCACCATCGGCTCGGTCAACATTCCGGTTGTATGTGCCGGTGTTTCGGTGAATCCCGGCGACGTGGTGATTGCCGATGACGACGGCGTGGTCGTGGTACAGGCGGCCGTGGCCATGCAGGTGGTCGATGCCGCCGAAGCCCGTGAGAGCCTTGAGGCCGAGAAGCGCGCCAAGCTCGCGGCCGGCGTGCTGGGCCTGGACATGTACAACATGCGTGAGCCGCTGGCCAAGGCCGGCCTTAAATACATCGACTGATGCGGCGAAAGACCTTCCCATGGAATTCACTAAAACGCCTGGCTGGCTTGACTGGTACGCCGGTCCGTCCAAGCCGAAATTCACGCTGCCCGCTGGCAGCGTTGATGCGCATTGCCACGTGTTTGGGCCCGCTGCCGAGTTCCCCTATGCGCCCGAGCGAAAGTACACGCCCTGCGATGCCTCCAAGGCGCAGCTCTACGCGCTGCGCGACCACTTGGGCTTTGCGCGCAATGTGGTGGTGCAGGCCACCTGCCACGGCGCCGACAACCGCGCCATGATTGATGCGCTGGTGCACGCCAACGGCAAGGCGCGCGGCGTGGCTACCGTCAAGCGCAGCGTGACCGATGAAGAGCTGCAGGCCATGCACGCTGCCGGTGTGCGCGGCGTGCGCTTTAACTTCGTCAAGCGCCTGGTGGACTTCACGCCCAAGGAGGAGCTGATTGAAATCGCCAGCCGCATCAAGCCGCTGGGCTGGCATGTGGTGATTTATTTCGAGGCGGTGGACCTGCCTGAGCTGTGGGACTTTTTCACCACGCTGCCGACGGAGGTGGTGGTCGATCACATGGGCCGCCCCGATGTGAGCAAGCCGGTGGATGGCCCTGAGTTTGAGCTGTTCGTCAAGTTCATGCGCGAACACCCGAACGTCTGGAGCAAGGTCAGTTGCCCCGAGCGTCTGTCGGTGACCGGTCCGAAGGCTTTGGGCGGCGAGCAAAATGCCTACCAGGACGTGGTACCGTTTGCCAGGCGCATCGTGGAAGAATTCCCGGACCGCGTGTTGTGGGGCACCGACTGGCCGCACCCCAACCTGAAGGACCACATGCCAGATGACGGCTTGCTGGTCGATTTCATCCCGCACATCGCCACCACGCCCGAACTGCAGCACAAGCTGCTGGTCGATAACCCCATGCGCCTGTACTGGCCAGAAGAAGAGAAAGGCTGATCATGTCACTTCAAAAACCCTACCTCGACGTTCCCGGCACGACCATTTTTGATGCCGAACAATCACGCAAGGGCTATCACCTGAACCAGTTCTGCATGTCGCTGATGAAGGCCGGCAATCGCGAACGCTTCAAGGCCGCCGAGCGAGCTTACCTGGACGAGTGGGCCATGACCGAAGAGCAGAAGCAGGCCGTGCTGGCCCGCGACCTGAACCGTTGCATCGCGCTGGGCGGCAACATCTATTTTCTGGCCAAGATAGGCGCCACCGATGGCAAGAGCTTCCAGCAAATGGCGGGCAGCATGACCGGCATGACCGAGGAGGAATACCGTGACATGATGCTGGCTGGCGGCCGCTCCGTCGAAGGCAATCGCGTGATCGGCGAAGACGGCGATGCGCAAGCCAACCACCAACCCCAGGGTAAATCGAACCAGAAAGCGAGTGCCTGACCATGGCCAAGATCACCGCCAGTGTTTACACCTCCCACGTCCCGGCCATCGGCGCCGCGATCGACCTGGGCAAGAGCAGCGAGCCCTACTGGCAACCCGTATTCCGGGGTTACGATTTTTCCAAGCAGTGGATGAAGGACAACAAGCCCGACGTCATCTTCCTGGTCTATAACGACCATGCCACGGCCTTCAGCCTGGACATGATTCCGACCTTTGCCATCGGCACGGCGGCCGAGTTCCAGCCGGCCGACGAAGGCTGGGGCCCGCGCCCGGTGCCCAAGGTCATTGGCCACCCCGAACTGGCCGCGCACATTGCGCAGTCGGTGATTCAGGACGACTTTGACTTGACAATCGTCAACAAGATGGATGTGGACCACGGCCTTACGGTGCCGCTCAGTCTCATGTGCGGCCAGCCGCAAGCTTGGCCCTGCCCGGTGATTCCGTTTGCCGTGAACGTGGTGCAGTACCCCGTGCCCTCGGGCCGGCGCTGCTTCAATCTGGGAAAAGCCATTCGCAAGGCCATTGAGTCGTACGACCAGCCCTTGAATGTGCAGATATGGGGCACGGGCGGCATGAGCCACCAGCTGCAGGGCCCGCGCGCCGGTCTCATCAACAAGGACTTTGACAATGCCTTCCTCGACCGTTTGATTGCCGACCCTGAAGGCCAGGCCAGTGTGCCGCATATCGACTATGTGCGTGAAGCGGGTTCCGAAGGCATCGAACTCGTGATGTGGCTGATTGCCCGGGGCGCGATGGCCGATGTCAATGGCGGCAAAAAGCCTAAAGTGGTCCACCGCTTCTACCATGTGCCCGCATCCAACACGGCCGTCGGCCACCTGATTCTGGAGGATCAATAAATGAGCAAAATCATCAAAGTTGCCTTGGCGGGCGCCGGAGCCTTCGGCATCAAGCACCTTGACGGCATCAAGAACATTGACGGTGTGGAAGTCGTCTCGCTGATCAGCCGCGATCTGGACAAGACGAAAGAAGTGGCCGCCAAGTACGGCATCAAGCACGTCACAACCGAGCTGGCCGACAGCCTGGCGCTTCCCGAAGTGGATGCCGTCATCCTGTGTACGCCGACGCAGATGCACGCCGAGCAGACGCTGGCCTGCCTGAAGGCCGGCAAGCATGTGCAGGTGGAAATTCCGATGGCTGACAACCTCAAGGGCGCGGAAGAAGTCGTGGCCTTGCAAAAAGCCACGGGCCTGGTCGCCATGTGCGGCCACACCCGCCGCTTCAATCCCAGCCACCAGTATGTGCACAACAAAATCAAGGCGGGCGAATTCAACATCCTGCAAATGGATGTGCAAACCTATTTCTTCCGCCGCACCAACACCAACGCGCTGGGGCAGGCGCGTAGCTGGACCGACCACCTGCTGTGGCATCACGCTGCCCACACCGTGGACCTGTTTGCCTACCAGTGCAACAGCCCGATCGTGCAGGCCAACGCCCTCCAGGGGCCTATTCACCCGGTGCTGGGTATTGCGATGGACATGTCGATCCAGCTCAAGGCCGCCAACGGCGCCATCTGCACGCTCAGTCTGTCGTTCAACAATGACGGCCCGCTCGGCACCTACTTTCGCTATATCGGTGACACGGCCACCTACCTGGCCAAGTACGACGATTTGTTCACCGGAAAGGAAGAAAAAATCGACGTCAGCCAAGTCGCCGTTTCCATGAACGCTATCGAGTTGCAAGACCGCGAGTTTTTCGCCGCCATCCGGGAAGGCCGCGAGCCGAACGCCAGCGTCGGAAAGGTGCTGGCCTGCTACCAGGTATTGCACCAGCTCGAGCAGCAACTGAACAAGAACGCCTGATCGCCAACAAGCACCAATGCAACAAAGAAAACTGGGCCCCTTCAGCGTCTCCGCCATCAGCCTCGGCTGCATGAACCTCAGCCACGCTTACGGGGCGCCCGTGTCAGCCGGGCAGGGCGAGCGCGTGCTGCTGGCAGCGCTCGACGCCGGCGTGACGATGTTCGACACCGCCGCCCTCTACGGCTTTGGCGCCAACGAAACGCTGGTTGGCAATGTTTTAGCCAAACACCGCAGCCGGTTCACCCTGGCCAGCAAGTGCGGCATGCAGGGTGTGGACCTGGCGGGTGACGGCAAGCTGGTCCGGGTGATCGATGGTCGGCCCGAGACCCTTCGCGCCACCTGTGAAGCGGCTCTGCAGCGTCTGCAGACGGACGTGATCGACCTTTATTACCTGCACCGCTGGGACAAGCAGGTGCCCATCGAAGACAGCATGGGCGCTTTGAGCGACCTGGTGCGCGCCGGCAAGATCCGCAGCATCGGCCTGAGTGAAGTGTCGGCCACCACGCTGCGCAAAGCGCACGCCGTGCACCCCATCAGCGCCGTGCAGACCGAGTATTCGCTGTGGACGCGCAACCCCGAGATTGCGGTACTCGATGCCTGCCGCGAACTTGGCGTGGCCTTTGTCGCCTTCAGCCCGGTGGCGCGCGGCTTTTTGTGCGGTGAACCGCCAGACGTCAGCACGTTCGACGCCAAAGACATCCGCCGTGCCATGCCGCGCTTTGCTCCCGACAACTATGCCGCCAACCTCAAGCTGCTGCCTGGCTACCAAGTCATTGCGCAAGAAGTGGGCTGCACACCCGCCCAGTTGGCGCTGGCCTGGCTGCTGCACAAAGGCGAGCACATCATCCCCATCCCCGGCACCACCCGCGTGCCGCACCTGCTGGAAGACCTGGATGCGGTGAACGTCAAGCTCAGTGCCGACGTAATGGCCCGCCTCGAAGCCTTGATCAACGAGAAGACCGTGTCCGGCAACCGCTACAGCGAGCAGGGCAACCGCGAGGTGGACACCGAGGCTTTTTAGTCGGGTCTGGCGGCTTTCTGTATCACCTGGATGCTATAAAAATAACAGCTGATTTTGATGGTCCTATATGGGCTATAGCCTGATTTGATTTGGACATCCGGCGGAATGCCGGTGCGGCATGGCAGGTGCTTGTTGTTGTCAGGGTTTTTGGGGTGATCCGGCCCGCAACAGGCCGTGCGCTGGCTTATTCGCCGAAATTCAGCGG
>Ga0155550_1088_pt1 | contig 10561 bp, 13 predicted proteins | sample RifCSPhighO2_12_FD_107207 | JGI IMG/M metagenome (GOLD analysis project Ga0155550, IMG submission 107207) | Burkholderiales bacterium RIFCSPHIGHO2_12_FULL_61_11
TGTGCCCGCCGTGCGAGACGCGTTTTGCGCCGCAGCAGCGTCGCTGCGAGCGTTGCGCGCTGGCCTTGCCCGCCGATTTATCTTTGGGCCTGAAGCTTGGCCCTGATCTTTGCGCCACCTGCGTGCGCCAGCGGCAGCCGCTGGACAAGGTGCTCGCCGCGGTGCCCTATGCCTACCCGTGGTCCACGCTGATTTCCCGATATAAATTTGGCGAGCAGCACGGCTGGGCTGCTTTTTTCGCGGCCTTGTTGCTCAAGACGCCCGGCGTGCCGCAGGCGTTTGCCGATCTGGATGCCAACGACTGGGTGCTCGCGCTGCCGCTGTCGGCCGAACGGCTGCAAACGCGTGGCTTCAACCAGGCCTGGGAACTGGCCAGCGCGCTGGCACGGCAAAGTCAAACCCGGGCAACACCCGATGTCCGGCTGCTGCTGCGCGTCAAACACACCCGTCCGCAGAGCCAGCTCAACCGCGAGGCCCGGCTGACCAACGTCAGGGGTGCCTTCCAGCTTGATCCGCTGCGCGCTGCCGAGGTGGCGGGCCGGCGCGTGGTGCTGGTCGATGACGTGATGACGAGCGGCGCCTCGCTGTTTGCTGCTGCGCAGGCCCTGCGGGATGCCGGTGCCACACATATCACCGGCTTGGTGCTGGCAAGAACGCAGTAATCCCCCACACTGACGTGTAATGCACTCCCCCCAAGTTGGCTCACGGGCGGACAATCCAGCGATGTTCAATATTGTTCTTGTCGAGCCTGAAATTCCGCCCAATACCGGCAATGTGATTCGGCTGGCGGCCAACACTGGATGCCGGCTGCACCTGGTGGAGCCACTCGGTTTTTCGATGGACGACAAGCACATGCGGCGCGCCGGGCTCGACTACCACGAATACGCCGAGCTGCTGCGCCACGCCAACTGGCAAGCGCTGCTGGACAGCCAGCAACCGCAGCCCGGGCGGCTCTTTGCCATGACCACGCAAGGCAGCCGCAGCCTGTATGACGCGCGCTTCCTGCCTGGCGACTGGCTGGTGTTTGGCTCTGAAACCAAGGGCCTCGCGCCTGACGTACGGGCATCTTTTCCCGCAGGTCAGCGCCTCAGACTGCCGATGCGGCCAGGCCAGCGCAGCCTGAACCTGTCCAACACCGTCGCCGTCACGGTGTTCGAGGCCTGGCGGCAAAACGGCTTTGGCGGGGCGGCCTTGGCGGGCTAGTGACACCCCGATCGTTTCAGGGATAGTGCCGTACCAGCGATTCGGCCACGCACACCGGCTTGGCCGAGCCTTCGCGCTCCACCGTCACTTGCCAGGTCATCTGCACGCCAGCATTGTCAATTGGCTCGGCCGCGAGCAGCTTCATGCGGGCGCGCAGCCGGCTGCCCACGGGCACGGGCGCCGTGAAGCGCACCCTGTTCAGGCCGTAATTCACGCCCAGGCGCGCGCCGGCGATTTCAAACGAGGATTTAAAAAACTTCGGCAGCAGCGACAGCGTCAGAAAGCCGTGCGCAATGGGCCCGCCAAACGGCCCGGCGCGGGCTTTTTCGGGATCCACATGAATCCACTGGTGGTCGCCCGTGGCCTCGGCAAACAGGTTGACCTGCTGCTGCGTGATGGTGATCCAGTCGCTGACAGCCACTTCCTGGCCCGTGCAGGCCGACAGTTCGGACAAGGTTTGAAAGGTTTTCATGGGGTGACTTTAGCGGCAAGTCCGGCAAAGGCTGACTTGTCGGGTCCATACCCAAAGCCAGCAATTTGCGCCCCTGGCAGTTCAGTCCGCGTAGCGGACTTCCATGATTTCGTACTCCGTCGCATCCTGGTAAGTCTTGGCGTCATGGAGCGCCAGGTGCAGCAGAATTTTCGCGGCGTGGGCTTTGATGACCCTGGGCAACAGCGCGCCAGCAAGAACCAGGGGCAATCCCACCCAAGGGTAACCAGATAGGCTCAGCGCCGTGCCAATGCCAAGGAGGGGCAGCGCAATACCCACAACAAACAAACGATGCTTGATGTATTTTTGCGCACGTTCCGGATTGACGATCAATCGGAAGCGGCCAGCGGGCAGGCCGGCACGAAATTCTTGGTGCGACACATAAATCGGGGAGAAATTCTCAGCGGACGGTTCGGACTCGTTCATTTTTTCTCGCAGGCTGCTAACTCATGGGACACAGGCATTGCGCCACAAAAGCAAATTTTATTCCTTGCCGCTGCCAGCTACGGCGACTAGGGTTTCTCGCATTTTTTTTGGCAACGATCAAAACTCACCGACGGTGAATCAGCTAGACCACGGTGAGCATGACCACACTCAAAGCCAAATAGCATTCAATGAAGCCCATCCCACATCAGCTTGGTGCCGGTGAGGAACATGCCCAGGTAGAGAATCCGGTAAAACCAGACCTGGCTGATGCGCCGGGCCAGCCGCACGCCAGCCCACACGCCAAGGGGCGCCAGCGGCAGCAGCACCAGCGACGTCGCCATGTTGCGCCAATCCAGCAGGCCCAGCAGCCCATAGGGAATCCACTTGGCGAGGTTGATCACAAAGAAGAAAAACGCCATGGTGGCGGTGAACTTCACCGGCGACAGGCGCAGCGGAATCACGTAGGCGCTGATGGGCGGGCCGCCCGCGTGGGCAATGAAACTGGTAAAACCCGAGGTGGCGGACAGCAGGGCGCCCAGCCATTTGGGGGGCGGCGCGCTGTCGGCCCTGGGCGGAAACAGCAAGCGCTGCGCCAGAAACAAGAGCGTGAAACCGCCCACGATGGCCGCCACGGTGTGGGCATTGAGCAGCTTGAAAAGCAAGGCCCCGATCACGATGCCCACCAAGCCGCACGGAATCAGAAACCTCAGCAAATCCATGTCAAAGTCTTTTCGAAACGCCGCCATGCCGAGCAGATCCATCAAAAACAGCACCGGCATCAAAATCGCGGCGGCCTCGGGCACTGTCGCGGCCAGCGCCATCATGGGCACGGCGAGCGAGCCGAAGCCCGTGCCAAAGCCGCTTTTACTGATGCCCAGCAGCAGCACGGCGGGGATGGCGACGGCGTAGAAAAAGGGATCGGTGATGAAAGGCAAGTTCAAAAAAACGCGCCCGCCAAGGTTGCGCGGGCGCACTGGGATTTCAAGGCATCAGATTATCGCCTCATGGGAATTACTCGTGCGTCTCCAGACCAAGGTAGGCTTTCTGGATCTCCGGGCGCGTCAGCAATTCACTGGCCTGACCCTGCGCGACGATGCGACCCTCCTCCATCACATAGGCGCGTTTGGCCAGTTCCATGGCCATGGCCACGTTTTGCTCCACCAGCAGCACCGAGGTACCCTGCGCGTTGATTTCGCGGATGATGCGGAACATGTCCATCACGATCCGAGGCGCCAGGCCCAGGGAAGGCTCGTCGAGCAGCAGCAAGCCAGGCCGCGCCATCAGGGCTCGGCCAATCGCCACCATCTGCTGCTGCCCCCCTGACAGCGAGCCCGCGGGGCTTTCCAGTTTGGGCTTGAGCGCCGGAAACAGCGCGAGCACATGCTCCAGCGACTCCTTGCGGTGGACCTTGGCTTTGGCAATGAAGCTGCCGAGTTCGAGATTGTCCAGCACGGTCATCTGGGTAAACAGCCTGCGGCCTTCCGGCACGATGGCGATGCCCGCTTCGCAGAACCGGTGACTGGGCAGATGGGTGATGTCCCTGCCGCTGAAGCGCAGCGTGCCTTCGCGCACGCGGTGCAAACCCGCAATGGCGTTGATCAGCGTCGTTTTTCCGGCCCCGTTGGGGCCGACCACACACACCAGTTCGCCGGGCTGGACATCCAGCGTGATGCCCCAGAGCGCGGGCGCGGCGCCATAGTTGACCAGGATGTTGTCGACTTCAAGCATGGGGTACCCCCAGGTAGGCGCTAACCACTTCGCTGTTTTTCATGACTTCCTGGGCCGGGCCAACGGCTATCAGCTTGCCGTAGTTGAGCACAGCCACCCGGTCAGCGAGCGCCATCACGGCGCGCATCACATGTTCGACGAACACGATGGTGGCGCCGCGGTCCCTGATCTTGCGTATCAGCGCAATCGCTTCGTTGATTTCGCCCGGGGTCAGGCCGGAAAGCACTTCGTCAAGCAGCACCAGGCGCGGGCGTGAGGCCAGCGCGCGGGTAAGCTCGAGAAATTTGCGCTGATGCAGGTTCAGGTCGTCGGGCAAGGCATCGGCCTTGTCCTGCAGACCGGTGAACTCCAGCCACTTCCAGGCCTCCTGCGTGGCCTGCTTGTGATCGAGCGCCGCGCCGCCAAACATCGCCACCAGGGCGACGTTCTGCAGCACGTTCAAATGGGCAAAGGGCCTGGGTATCTGGTAGGTGCGCGCGATGCCGGCCTGCGCGATGCTGTGGGCCTCCAGCCCCGCAAGCTGGCGACCTTCAAAAAACATTTCCCCGCCACTGGCCGGAAAATGCCCGCTGACCACGTTGATAAAGGTCGATTTGCCCGAGCCATTAGGGCCGAGCAGGCCGAGAATTTCACCTTCGTGCACCTGCAGGCTCACGCCGTCGAGTGCCTGCACGCCCTTGAATGCCTTGGACAGATTACGCACGTCGAGCAGGATTTTGGCGGGCACGCCAACAGGCGCCGGCACGGCGGCGGGAGCGAGGTCGGCCGCGGTCACAGGAGCGTGAGACGCGGGCGCCGGCCGCTCTGCGCGCTTGTTCGCCGTGCGTTTGAGGAAATAACCGAGGATGCCGTTGGGCATGAACAGAATCACCACCACCAGAATCACGCCTACGGCGGCCTTGCCGGCAATCGGATTGTTGCCGGCCGTTAAGAAGTACAGCAGGCAGGTGATCACGATGGCGCCCACCGCCGGCCCGGCCCAATGGCGGGTGCCGCCCAGCACACTCATCAGTACCACAGTCAGCGGCACGGCGATGGTGAAGGTCTCGCCCGCTGTGACATAGGAGACAAACAGCGCATGGATGCCGCCGGCCAGACCGGCCAGCGCGCACGAGATGCCAAACGCCACGAGTTTGTAGCGAAGGGTCGGAACGCCCATCACCTCCGCCACGTCTTCGTCGTCATGGATGGCAAACAGGCCAATGCCAAGCCGGGACGCCTGGATGCGGTAGGAGATCAGCAGCGTCGCAACGGCACCCATCAGGGCCATCAGGTAAATCGATGAGGACGCCGTCGGGCCAATGGCCGGTATCGCCACGGCATTGGCATTGAGGTAAATACCCGGGCCGCCGTCAATTCGGGTGTTAAGCACGATGGTTCCCACCACAAAAGTGATGGCCAGCGTCAGCAGCGCAAACAATTCGCCGCGCACGGACTTGACCCGAAAAACCACCGCACCCAATGCCACGCCAAGCAGGGCCGCCATCAAGGCAGCCGCCGGCAAAGTCCAGAGAAAGGGCCAGTTCAGGTTGGCAGCGAGACCGGCGGAGGTGTACATGCCGATGCCGAAAAAAGCGCCATGACCAAAGGAAAAATAACCCGAATATCCCGACAGGATGTTCCAGGACAGCGCCAGGATCATCCAGTGGCAGATCAGGTAGAGGAAGGACTCGTAGAAAGCCGGCATGCCGAGCCAGGGAACGCTGGCCAGCAGCGCGCCCGCGGCCAGGATGCCGAGAATCGTTTTATTCATAGTTATATCCGAACGGAGCGACGGGCCGCCCCAAGCGCAGTTCAGCCCCCTCGGGGGGCAGCGAAACACACGAAGTGGTGAGCGTGGGGGTCATACTTTCCCAGGGCGAAACAGAAGCATCACGATCAGCAGCGAGAACGAGACGATGGGCGCCCACGACGGGGCGGCCACGGCCATGGTGATGGCCTCGCTCACGCCAATGATGATGCCGGCCACCAGCGGCCCGAGCGCGCTGCCCAGCCCGCCGAGCATGACAACTGCGAAGACGACGCCGACCCAGGCAAAAATCTGCGAAGGCGTCAGCGTGAAAGTCAGCGCCAGGCAGATGCCGGCGACAGCAGCCAGGGCGGCGCAGATGCCCGCGAGCATGAGCGACATGCCTTTCTGGTTGATGCCGAAGGCGGCCGCAATCGGTCCGTCCTCGGCCATGGCCCGCAGCGCCTTGCCCAGATCGGTATAGCGCATGGCGGCCCAGATCAGCACGGAGATCGTCACGGACAGAACCAGGGTCACCAGCTCAGGCACGGGCACGTAGAGCGAGCCAATGGTGAATTTCTGATCGTTGTAGTGGGTCTCAAGGCGGCGAAAGTCCGCCGTCCAGATGGCCTGGATCACGCTTTCCATCACGACCGTGATGCCGAACGTGACCAGCAGCGAATTGAAGGGCGAGATCGCAAAACGCGACAGCACCCATTGCATGCCCGCGCCGAACAGGAAGAACAGCGGCGGCAGGATCAGCAGCGTGACCAGCGGATCGAAGCCCCACACGGTGGCCATGTGGTAACTCATGTAGGCGGCCAGGAAAACCAGGCCGAAGTGAGCCAGGTTGATCTGGCGCAATAAGCCCCAGGTCAGACCCAGGCCCAGGCCGATCAGGCCATACAAGCCGCCTATGAAAATCCCCGAGAGGATTGACTGGGCGAGCAGATTAAAACTCGGCATACTCATCTGCGGCTCGTGGCTTTAGTTGACTTGCAGCTTGGCGCCCGGCGCCGCGAACTGCGTGGGCCAAATCACCTTCCACTTGCCGTTTTGCACCTGTTTGACCTTCATCAGGTCGTCGCCGTAATTGCCGGGACCGTCAAAGCGCACGCGCCCTTGAATGGTATCCACGCGGTTCTTGCGCAGCCAGGCGGCAATGGCCTTGTCGTCAAAGCTGTTGGCACCACGGACACCGGCCTCCAGGATCTGCCAAGCCGAGTACGAGGCCGCGGCTTGCACCTCGACCGAGGTGTCTGGCAGGCCGGCCTTGGTGGCGCGCTCGTTAAACACTTTGACAAATTCGGCCGCCACTGGGTTGTCGGTGAACGGCGCATGCTCTTCGAAGATCGTGAGAGAAAGTGCGTTTTTGGCGTCGGGCGACTTGGTCATGGGTCCAGGCGCGGGATAGGTATGGAAATGAAGCGGCGGCGCGTAGTCGATTTTTTTCATCGCATCAAGCAGCATATTGCCTTCCAGCCCGATATCGCCCATCCAGACGAGGTCCGGCTTGGCGTCCTTGACGCGCGCGGCAATGGGGCCGAAATCGCGATTGCCGAAATCCCATTCAAGAAACAACACTTCCTGCAGACCGAGCTTTTTTGCGACTTCCCGAGCGCCGAGGGTCATGAAGTGGATCGAGGGGAACTTGCTGGTGACGAAGGCTACCGTTTTCGGCGGCTTGGACGACGACGCCAGCGCGTCGAACACTGTGTTCGGCACCGTCGTGCCGGGGTCGGACCCCAGCGACCAGGCCGGAAACGCCATCTCGTATTTGGCCAGCGACGGAATGCCGAAGGTGTGGTGCACCAGCACCTTGTTGTAACGCTGCGCCACGCCCATGGCCGAGAGAATCGCCCCGGTGGCATACGGGCCCATCAAGAGGTCCACCTTATCCGACGTCACCAGTTGTTCGTACATGGTGCGGGCCAGCTCCGGCTTGGACTGGTCGTCCTTGACCAGCCATTCCACCTTGCGGCCCAGCAGGCCGCCCCTGGCGTTGAGCTGTTCCACATAGATTTCGCCCACCAGCTTGTGCGTCATCGCAGTCGCTGAGAGCGGCCCTGTCAGCGCCAGCGTGCTGCCGATGCGCAGTGGCGCGGGCGCCTGTGCCGCGGCAGGTGCCGCGAGAAATATTGCTGCGCTCGCGGCGGCAGCAACGACGGACAAAATACGCGTAAAGAACTTCATGGTTGTCTCCTGTTGATTAAGGGTTAAGGTCGCGGAAAAACTCGGGGTTCAGTCGATCTGCGCGCCGGAGCGCTTGACCAGTTCAGACCATTTGGAAATTTCGGTGCGGCCGAAAGTGGCCAGCTCGTTGGGATTCATGCTGCGCAGCTCCAGGCCTTGCGCACTGAGCCTGGCTGTGATTTCGGCGCTGGCCATGACCTGGTTGGCGGCATCGCGCAGACGCGCCAGCACGGGCGCAGGCGTGGCCGCCGGCGCGTACAGCATGAACCAGGCCACGAGGTCGAAGTCGGGATAACCCTGCTCTGCAATCGAAGGCACATCGGGTGCGGCGGAACTGCGCTTGATGCTGGATGCGCCCAGCGCGCGCAGCTTGCCGGCCTTGATGTGGGGCATCACCGCCGCCGGGTGGTAAAACATGAACTGCGCCTGCCCGCCCATCACGTCGGACATGGCCAGGCCGCCTTCCTTGTAGGGCACATGCACCATCTCGCCGCCCAGCCGGGCTTTGAGCAGCTCGCCCGCCAGATGGCCCGAGGTTCCGATGCCGGCCGAGGCGAAGCTCACGCCGCCGGGTTTGGCCGCCTGCGCGGCGAGGTCTTTCAGCGACTTGAGCGGCGAATTGCCCGCCACCACCAGCAGGGTCGGCGTGTAGCCGGCAAAGGCGATGGGCGCGAAGTCCTTGAGTGGGTCATACGGCAGCTTCTTGTACAGCGTGGCATTGATCGCATGCGTGCCAACCGTGCCCATGACGAGGGTGTAGCCGTCCGCCGGTGACTTGGCCACCAGGTCGGAGCCGATGACACCGCCGGCGCCCGCGCGGTTTTCAACGATGACCGCTTGCCCCAGGGGCTTGGCCAGGGCTTCTGCAATGACGCGCGAAACGATGTCCGTCGTGGTGCCCGGGCCAAAGGGCACGATGAGCTTGACGGGCCGTGAAGGGTAGTCCTGCGCAACAACGGCCGCCGGGCTCAGGATCAAGGCAGCGGCGCCCAGTGTGCAGGCGGCGGCCAGCAGCGTGCGGCGCGCCAGGCTGTGAGATTGCGAATGAGTGGAAGATGCGTTCATGAGTTGCTTTCTGTGTGCGGCGAATCAGGCTGTCGGGACCAGCCTGAAGTCGTAATGGGCGGTGTGAAACGGCTTGTCCATCACCCTGCCGTCCGGGGCCTTGCCGGCGGGATGCGCCGCGAAGTCAACGATCAGGCTGTTGCGCACGCCAAAAACGGCGTCGGAGTCCAGGTAAGGGCTGTCGGACACAAACAGATGGGTGATCAGGCGCTCGTGGCCGGGCGCGTTGAGCATCATGTGCATGTGACCCGGGCGGTTCGGGTGGCGCCCCATGCGGTGCAGCATGCCGCCCACGGGGCCGTCGTCCGGCACAGGATAGAAGGTGGGCTTGATGGACCAGAACCGGTAGCCGCCATCCGCATCGGTATGAAAGCGGGCGCGCAGTCGCATGCCCGCGTCTCCGCCCTTTTGCATGTCGTAGAGGCCTTCTCCATCGCCGGACCAGACGTCGAGCGCGCAGTTGGCAATCGGTTTGCCCGCGGTGTCGGTCACGCGGCCATGGTAGTAAGCGGGCTCGCCCGCATTGCCGGCGCCAATGTCGGCTCCAAGTTCAAGCTCGGGCGCACCCTCCCAGTAGAACGGGCCCAGCACCGTCGCCTCGGTCGGGCGCTCCTCGCCGGGCTTGGACGTGTGGGCGGCCGCGCCCCTGGCCTGTTCGATCGCCACGACCAGCATTGAGATGCCCAGCGTGTCGGACAGCAGGATGAACTCCTGGCGCTTTTCGTCGCACATCTTGCCGGTGGCGGTGAGAAACTGGATCGCCGTCATCCATTCCTCCGGCGTGAGTTGAACATCCTGCACGAAAGCGTGGGCATGCCTGACCAGCGAGCTCATCACCTGCTGGAAGCTGGGATCCTGCCAATCGGTCATGCGATCGTTCACGGCCTGCGCGAGGTCTTGTGCTTGGAGTTGCGCCATTTTTGTTTCCGGTAGAAGGTTCACGTCATCTCAGCGTGAATATTAAATACATACGCAGTCCTGAGGGCCCGCGTAGTCCACCTGGTGGCGTGCCGTACGGACCTCGGCCAACTCGTTCCTGACGCGCAGATGCTCGGGGTGCGTGCTGTAGGCATCCAGCGCGGCCTGTGTCTCAAATTCGGAATAAAGCACCACGTCGCAGGCATAGTCGGTCCGGCTGGAATCGACGCCGATCTCCAGATGGCTGAGACCGGGAATCTGCCCGCGCAAGCTGGCAAAACTGGACTTCAGTTTTTCGATGGCACGCGCTTTTCCCGCGGGTGTGTCGCCCCGGACGTTCCACATCACGATGTGCTTGATCATGGCTTAGATGTGGATGGCGCGGCCATAGGCCGCGAGTGTGGCCTCGGGCATCGCTTCCGACAGGGTGGGATGGGGAAACACGGTGTGCATCAACTCCGCCTCGGTGGTCTCCAGCGTCTTGCCGATGGCGTAGCCCTGGATCAGTTCGGTCACTTCAGGCCCGATCATGTGGGCACCGAGCAGTTCACCGGTTTTGTCATCGAACACGGTCTTGACCAGTCCCTCCGGCTCACCCAAAGCAATCGCCTTGCCGTTGCCCGCAAACGGAAAGCGACCCACTTTCACCGTATAGCCCAGCGCCCTGGCCCTGGCTTCGCTGAGCCCGATGCTGGCCACCTGGGGCCGGGCATAAATGCAGCCTGGAATACGCGTCTTGTCCATCGGGTGCACGCCATCGATACCGGCAATTTTTTCAACGCACAGAAGGCCCTCGTGACTGGCTTTGT
>Ga0155550_1015_pt2 | contig 10553 bp, 8 predicted proteins | sample RifCSPhighO2_12_FD_107207 | JGI IMG/M metagenome (GOLD analysis project Ga0155550, IMG submission 107207) | Burkholderiales bacterium RIFCSPHIGHO2_12_FULL_61_11
TATCGCCGGGCTTGACCAGCAGCTCAATCACCGTTACTTCGTCAAAATCTCCGATGTCAGGAACTTGAATGTCTATCAATGCCATGTTTGTTTGTCTCTGGTTGCTGTGAGTGTTCAGCTCAAGCTTCTGTTCGGTTTTACGCATCAAGCGTAAAGAGGATTGATTTTGTCGGCATTGATGCCGTACTTCTGAATCGCTTCAGCCACTTTGGCAACGGGGACGGTACCCTCTTCACTCAGGGCCTTGAGGGCGGCCACCACAATGTAATGACGGTTGATTTCGAAGTGCTCGCGCAGCTTGCTGCGGAAGTCGCTCCGGCCAAAGCCGTCGGTGCCCAGCACTTTGTAGCTGCGTCCTTTTGGAATATAGGAACGAATCTGCTCGGCGTAGGCCTTGATGTAATCGGTCGATGCCACCACCGGGCCGGTGTGCTTTTCAAGCTGCTCGCCGACGAAGGACACGCGTGGCTTGTCAGTCGGGTGCAGCAGATTCCAGCGCTCGGTGTTCTGGCCATCTCTGGCCAGCTCATTGAAGCTCGGGCAGCTCCAGACATCGGCGCCAACGCCCCAGTCTTTTTCAAGCAAGGCCTGCGCCGCGATGGATTCGCGCAGGATGGAGCCGGAGCCCAGCAACTGCACGCGCGGCGTGAGCTTCACGCCCTCTTTGCAGAGGTACATGCCCTTGATGATCTGCTCTTCGGTGCCGGCTTTGAGGCCCGGCATTGCATAGTTTTCATTAAGCAGCGTGAGGTAAAAATACACGTTGTCCTGCTTTTCCACCATGCGCTTGAGGCCATGGTGCAGGATCACGGCGACTTCGTGCGCGAAGGTCGGGTCGTAGCTGATGCAGTTGGGAATCGTGCCCGCCATGATGTGGCTGTGACCGTCTTCGTGCTGCAGGCCTTCGCCGTTGAGCGTAGTGCGGCCCGAGGTGCCGCCCAGCAGGAAGCCGCGCGCCTGCATGTCCCCGGCCGCCCAGGCCAGGTCGCCGACGCGCTGAAAACCGAACATGGAGTAATACACATAGAACGGCACCATGATCCGGTTGTTGGTGCTGTAAGAGGTGGCCGCTGCGATCCAGCTGCTCATGCCGCCGGCCTCGTTGATGCCTTCTTGCAGGATCTGCCCCTTGACGTCTTCCCTGTAGTACATCACCTGGTCTTTATCGACCGGGGTGTATTTCTGGCCCTCGGGGTTGTAAATGCCGATCTGGCGGAACAGACCCTCCATGCCGAAAGTACGGGCTTCATCCACCAGAATGGGCACCACGCGCGGGCCCAGCGCCTGATCGCGCAACAGCTGCGTGAGAAAGCGCACATAGGCTTGCGTGGTCGAGATTTCGCGGCCTTCGGCGGTGGGGTCCAGCACCGCCTTGAAGGTTTCAAGCGACGGCACGGCGAACTGTTCGTCAGACTTGACGCGGCGGTGCGGCAGGTAGCCGCCGAGCGCCTTGCGGCGCTCGTGCAGGTACTTCATCTCGGGGGTGTCGTCGGCCGGCTTGTAGAACGGGATATCGGCCAGTTGGCTGTCCGGAATCGGAATGTTGAAACGGTCGCGAAAGGCCTTGACGTCTTCATCGGAGAGCTTTTTGGTCTGATGAACAGTATTCCTGCCTTCGCCAATTTTTCCCATGCCAAAACCCTTGACGGTCTTGATCAGCAGCACCGTGGGCTGGCCCGCGTGATGAACGGCCGAATGGAAGGCCGCATAGACTTTTTTCGAGTCGTGGCCGCCGCGGCGCAGGTTCCAGATGTCGTCGTCGCTCATGTTGGCGACCATCTCCAGCGTACGCGGGTCGCGGCCAAAGAAATGCTTGCGTACATAGGCCCCGTCATTCGCCTTGAAAGCCTGATAGTCACCGTCGTTGGTCTCCATCATGATCTTGCGCAAGGCACCTTCCTTATCGCGCGCCAGCAGCGGATCCCAGCTGCTGCCCCAGAGCAGCTTGATGACGTTCCAGCCGGCGCCGCGGAAGTTACCTTCAAGCTCCTGGACAATCTTGCCGTTGCCACGTACCGGGCCATCGAGCCGCTGCAAATTGCAGTTGATGACAAAAATCAGGTTGTCGAGCTTTTCACGGGCCGCCAGGCCGATGGCGCCCAAGGATTCAACCTCGTCCATCTCGCCGTCGCCGCAGAACACCCAGACCTTGCGGTTTTCAGTGTTGGCAAGGCCGCGGGCGTGCAGGTATTTGAGGAAACGCGCCTGGTAAATCGCCATCAGCGGGCCCAGACCCATGGACACCGTGGGGAATTGCCAGAACTCGGGCATCAGTTTGGGATGCGGGTAGCTTGAAAGGCCCTTGCCTCCGACTTCCTGGCGGAAGTTGAGCAATTGCTCTTCAGTCAGGCGACCTTCAAGGTAAGCACGGGCATAAACACCCGGCGACACGTGACCCTGAATGTAAAGGCAATCGCCGCCATGATTTTCGCTTTCAGCATGCCAAAAATGGTTGAAGCCGGCACCAAACATGCTGGCCAGCGAGGCAAACGAGCCAATGTGCCCGCCCAGGTCACCGCCGTCAGCCGGGTGCAAGCGGTTGGCTTTCACCACCATGGCCATGGCGTTCCATCGCATGTAAGCGCGAAGGCGCTTTTCAAATTCAAGATTCCCAGGTGAGCGCTCTTCCTGGTCGGGCTCGATCGTGTTCACATAGCCAGTGTTGGCCGAAAACGGCATGTTAATGCTGTTCTGGCGGGCATGCTCGATCAGTTGCTCCAAGAGAAAGTGGGCGCGCTCCGGACCTTCACTCTCAATCACCGCCGACAGTGCATCCATCCACTCGCGAGTTTCCTGCGTGTCTTTGTCCAGCGCCTCGTTGGCTGCGGCGTGCAGGTTATTGACACCTGAATCATTTGCTTCGTTAGGATTGGCAGCCATTTTTTGTCTCCTGAATAAACACTTGTTAAGTTGCAACACAACCCACCGGGTTGCCCAAAAAGTCTGTTTCTAAAACGTGTTTTGAAAACGAATATTAGATTCAAGTCTCTAGTTTCTCATAATATTTATTAAATTTCAAATTGCGCTTAGTGATTTCATAATACGATATAGACCCACAACCATTTGCGCTTCGCTACCGCTGGCGCCTTGGAAACTGTGCCTAAAAATAGGGCGCGGCCTGCTTGGCGCAGGTATCTCACTTAAACTGCAGACTTCCCGTATGTTTAAACAAGTCCCCTCTTCGGCGCCAGCCACAGTCAGGCCCGCCTCCCGCCTTCCCTGGCGCCACTGGTGGCGCAAGCAGTCGCCAGCGCGGCAAGACCGTTTCATCACATTGGGGCCACTGTTGGCTGTCGTGCTATTCCTGGCCGCTGTCATTGCCGCATTCGGCTACCTGCGCATTGAAGAGATAGACCGCGAGCAGCAAGCCGTCAAGCGCGATGTCGAGTACGCCCAGCAACGGCTGCGCTTGCGTCTGCTCGAAAGGCAGGAGCAGCTCATGCGCGTCGGCCGCGATGTATCGAACAAAGAGGTTGACACCGAAGAGTTCATCATCCAGGCCGAAGCGCTGGTCAATCAGTATCCGGAGCTAATGGCGGTGAGCTGGGTGGACAGCAAACGCCGCATCAAGGTCACCTACGTTTCGCCCAGCGCCAACGCCAGCCAGCAGCGCGCGGCAGGCGAGCAGCTCAAGATCGGCGCGACGGACGACAGCTATGAACTGGCGCGCGACCTTCGGCAACCGGTCTATTCCCGACCCATTGTGGCCAAGGAGTCCAGCGGCTATAACGCGCCTACGCTGCAATTGCAGGTGCCGCTTGATGACCAGGGCAAGTTTTCCGGCGTCATCATGGGCGAATATTCGATTGACGGTTTGTTGCGCTTTGGCGTGCCTACCGAGGTCACGGCCAAGTATGCGGTGACGCTGGTGGACGATAAAAATCGGGTGCTGGCGGGCAACTTGCCACCGCCGAAAACCCGCGCGGCCCGCCTGCTCCCTTGGACCGATGACGCTGCCGCGTACGAAATACCCGTCTCACCCGTGGGGAATGGCCTGCTGATCCGGGCCGAAGGCTATCGCGCCTCGCTCGGTGTGGTGGGCAGCGGCTTTTTCTGGCTCGTCAGCGCCCTGAGCGCCCTGACGGTCTGGATGCTGCTGGGAACCTGGCGCCACACCCGCCGACGGGTGCAGGCCCAGGAGGCGCTGATTTACGAAACCAACTTTCGCCGCGCTATGGAAAACTCCATGCTCACCGGCATGCGCGTGCTTGATTTGCAGGGCCGCATCACCTATGTCAACCCGGCTTTCTGCCAGATGACTGGCCTGACCGAAGGAGACTTGGTGGGCCGCACGCCGCCTTTTCCCCATTGGCCAGAGGCCGACATTGCGACCTCAAGTGCGCGACTGGACGACGAATTGCACGGCCGGACACCGCCCGGCGGTTTCGAGGTTCGGGTCAAGCGCAAGAATGGACAGATATTTGACGCCCGCATGTACGTGTCGCCGCTGATTGATCCGCGTGGACAGCAAACCGGCTGGATGACGTCGATGACCGATATCACCGAGCCCAAACGTATTCGCGAAGAGCTGTCGGCCTCTTATGAACGTTTCACCACGGTGCTCGAAGGACTTGATGCGGCCGTCTCCGTGGCACCGCTGGGTAGCGAAGAGCTGCTGTTTGCCAACAAGCTGTACCGCTCCTGGTTTGGTGGTGAAGTATCCGGCCACATGAACCTGATTGCCCAGGCCGGTGTGCCAGCCGCGACACCTACCGGCGATGCGCTGGACGCGGTCGATGGACTGGCCGGTTTGCCTACCGACACGCTCACCGCGGCCCAGTCAGAAAACGCCGAGATCTTTGTCCCCGAGTTGGCGAAATGGCTGGAAGTGCGTTCGCGTTACCTGACTTGGGTGGATGGCCGTCTGGCGCAGATGATGATTGCCACCGACATCACGCCGCGGCGTGATGCGGAAGAGCAAGCCGCCCAGCAAAACGAACGCGCCCAGACCGCCAGCCGCCTTATCACCATGGGTGAAATGGCGTCAAGCGTGGCCCACGAACTCAACCAGCCGCTGACGGCCATCAACAACTATTGCAATGGCATGGTGTCACGCATCAAGGGCCAGCAAATCAGTAACGAAGACCTGCTGGTCGCGCTTGAAAAAACCGCCCGGCAAGCACACCGTGCCGGGCAGATCATCCAGCGCATTCGCTCGTTTGTGAAACGCAGCGAACCCAACCGTGCGCAAGCCGATGTCGCCACGATGACAAGCAACGCGATGGAACTGGCCGAGATAGAACTCAGGCGCCACCATGTGCGGCTGAGCCACTACATTGCGGCGCGCTTGCCCAATCTCCTGGTGGATCGGATTCTGATCGAGCAGGTGCTGATCAACCTGATGAAAAATGCGGCTGAATCGATTGCGCAGGCCAACCTGCCAGCGGCGCGCCGCAGCGTTGAATTGCGCGTGGTGCCCAAGCAGATCGAAGAACAGAGCGTGGTGGAGTTTTCGGTGCTCGATTCGGGCCACGGCCTGTCACCCGAAGTCATGACCCGACTGTTTGAAGCTTTCTATTCAACCAAGGCCGAGGGCATGGGCATTGGCCTGAAATTGTGCCGCAGCATTGTTGAATCTCACCAGGGCAGGATGGAAGCTGTCAACCTCTACAATGGGGGCGAAGTAGTGGGGTGCCGGTTTTCTTTCTGGATTCCCGTGGCAGCCCTGCTTTCACCAGCAATGCCTGCTATCGATGGCGTAGCGGTCAACGACGCTGGCATTCGCTGAGATCATTTCCAGGAAAAGTAGTCTACTGAGAAGGTATGGCATGAGCTTGATTCCGAAAAAAGGTAACGTCTACGTCATTGACGACGACGAGGGCGTGCGCGACTCCCTGCAATGGTTGCTCGAAGGCAAGGATTACCGTGTGCGCTGCTACGACTCGGCTGAAACTTTTCTGAGCCGCTACGACGCGCGCGAAGTGGCTTGTCTGATTGTTGACATCCGCATGGGCGGCATGACCGGTTTGGAGTTGCAAGACCGACTGGTTGAACGCAAGCCGCCGCTGCCGCTCGTTTTCATCACCGGCCACGGCGATGTCCCCATGGCCGTGGACACCATGAAAAAAGGTGCGGTGGATTTTATTCAGAAGCCATTTCAGGAAGAAGCGCTGGTCAATCTGGTCGAGCGCATGCTGGAGCAGGCCAAGGACGCCTTCAGCGAGCACCAGCAGTCCGCCAGCCGGGACGCCCTATTGGCCAAGCTCACCTCGCGCGAAGCGCAGGTGCTTGAGCGCATCGTCGCAGGCCGACTGAACAAGCAAATTGCCGACGACCTGGCGATCAGCATCAAAACGGTGGAAGCGCACCGCGCCAACATCATGGAAAAGCTGGGTGCCAATACCGTGGCCGATCTGCTCAAGATCGCCCTGGGCTCCAACACCCTCAAAGCCTGAACGTCCGGATCTCTTTTTACTACTTTTCTAATAGCTAATTAAGCCTTTGTTTACTGGGCTAAATGGCATTCTTACCTGCAAACCAGAAAACATATGACTGCACAGCTGATTGACGGCACCACCCTCTCCAAACAACTTCGGGCTGAAGTCGCCCAGCGCGCGTCCACCCTTCGCGCGCGAGGCATCACGCCCGGCCTGGCCGTCATACAGGTCGGCGAAAATCCGGCCAGCCAGGTCTATGTGCGCAGCAAGGTCAAAGCCTGCGAAGACAACGGGCTGCATTCGGTGCTGGAGCATTATCCGGTCACGCTTTCCGAGGCCGAATTACTGGCACGTATCGACGCATTGAACAAAGACCCGGCAATTCATGGCATCCTGGTTCAGCTTCCGCTGCCGCCGCATATCAACGCGCAAGAAGTCATTCAAGCGATTTCGCCAGCCAAGGATGTCGACGGTTTTCACGTCACCAACGCTGGCGCACTGATGGTCGGCCAGCCCGGTTTTTGGCCCTGCACGCCTTACGGTTGCATGAAGATGTTGGAGAGCATTGGCTACAACTTGCGTGGCAAGCATGCCGTGGTGATCGGCCGCAGCAACATCGTCGGCAAGCCGATGGCCTTGATGCTGCTGCAAAAAAATGCCACCGTGACCATTTGCCATAGCGCCACCCAGGACCTCAAAGCCATGACGCTGCAGGCGGATGTCATCATTGCAGCGGTCGGCAAGCAAAAGGTGTTGACCGCCGACATGGTCAAACCGGGCGCGGTGGTGATTGACGTCGGCATGAATCGCAACGACGAAGGCAAGCTCTGCGGCGACGTGGATTTCGACGGCGTCAGGCAAGTCGCCGGCTACATCACACCCGTTCCCGGCGGCGTCGGACCCATGACCATCACCATGCTGCTGTTCAACACGCTGGAAGCCGCTGAGCGTTCCTCGGCTTGCTGATACGGGATGGGTGCGGGTGGCGTGTACAGACATCCAACGCAAAGGCGAAAAGACGCCAAGAAAGAGGCGGACAACGAGAAATACCGCCCTTCCTTTATTGGATTTACTTTGCGCCTTTGCGTTGGAAGCTCCAGATTCAGTTCAACTTCCGCGAGCTCAAGCGCCATAGGGTGAACCCGGCGCACAGCCACTGGCCAAGGTACATCGCGCTTCCCACGCCGTGCCAGAGCCTGAGATTGCCGCCGTCAGCCCGGGCGTTGACGATGCGGGGTGCCACACCAAACTCGACCAGCACGGTCAGCAGCAGCCCCGCCACGACAAATTTCATGGCCAAACGCGCCTGTGCGGCAAGCGCCGGATCATCGTTTTTATTAAGAACCAGCAGTATCAGCAGGGTGCAGCCGATACTGAGCCAGGTTTGCGCCGTGAAGAGCTTGGCCGCCACGGCACCGGCTGCCGCAGGGCTTGCTAAATGCAGAAACAGCAAAGGCACCACGACAAAGCCAAGCCCCGTCAGGCTACCCCACCAGAGCGCCGCCAGCATGACACTGAAGCGCTCTCTCATGAAATGAAAAAGATCGGCGTTAAAAGCCGGGACAAGCGTGGAGACAACATTCTTCAGATGTAGCTGACCACCACAATCTCATAACGTCTGATACCGCCCGGTGCAAACACCTCAGCGGTATCGCCCTCGTCCTTGCCAATCAGGGCGCGGGCAATCGGTGAGCCGATGTTGATCAATCCATGCTTGAGGTCGGCTTCGTCTTCACCCACGATCTGGTAGGTCACGCTGTCGCCGGTGGCTTCATCAGCCAGTTGGACAGTGCAGCCAAACACTACGCGAGTTCCGGGCTCCATCGCCGTGGGGTCAACGATCAGGGCAGCCGACAACTTGCTTTCGATTTCCTGGATGCGACCTTCAACAAAACCCTGGCGGTTTTTGGCAGCGTCGTACTCGGCATTTTCGCTCAGATCACCCTGCGCACGGGCTTCTGAAATGGAGTTGATGACCCATGGACGCTCAACGGTCTTGAGCTTGTGCAATTCAGCCTTGAGCTTTTCTGCACCGCGCTTGGTAATGGGAAGGGTTGACATTTTTTGCTCCTGAAAATGCGAAACCGCCACCAGTCACCTGGCGGCGGCGTATTTAATCTGAAAGTTGAGCTAATTTTAAAGCAAATTTTACGGGATCACCGGGTAATTAGCCTGGTGTCAGCTGAGAACCAATTGGGCGTGAAGCTCCTGAAGTGAATACACGTTCAGGTTATCCAGGTATTTCATGCCTTCAACCGCCGCTTGCGCACCGGCCATGGTGGTAAAGGTGGTCACGCCGGCCAGCAGCGCCGAGGTGCGAATCTGCCGCGAATCGGCAATTGCATTGCGACGCTCTTCCACCGTGTTGATGACCAGCGCAATTTCGTGGTTTTTGATCATGTCCACCACGTGTGGCCGGCCTTCCGTGACCTTGTTCACAACCGTGCAGGCGATGCCTGCCGCCTGAATGGCCGCGGCCGTGCCCTTGGTGGCCACCAGCTCAAACTTCAATGTGGCCAAGGCACGCGCCACTTCAACGGCCTGCGGCTTGTCGTTGTTCTTGACCGTCAGGAAGACTTTCCCGGACCTCGGCAACCGGGTGCCAGCGCCGATTTGCGACTTCACAAAAGCCTCGCCAAAAGTCCTGCCCACGCCCATCACCTCTCCGGTGGACTTCATCTCGGGGCCCAGAATGGTGTCCACGCCGGGGAATTTAACGAAGGGGAAAACTGCTTCCTTGACGCTGAAATAAGGCGGCGTCACCTCCCGCGTGATGCCTTGCGAGGCCAGCGTCTGGCCGACCATGCAGCGTGCCGCCACCTTGGCCAGCTGGACACCGGTGGCCTTGCTGACAAACGGCACGGTGCGCGAGGCGCGCGGATTGACCTCCAGCACGTAAATCACGTCATGGCCATTAATGTGCTGAATGGCAAACTGCACATTCATGAGGCCGACCACATTCAAGGCATGGGCCATGGCAGCGGTCTGGCGCTTGATTTCGGTGATGGTTTCGGCACTGAGGGAATAAGGCGGCAACGAACAGGCCGAGTCGCCGCTGTGCACGCCCGCCTGCTCGATATGCTCCATCACGCCACCTATGAAGGTTTGGCCTGCAGCGTCTCGGACGCAATCGACATCGCATTCAATCGCGTCGTTCAAAAAACGATCAAGCAACACCGGTGAGTCGTGGCTCACCTTGACGGCTTCGCGCATGTAGCGTTCCAGGTCCCGCTGCTCGTGCACGATCTCCATGGCACGGCCACCGAGCACATAGCTGGGGCGCACCACCAGCGGGTAGCCAAGTGCAGCGGCCTTCTCGAGTGCTTCAGGCTCGGTGCGTGCCGTGGCATTGGGCGGCTGCCGCAGTTTGAGCTCATGCAGCAGCTGCTGAAAACGCTCACGGTCTTCGGCGGCGTCAATCATATCGGGCGAGGTGCCGATGATGGGAACACCATTGGCTTCCAGATCCAGCGCCAGCTTCAAAGGCGTTTGCCCGCCGTACTGAACGATAACGCCCAGCGGTTTTTCCTTATCGACAATCTCCAGTACGTCTTCCAGCGTGAGCGGCTCAAAGTAAAGGCGATCACTGGTGTCGTAATCGGTGGAAACCGTCTCGGGATTGCAGTTGACCATGATGGTCTCGTAGCCGTCCTCGCTCAGGGCAAGGGCGGCGTGGACGCAGCAATAGTCAAACTCAATGCCCTGCCCAATGCGGTTGGGCCCCCCGCCCAGCACCATGATTTTTTTCTTGTCAGTCGGTAGCGCTTCGCACTCGCTGCCCTCGGCCTCATAGGTGGAGTAAAGGTAGGCGGTGTTGGTCGCAAATTCGGCGGCGCAGGTGTCGACCCGCTTGTAGACCGGTCGCACGCCCAGCGCAATGCGTTTTTCGCGAATGGCGGTATCGGTGGTTTTGAGTTGCTTGGCCAGGCGGCGGTCGGAAAAGCCCTTTTGCTTCAATGCCCGCAGCGTGACAGCGTCGATTTTTTCGAGCGTCGTGGTCTCCAGCTCAAGTTCAATCTTGACGATCTGCTCAATCTGCACCAGAAACCAGCGATCGATTTTGGTCAGCACAAACACTTCGTCCACGCTCAGCCCCATGGCAAACGCGTCGCCCACATACCAGATGCGCTCGGGGCCCGGGGCGCCCAGCTCCCGCTCGAGGACTTCGCGGTCCTG
>Ga0155550_1173_pt6 | contig 10523 bp, 10 predicted proteins | sample RifCSPhighO2_12_FD_107207 | JGI IMG/M metagenome (GOLD analysis project Ga0155550, IMG submission 107207) | Burkholderiales bacterium RIFCSPHIGHO2_12_FULL_61_11
CCCGCCGAATCAGGACCCCCATGCTCGTCAGCGCCTGTACTTGGCTGCCCTCCGAGGGCCCTGCGCTGCGGCGCGGCTGCGGCTTTTTGCGACATGGCCCTGGCCACGCCGCGCAGAATGTGGATTTCTTCAGTGCTGAGCTGCGCGCGGTTGAACAGCTGGTTCAGCCGCGGCATGAGTTTCTTGGGCGAAGCCGGGTCCAGAAAGCCGATGTTGGTGAGCGCTTCCTCCCAGTGCTTGAGCATGCCCGCCACGGCGGCGGCATCAGCCAGTTGCGGCTCGGACGTCGCCGCCTGCACGGCAAAGCCGCCCAGCGCCTCGCGCCAGTCATAGGCAATCAGCTGCACCGGGGCGCCCAGATTGAGCGAGCCAAACTTCGGATCGCTCGGAATGCTTAAGGCAACGTGGCAACGGTACACATCGTCATTTTGCATGCCAAAACGTTCGGAACCGAACAAAAAAGCAACCGAATCGGATCGTAGCGCTTGTTTCACTGGCGTAGTCAGCACTTGTTTTGATAGCACATCAGTTTGCCCGAGCAGCTCGGCAAAATGCACCCGCGGCGCCTGGGTGGGCGGGCCAAAGTCGCGCGGCGTCATGGCCGTGGCGCACAGATGCACCATGCCATCGAGCGCTTCATCCAGCGTGGCCACAACGCGGGCGTTCTTGAGCACGTCGAGCGCGCCGCTGGCCCGCTGTATGGTTTCTTCGCGGTTCAGCACATTGGCCCAGCGCGGTGCCACCAGCACCAGGTCGTCAAACCCCATGACTTTCATGGCGCGCGCGGTGGCGCCCACATTTCCGGCGTGGCTGGTGTTAATCAGGATGAAACGGGTTTTCATGGGTCAATTGGGGCGCCGAGCCGGTCCGAAAATCATGCTTCAGGGCGAAACCGTTAAAATGCAAGCATTGTCACCTGCATCCGCTACATCGATTTAGCGGGCCGCAGCTTCTGCCCGCTCTTTCATACCTTTTATGTCCAGCAATCTACACCCCATGCTCAACGTGGCCGTCAAGGCTGCGCGCGCCGCCGGCGCCATCATTAACCGCGCCGCACTCGATGTGGAAGCGGTCCGCATTTCGGTCAAGCAGACCAACGACTTCGTCACCGAAGTCGATCAGGCCGCTGAAGCCGCGATCATCGAAACGCTGCTCACCGCCTACCCCGGCCACGGCATCCTGGCGGAAGAATCAGGCAGCGAGCATGGCGCCAAGGATTCCGAATTCGTGTGGATCATCGACCCGCTGGACGGCACCACCAACTTCATCCACGGCTTTCCGTTCTACTGTGTCAGCATTGCGCTGTCCGTGCGGGGAAAGATTGAGCAGGCCGTGGTGTATGACCCTACCCGCAACGATATTTACAGCGCCAGTAAAGGCCGCGGCGCCTACATTAATGACCGCCGGCTGCGCGTAGCCAAGCGCACCCGGCTGCAGGAATGCCTGATTTCCACCGGTTTTCCCTACCGCCCCGGTGACAAGCTCAAGCCCTACCTCAACATGCTCGGCGAAGTCATGAGCCAATGCGTCGGCGTGCGCCGCCCCGGTGCGGCCGCGCTTGATCTGGCTCATGTGGCAGCAGGCTACAGCGACGGCTTTTTTGAAACCGGCCTCGAGCCCTGGGACGTGGCAGCCGGCTCGCTGCTGATCACTGAAGCCGGCGGCCTGATTGGCAACTACACCGGCGAGGCCGACTTCATGAATCACGGCGAATGCGTGGCCGGCAATCCGCGGATTTATGGTCATTTGGTGGCCACGCTGGGGAAATACAGCAAATTTGCAGGCGCGGGCGACAAGGCGACGGTACGTCAGGCCCTGCAGGAAGACGCAGCAAGCAACGAGACCGCAAGCGCCGCCCAGCCCGCGGACAAAACCACGCTGACGGCCAAAAAAGCCAAGGCGCCGGTTGCCCGAAATGTCAGCACGCAAGACGCGCCGCGCTAGCCTCTGCGGGGCAAACTTTGAGCCGCTTCGGCTAAAATCTGCCGCTCCATGCGAAACTCCAGCGCGCTTGCGCTGAACTCAATCTGCAATTTCATCCCCATTCCTCTTTGTCCATGTCCTTACCCAGCACACAAGCTTCTTCTTCTTCCCCGGCCGACGCCGACCTGCTGCTTGAAGTGGCTGAGCTGATGGTGAACGCCTTGAATCTGGAAGTTGCCGCGGCCGACGTGCAGGCTGACGAGCCGCTGTATGGCGACGGACTGGGCCTGGACTCCATCGATATTCTTGAAATTGCGCTCGTGGTCTCCAAGCGCTACGGCCTGCAGTTGCGCGCTGACCAGGAGGACAACCACGCCATCTTTCATTCGCTGCGCAGCCTGAGCGACCATATCGCGGCCCAGCGAACCCAGTGAAAGCCGAGCTGACGACACGCGTCAAAAAGGCCTGTCGCTGGGCGGCTGCCATCGCGTTGGCCATCGCTTACTCGGTGCTCGCCCATCTGGCCGCCGCATCGGCTGCACCCGATCTGCGGGGCGCCGGGGTCGCCATCATTCCGCTGCTTGGACTGGCCTTTGTGATGGCTTGGCGCTCGTCGCGGCGCCCGCCCCTGCTGGCCCTTTGCCTGGCCGCCTGCGCCGTGCTTTACAGCGTCAGCGGCTGGCTGGTGGCGCATTACCAATGGGTTTTTTTGCTGCAGCACGCAGGCATGTATGCGATGCTCTGCGGGGCCTTCGGCCGAACCCTGCAGGGCGGCCAGACACCCATGATTTCACGCTTTGCCCGCATCGTGCACGGCAGCCTGTCGCCTGCGCTGGTTCGCTACACCCGATCGGTCACCTGGGCCTGGAGTTTTTATTTCGGCGCCATTGCAGGGCTTTCGCTGCTGTTGTTCTGGCTCGCGCCGATTGCCGTTTGGTCTGCCTTCGCCAACCTCCTGGGCATGCCGTTGCTGGTGCTGATGTTCGTGGGTGAATATGCCGTTCGCTGGTACGTGCTGCCGGCTGCCGACCGGGCCGGACCGCTGGAGGCGATTCGGGCCTACCGACAAGCCTCTTGCGAAGACGCGGCGCGCCAGCCATGAGCGCCTTCCCGCTGGTCACGCATCCCGATACCGAGGACGTGCTGGCCTACAGCCATGGCCAGCCGATCAGCGTGGCGCATTTTCTGGCTGACGTCAGGCAGCTGGCCGCGGCCTTGCCCGCCGGCGGGCATGCCCTCAACGCCTGCGCCGATCGCTACCGGTTTGCCGTCGGCATGGCAGCAGCCTTGCTGGCCGACAAGATCAGCCTGCTGCCACCCACGCTCACGCCGGAGATGGTGCGCCAGCTCAAGCACTTTGCGCCTGACGTGTTTTGCCTGACGGACCAGCCGCAACCCATCGATTTGCCGCAATGCGCCTGGGCTGACGTGATGACCGTTCGCGACCAAAGCATGGCAGGCGCAGGCACCGGCGCGGCTGACATTCCGCAGATTCCCGCGGCACGAACGGCAGCCATCGTGTTCACCTCCGGCTCGACTGGCGAGCCTGTGGCGCATCGCAAAAGCTGGGGCGCACTGGTTCACAGCGTGCGCGCCGAAGCCGCCCGGCTCGGCCTGCTCGATGGGCGTCGCCACAGCATTGTGGCGACGGTGCCGCCGCAACACATGTTTGGCTTTGAGTCGAGCATGCTGATTGCCCTGCAAAGCGGCGGCGCCATGAGCGCAGCGCGGCCGTTTTACCCGGCCGACATCTGCGCAGCGCTGGCAGCGGCGCCTCGCCCCCGCATGCTGGTCACCACGCCCGTGCATTTAAAGGCCTTGCTGGCGTCGGGCCTGGACATTCCCCTGCCCGATCTCGTGCTGTCGGCCACCGCGCCCATGCCGCCGCAACTGGCGCTGGCCGTCGAGGCCCGCCTGCGGGCGCCTCTGCTGGAAATTTACGGTTCGACCGAGACTGGCCAGATTGCCTCCCGCCGCACGACTGAAACTGCCGAGTGGACGCTGTTTCCGGGCGTCATGCTCAGCGCCGCCGAGGGGCGCGTGTGGGCCTCGGGCGGGCATGTCGAGCAGGCCATGCCGATGGCCGACGAGCTTGAGCTGGTGAGCGCCGAGCGCTTTTTGCTGCACGGCCGTACCGCCGATCTCGTCAATATCGCGGGAAAACGCAGCTCGCTCGACTACCTGAACCACCAGCTCAATGCCGTACCGGGCGTGATCGACGGCGCGTTTTTCATGCCCGACGATGACGATGGCGACAAGGTGACCCGCCTGATGGCCTTTGCGGTGGCACCCGGCATGCAACCGTCCTCTGTACTGGCGGCCTTGCGCGAGCGTATTGACGCCATTTTCATCCCGAGACCGCTGGTGCTGCTCGATGCGCTGCCGCGCAACAGCACCGGCAAATTGCCACGCGGCACGCTGCTGGCGCTGGCGCAGGAGCATCAGCGCAAAGGCTCCTCCCATGCCCGCTGAAACCACGCTCCCGATGGCGCCAGACCACCCGGCTTTTGCTGGCCATTTTCCGGGCATGCCGATGGTGCCCGGCGTGGTGTTGCTCGATGCCGCGATACACGCAGCGCTGCAAGCCCAACCCACAGCATCAGGCGACGGGGACGGCATGACGACCGCCCTCCAGATCAGCTCGGCAAAATTCCTCAGCCCGGTCGGCCCCGGGGAAACGCTAAGCATTTCCTGCACCACCGCTGCCTCAGGCCGCACGCGTTTCGACATCTCCAGTGGCAGCCGCAAGGTCGCCACGGGCACACTGGTGTTTGCGCCGCTGCCATGAAGCCAGAGTGCAACGCCGCGCCGTCAGTCAGCGCTGGCTGGAAACAACGGCCCGAGCGCAGCAGCCTGTTCATGCTGCGCGTGATGACATGGATTTCGCTCGCACTGGGCCGAGGCGCGAGCCGCTGGTTCCTTTACGCCATCGCGGCCTACTTCCTGTCATTTGCACCGACGGCGCGCCACGTGTCGCGCAGTTATTTGCAGCGCGTGCTCAAACTGCCATCGCCAGCGGCAGTGGGCTGGCGACATCTGTTCCGGCATTTCCTGAGCTTCGCGTCGGTGATCCACGATCGCATTTATCTGCTCAACGAGCGCTTCGACCTGTTCGATATCCGGGTTCATAATCAGGCGCTGATGGACCCTCTCATTGCCGATGGCCAGGGCGTGTTCCTGATTGGCGCGCACATGGGAAGTTTCGAAGTGCTGCGGGCCATCGGACGCCAGCAGCCCGGCCTGCGCGTGGCAATGGCGATGTACGAAGAAAATGCGCGCAAGCTCAACGCGGCGCTCAGCGCCATCAACCCGAATGCGCGGCAGGACATCATTGCCCTGGGCCAACTCGATTCGATGATCCGGGTCCATGAGTTGCTAGCCCAGGGTAGCGTCGTCGGCATGCTGGGCGACCGCTCGCTGGGCAACGACGACACCTTTGAGGTCGATTTTCTGGGCGATCCGGCCGGGCTGCCACTGGGCCCATTCCGGATGGCCGCCATCCTCAAACGCCCGGTGCTGTTCATGACGGGACTGTACCTCGGCGGCAACCGCTACGACATTCACTTCGAAAGCCTCGCTGACTTTTCAGCGCTACCACCGCGCGGCCGCGCACTGGCCGTGCAAGCCGCCATGACACGCTATGCTGCCCTGATGGAGCAATATTGCTTCAAAGCGCCCTACAACTGGTTCAATTTTTTTGACTTCTGGCAAGCGCCCGTGTCGCGCCAAGCCAAGCCTTCCACAGACAATCAATGACGCTTTCTCTTCACATCTCAAAACCGGCTGTCACTCAGGCCCGCAGGCCGGGCCGCCACCTGCGAAGTCTGGCCTTCACGCTGGCCCTGGGCCTGGCACTAGCCGCGCTGAGCCCGGCCGCCTTCGCCGCCTGGGACCTGCAGCAGCTGATGGAATCGCTTGCGCAAAGCAAGTCCGGGCGCGCCAGCTTTGTCGAAAAGAAATCCATCGCCATGCTCGACAAACCCGTCGAGTCGTCGGGGGACCTGCTCTTTATCGCGCCGGACCGACTCGAAAAACGCACGCTCAAGCCCCAGCCCGAAACCATGATTGTCGATGGCGACGAGCTGGTCATTGAACGCGGCCGCCAAAAATACCAGCTGCAATTGCAGAGCTACCCGGAGCTGGCTGCTTTCATCGACAGCATTCGCGGCACGCTGGCGGGCGACCGGAAGGCGCTGGAACGCAACTACCGGCTGAGCCTGGAGGGCGCCGCCGAACGCTGGACCCTGCAACTGCTGCCGCTGGATGAAAAAATGCAGGCTGTGATAAAGCGCATTCGCATCGATGGTGCGCGCGCTCAGGTTCGCAGCATTGAAATGACCCAGGCCGATGGCGACAGCTCCCTGATGACCATCGAGAAATTGGCGACACCGTGATGACCGCTACCCGCCGCCGTGGCATTGCTGCCATCGCGCTGTGGCTGGCGTTCTTGCTGAGCTGTGGTGTCCTGATCAGCCGTACCCAGTTCACCACTGACCTGTCGGCATTTTTGCCGCGCACCCCCACGCCTGAGCAACAGCTGCTGATGGATCAACTGCGTGACGGTCTGGCGTCACGGCTGATTCTGGTAGGCATTGAAGGCGCCGATGCGCCCACCCGTGCCCGGCTCTCCAAACAAACAGCCCAGCGCCTGCGCGCCGATCCGGCTTTCGTCACCGTCAACAATGGCGAGCCCGTGAACACCGAACGTGACCGCGCTTTCCTGTTCAACAACCGCTACCTGCTGAGCCCTGCGGTGACGCCTGAACGCTTCACGGCAGACGGCCTGCATGCCGCCTTGAGCGACAGTATCGATCTGCTCGCCTCACCTGCCGGGCTGCTGGTCAAGTCCCTGCTGCCACGCGACCCGAGCGGTGAAATGGTGAAATTGCTTGACCAGCAGGGCAGTGGTACCCACCCAAAGCTGGTCGATGGTGCCTGGGCATCACGCGACGGCGCGCGCGCCTTGATGCTGATGCAAATCCGCGCGGCGGGATCCGACACCGATGCCCAGCAAAGCGCCATGGCAGCCATCCGGCAAGCGTTTGACCAGGCAGCCGGCGCAACCCCCGCAGCCAAACTGGTGATGACCGGCCCCGGCGTATTTTCGGTGACCTCACGCGAGACCATCAAAAGCCAGGTTACCCGCCTGTCCATCCTCAGCGTGTTGCTCATTGCGACGCTTCTGTTGCTGGTTTATCGCTCCTTTAGCGCGCTGATGTTGGGTTTCTTGCCCGTCATCAGCGGCGTTCTGGCAGGTATCGCAGCCGTCAGCCTGGGCTTTGGCGCGGTGCATGGCATCACCTTGGGGTTTGGCACCGCACTGATCGGCGAGGCGGTGGATTATTCCATCTACCTGTTTGTGCAATCCGAACAAAGTGGTGGAGACCAGCAGAACTGGATCAGGCGCTTCTGGCCCACCATCCGCCTCGGCGTGCTGACCTCGATAGCCGGATTTGCGTCGCTGCTGCTGTCCGGCTTTCCGGGTCTGGCGCAACTCGGTCTGTATGCGATTGCCGGGCTGGTAGCCGCCGCCACCGTGACCCGCTTCGTCCTGCCCCATCTGCTGCCGGTAAAGTTTCGCATCCATGACGTTGCGGCTACAGGCAGCGTACTGGCCCGCCTGGCACAGCGCGCCGCTGTTCTGCGCTGGCCGGCCGCGATACTGTTGCTGGTGGCCTGCGCCATCCTCATCCAAAACCGTGCCAGCTTGTTCAATGACAAGATTTCATCCTTAAGTCCGGTGTCGCAAGCCGATGTGGCCCTGGATGAGAGTCTGCGCGCCGACATGGGCGCGCCGGATGTGCGTTATCTGGTCGTCGTAACCGGCACCAGCCGGGAATCGGTATTGGGCTCCTCCGAGCAGGTTTCCACGCTGCTGCAGACGCAAGTCGAGCAGGGTGAGCTCGCCAGATTTGAAAGCCCCAGTCGTTACCTGCCCAGCATGGCAACGCAGCGTGCACGCCAGGCCAGCTTGCCTACTCCGGCACTGCTGGAATCGAACCTGGCACAAGCGGTTCAAGGCTTGCCGGTGCGCGCGCAACTGTTTACGCCGTTTCTGGCCGATGTTGCCGCCGCTCGCAGCCAGCCCTTGCTGCAAGCGGCCGACCTTGAGCAAACCTCCATGGCCATGGCGGTGGAGGCTTTGCTCATTCAGCAAGAGCGCCATTGGACGGCCTTGTTGCCGCTGACCGCGCCTGAGGGTGTGAGCATCAATGCAGACCGAATTCGCACTGCGTTGAGCGCCATGGGACTGCCGAACGTGCTGTTTGTCGACATGAAAGCCGAATCCGACCGCCTGTATTCCGGCTATCTGCATGAAGCCATTTGGTTGTCGCTAGGTGGGCTGCTCGCCATTATTGGGCTGCTGCTGGCGGTTTTTCGCTCGCCCCTGCGCGTGCTGCGCATCATCGCGCCTCTGGCAGCAGCGGTGATTACGGTCACGGCGGGATTGGCCGCGCTTGGCCAGCAGCTGATTATTCTGCATTTGGTGGGCTTGCTGCTGGTGGTTGCGGTGGGCTCCAACTACGCCTTGTTCTTTGATCGACCCGATCCAGGCACACCGATTTCGCCCCGCACCCTGGCCTCAATGCTGTTTGCCAACCTCACCACCGTCGCAGGTTTTGGACTGCTGGCATTTTCCAACGTGTCAATCCTGCAGGCCTTGGGTGCCACCGTGGCACCGGGCGTCATTCTGGCGCTGATTTATTCAGCAATCTTTGCCAGGAAAACCCATGCGTGATTCACGCTGGCAACCGACGCTGTTGATCCGTGCCACCCTCGTGCTTCATGGGCTGGCCCTGCTGGCCCTGATCGCCGAACCCGGGCAATGGCGTTGGGCGCTCGCCGCCGTGCTGGTGAATCACCTCTTGATCACCGCCATCGGCCTGTGGCCACGCAGCCACTGGCTGGGGCCGAACTGGACCCGCTTGACCAGCGCTGCCACCGCCAGAAACGAAATCGCGCTGACCATCGACGATGGCCCCGACCCCATCGTCACGCCGCAGGTGCTGGACCTGCTGGATCGCCATGCGGTCCGGGCCAGCTTTTTTTGCGTCGGTGAAAATGCCGAGCGTTACCCGGATCTGTGCCGCGAAATCGTGCGCCGCGGCCATGCCGTCGAAAACCATAGCCAGCAGCATCGCCACCATTTTTCCCTGATGGGGCTGCGTGGCATCACGCGTGAGCTACAAGCGGCACAAGATACGCTGACCAGCATTACCGGCGAGCGGCCGGTGTTCTTTCGCGCGCCCGCCGGCTTGCGCAATCCTTTTCTCGACCCGGTGCTGGCCCGCCTCGGGCTACAACTTGCCAGCTGGTCGGCGCGCGGTTTCGACACCCGGATTGGCGATGCCGAACGCGTCAAAAAAAACCTCTTGCGCGGCTTGCGGGCGGGTGCCATTTTACTGGTGCACGATGGCAACGCTGCGCGAACGTCCGACGGCCAACCGGTCATTCTCGATGTGTTGCCCGCGCTTCTGGAGGCCGCGGCAGCCGCCCGTCTTCGTTTTGTGACCTTGCGTCACGCGCTTGCATGAACACGCCCAATCTCCAGCCACCCTGCTTTGTAAACTGGGACAGTTTGAATCATGTTCATATTGGCGTCTCGTCATGGAGGACCCACCTTGAACGAAAGTAGACAGCAGACGCCCTGGCACCGCCAGGCTGCAGCGGTCGTGCCGCGGCATGTGGTTCTGAAAAGTATCGGGACCACGCTTTTTATCAGTCTGTTTTTCGGGGCCTACTTCTATTTGCTCAAGGGCCCAGCCTATCCAACCACGGTGATGCCCTTTACCCTGCTGGATCGGCTGGTCGGCTTTCAGCCACTGGCCATGCCGTTGTATGTCTCATTGTGGGTCTACGTCTCCCTGCCCCCGGCATTGCTGGCGACGCGGCGCGAACTCTATGGCTATGGCGTGGCGATGGCTGGTACCTGCCTGGTCGGCTTGGTCATCTTTTACTTCTGGCCCACGGCAGTTCCCGCGGCCGATATCGACTGGGCCCGGTATCCGGGCGTTGATTTTCTGAAAAACATGGATGCATCAGGCAATGCCTGTCCTTCGCTGCATGTGGCCACCGCGATTTTTTCGGGGATGTGGCTGCATCACTTGCTGCGTCGCTTTGGCGGGCCGCCGTGGATACTCGTCTTCAATGGCTTGTGGTGCATCGGCATCATTTATTCCACGCTCGCCACACGTCAACATGTGGCGATGGATGTATTGGCCGGTCTTTTTCTCGGGGTGCTGGGTGCCTATTTGTCATTGCGCCATCGCGTGGACGCAGGCATAAGCGAGGCATAGTCAACAATCCGTATTACTATCACAGGCGTTCTGAGAATCTCAATAGTCCTGTCCGGCCGGTCTGAATGGCCGCTATGACGATTGCACAACCAAGGTGGCACCGAGGAACCGAATGGCAAGTAAAGAAGCCACCGCCCGCATCAAGATCAACAAGCTGCTCGAAGTTGCTGGCTGGCGTTTTTTCGCCGAAGGCAAATCACCTGCAAATATCCAGCTTGAACCCAGCATCACGATCAAGGCGCAGGACCTTGACGCCCTCGGCGAAGATTTCGAGAAATCGTCAAAAGGGTTTATTGATTTTCT
>Ga0155550_1029_pt1 | contig 10448 bp, 11 predicted proteins | sample RifCSPhighO2_12_FD_107207 | JGI IMG/M metagenome (GOLD analysis project Ga0155550, IMG submission 107207) | Burkholderiales bacterium RIFCSPHIGHO2_12_FULL_61_11
CACACTTGCCAATGCGAGTGCCGCGCGGATTTTTAACAAGTTTGCCCAGCCGCAGGTACTCCATCAGTGCCTTGTGCACTGCATCCTGTTTTCTGCTTCGTCCCAAACGCGTTTTCAACCTCGTTAACCGGCATTGAGCGCTACGGCACTTTTTGGAAACGCCCGAAGCAACTTCCCATCCATCGTTACCAGCTGGGTGTCCAGTTTGATCGCCAGCGCAACGAACTCGCAGTCGTAAGCCGAGCAATCACTGCTTTGCACCAGTTCGAGCACGGCGCGTGAATCGACCTCGAACTCCGATCCCGAAAGCAGGCTCTCCGCCTCATCTTGCACGCTGAGAGCCTGCTCAAAAGTCAACATCTTGCGGCTGATGTAGCCCGCCAGAATATTTCGCAATTCGCTTCGCCAAAGAACCGGTGCTGCCCAATCGGCGTCCCGCTCAAGCAAGGCTTCCGCATCGGCGGTGTAGTCACCTGGAAGGTAGAGATAGGCCAGCACGTTGGTGTCAACCACAATCATGGACGACCCAGCTGTTTAAGTGCTTCAATGTCGCTGGCCATGAATTTGCCCTGCTGCAGACTGCCACGCAGCTCACGCGCGCGCGCCAGCCGCTCGGTGGGGGTTAGCCTGACCGGCAGCAATGCGGATTCCAGGCACACAATAACTTCGCTGTTCATACTGCGACGATGCATTTGCGCCGAAAGCTTTAGCCGGTCGTATACATCGTCAGGGATGTTTTTTAGGGTCAAGGTTGTGGGCATGATGGGTCCACCAAAAAGAAACCATTATGGTGTCTTTTTGTGATCCAGTCAAACCGTCAAGTGGCCCCCATCAGTCAGTTCATCCGCCCCAGCAACAGGAACTCCATCAACGCCTTCTGTACATGCATCCTGTTTTCCGCTTCGTCCCAAACAACGGACTGCGGGCCGTCAATTACGTCGGATTGGACTTCTTCGCCGCGGTGCGCGGGCAGGCAATGCATGAAGAGGGCATCGGGTTTGGCGGCGCGCATCATGTCGCTGTCCACGCACCAGTCGGCAAAGGCTTTTTTCCGGGCTTCGTTCTCGGCTTCGTAGCCCATGCTGGTCCAGACGTCGGTGGTCACCAGGTCAGCACCGGCGCAGGCCTGCATAGGGTCCTTGAATACCTGGTAACTCTCGGCTGAGCGAATGCCGGCGATGGACTGATCCACCTCGTAACCACCCGGTGTGCTCAGGTGCACCTTGAAGCCCAGGAGCTCGCTGGCCTGCAGCCAGGTGTTGGCCATGTTGTTGCCGTCCCCCACCCAGGCCACCGTCTTGCCGGCGATGGAGCCTCGGTGCTCGATGTAGGTGAAGATGTCGGCCAAAATCTGGCAGGGGTGAAACTCGTTGGTCAGGCCGTTGATGACCGGTACGCGTGAGTGCTGGGCAAAGCGGTCGATCTTGGTCTGCTCAAAAGTGCGGATCATCACCAGGTCGACCATGCGGCTGATGACCTTGGCGCTGTCTTCAATCGGCTCGGCGCGGCCCAGCTGGCTGTCACCCGTGGTGAGGTAGACCACGCTGCCGCCGAGCTGGTACATGCCGGCCTCAAAACTCACGCGGGTGCGGGTCGAGGCTTTCTCGAAAATCATGGCCAGCGTGCGGTCCGCCAGCGGATGGTGCTTTTCGTAGGCCTTGAATTTTTTCTTGATGAAGGCCGCGCGCTCGAACAGGTAGGCGTAGTCGCCGGCGTTCAGGTCGCTGAACTGGAGGTAGTGCTTCAGGGGGCTCGGGGTCTTGGGGGTTGTGGTCATGGTTAAGCTTTTTCTTTCAGCAGCTGCTTGATCAGCGGGCACAAGATGGCCACGACCTCATCGGCCTCTGCGGTGGTCATGATGAGTGAAGGCACCAGGCGAATCACGGTGTCCGCGGTAACGCTGATCAGCAGGCCATTGTCGGCGGCGCGCTGGACCAGTTCACCGCAAGGCGTGGTCAGCTCAACGCCCAGCATCAGTCCGCGGCCGCGGATTTCCTTGAGGCCTGTCACGTTGGCCAGCTCGCGGGCCAGCGCGTCGCGCAGGTGGTCGCCCGCCAGCGTGGCATTGGCCAGCAAGCCGTCTTCTTCCATGATGCGGATGGTTTCCACGCCGGCCCGCATGGCCAGCGGATTGCCTCCAAAGGTGGTGCCGTGGTTGCCTGGGCCGAAAATATGGGCGGCTTTGGGGCCAGCCACCACCGCGCCCACCGGCACGCCTGAACCCAGCCCCTTGGCCAGCGGCATCACATCGGGCTTGATGCCGGACCACTGATGCGCGAACCATTTGCCGGTGCGGCCCATGCCGCATTGCACCTCGTCGATCATGAGCAGCCAGTCGCGTTCGTCGCAGAGCGCGCGCGCCTGCCGCAGATACTCGTCGCTCATGCTGTTGATGCCGCCTTCGCCCTGAATCGCTTCAAAAAAAACCGCAACCACGTTCGGGTTGCCGGCGGTGGCGGCTTTTAGCGCCTCAATGTCATTGAGGGGTACGCGGATAAAGCCCTCAACCAGCGGACCAAAGCCCGCCTGTATCTTCGGGTTGCCGGTGGCGCTGAGGGTGGCAATGCTGCGGCCATGAAAGGCTTTTTCATAGACCACAATTTCAGGCCTTTCGATGCCCTTGTCATGGCCGAATTTGCGTGCCAGTTTCAGCGCAGCCTCGTTCGCTTCCAGCCCGGTGGAGCAGAAAAACACGTTTTCAAGGCCAGACAGCGCCACCAGCTTGTCCGCCAGCGTTTCCTGAAGCGGCACATGGTAGTAGTTGGAGCAATGAATCAGCTTGCCAATCTGCTCCTGCAGGGCGGGCACCAGCCTGGGGTGGTTATGCCCCAAAGTGTTGACGGCAATGCCGCCCAGGGCGTCCAGATAGGACTTGCCATTGACATCCCAGACGCGGCAACCCTGGCCATGCGACAGCGCGATGGGCAGGCGGCCGTAGGTCGGCATCACATGAGGGGAGGCGGCTTCGATGTGGCCGGGAAGGGCAGCGGTCATTGGAAAACTCCAGGAGCAAAGCAAAAAACAAGAGGCCGCGATCAATTTGGCGGGTCTGAAGTGATTTTAGGCGCAGACCTGCCGCCATTTTTGAGGTGCCTTCTTGGCAGTCATGCAGAGGAGTATTGGCTGCGATCGCTTGGGATTTCGTGCTCAACTTCGCCAGGGACAACAATCTTCAGATGGCCGATGCCTGCTGCTCCCGATGCGCCCAAGCCCTGACAACACCGGCTGGCGCAGCCCTCGCAGACGTCAAAAGCCGGACATAAAAAAACCGCCAGAACATCACGCCCTGGCGGTTTTCTTACTTTGCTGCAGCGCACCCTACAAAACGGCAGACTGCATTTTCAATAAAGATGCAGTCCGGGCGGTTTGCCTAAATGCTTAGGCTGCCTTTTCTTCAGTGGCTTTCAGTGCCAGGGCTTTCACCTTCTTGGACAGGCGGCTTTTGTCGCGCGCTGCCTTGTTTTTGTGAAAGATGCCTTTGTCGGCAATGATGTCCACGATGCTCTGTGCCTTGGCAAAGAGTTCAGCGGATTTGACCTTGTCACCACTGACAACGGCTTTTTCGACGTTTTTCACGGCGGTGCGGTATTTGGAGCGCAGCGAGGTGTTCGCGGCGTTGATTTTGACGTCCTGGCGGACGCGTTTGCGGCCAGAGGCGAGGCGGGGGTTCTTTTTCTTGGGTTTGGCGGTTGCCATATAAGTATTCCTTTAATCCAGGGAGGAGTCTGTGGATGATGCTAGCAAAGCCGATGATTTTAGCACGGGGGCTGCCTTACACTCGCCAAGTGTCACTTTTCAAAGCCGCCTCCACCGTCTCCCTCCTTACATTGGTTTCCCGAATCACCGGTTTGGCGCGGGAACTGCTGATTGCGTCAACCTTTGGCGCCAGCGCCATGACCGATGCCTTCAACGTGGCCTTTCGCATTCCCAACCTGTTTCGCCGGCTGTTTGCCGAGGGCGCGTTCAGCCAGGCCTTTGTGCCGGTGCTGGCGGCCAGCAAGGCCAGGGAAGGCCAGGCGGCCACCAAGCTGCTGATTGACCGGGTGGCGACGCTCTTGAGCTGGGCGCTGCTGCTGACCTGCGTGGCGGGAGTGGCGGCGGCGCCGGTGCTGGTCTGGGCCATGGCCAGCGGCCTGAAGCAGCAGCCGCAGGGCTTCGAAGCCGCCGTCTTCATGACGCGCTGGATGTTCCCCTACATCGGCTTCATGTCGCTGGTGGCGCTGTCTTCCGGCGTACTCAATACCTGGCGGCATTTTGCGGTGCCAGCGGCGACGCCGGTGCTGCTGAATCTGGCCATGATTGCCGCCGCCTGGCTGGGCGCGCCATGGTTCAAGGCGCAGGGCATTGAGCCGGTTTACGCGCTGGGCGCGGGCGTGATGCTGGGCGGCGTGCTGCAGCTGGCAATCCAGGTGCCTGCCTTGCTGCGCCTCGGACTGCTGCCGAAAATTGGCTGGAACTGGGCGGTGCTCAAGGCCGCATGGGCGGACCCCGCGACTAAAAACATCGCAAGGCTCATGGTTCCGGCCATGCTGGGCGTGAGCGTGGCGCAAATTTCCCTGCTGATCAACACGCAAATTGCCTCCCATCTGACGCCCGGCAGCGTCAGCTGGCTCACCTACGCCGACCGCCTGATGGAATTCCCGACGGCCCTGCTGGGCGTGGCCATTGGCGTGGTGCTGACGCCGCAGCTCGCAGCAGCCAAAGCGGCCGACGACGCCCCCAAATACTCGGCCATGCTGGACTGGGGCTTGCGCATTGTGGTGCTGCTGGCCGTGCCCTGCGCGGTGGCGCTGCTGACTTTTGCCCAGCCGCTGGTGGCAACGCTCTACCACTATGGCGCTTTTACCGACCGCGATGTGCAGCAAACCACCAGTGCATTGATGGGTTACGGAGCCGGGCTGCTGGGGCTGGTGGCCATCAAGGTGCTGGCACCGGGTTTTTATGCCAGCCAGGACATCAAGACGCCGGTACGCATTGCGGTGGTGGTGCTGGTTATCACGCAGTTGCTCAATCTGGCGCTGGTGCCCGTGTTGCAGCACGCCGGTCTGGCGCTGGCCATCGGCATTGGCGCGCTGATCAATGCGCTATGGCTGCTGCTGGGCCTGATGCGGCGCGGCAGTTACCGCCCCGCGCCCGGCTGGGGCGTTTTTGCCAGCCAGGTGATTGGGGCCAGCGCGCTACTTGCGGCGTTTTTGCTCTGGGCCGCGGGTAGCGTGAGCTGGACCGGCCTTAAAAGCCAATATGTACAGCGAATTTGGCTTCTAGCCCTTGTCCTGTTTTCGTCAGCAGCTATTTATTTTGTAGCGCTTCGGGTCTCCGGGCTGAAGCTGCGTCAGCTGTTTCGGCGCTAGTCCAGCGGGCCGGATTCGCCTTTGCTTGATCAAGCGCAATCTTGATATCTTCCTCAATTTACACCGTGCGCCGGTTTGTGAGAAAGTAGCGTCATGCAATTAAATTTGGCCGTACCGTCCCCGCTGCAGTATTTTTCCAGCTTGGTGCAAAGTGATGAACATTTTCCCTTGCTGGAAGCTGCCATCAGCCTGGCCCAGGACGAATACCCCGACCTCGACGTGCAGCAGGTGCTCGGCGATGTGGATCAACTGCTGGCCAGAGTCAAGCGGCGCCTCCCCGCCGACTCGCCCGACCTGCAGCGTCTGCGCGCGCTGAACCAGTTCTTCTTTCGCGACCTGAGCTTTGGCGGCAACGTCAATGACTACTATGACCCCGACAACAGCTACCTGAATGCGGTGCTGCGCACGCGCCGCGGCATTCCCATCACGCTGGCCGTGCTGTGGCTGGAGCTCGCGCTGGGGCTGGGCCTGAATGCGCGGGGAGTGGCCTTTCCGGGGCATTTCATGGTCAAGGTCAACCTGCCCAAGGGCCAGGTGCTGATTGACCCCTTCAGCGGTCAGTCATTGAGCCGCGAAGAGCTGGCCGAGCGGCTGGAGCCGTTCAGGCAGCGCAGCGGTATGGTCGATGACTTTGAGGTGCCGATGGGCCTGTACCTGCAGTCGGCGCCGCCGCGCGAAATCATCGGCCGCATGTTGCGCAACCTCAAGGACATTCACAGAACCCAGGAAGACTGGCAGCGCCTGATTGCCGTGCAGGACCGCCTGATTGTGCTGCAGCCCGAGGCTTGGGCCGAGTACCGCGACCGCGGCCTGGCTTTGGCAGTGCAGGGCGAGGTGGCGCGCGCGGTGGCTGATCTGGAAACTTATCTGGCGAATGCCGAAGATGCGCTGGATATTGACGTTGTGGCCGAACGCCTGACCGAGTTGCGCCGGGCCAATGACTAAGAGAAACAGGATGGTAAGACTGCTATTGCCTCAATAGATACGGCCGCAAGCAGTTGTTAAATTTGCAGGAATTGCCCGTCACTCTGTAGCAGAAATACGCAGCGCCTGCGGACAGCCCGGTCATTGCTGAAGCCCGGGACTGCGCCATAGCCAAAGCAGCGCCAGCGCCACCAGGCTGAAAGCTGCGCCCGCGGCAAAGGTGACCGGAGCGCCCAGCTGGTCCCATAACACGCCGGCCAGCGAGCTGGCCAGCAGCATCGCCAGGCCGCTGACCAGATTGAAAAAGCCGAAGGCGGTGCCGCGCAGATCAATCGGTGCGGCGTCGGCGACCATGGTGGCGAGCAAACCCTGGGTCATGGCCATGTGCAGCCCCCACAGCCCAATGCCGGCCGCGACCCAGGTCAGCCGGCTGCTGGAGGCCAGCAGCACATCGGCGGCAATCAGCACGAGCAGCCCCCAAACCAGCAGCGTGGTGTGGCTGACGGCGTCTGACAGCTTGCCAAAAGGATAAGCGCCCATGGCATAGACGACATTCATGCCGATCAGCACCAGCGGCGTGTAGGCGACCGGCAGGCCGCCTTGCAGCGCGCGCAGCAGTAAAAATGCCTCGCTGAAGCGGGCCAGCGTGAACACGGCGCCAATGACGACGATGCGCCAGTAGGGGGCGCTCAGGCGGCGCAGGTTGGCTTTGCTGATGGGGTTGACACGCGGGGCCCCTTTGGCTTGCTGGGCGCGCTCAGGCTCCTTCACACCAAACAGCAGCAGGGCCACCGAGAGCAGCCCGGGAACAATGGCGACCCAGAAAATCGCCCGGAAGTCATTGGCCCAGAGCAGCATCAGGCCCATGGCGACCAGCGGGCCGACGAAAGCGCCCACGGTGTCCAGCGACTGGCGCAGCCCGAATGCTGCGCCGCGCATGTCGGGTGGAGCCAGGTCGGCCACCAGCGCATCGCGCGGGGCCCCGCGCAGGCCTTTGCCGACGCGGTCAATCAGGCGGGCGGCCATCACCATGCCGGTCGTTGTTGCCAATGCGAAGAGGGGTTTGGAGGCCGCGCCCAGGCCGTAGCCCAGCACCGCCAGCGGCTTGCGCTTGCCCCAGTAGTCACTGAGCACGCCCGAGAACACCTTGACGACGAGTGCCGTGGCCTCCGCAGCGCCTTCAATCAGCCCGACGGCCCACATGCTGGTGCCCAGCACCGTCACCATGAAAACGGGCAAGAGGCTATGGATCATCTCGGAAGAGATGTCCATCAGCAGGCTGACGAAGCCCAAGGCCCAGATGGCGGCTGGAAGGCGGGGTGCGGGGCTGGCGGGTTGGGTCATGGATGATTGGCCTGGTTATCTTCACCAACGGTCGCCAACGTGGGCAGCTTATGAATTTTGCGTCGCGGGGCTGTACCAGGTGCCACGGCCCGTGCCTTGCTGGACAAGTTCTACGCAGCGGCAAGCACCAGATGCCCAACCGCTGCCTTGGCGGGACGCACGCTGATCTCAATGTCGTAGCCCAACCGCGTCAGGCAGTCCATCAGCTTGCGCTCCGACAGATTGGCGAAGTCACCGCGCATCATGTCGGACACCTTGGGTTGAGTGATGCCCATGCGCTTGGCCGCTTCTTGTTGCGTCAGGCCAAGGCTGCGCATCGCTTTTCTGATCTCGATCACCAAGCCGGTTTTGATCTTGAGCTTTTCCGCATCCGGCAGACCCAGATCGGCATATACGTTGCCCGAACCCTGTTGTACTTCGATCCCGTCAATGAGTCGTTTTTTCATTTCGCAACTCCTTTGCAAACGCCTCGGCCGCTTTGAGCCTGGCGTGAATAATGTCCATATTTTCCTTTGGCGTGGCAATGCCGCGCTTGCTTTTCTTCTGGAAGCAGTGGAGGACGAACACTGCTTGTGCAAACTTCACGGTGTACACGGCACGGTAGGTGCCGCCAACATCGTCTTCCACCACCTCAAGAACCCCGGCACCACCGAAGCCTTTGAGTACCTTGGCTGCGTCGTGCCGATCACCAGCTTGCGCCAATGACAAGGCAAAACCGAAAAACCGCCGTACATCCGCTGGCAGGGCCATCAAGTCCTTGTGGCTGCTGCCGATCCATTCGAGCGGTTTTTCATGACAGGGCATGAGTGGGAATATACCTTAACTGGTATATATTGTCAATCAAATGGGTGGTACGTCAGGAGCGGCATCAGGCTCGCATAAAATACCCCTGTAGCGCATGTCAGTAGGTCGCAAGTAGCTCTTATATTCATAGCAATTTTTATTTCGACTGCCCGCAGTGCTTTCCGCCGCACGTACCGCCCGGCTGACAGTTGCGTAGTGCAGGCCGAAGGTTTGGGCGATTTCCTTGAGGCTGTAGCAGCCGGTGGCGTAGGCCTGCGCCGTGGCGCTGTTGCGCTCCGGCTGCGTGGCGAAATGGGCCAGTGGTGGCGCTGCGGCCCGCCTTTGCGCTTTTGGAATTTCTGTCTGGCCGGCCTGGCCTTGGGTGTGCTGTTGCAGCACTTTGGAAAAGTCGTCATCGCCCAGGTAAAGCTGGCTTTTCAAATGCGCCCATACGCTGGGCAGGCCGATACCGGCGCTCAAATTGCCTTCGATGGTTTCCACGACGATGTGGAAGTGGTTGTCCATGAGGCAGAAGGCGTGGCATATCCAGTTGAAGTGCTGGCAGACCTGGCCGAAGAGGATGAGCCACTGCTGGCAGTCAGTATCGTTCAGATAGATGGCCTCGCGCCGGTCGCCACGCGAGGTAACGTGGTACAGAGCGCCCGGGAATTCAACTCGCAAGGGCCGGGACATGCGTTGATGTTGCAGCGGCTAATGTTGCAATGCAAGACCTGACCCATGAACCGCTACCGGACCGCGAACGGTTGACGGCAAGGCCAAGGCATCGCGCAACGCTGACAAGGGCTGGGCACGGGCTGAAGCTGCGTGAGTTAACCACATGGTGAACGCCGAGATTCGGCAGGCCCGCAGTCTGGTGGACTCCCTGAGATGACCCACCGACGAACGGATCAATTGCACATAGTCATCGTGCCTATTGTGTCGCAATAGATCGGTTTCCGTATGCTGTTATTGAACTTGTTCATAGCGTCGGCCATCTCTCGTCGATTCGCCTGAACATTTGCCCTGTGCTGGGTCGCTTGAGAAATCAGACTGTATGCCGCTGCTTCAATTTGCCTACAAGTTTGAGGTGTTGCAGCCTCATCCCGATACATGTAATCCATCGTCCGTCTCATCTTGGCTTCGTCATATGTCCACGTACCCAAGAGGGCATGGACCGCGCCTGTTGAGTCCGCATATAACTGCGCGTTGATGTGCCCTGCTTCAAAACATCTTTGAGTACCAGCAGCGAACCTACCGAACTTTTGGTAGGTTTCATCAGGCATCGGACTACTAGTGGCGCAGCTCGATAGCATCACCACGGAAACCAAGGCGGTTACTGCGATCTTCATCATGTCCCTGTTCAAGTACTTAGGTTTATGGTCCTGATGAGCTTGTAACACAAATACGCACTCGACGACGCGCCTGACCTGACCCTACGAACGCACAAGACCTGACCCCATGAACGACCTCATGAACTGAACTGCTACTTCCTTTTAGTTGACGTGTAACGCCTGACTGTGGGGCAAACGCAGCGACAGCGTAGTTTGTCCCTTACCTGTCAACTGTTATGTAGTTAGTTGGTGCTGGGGCAAGTTGAACCAAAGCTAATTTGAATAACTTCTCCATCACTGTACTTGCAATACCTATTTGTTCCTTCTGCCCACTGGGACATCAATACTCCCGCAACCGCCAAAGATGACACTAACGCCAAAGAGAAGATTACAGCAATTCTAAATTTGATCTTCATAATTATTAATCCATGTTGATTGATTTTGTGGTTAGTTCGTTTTACCTGATATTTTTTGCGTAGTCAGGTAAAAATTCGCTAGGGATGCTCTGAATAACCCACCGCGACGTGGAGTAGCAGGTCGTTAATTTTCAAATGGTGGGATTTCACGGGCACGTTCAAGAAATCCCGTTGTTTTTGTTGCCCTCTTGGGCTCTTTTCGCCCTTTGCAGGGCAATTGCCCTGTTTTCGGGCGCATTCATGCCTGCGCTCCCATCAGTTTGCCCCGCACCATCCACAGGTTGGATAGCGCAAACAGC
>Ga0155550_1409_pt1 | contig 10381 bp, 12 predicted proteins | sample RifCSPhighO2_12_FD_107207 | JGI IMG/M metagenome (GOLD analysis project Ga0155550, IMG submission 107207) | Burkholderiales bacterium RIFCSPHIGHO2_12_FULL_61_11
ATTGGGGCCGATGAGCGCATGACGCGCGCCGCGCTGAAGATTCAGTGTGACGTTATTGGTGGCCGTGATACCGCCAAAACGCATTACCAGACCTTGCGCGGACAGCACGGTTTCGTTGTGGCTGGTGCTCATGCCTTGGGCCCGCCAAAAAATCGGGGAAACCATGTCCAGGGCCGGATCAACCGCTCACGGCCTACCAGCACCAGCACCACCAGGAACAATCCAATCCAGAAGGTCCAGTACTGCGGGGTAATGGAGGAAATCAGGTCCTGCATCAGCTTGAACACAATCGCCCCAGCCACGCCGCCATAGAGCCAGCCCGTGCCGCCCACCACCAATACCAGCAGCACATCGGCCGAGCGATTAAATTCAAACAGGTCCAACGAGGCAAACCCGGTGGTTTGCGCCATCAAGGCACCCGCAGCGCCCGCCATGCCAGCGGCCACGGTGTAAACAACCGAAAGCCGCTGGGTGACCGGAATGCCGATGGCCATGGCGCGCAAGCGGTTGTCACGGATGGCCTTGAGCGTGGCACCAAACGGGGAATTGACCAGGCGGCGCGCCAGCACAAAAAGCACCAGCAGCACGCTGATCGAATACCAGGCGGCTGTACGCCCGGACAAATCGAACTCGAACCGCCCCAGCACCGGCCCCATCACCACCCCTTGCAGGCCATCGGCGCCGCCTGTGAGCCAGTCGAGCTTGTTGGCCAACTCCATCAGGATCAGACCCACACCCAGCGTGACCATCAATCGGGTGAGGTCGCTGCCGCGGATGATGGTCATGCTGCACACCGCCCCCAACAGCGTGGACACGCCAATGGCCACAGCCATGCCAACCAGCGGATCGGGCATGACCAGCTTGGCGAACAACGCAGCGGTGTAGGCGCCCAAGCCAAAAAAAGCCGCATGGCCCAACGACACAATGCCCGTAAACCCCAAAATAATATCCAGCGACACGGCAAACAGGGTCACGATGGCAATCTCATTGATGATCAGCGCATGGCGTGAGAGCAGCAGGGGCGAAGCCAGCGCCAGCGCCCACAACGCCAGCTCCCAGGGCTTCCAGCGGCGCGTCGTTGTCAGTGCATTCATGGAGGTCACGACATGCTTCATGATTTACCGCCCTTGCGTACAAACAGGCCTTGGGGACGCCAAAGCAGAATCGCAATCATCAAGCAATACACAATAAAAGCCCCGAGTTTTGGGATGTAGTATTTGCCGGCTACATCCGCAATGCCCAGCAGCAAGGCTGCCAACAAGGGCCCGCTGATGCTTGAGGTGCCGCCGACTGCCACCACGATCAGAAAATAGATCATGAACTTGAGTGCAAAAGTGGGATCGAGCCCCAGCACCTCGGCCCCCAGCGCGCCGCCCAGTCCGGCCAAGCCGGAGCCCATGGCGAAGGTCGACAAAAACACCACGTTGACGTTGATGCCCAATCCGGCGGCCACGCGCTGATCATCCACCGAGGCGCGCAAGCGGCTGCCAAAACGCGTCTTGGTCAGCACAAATTGCAGGCCCACCGTGAGTGCCGCGCACACCGCAATGATGAACAGGCGGTAGTGGCCCATGCCCAGCCTCCAGGCGCCCTCGCCCAGCTCGGTGCGACCCTTGAGCCATTCGGGCAACTGGATGATTTGCTGGGTGGAGCCAATAAAGTAATCGGCACTGGCCACGGCCATGAAGGTCAGGCCAATGGAAAACAGCACCTGGTCCAGATGCGGCTTGTGGTAGAGCGGCCGATACAGCGTGCGCTCCAGAATGCCGCCCAGCAACGCCGCACCCAAGAACGCGAGCGGCAGGCACACCAGAAAAGGCACCCCCACGCGCTGCATGAGCAGCACGGTGATATAGCCACCCACCATGGCAAAGGCGCCGTGCGCAAGGTTGATGAAATTCATCAACCCCATGGTCACGGCCAAGCCCACGGCAAGAATGAACAACAGCATGCCATAGGCGATGCCATCGAAGAGGATAGTCAGCATTCAAACATCCGTTGAATCCGGGCTTGTCAAAGAAAACACCGTCTACCCCGAGTCAACTAGCAGCTCGGGGCAGACGGTGTGATGGACTCTTACTTCTCTTTACCGGGGTCCTTGACGTCCTTGATCACGTCAAATTCCACGTTGTAAAGTTGGCCGCCTTTTCGTTCAACCTTGCGCAAGTAAATGTTTTGCACCACGTCGCGGGTTTGCGCATCGATGAACATGGGGCCACGCGGGCTCTCGAAGATCTGACCCTTCATGGCCGCCAGCAGGGCCTCGCCACCGCCCTTGCCTTTGGTGATTTTGAGCGCTTCGTAAATCACGCGCATGCCGTCGTAGCCACCGACCGCCATGAAGTTGGGGCGCAGACCCTTGTTGGCCTTGCCGAAGGCCTCGACGAACTTCTTGTTCAGGGCCGACGGGTGTGCCGCCGAGTAGTGATGCGACGTGACCACGCCCAAGGCACCATCGCCCATGTCATTGAGCTGATCGTCATCGGTCACGTCGCCCGTGCCAATGAGCTTGATGCCGGCTTTGTCCATGCCGCGCTCAAGAAATTGCTTCATCACCGCCGCGCCCGCGCCGGACGGCACAAACACAAACAGGGCGTCGGGTTTGAGGTCGCGCACCTTTTGCAGGAAGGGAGCGAAGTCGGGGTTACGCAGGGGCACACGCAGCGACTCGGCCACCTGGCCGCCGTTGAAGGTCAGGCGCTCTTTAAAGTATTTTTCAGCGTCAATGCCGGGGCCGTAGTCGCTGACCAGCGTCACCACTTTCTTGATGCCATTCTTGGGTGCCCAGTCCCCCATGGCGACAGCGGCCTGCGCCAGCGTGAAGCTGGTGCGCACGATGTAAGGAGAGGCCTGCGTGATGCTGGAGGTGGCCGCCGCCATCACCACCATCGGCGTTTTCGACTGGGTCGCGAGCGGCGCCGTGGCGAAGGCTGAGGGCGTGATGCCAAAACCGGCCAGCACATTGACCTTGTCGTTGACGATCAACTCCTGGGCCAAGCGTCTGGTGACATCGGGCACACTGGTGTCGTCCTTGACGATCAGTTCGATTTTCTTGCCCGCCACGTTATCGCCATTCTGTGCCATGTACAGGCGCGCCGCAGCTTCGATCTGGCGGCCCGTCGTGGCCTGCTGTCCCGTCATCGGAAGAATCAAGCCGATCTTGAAGGTGTTGGTCTGGGCTATGGCACTGACCGATGAAAGCGCGGCAACGGCGAGCATTGTGGCGCTGAGGAACAATCGTTTTTTCATGCTGTGTCTCCAAAAATTAATTGTAAGTGATCGTCGTTTTAAAGAAGCATATTTGCAAGTGTAATTTTGCTCTTTTTAATATAACGATTTCGAATAGCTTTGTATCAGCAGATTTTCAGGTGCCAGGCACTGTCTGGTTTGAGACTACTCGGTTCCGGCAGAACGTGATGGCAGCTGACCTGAGCTTTGAGTTTCTCGTAGGCTTGCATACTCTTTTGCCAATCGTCAACGGGAGCTTTTCAATGGTCTTGCGACGCTTGGCAACATGCCACTTCTCTGCACTATTTGCTCATTGCCGCCAGCGCCTGTTGCATGTCCTCACGCTTGTCCACCGCAACGTAGCCCGCGTCGGGCCTGGAACTGATTTGGGTCGGTGCGGCAGGATTCATCTGGGCTCGGCAACTTTTCTATAACGGTCATGATTCATGTGTTTATCTTTGGCAATTGGATGCAAAATACAGAAATTTGACGATGCTCAATAACAGGAGACAAATCGTGGCTTCATCCCAACCCTTTCCCAAAATTCCGGGCACCACACCCTTTGATGGCGCGCAGGCCCGAAAAGGCTATGCGCTCAACAAGATGTGCTTTTCGTTCAACTCGGCGGACAACCGCGCCGAGTTCCAGAAGGACGAGGAGGCCTACATGCGCAAGTACGGCCTGAACGAGCAGCAGGCTGCCGCCATCCGCGCGCGCAACGTGCTGCAACTCATTGCGGCCGGCGGCAACGCCTATTACCTGGCCAAGTTTGCCGGCATCTTTGGCCTGGACATGCAGGATATCGGCGCCCAGCAGACCGGCCTGAGCAAAGACGAATTCCAGGCCAAGCTGCGCGCGGCCAACAACCCATAAGCAAGGAGGACAGACATCATGGCAAAACTCATCGGCTGCATCGGCACCTCGCACATTCCCGCCATCGGCGGCGCGATTCACAAGGGCCTTCAGCAAGACCCCTACTGGAAGCCGTTCTTTGACGGCTTTCCGCCCATTCGCGACTGGCTCGGCCAGGTCAAGCCCGACGTGGTGGTGATGTTCTACAACGATCACGGCCTCAATTTTTTCCTCGACAAGATGCCCACCTTCGCCGTCGGTGCCGCAGCGCAGTACAACAACGCCGACGAAGGCTGGGGCATTCCGACCTTGCCGCCGTTCAAGGGCGAGTTGGACCTGTCGTGGCAGATCATCAACACGCTGGTGGAGAAAGAGTTCGATATCGTGACCTGCCAGGAGATGCTGGTGGACCATGCCTGCACCCTGCCTTTGAAGCTCTTGTGGCCCGAGGGCGATTGCCCGGTAACGGTGGTGCCAATCTGCATCAACACGGTGCAGTTTCCGCTGCCCAAAGCCAGCCGTGTCTATGCTCTGGGCCGGGCCGTGGGCGAGGCGATTGCGGCGTGGGACAGCAGCAAGACGGTGGCAGTGATCGGCTCCGGCGGCCTGTCGCATCAGCTTGACGGCGAACGGGCCGGCCACATCAACAAGGCGTTTGACCTGCAGTTCATGGAGAGCCTGCTGACCAACCCCGAGTGGGCCACGCAGTTCAGCATCCACGAGCTGGTGGAGAAAACCGGCACCCAGGGGGTGGAGCTGCTGATGTGGCTGGCCATGCGCGCTACCCTCACCACCGGCAAGGGTGCTGGCGTTCGCAAGGTGCACAGCAACTACCACATCCCGATTTCCAACACCGCTACCGGCTTGCTGGCGCTGGAAAAGGTGGAATGACAGAAATGTCTTAGGCTACTAAAAATAGCGCCCTCATGACCGATATCCAAAGTCGCATCACCTACGCCAGCGATGCGTTCGTTGCAGTCAGCGGCTTCGGTCGTGAGGAGATCATCGGTGCGCACCAAACCCGAGGCGCAGAAAGTGACCGCCGCCGATAGCACCCGTGAGGCTGGATTGTCACCCACCAGAAGCACCCCCAGGCCCGGCGTGATGGCTTGTCGGCGCAGGCTGTCGGCCAGCAGCCGGAAATCTTGTCGCAGCTTGTGCGACAAGGCCTAGCCATCAATGATCTGGGCCGTCATGTCTGATGCTCTCGCGCGATGGCAGGCCACACCTTCAAAGGCTGTCGCAGGGCACTGATGTGCTCAAACGGATTTTTTGCCAGGAGCACCGCATCAAACGGGGCGCCCCGGCACAGGGTGGTGTGGTCATGACCAAAATGGCGTCGGCTGTTGGCCGTGGCCGCCGTCAGCGTTTCTTCCAGCGAGAGGCCGGCTTCCAGAAAGCGGTCAATCTCCTCAAACACGGCGTGCCCGTGCTGCACGCCCATGCTGCCGGCGTCGGTGCCCAGCAGCAGGGTGACACCCATGTCGCGGGCCAGGGCCAGATGACGGGCGTGTTCGTCCAGGATGCGTCGCAAATGACCCACCGTCTCGGGCTTCCAGCCGATGGCTTCGGGGTGCGACCACTGAAAATGCACCGGGCCGAAGGTCGGCGTCCAGGCCACCCGGTTTTCGGCCATCACAGCCAAGTGGTTGCGGCTCATGAAAAAGCCATGCTCGATGGAGCCGACGCCAGCCGCAGCTGCAATGGCCAGGCCCTTGGCGCCACTGCAATGGACCATGGTGTTGCGGCCGCAGGCGCGTGCCGTGTCCACTACCAGGCGGGTCTCTGACAGCGTGAACTGTGGCTCGTCCGTGACGGCGCCGGCATCAAAGTCGATGATGCCGGTGAGGATCAGCTTGATCTCGTCGTTGGTCGCGGCCAGTTCCGTCACCGAGGCATTGATCGCTGCGGCATCCTCGACGTCCCTGGCCATGAAGGCGCCGTAACGCTTCGGACGCTTGAGGCCCAGACCGGTTGAACGAATTCGGGTCAGGCCGCTGTTGGGCGTATGTGCTTCCTCGCGGATGCGGTTGTTGATGCCATGCCGGTCACCAGCATCGCGCACCAGCGTGATGCCTTGGCTGAGGGACTGGCGGGCGCTGGCACGCGCTGCCTCCGTGAGCTGCTCCAGCGGCTGCTTGAGATGCTCGGATCGCACTTTATTATCAGTGGGCTTGCCATCCAGGAACAGGTGGACATGGGCATCCACCAGCCCCGGCAGCAGGAAAGCGCCGCGCTCAATGGCCAGTCCGCGTGCGGCCAGGGCTGCTGCATGGTCGCCGGCAGCAATGTCACTGATATGGTGATCAATCACCGTCACGGTGGTGGGTCCGGCATGCCGCTTCTCGCCGTCAAACCAGCCGTCCACGACAACGGCAAACCCGGCATTTTGTGTGGGCTCCATGACGTCAGGCCTTGTAAAACTTGCGCACCGCCCGCAGCGCATTGCTGCCGCTCTGCTCCAGGAAGTTGCGGTAGGCTTTGAGCACGTAATGGTCTTCGGGCAACGGAGCGTAGCCGCGCCACGGCGTGCCCAGAACGGTGTCGAAGCCGTATGGGACCGCCAGGGTGAGGAATGCGTTTTCCAGGCAGTGCTTTAGATCGGAGCCGTCGGCCGCCTTGGCCGGCATTTGCTGGCCGATGTTGGAAAGCCCTCCCGTCATGTGTAAACCCTGCAGTTCGGTATCGCCGCCGATCAAACGCACCGCATCCAGCGTGGCGCGATTGAGGCCTTCGGTATCGGCGATGATCGCACTTACCGACAGATCGATATAAATATCGTCCAGAGGCATGCCGTAGTCGTCCCGCAATCTCAGCGCCGCTCGTTTTGCCGTGGAGGCAATGTCGCCGGCCGTCTTGTTATTCTTGGCGACACCATCCACAACGCTCTCGGAGGCCATGACCATGACTTTGAAGGGATACTGCTTGTAAAGCGTCATCGCGTCCCAGCGATGTTCCGTGATCGAGTTGACGATGGGCAGCGCTCCACCGGTCCGTTCGCGGTCGTAGGTGGCCAGGCAAAGCCTAGTCAGTTCAACGCTGGGTACATCGAAAGACAGGGGAACGTCCACCACCGACTGGATGGCGTGAATCACGTCGATGAGAAACGGCCGGTCGGTCATTGCTTGAGCGCCCAGGTTCACATTCAGAAAAATGGCACCCGATTCCACTTGTCGAATGGCAAGAGCCTGGATGCTGGCCAAGTCCTTTTCTTCGAACATAGCCTTGGTGCTCTTGAAGCCCGGATTGATGCGCTCGCCGATGATTTTGATGGCAAAGCTGTTGGGGTTGCTCATGGGTGTCTCCTGGTGATGTCGGACGGAAATCCGATGTGTTGTAAAAATGTTTTCTGGAACGCACTGCGGGTGGACAGTTCGACGTACTGGCAGGCTGCGGCCAGTTCAGTCGCCCGTGTCCGGGCCGAGCGGCTGGCCAGCATCTGGCGCACGCCCCTGCCTGCGGCATTGCCCACCTGCTCGAAGCGCGTGGGTGGCAGGTCGGGGAAGAGGCCGATGTCCACGCCACTGGCAATGTCGATATAGGCACCAAAGGCTCCGGCGATGATGAAGCGCTCAATCTCCTGCTCATGCAGTCCCTGGTCGCGCAGCAGCATGTCAACACCGGTGCGGATGGCCGCCTTGGCCAGTTGCACGGCGCGCACGTCGTCCTGTGAAAAATGCACGCCGGGGGCCAGTACGGCGGCCCGTTTGCCGTCCAGCTCGATCACGTCGGGGTGGTCGGCGGCCAATCGGCCACGGGCGTTGACGATGTTGGCGCGCCGCAGCACCGACAGGGCGTCCAGCACGCCCGAGCCGCACAGGCCCACCGGATCGAGATTGCCAATGGTGCGCACGGCAATGCGGCCGTTCTCCATCGAGACCCGCTCGATGGCGCCGTCTGCGGCCCGCATGCCGCAGGAAATGTGACCGCCTTCCAGCGCCGGGCCGGACGGGCAGGAGGCGGACAGAATCTGGCCCTCGTGGATAAGAGAGATTTCGGTGTTGGTGCCGATGTCCATCACCAAGCTGGTGCGGCTGCTTTGCCAGCGCTCTTGCGTGGACAGCAGGGCCGTAACGTGATCGCCACCGACAAAGCCGCCGACATTGGGAACCATATGAACCCAGGCGCCGGGGCACAGATGCAGGCCCAGGTCACGCGCCTTGAGGTCCATGCTGGCGCGCACCGTAGCCACAAAAGGCGCACGCCCGAGTTGATGCACGGGCAGGCCGAGCAGCAGATGGTGCATGGCGGTGTTGCCGCAGATCACGGCGTCAACAATGTCTGCGCGGCGCGCCCCGATGGCATGGCACAGGTCGTGCGCCAGGGCATTGAGGGCGGTGATGGCGGCAGTGCGCAATTCCTCGCGCGCATCAGAGCCGCGAACTGCGAAGTTGATGCGGCTGATGAGGTCGGCGCCCCAGGCAGTCTGCGGGTTCTCGATGCCGAGGCTGGCCAGGCGCTCGCCGCTTTCCAGATCAATCAGAAAAGCGGCGGCATTGGTGGTACCCAGATCCACCGCCAGGCCGAGCGTGCGGCTGCCGGTCGGGGCAAAGTCGATCAATTCGTTGCCGCGCTGGCGCACGCGCAGCGACCAGCGCTCATCGCTTGAGCCCGCGCGCAGCATCTGCGAGAGTTCCTGGGCGGCCATCAAGTCAACGGTGAGGGCTGGCTCGCCCATGGCACGCAATAAGCGGTCGGTGTCGCACAGGTTGTCGGCGAGCGTGGCCGGCGCTACCGTGAGGTCGCGGCTGATGACGACCGGGTCTAATGCCAGCACTTCGAGCACGCCCCCAGTGTCCGCTTCGGCACGCACCACCGGCGCCAGCGAGCGCGGCGCCACTTCAATCGTGCAATCGCTGCGGGCGTGCACCTGGCAGGCGCGCAGCCATTTCTTCTTGCTGTGGGTCGGGGTGGCGCCCGGTTCAGTGACAGCACTGGCATGGCTGGAATCGATCCGGCCTTCGGTCACCCGCACCACGCAGGTGCCGCAGGTGCCGCGTCCGCCGCAGGCGCCGACAATGCGCAGGCAGTTGCGGCGCGCGCTCTGAAAAATGGTTTCGTCATCGTGCGCCGTAATTTCGCGCTCCAGCTCGGGAAAGCGCAGTGTATGCGTGGTGGGGCGTGCGTGGAGCATGGCGGACAGGGGGAGAATCAGACCGCGGTCACGGTGCTTTGAACCCGTCTGCACTTGGCCCGCGAGGGACAGCGGTCGCAGCGCGACCAGGATGCTTGGGGCAAATCAATGCCGGCGCCCATCACGACGGACGATGACTTGAGCGGGTACAGGGTGTGGCCATAGCGCAGGCTCACACCGATGGCCTCGGCCTGCGCCAGCCGCAGTACGCCGGCATGGGCGTCCAGGCCCAAGCCCGGGTCGCCGGGGTGTAATTCACCGCACAGGGTGAGCTGTTGGCGCTTGGCCGCCATCAGCATGTGGTCCTGCAGCAGGCGTGAGGTGGCAAACAGCAGCTCGGTCCCCAGCTCATCCAGCGCCAGCGCCAGCGAGGCGCGTTTTTCAGAAAACAAGGCGGTGACGCGTGCTTCCAGCGCCGGGCCCACGGTACACACCGCACAGGCCAGGGCGGTGAGCTGGCCGGTGGCTGGCAGTAGCCAGGGCGCGTGCAGTGTTTCACCTTCAAGCATCAGGTGCTCGCCTATCGGGGTGTCCAGTGGCACGATGCGGTAACTCCAGGAGGCATCGGCCAGGTTTTCAGCGAGTGCCAGTTCCAGCGCATCGCACCGCATGCGCTCGCGCAGCATGGATGGCCGCCCCGGCAGGGGCGCGGCCGCCACACTGCGCAGCAGGTTGAGATTGCGACGGCTGGTCATGGGGAGGGCCTTCTCAACCCGCGTATTTGCGCGCGGCGTCGAACATGGCGCGCACGTTGAGCACCGGTGTCTCGTCCGGAATGCCGAAGGCGCCGTCCAGAATCAGCTTGCCGCCCTTGTTCCAGACGTTGTCCACCAGGTGCTTGACTGCAGCATCGACATCCTCGGGCTTGCCGGTGGTCAGCATGGAGGGCGAGAGGTTGCCGCGCAGTGCGACGCGGTCGCCCAGCACTTCGAAAGCCTTGACCATGTCGGTGCGCTCGAACCAGTAGATGCACTTGCCGGCCGGGATGTCCTTGATGACTTCCAGACGCTTGGTGCAGTCGGCTTCCCACATCGGCATGGGGATCAGGTCGGCCTCGATCAGACCCATCATCATCTTGCGGAACGGCGGCCACCAGAACTCCTCGAACTGCTTGGGGCTCATGAAGGCATCGGGCGCCCAGTGGATCGGGATGAAGACGATTGGATT
>Ga0155550_1030_pt4 | contig 10338 bp, 9 predicted proteins | sample RifCSPhighO2_12_FD_107207 | JGI IMG/M metagenome (GOLD analysis project Ga0155550, IMG submission 107207) | Burkholderiales bacterium RIFCSPHIGHO2_12_FULL_61_11
TTGGCACGCTGCTGTATCCCGCGCTGCAAGCGGCTGAAAAACTCGGGGCGACGGTCGTCAACATGCGCTGGGCCAAGCCGCTGGATATTGAACTGCTGCTGAAGGTGGCGGCTGCGCACGACGCACTGGTCACGCTGGAAGAGGGCGCCATCATGGGCGGCGCAGGCAGTGCGGTCAGCGAAGCGCTGCAGGCGGCCGGTGTGGTCAAGCCGCTGCTGCAACTGGGCCTGAGAGACGAGTTCATCGAGCATGGCGATCCGGCCAGGTTGCTGGCGCTGCAGGGACTCGACGCAGCGGGAATTGAAGCGTCCATCACCGCGCGCTTCGGGGTATTGCGGCCGACCGACAAGCCTGCCAAGGTCACGCTGAAATCAGTGGCGTGAGCTGATCCAGTCCGCCACGGGCCGGGAAAGCATTGGCTCGCTGGCGCTACTGTCAGGCGACGGGTGGTCAGCTTGCAGAAAAAGGCTGGCAGAATGGCTATGCTCCGCCCATCGTCAAGAGTCATTGCCTTCATTGTCGCAACGAAGGCTTGAACGACGATCCGCAGATCAATGCAGAGATAAAAATTTCGATAACTTTTCAGGAGAATGTATTCATGGATCGTCGATCACTAATAAAAAACGCTGGCATCGCCGGGGTACTCGCTGCTGGCATCGCGCCCGCTGTGCATGCGCAGGCCGCTATTCGCTGGCGCCTGGCATCGAGCTTTCCCAAGTCGCTGGATACCCTCATCGGAGGTGCCGAAACCTTTGCCAGGAAGGTCAGCGACATGAGCGGCGGGAAGTTCGTGATTTCCATTCATGCGGCAGGTGAACTGATGCCAGCGTTCGGCGTGGTCGATGGCGTGCAGAACGGCACGGTCGAGGTCGCTCAAACCGCGCCTTACTACTTTTTCGGCAAGGACGAAACCTTTGCACTGGGCTGCGCCATCCCGTTCGGCCTGAACAGCCGCCAGATGACGGCCTGGATGTACGCCGGCAATGGCCTCAAACTGATGCGTGAGTTCTACGCCAAGTACAACATCGTGAGCTTCCCGGGCGGCAATACCGGGGCGCAAATGGGCGGCTGGTACCGCAAGCAGATCAAGAGCGTGGCCGACTTGAAGGGCCTGAAATTCCGCGTCGGCGGTTTTGCCGGCAAGGTGCTTGAGCGCATGGGCGTCGTGCCGCAGAACATTCCGGGTGGCGAGATTTACCAGGCGCTTGAAAAAGGCACGCTGGATGCCGTGGAGTTCGTGGGTCCCTACGACGACCAGAAACTTGGGTTCAACAAGGTCGCACCTTACTACTACTACCCCGCCTGGTGGGAAGGCGGCGCGCAACTGGACCTCATGGTCAACGCCAAGGCCTACGAGGGACTGTCGGCCGAGAACAAGGCCATCGTCGAGGCCGCCGCTGCTTACGCGCACGTTGAAGTGCAGGCCAAGTACGATGCCAAGAACCCCACCGCCCTCAAGCAACTGGTCGGTAGCGGGACCAAGGTTTTGCCTTTTCCCAAGGATGTGATGGACCGGGCGTTCAAGGAATCGATGGCGCTGTATGCCGAGATCAGTGCCCGGAACCCCAACTGGAAAAAAGTTTACGACGACTACTCGGCGTTCCGCAAGGACCAGAACCTGTGGTTCCGCTTCACCGAAGCCCGCTTCGACGGCTTCATGCAAGCCCAAAAACTTTAAGCCTCCAGTCGCTTCGCTCCCGTAAAAAAGCCCCGCCATGCGGGGCTTTTTTACGGACTCACCGCTGACCTGCAGATTCACGGCGGCGAGTGTCGAGCCTTCCATCAGTGCCTGCTTTAATGAACAAGACAGCCCTCGGCATTCCGGGTTGCGTGAGGTGTGCCGGCGGCAGCTTTACTGACAATAGGCTGAACGCCAACAGTTTCGGCTGCCAATGCATGGCGGTCAAGGGAAAACCCCTTAAAAGTTAACCCCGGGAGTACCTAGAATCATGCTTGATCTGAAACGTCACAAGTTGTCTCAAATCAGATTTTCAGCTTATTTTTTGACCCCTTAAAGGAGCTAATTACATGGACCGTCGTTCACTCATCAAAAATGCCGGCATCGCCGGAGTGTTGGCGGCTGGCGTGGCACCGGCCGTGCATGCGCAGGCTGCCATTCGCTGGCGCATGGCCTCCAGCTTTCCGAAGTCGCTTGACACCATTTTTGGCGCGGCGGACAGCTTCGCCAAGAAAGTCGGCGAAATGTCCGGCGGCAAGTTTTCCATCACGGTGCACGCTGCTGGCGAACTGATGCCCGCGTTCGGTGTGGTCGATGGGGTACAGAGCGCCGCGGTTGAGATGTGCCACACGGCGCCCTACTACTTTTTTGGGAAGGACGAAACCTTTGCCTTGGGTTGTGCCATTCCCTTCGGCCTGAACAGCCGCCAGATGACGGCCTGGATGTACGAAGGCAATGGTCTGAAGCTGATGCGCGAGTTTTACGCCAAGTACAACATCGTGAACTTCCCTGCCGGCAACACCGGCGCGCAAATGGGCGGCTGGTACCGCAAGCAGATCAAGAGCGTGGCCGACATGAAGGGCCTGAAGATGCGCATTGGCGGCTTCGGCGGCAAGGTGCTTGAGCGCATGGGCTCGGTGCCCCAGAACATTCCGGGCGGCGAGATTTACCAGTCGCTCGAAAAAGGCACGATTGACGCGGTCGAGTGGGTCGGTCCTTACGACGATCAGAAGCTGGGCTTCAACAAGGTTGCACCGTTTTACTACTACCCCGGCTGGTGGGAAGGCGGCCCGCAGCTCGATTTCTTTATCAACGACAAGGCGTATGCAGGTCTGTCGGCCGAGAACAAGGCCATGATCGAGGTCGCCGCTTCTCACGCGCACGTTGAAATGCAGGCCAAGTACGACGCCAAGAACCCCAATGCCCTCAAGCAACTGGTGGGTAGCGGGACCAAGGTTCTGCCGTTCCCGAATGACGTGCTGAATCTCGCGTTCAAGGAATCGATGGCGCTGTATTCGGACATCAGTGCCAAGAACCCCAACTGGAAAAAAGTGTACGACGACTACTCAGCCTTCCGCAAGGACCAGAACCTGTGGTTCCGCTTCACCGAAGCGCGCTTCGACAGCTTCATGCAAGCGCAGAAACTGTAAGCCCCGGGTAGCTTCTCCTCTGTAAAAAAGCCCCGCATGGCGGGGCTTTTTTACGGGAGCCGCTGCGAACCTGCGGGGAACGCAGCGGCATTTTCAGAAAGCTATTTCTTCTGGTTTTTTTCCATCGACTCCTGCATGGCTTTCATGGGGTCATCGCTGGCTTCACCCGCAGGGGCTGGACTCCCGGCCTCCTCCAATGCCGCTTCTGCCTTGTTTGCCGCCTTGAAGTCTGCTTCCATCTGCATCTGAACCGCTTTGAGGTCGATCTTCTCCGTCACGTCCAGTCCGCTCGAAACGATGCCCGGGAAGAAGATGATCAGGCCCACCATCACGACCTGGATCAACACAAAAGGTATGGCACCCCAGTAGATTTGCATGGTGGTGACCGGCTGTATCGTCTTGCCGGTGATGCGGTCGGTGTATTCCTTTATCGGGGCCACGCTGCGCAGGTAGAACAGGGCAAAGCCAAACGGCGGGTGCATGAACGAGGTCTGCATGTTCACGGCCAGCAGCACGCCAAACCAGATCAGGTCAATCCCCAGCTTGTCGGCCACGGGCGCCAGCAGCGGCACCACAATGAAGGACAGCTCGAAGAAGTCAAGGAAGAACGCCAGAAAGAAGATCAGCAGGTTGACGACGATCAGGAAGCCGACCTGGCCGCCGGGCAGTCCGCTGAGCAGATGCTCGACCCATTTCTGGCCATCGACGCCCTGGAACACCAGGCTGAAGATGGTTGAGCCGATCAGGATGAACACCACAAAGCATGCCAGCTTGGTGGTGCTGTTCAGCGCCTGCTTGAGCAGCTTGAAGTTCAGCCGCCCGCGCGCCGTGGCCAGGATGATGGCGCCCATGGCGCCCATGGCGCCGCCCTCGGTCGGGGTGGCGATGCCCAGGAAGATGGTGCCGAGCACCAGAAAGATCAGCAGCAGTGGCGGAATCAGCACGAAAGTCACGCGCTCGGCCATGCGCGACAGCAGGCCCAGACGGGTGAACTTGTTGAAAAGCGCAATGACGAGGGCCAGTATGACACCGGCGGCCATCGATACGACGATGGTTTCGTCCTTGGCCACACTCATCACCGTTTCGCCCTTGAACCAGCTGGCAACGGCGGCGTAATGCTCACCAAAGTAGATGGCAATGCCCGTGCAGAGAACGGTCAGCAGCAGCAGCGACAGCAGGCCGCTCTTGCCACTGTCTTCGCGGATGGTGCGCGCCTCGAGCGGCATGGCGGGAACCCATTTCGGGCGGAAGATCGCCAGCAAGATGACGTAGCCCGCATACATGCCCATGAGCGCGAAGCCGGGAATGAAGGCGCCCTTGTACATGTCGCCTACGCTGCGGCCCAGTTGGTCGGCCAGAATGATCAGCACCAGCGACGGCGGGATGATTTGCGCCAGCGTGCCTGAAGCCGCAATGGCACCGGCAGCCACGCGGCGGTCATAGCCATAGCGGAGCATGATTGGCAGTGAAATCAGGCCCATGGAGATGACTGAAGCCGCCACCACGCCGGTGGTGGCTGCCAGCAGGGCGCCGACGAAAACGGCCGCCAGCGCCAGGCCGCCACGCACCGGGCCAAACAGCTGGCCGATGGTCTCCAGCAGGTCTTCGGCCATGCCACTACGTTCAAGGATCAAGCCCATCAAGGTGAAAAAGGGGACGGCCAGCAGCGTGTCGTTTTGCATGATCCCATACAGGCGCAACGGCAGCGCTTGCAGCAGTGCTTCTGGCAGCATGCCCAGTTCAATGCCAATGAAACCGAAAAACAGTCCGCAGGCACCGAGGCTGAAGGCCACGGGAAAACCCATCAGCAGAAAAATGATCAGCCCCGCGAACATGATCGGGGCCATATTTTGCGTAATAAATTCCATGAATGCGTCCCGATCAGGCGGCTTTGTTTTTGGATTCGGCGAGGCGTATCAGGTCTTCCGCCAGCTCTTCTTCGGCAGTTTTTTCAGCCTTCTTGAGCGTCGGGTCCTCAATCAGGCCCTGCAGGAAGGCGACGCGCTTGATCAGCTCGGACCAGCCCTGCAGCAGCAGCAGGAAAAAGCCCAGCGGAATCATGGCGTACACCGGCCAGCGGATCAGGCCGCCCGCGCTGCCTGAAACCTCGCCGGAGCGATAGCCTTGCAGGAAAAACGGAATACCGTAATACAGGATCGCCAAGCACATCGGCGTCAAAAAAGCAGCGAACCCAAAAATGTCAATCCAGATCTGCGCGCGCTTGGACAGGTGGCTGGTGACCACGTCAATTTTCACGTGTTCACCATTGAGCAGGGTGTAGCCGGCGGCAATCAGGAAAGATGCGGCGAACAAATACCACTGGATTTCAAGGAACGCATTCGAGCTCATGTTGAATGCTTTGCGGACGACCGCATTGATGGCGCTGATGACCGTCGAGGCCAGGATGAGCCAGATGATGTATTTGCCAAGCTGGGCGTTCAACCAGTCCACGGCATTTGAAAATTTCAACAAGGTGCGCAATTTTTGTCTCCAGGATAAGGAATTTACGCATAAAAAGTCATCTGGAACACGGGGTGCGTTGTTCCAGATGAAAGCTTGCGTGCGGAGGGATTGTATAAAGAACTATAAGCGGCAAGCTGGCAGCGTTTTGACGGTGTTATCCCGAATGACGGACATTTCTTTGGGCGCTGCACTGAAGGGGGTGCAAAAACAGACCTCCCGCACGGTTATTACGACACGAGCCTGGCGCGCTGGTTTCATCACAGCAAACCGCCTTCAGTATCGCAGCAGTTCCAGTATTGGCACCCAACAAGAGCAATGGGCAGGACAATCGAGGAACGCCTGAGCGATGAAATCGTCGCGATAGCGATGCCGCCTTACATCAATTCCCCGATGGCAACCGGAATGCGTCTTCTGCCAAAGTTTCCGGCTCGCGCATCAAAGCGCCCTGCAATGGCCGTACCGCAATCCGGACAGTTCCCCTCGCTGGTCAGCCGGTATTGCTTGATCTGGTACCAGTCGCGCACGATCAGCGGGGCCTGGCAGCCGGGGCAAAACGTTGTATCGCCTTCCTGATTGTGCACATTGCCGGTGTAGACATACTGCAAACCTTCGCGCAGGGCGATAGCTCGGGCGCGTACCAATGTGCCAGCCGGCGTGGCTGGAATATCGGGCATTTTGTAATCCGGATGGAACGCCGAAAAGTGCAGTGGCACGTCAACACCGAGTTCCTTTCTGATCCATTGGCACATCGCGGTGATTTCCTCATTCGAGTCGTTTTGACCGGGAATGAGCAAGGTGGTAATTTCAAACCATACGTTTGTTTCATGCTTGAGATAGCGCAAGGTATCGAGCACCGGCTGCAGCTGCGAGCCTGTCAGCTTGAAGTAGAAAGCGTCGGTAAATGCCTTCAGGTCAACATTGGCGGCGTCCATTTTTGCGTAAAAATCGCGCCTGGCCTGGTCATGCATATAGCCTGCGGTGACGGCCACGGCCTTGATGCCACGGGCATGGCAGGCATCTGCCACATCCATTGCATATTCAGCGAAGATGACCGGATCGTTGTAGGTAAACGCCACGCTCTTGCAGCCATGTTGTTCCGCTGCGGCGGCAATGGCCGTTGGCGACGCCTGATCCATCAACCGATCCATGTCCCTGGACTTGCTGATATCCCAGTTCTGGCAGAACTTGCACGCCAGATTGCAACCCGCCGTGCCAAAAGACAGCACGCTGCTGCCCGGGTAAAAGTGATTGAGCGGTTTCTTTTCGATCGGGTCAATGCAGAAACCCGATGAGCGTCCATACGTGGTGAGGATCATCTGGTCGCCCTCGCGCATGCGCACAAAACAGGCGCCGCGCTGTCCTTCGTGCAACTTGCAGTCACGCGGACACAGGTCACACTGCATGCGCCCGTCATCCAGCATGTGCCAATAGCGGGCCTTGTAAGCAGAATTTTCAATCATGCTTGAAATCTCCCAATATCCACTTCTTTCCATTTGCTCACCGTGTAGCGGGAGAGCTTGACTTGCTCATCCCAAAAGTCCGGACGCAGGCCAGCCTTGTGCTTCAGGTGCGCCATGAACAGCGTCGCATCAGGCAACTGCTCCCACACTTGCGGCAGAAAGGTGCTGCGGCAACGGCCAAACTCGAACACCACGCCATCAATGCCCGGCTGCAATTGCGCCAATGCATCATGCTCATCAGAGAACGGCAATGGCTGCATGGCTGACAACAGCGAAATCTCGATGTCCGTAGCGTCCAGCTCAGCCTCTGTCAGCGGTGAAAACCGACGGTCGCGGAACGCCGCCGCATGGGCGTTGGACTTGACATCCAGCAACAGGGAGCGATGCGCTTGCAGCGTGCCGATGCAGCCTCGCAGTTCTCGATGCTGGGTCAATGTGACAAAGCTTGCGCCTTTCTCCTGCAACCATGGCGAATTCTCGGGCACACGACCCCTCGACCTGCCCAATGCGTCCGAAATGGCAGCACGGGCGATTGAAAGCAACACTTCGCCGGTGTTTTTACGCGTTCCGGGCATCGCTTGTTTCCTCGGAAAAAATGAACGAGGCATAGCCAACCACACGGCTCTTGTCGCCAGCGGTATCTCCTGAATTGCACAAATCCAGCAGCCTGGGGCGCAGCTGATGCTTTCTGGCCGCAAAGACCAGGCCATTGATCGGCGTACCGCCGCAGGCTTGGCTGTGCGTCAAGGACGATTTCATGCCGAGAATGTGTTGCACGGTTTGCTGGTCCACCGCGCACGCCAAGGCATAAGGCAGGAAATGGGAAAGATCAGAGCTCACCACGATGACGGTTTCCGGCCCGCCCCAGAGCACATCGAGCACCTGCGCCACTTCTGCCGGGGTCGCGTCGCCGACGGCCAGCGGCACCAGCTTGAAATCATCCAGCACCGATTGCATGAAAGGCAACTGCACTTCCAGCGAATGCTCCTGGGCATGGGCAGCGGGACTCACCACAACCTGCTTCATCCCGGCCAGTAAGGCAATGGCAGCCTTATCCAGCTCAATGTTCCCCAACGGTGTTGCAAAAACATCGATACCTGGCAGCGCCAACCCCCGTACCGGCACACGATGCACCGGCCCCAGCAAGACCATGCGCTTGATGGTCTTGCGTCCGGCCGCAAGCCGGGCATAAGCCATCGCCGCGGTCTGACCGGAGTAGACATAGCCCGCGTGCGGAACCACCATCGCCTTGGGCAGTATTTGTTCAATGTCCTGGTCAATATCGTGTAGCGCCGCGGCCAGCAGCGTTTCAATATCATCGGCCAATATCTGTCTGTTGCCCGGATAAAAGGCACCAGCCACAGCGGGATGACGGATCGTAGGCATATCACCCTCCCATCGGGTTACAGGGGTAAGCCCTGAATCATGGGCTGCGGCGGCGTATTACTGTATCGCGCGGTGTTCAATCCGTGTCGAGTTCTACGCTACGGGCGACTTGTATTGCCTCCACCGCGCTGATTTATTCAGAGTCTCTTAAACTGACTGATAGCAACAGAAATGAGGCTGCGACGCCCTTTTTCAAGACTGGGAATCCATCACTTTTGACGGGGGAAAGGCAATGAGTGATACGCCGCTCAGTACACGCTGACGCCGCTCCCCTGGGTCACTTCGCCGATGACGGCGGCATCACCGAAACCTTGCGCGTGGAAAATCGCCAGCACTTGGGCTGCACTGTCCGCGCTGCAAGACACCAGCAGCCCGCCCGAAGTCTGCGGATCGCTCAGCAGGGCCTTGTCGACCTCGCCAAACGCGTCGGGCAGGCTGATTTCATGGCCATAACTGGCCCAGTTGCGTCCCGATGCGCCGGTGATGCAGCCTTGGCTTCCAAGCTCGCGTACACCGGCGATCAATGGCGTACGGGTCCAGTCGAGCCGGATCTGCACGCCCGCTCCACGCGCCAGTTCCAGGGCGTGGCCTGCCAGGCCAAAGCCGGTGATGTCGGTCAGTGCATGCACGCCTTCCAGCGCGGCCAGCGCAATGCCGGGCTTGTTGAGTTGCGTGGCGAGGGCGATCATCCGGGCATAGCCTTCGGCGCTCAACTGGTCCTTTTTGAGCGCCGCCGACAAGATGCCGATGCCCAGGGGCTTGCCCAGCACCAGTACATCACCCACCTGGGCACCCGAGTTTTTCTTGACGCGCGAGGGATGCACCAGGCCCATCACGACCAGCCCGTAAATCGGCTCCACGGAATCAATCGTGTGGCCGCCTGCAACCGGAATGCCGGCATCGCGGCAGACGTCGCGGCCGCCGCGCAAAATTGCGCCTATGGTTTCCAGCGGCAGCACGTTGATGGGCATGCCCACCAGCCCCAGCGCCATGATGGGCGTGCCGCCCATGGCGTACACGTCGCTGATGGCATTGGTGGCGGCGATGCGGCCAAAGTCATACGGGTCATCGACGATTGGCATGAAAAAATCGGTGGTGGCAATCAGTGCCTGCTCGTCGTTGAGCTGGTATACCGCGGCGTCGTCAGCGGTTTCAATGCCCACCAGCAGTTGCGGTGGCAACGGAAAATTGGGCAGGTTGCTGGAGTTTTTCAAAATCTCGCTCAGCACGCCCGGCGCAATCTTGCAGCCACAGCCGCCCCCGTGCGACAGGCTGGTCAATCGAGGCGTGGCGGGTGTTATTGGGGTCTTAGGGGCATTCATCAGGAGGCTTTCAAGGACGTTTCAAAGGCGAATCACCCGCTGGTGCGCGCGGGCTTCATTAAAGGCAATTTGGACAAGTTTATGACAAGGCTTTGAATGGCATCAGCGCAGTGTCACAATGGCTTGACAGAAATTGTGCCCACCGCAGAACTTCGCAGGATGCTCGTTTTGGCTTCAGATTCCCTACCCCGTGCATCACCCGGTTTGCCACCGACCGCCAACCCGGACCTGATTGATTCACCGCTCATGCGCAAGGCGGGCCGCGAGCTGCTGTCGCTGGCGCTGATGGATGCACGCAATCACACGCTGCGCCTGTTTGGCCAGTACCAAAATGCGCTGGAAGGCGTGAATTTTGCCGTGCCTCAGCTTGACATCGTCAATCCACCGCTCTGGGAGCTGGGCCATGTGGGCTGGTTTCAGGAATGGTGGATAGGCCGCAACATGCAGCGGGCCCTGGGGTCGCGCTGTGAGCCCAGTCATGCTCGGCTGGCCTCGATCGAGTCGAACGCCGACCGCTGGTGGGATTCGGGGCTGGTTCCGCATGACACGCGCTGGGCCTTGGACTTGCCTGGCGTGGAAAACTGCCGCGCCTATTTGCT
>Ga0155550_1038_pt6 | contig 10223 bp, 11 predicted proteins | sample RifCSPhighO2_12_FD_107207 | JGI IMG/M metagenome (GOLD analysis project Ga0155550, IMG submission 107207) | Burkholderiales bacterium RIFCSPHIGHO2_12_FULL_61_11
GGGCCACACTCAGCTTACCGGAGGACCCCACGCCGAAATCATGGCATTGCGCGACGCGGTCATCCAGGGTCACTCGGTCGAAGGTGCCACCGCCTATGTCACCCTGGAGCCCTGCTCCCACCATGGCCGCACGCCGCCCTGCTGCGACGCTTTGATCGCGGCAGGCATCAAGAAGGTCGTCGCGTCCATCGCCGACCCCAACCCCCTCGTATCCGGCCAAGGCTTCGAGCGCTTGCGTGTTGCAGGCATCGAGGTCGAAGTCGGCCCCGGCGATGCCGAATCGCGCGAACTCAACATCGGATTTTTCAGCCGCATGATCCGCAAAACGCCCTGGGTCCGCATGAAAATGGCTGCCTCGCTGGATGGCACCACGGCACTGACCAATGGCCAGAGTCAGTGGATCACCTCGCCCGAAGCGCGCGCCGACGGTCATGCCTGGCGCGCGCGCGCCAGTGCCGTGCTGACGGGTATTGGCACCCTGCTCCAAGACGATCCACGGCTCGACGTTCGACTGGTCGAAACACCCCATCAGCCTTACCGCATCATTGTGGACAGCCGGCTCCAGACGCCGACCAGCGCCAATATCTTCAAGGGTGGGAGCCCGGTCTGGATTTACACCGCGACGCGCGATGCGGCCAGGCAAGCCGCCTTGACTGCCCTGGGCGCCACGGTGACCTTTTTGCCAGACGCCCACGGAAAAGTGGATCTGGCCGCCATGATGAAAGACCTGGCGCAGCGCGAAATCAACGAGCTGCATGTCGAGGCGGGCAGCAAGCTCAATGGCTCGCTGATCCGCAGTGGGCTGGTCGATGAATTTCTGATTTATCTGGCACCCAAGCTGCTGGGCCCGGGCCAGGGCATGGCTTCATTTGGGCCGCTGCAATCGCTTTCTGAGGCGATTGAACTGCAGTTCAAATCCACAGACAGCGTGGGGGTTGACTTGCGTGTCATTGCTCGGGCGGCTGGACGCGATCAGTTTTAAAGGCCCAAGGCCAAACGGTCTTTTGAGGCCTTAAATCTGCTTGTCCGACGAGATGGTCCGATTCCCTGCGAAAATAGCCGGATGTTTACCGGAATCATTACCGGCTTGGGGCGCATCGTCGCCATCCATAGCCTGGGCAGCTCTTCACATCATGGCAAGCGGCTCACAATTGAGGCGCCTGCGGGTTATCTTGACGACGTGGTGCCGGGCGACAGCATTGCACTTAACGGTGCCTGCATGACGACCACGGCGCTGGACACCGCCCACAATCAGTTTTCCGTCGACATTTCCGCCGAGTCGCTTGCCAAGACCTGCGGCCTGGCGGAGCCCGGCGTCATTAATCTGGAAAAGGCCCTGCGCGCCCATGACCGCCTGGGCGGGCATCTTGTGGCGGGCCATGTGGACGGGATTGGCCGCGTCACGCATTTCGCCCAAGTGGGCGAAAGCTGGGAGCTGCGCCTGCGCGTGCCTCACGAGCTGAGAAAATACCTGGCATACAAGGGCTCCATCACCGTCAATGGCGTGAGCCTGACGGTGAACCGGGTCACCGACCTGCCAAACGCTGATGACGATGCTGGCAGCGAGATCAGCATCAACCTGATTCCCCACACGGTGCAAAACACGGCGCTGGGCCTGCTGACGAAGGGCTCGCAGGTCAATCTGGAAATTGACCTGATCGCGCGCTACGTCGAGCGCATGCTCCAAGACTCTCCTACACAACCACAGGCCAACCAATGACCCATGTAATTTCTCCGGTTGAAGACATCATTGCCGACATAGGCGCGGGGCGCATGGTCATCCTCGTCGATGAAGAAGACCGCGAAAACGAAGGCGATCTGGTGCTGGCTGCCGACCATGTCACGCCCGAGGCCGTCAACTTCATGGCCCGCTTTGGCCGTGGCCTGATCTGCCTGACCCTGACACGCGAACGCTGCGAGCTGCTGCAACTGGCGCCCATGGCCGCCCGCAATGGTGCTCAGTTTTCAACGGCATTTACGGTGTCCATTGAGGCCGCAGAAGGCGTGACCACCGGCATTTCAGCCGCTGACCGCGCCCGCACCGTGCAAGCTGCCGTGGCGAAGAATGCCAAGCTCAGCGACCTGGTGCAACCCGGTCATATTTTTCCGCTTCAGGCAGTTGACGGCGGCGTTCTGATGCGCGCGGGCCATACCGAAGCAGGTTGCGATCTGGCGGGGCTGGCGGGCTGCACGCCGGCTGCCGTGATTTGCGAAATCATGAAAGACGACGGCACCATGGCCCGCCTGCCTGATTTGCAGGTATTTGCGGCTGAACACGGTCTGAAGATCGGAACCATTGCCGACTTGATTGAGCACCGTAGCCGCAACGAGTCGCTGATCGAGAAAATGGGCACCCGCACCCTTCAGACGGCGTTCGGTGAATTCACCGCCCACGCCTTCAGGGACAAACCCAGCCAGGGCGTGCATCTGGCGCTGGTCAAGGGGCAATGGTCGGCTGATGAGACCGTGGCGGTGCGCGTTCACGAGCCTTTGTCGGTGCTGGACTTGCTTGAAACCGGCCGCTCCATGCATTCCTGGAGCCTGGACCAGAGCTTGCAGCACATCGCCGATGAAGGCCGGGGCGTGGCCGTGCTGCTGAACTGCGGCGAAAGCGCAGCGCAGTTGCTGGCGCAGTTTGAAGGCACGGCACGCGCCGCCCAGGCACCTGAGCGCGGCCGCATGGACTTGCGCACTTACGGCATTGGCGCGCAAATTTTGCGTGAATGTGGCGTGCACAAAATGAACCTGATGGGCCCGCCACGCCGCATGCCCAGCATGACCGGCTACGACCTCGAAATCGTTGGCTACATCTCAAAAACAAAATAATCAAAGCAAAAGGAATTCATTGTGTTTGGTGCAGAAAAAGGTTCAGCCGACAGGCTTGACGGCAAAAAACTTTCCGTTGGCATGGTGCAGTCGCGCTTTAACGAGAGCGTGACCAACGCCCTGGCCCAAGCCTGCCTGCAGGAGCTCGCGGCACTGGGCGTGGAAGAAAAAAATGTCACGCACGTCAAGGTGCCCGGCGCACTGGAAATCCCCTGCGCGCTGCAAGCTCTGGCGGAAAGCGACAAGTACGATGCCCTGGTGGCGCTGGGCTGCATTATTCGCGGTGAAACCTATCACTTCGAACTGGTGGCCAATGAAAGCGGCTCGGCCGTCACGCGCCTGGCGCTTGACTACCAGTTGCCGATTGCGAACGCGATACTGACCACCGAAAACCTCGCGCAGGCGCAGCTGCGTCAGGAAGAAAAAGGACGCGATGCCGCGCGCGTGGCCGTCGAGATGGCCAATTTGCTCAATGAACTTTCCTGAGCCCCCTGCTCCCAAAATCACTCACTTAACAGGCGCCGCATGGCTGAACCCCTCCTCAAACCCAAACGCGCCCCGCAAACCCGCACGGGCCTGACCGACACGGGCGTAAAAAAAGCGGCCGACAAATCAGCGCGCACCCGTGCCCGTGAATTCGCCCTGCAAGCGCTGTACCAGCACCTGGTGGGCCGCAATGAGGCTGATTCGATTGACGCCTTCACCCGCGACCTGGTGGGTTTTCACAAGGCGGACTCGGCCCACTACGATGCGCTGCTGCACGGCTGCATCGAGGGTGCGCAGGCGCTTGACGCGGCCATCGTGCCTTTGCTGGACCGGCCCCTGGCAGAGATTTCGCCGGTCGAGCACGCGGTGCTGTGGATAGGCGCTTACGAATTCAGCCATTGCCCGGACGTGCCCTGGCGCGTTGTCATCAACGAATGCATTGAGCTGGCCAAAGCCTTTGGCGGAACCGACGGCCATAAATACGTCAACGGTGTCTTGCACAAACTGGCGCCCTCGCTGCGCACCGCGGAAGTTGCCGCCGACCAGGCCAGGGAAGTGCACGCCGCCGAGCCCGAAATCAAGAAAGGTTCTCATTGAAGATAGCCCAACGGGCTCAGCGGATTGAGCCGTTTTATGTCATGGAGGTGGCCAAGGCCGCCTCGGCCATGGCGCGGGAACTGGCGCAGACCGCCTCGCCCATGATCTTTCTGAATATCGGCGAACCCGACTTCACCGCCCCGCCACTGGTGCAGCAAGCCGCCAGCCGCGCCATCGCGCAAGGCAACACGCAATACACCCAGGCCACCGGTCTGCCGGCATTGCGCGAATGCATCAGCCAGTGGTATGCCTCGCGCTTTGGCGCGCAGGTGCAATCCAGCCGCATCATCATCACGGCTGGGGCGTCTGGCGCGCTGCAGCTTGCCTGCCTGGCCTTGATCGAGGCCGGTGACGAAATCTTGATGCCTGACCCGAGCTATCCGTGCAACCGGCATTTTGTGAGCGCCGCCGAAGGCACTGCGGTACTGATTCCGACCACACCCGACGAGCGTTTTCAGCTCACCAAAGACAAAGTCCAAGCGGCATGGAATCCCAAAACGCGCGGGGTGCTGCTAGCGTCGCCGTCCAACCCCACGGGCACCTCCATCGCGCCTGAGGAGCTGCAACGGATTCACGAATTCGTACGCAGCCAGGGCGGCATCACGCTGATCGATGAAATTTATCTGGGTCTGAGCTATGAAGAGCATTTTGGGCACTCGGCGCTGGCCATGCCGGGCGAGCTGGGCCAGAGCGTGATCAGCATCAACAGCTTCAGCAAGTACTTCAGCATGACGGGCTGGCGGCTGGGCTGGCTGGTCGTGCCCGAAGCGCTGGTGCCGGTGATTGAGCGGATTGCGCAAAACCTGTTTATCTGCGCCAGCACGGTGTCGCAGCACGCCGCGCTGGCCTGCTTTGAGGCGGACAGCCTGCAGGAATACGAGCGCCGCCGCGCCGAGTTCAAGGCACGCCGCGACTACTTCATTCCGGAGCTCAACCGCCTGGGCCTGAACGTGCCGGTCATGCCCGATGGCGCGTTTTACGCCTATGCCGACTGCACCCAGGCTGCCGCGCGTTTGGGCGTCAGCGGCAGCTGGGACTTTGCCTTTGAACTGATGCAGCGGGCTCATCTGGCCGTCACACCGGGCCGCGATTTCGGTCAGGCCGCGCCGGAAAGATTCGTGCGTTTTTCCACCGCCAGCTCCATGGCGCATTTGCAGGAAGCCGTGGCGCGGCTGGAGTCTGTACTTGGCTAACCCGGCTACCAAAGCACCAGCCGCCGCGGACAAAGCGGCAAGCGTGGAGGCGATATTCCAGTGGCCCATTCGCATCTACTGGGAAGACACCGATGCGGGCGGCATTGTTTTTTACGCCAACTACCTGAAATTCTTTGAACGTTCACGCACGGAGTGGCTCAGATCACTGGGCATTGAGCAACAGCGTTTGAAGGACAGTTCCGGTTGCATTTTTGTGGTGACCGACACCCACCTTCGCTACCATCGACCGGCCCGCCTTGACGATGAACTGATTGTTACCGCGAGCATTGTCGAAATGGGCCGCGCATCCATGATAATCAAGCAGCAGACGCTATTAAAAACAGAGCACACGGGGGCTCGATCGGCACCCCTACTCTGCGAAGGCACGATTCGGATTGGCTGGGTCAATGCCACCAGCTTCCAGCCCACCCGCATGCCGACCTCGCTTTATGCCTGCTTTCCTTCTTGACAGCTTAAAAAATTAGCCAAAGCTTCAACATGAACCAAGATTTGTCCATTGTCAGCCTCATCCTTCACGCCAGCTGGGTCGTCCAGGCGGTGGTCGCGCTACTGGTGGGAATTTCCATCGCCAGCTGGGCCGCGATTTTCCGGAAAATCGGTGCCATCAAGCGGGTTCAAAAGCTCAACGACGAATTCGATCGTGAATTCTGGTCGGGCACCAGCCTGAACGACCTGTTTGCCGGCGCGGCGCAAAACGCCAAGCACTCGGGCTCCATGGAACGCATTTTTGCCAGTGGCATGCGTGAGTACCAAAAGCTGCGCGAGCGCCACATTGCCGATACCGCCACCCTGCTGGACGGGGCACGCCGGGCCATGCGCGCCAGCTACCAGCGTGAAGCCGATGCGATTGAGGCCAACCTGTCTTTTCTGGCGACGGTCGGCTCGGTGTCGCCTTACGTCGGCCTGTTCGGCACGGTCTGGGGCATCATGCACGCCTTCACCGGCTTGGCGGCGCTGGAGCAGGTCACGCTGGCCACGGTGGCACCCGGCATTGCCGAAGCGCTGGTTGCCACGGCCATTGCGCTTTTTGCTGCCATCCCCGCCGTGGTGGCCTACAACCGCTTCGCGCACGACATTGACCGCATCGCGAACCGTCTGGAAACCTTCATTGAAGAGTTTTCCAACATCCTGCAGCGCAACCTGGGCGCCCAGTCGCCCTCGGGTCATTGAGCCATGCCAGCCATCAATCCGCGCGGCCGGGGCCGCCGCAATATCAATGAAATCAACATGGTGCCGTTTATCGACGTGATGCTGGTGCTGCTCATCATCTTCATGGTGACGGCGCCGCTGATTACGCCCAGCATGATTGCCCTGCCCCGGGTCGGCAAGGCACCGAGCCAACCGAAAAATCCGGTGCAGATCATGATCAACAAGGACGAAACCGTTCAAATCAAAATCAAGGCCGATGCCGTTCCGAGCAATGTGCGCAATGTAGCGGCCGACATCGTGAAGAGGGAGCCCGCCGTGAAAGCCGCCGGGGCCGAGGCGGTGCCGGTGGTCATCAGCGCCGACAAGGCGATCAAATACGAAACCGTGGTCCAGGTCATGGACACCCTGCAAAAAGCCGGTGTCTCGCGCGTTGGCCTGTCGGTGCAAACGGGCAAGTGAGCCAACGGCTGCACGGCAACATGCCCAGCAATACAGAGCGCCTCGACTTTGGCCCGCCTCGCGACAAAGGTTCGCTGCGCGCTTATGGGCTGGCATTGCTGGTTCATGTCCTGCTCATCGCCGCATTGACCTGGGGCGTCAACTGGAAACGCAGCGACCAGGCGGTTTCCTTTGAAGCCGAGTTGTGGTCCAGCGTGCCCCAGGAGGCTGCGCCCAAACTGATCAAGACAGCTCCTTTGCCGCCGCCTCCACCACCGCCGCCTCCAGCCAAAGCGCCCGAAGTCAAGGTGACGCCGCCGCTGCCCGACGTGGACATTGCGCTGGAGCAGGAGAAAAAGCGCAAGCTGCTGCAGGCGCAAAAAGACGCTGAGACCCAGCAAGCCCTGAAGGCCGAGCAGGCGGCGGAGAAGCTCAAAGCCGAGCTTCAGGCCAAAAGAGACAAAGAGAAGGAAAAAGAGAAGGAAAAAGCGCAGCAGGCCAGGGAAGAGTTGGCCAAGCGCAAAGCTGCTGAAGAAGCCAAAAAGGAAGCGGCGATAGAGGCGAAAAAGCAGGAAGTCAAAGACCAGGAAAAACAAAAGCTGGCAGCGGCCGCAGCAGAGCAGCGTCATCAGGCAGCAATCAACCGCATCATGGGCCAGGCCGGCGCCACGGGCGGCGCCGATGCCAGGGGCTCGGCCCAAAAGTCCAGTGGGCCATCGGCCGGCTACGGCGGAAAAGTCAGGGCCGCGGTGAAACCCAATGTGGTGTTCACCGACGACATTGCCGGCAACCCGACGGCCGAAATTGAAGTGCGCACCACGCTCGATGGCAGCATCATCAGCCAACGCCTCGTCAAATCAAGCGGCAACAAGGCCTGGGATGACGCGGCGATCAAGGCCGTGATTCGCACCGGCACGCTGCCGCGTGACGTCGATGGCCGCGTGCCGGTGCCCATGATCCTGGAAATGCGGCCGAAGGACTGAAGCAGGCAGCGCCGGGCAAGGCCCAGTCTGCTACTCTTTTTGCTATCAATAAACTAGCTGCTTGCGACCGTCCATATTGGGTTAGAGCCCTATTTCATTCATAAACGATGCGCGCCGAGCCCTTGTCGGCCTGCACCATCCAGCTGGCCAGCGCGGCATCGCTCGGGAAAAATTTGGCGGCGTCACCCAGCGCGAGCTCGGCCGTGGTAGCACCGCGGCGCAGACTCAGGCGCACCGGCAAACCGCGGCTCAACTCGCCCTGCTCCGTCATTTCGCGGCGCGGTGGAAAATCCTTGACCAGCCGGGCCACGTCTGGCGCCGTGCCATTCACGGCCACGCGCAAATACTTGCCGAACTTGCAGCGTGCGGTTTCCAGGTCCCATACCTGCGCGACTTTAAATCGACGCCCAAAGCGCTCGTTGCCAGCCTGCAGGGTGCCCTGCACAATCACCAGCTCGTCGTCTTTCAGTAGGTTGCGGTTGGCGTTGAGCAGGCCCTCATCGACCGTGGCCTCCAGTACGTCGGTTTTATCGTCGAGTTTGAAGATCACCAGCTTGCCGCGGTTGCCATTGATCACGCGCAGGTCGCTGACGATGGCCGCCAGCAGCTGCGGCTCCCGTGAATCAATCAGGTCGCCAATTTTCCGCTTGGCAAACTGCCGAACTTCAGCCTCGACCTCGTCAAACAGGTGGCCCGACAAATAAAAGCCGATGGCTGTTTTTTCGAGCACCAGGCGCGCCTTCACACCGAACGGCACGGCCTCGACCAGCGCCGGTTCCTGGCTGCTGGCCGCATGCGAATCGGGCATGTCGAACAGCCCGCCCTGGTTGGCATTGGCCTCGGCGGCGGCGGCAAACTCGAAGGCGCGGTCCACCGATGCGAGCAGCGCCGCGCGGTTCAGATGCAGGTTGTCAAAAGCACCGCCCTTGATGAGCGCCTCGACCGTGCGCTTGTTGAGCTTGCTGCGGTCCACCCGCACGCAAAAGTCGTACAGCGAGGTAAACGGCCCGCTCGCCTGGCGCGCCGCCACGATGGCGGCTATTGCCTGCTGGCCGGTGCCCTTGATGGCGCCCAGTCCATAGCGCACGGCGGTCGCGCTGATGGGCTCAAAGCGGTAGTCGCCGCGGTTGATATCGGGCGATTCGAACTGAAGGCCCATCTTTTGCGCATCGACAAACAGTGTCTTCAACTTGTCAGTGTCATCCGCTTCCACGCTCATGTTGGCGGCAAAAAACTCTGCCGGGTAGTGCACCTTGAGCCAGGCGGTGTGGTAGGCCAGCAGGGCGTAAGCGGCAGAGTGCGACTTGTTGAAGCCATAGCCCGCGAACTTTTCCATCAGGTCAAACACCGCATCGGCTTTTTCTTCGCTGAGGCCGCCCTGGCCCGCGCCTTTTCGGAACACCGCGCGATGGGTGTCCATCTCGTCTTTGTCTTTCTTGCCCATGGCGCGGCGCAGCATGTCGGCGCCCCCGAGCGAGTAGCCGCCCAGAATCTGCGCCGTCTGCATCACCTGCTCCTGGTAGACCATGATGCCGAAGGTTTCCTCCAGAATGGGCTGCACGCGCGGGTCCGGGTACTCGGGCAGTTCCTTGCCCTGTTTGCGCGCAATGTAGGTCGGTATCAGCTCCATCGGCCCGGGCCGGTAGAGCGCATTCAGGGCGATCAGGTCTTCGAGACGGTTCGGTCTGGCATCTTTAAGCATGCGCTGCATGCCGATACTTTCAAACTGGAACACGGCCTCGGTTTCTCCTCGCCCAAACAAGTCGTAAACCTTCTTGTCGTTCAGCGGCAAGTCCTCGAACCTGAAATTTTTCTGCGCCGGATAGCGCTGGATGATGAAGTCCTTGGCCATCTCCAGAATGGTCAGCGTGGCCAGCCCCAAAAAGTCGAACTTGACCAGGCCAATCGCCTCCACGTCGCTCTTGTCGAACTGGCTCACCGCCGAGCCGCTGCCGGGCTGCGCATAGAGCGGGCAAAAGTCGGTCAGCCTGCTCGGCGCGATCAGCACGCCGCCCGCGTGCATGCCGACGTTGCGCGTCAGGCCTTCGAGCTTTTGCGCCAGCTCCAGCAGCGTGCGCACGTCTTCTTCCTTGCGCTCGCGCTCGGCCAGAATCGGCTCGGCTTCCTTGGCCTGTTCGATGGTGATGTGCTGGCCGGGCTTGTTGGGAATCAGCTTGGAAATGCCGTCGCAAAAACCATAGGGGAAATCAAGCACACGGCCGACGTCGCGAATCGCCGCGCGCGCCGCCATGGTGCCAAAGGTCACGATCTGGCTCACGGCGTCCTTGCCGTATTTATCCTTGACGTAGTCGATCACGCGGTCGCGGTTTTGCTGGCAAAAGTCAATATCGAAGTCGGGCATCGAGACCCGTTCCGGATTCAAAAAGCGCTCGAACAGCAAGTTGTACTGCAGCGGATCGAGATCGGTGATTTTCAGCGCATAAGCCACCAGCGAGCCGGCACCCGAGCCGCGTCCCGGCCCGACCGGGCAGCGATTGTTTTTGGCCCAGTTGATGAAGTCGCCGACGAT
>Ga0155550_1035_pt1 | contig 10213 bp, 13 predicted proteins | sample RifCSPhighO2_12_FD_107207 | JGI IMG/M metagenome (GOLD analysis project Ga0155550, IMG submission 107207) | Burkholderiales bacterium RIFCSPHIGHO2_12_FULL_61_11
GGAAATGCACAGCAGCGAGACCCTGTACCGCATAGAGCGCAACGGCGTGCTGATTGACGGCCCCACGCTGGCCAGGCAAAGCGGCGAGCTCGGCGCGCGCATTTTGCAACTGGAGAAGGAGGCGCATGAACTGGCGGGCCAGGTTTTCAACCTGGGCAGTCCCAAGCAGATCGGCGAAATTTTCTTCAGTAAACTTGGCCTGCCCATCGTCAAGAAAACCCCGAGCGGCGCGCCTTCCACGGACGAAGAAGTGCTCGAAAAGCTGGCCGAGGACTACCCGCTGCCCGCCAGAATCCTGGAGCATCGCGGCCTGTCAAAACTCAAGGGCACTTACACCGACAAGCTGGCCCAGCTCGCGCACCCCAGGACAGGTCGGGTGCACACGCATTACGCGCAGGCCATCGCCATTACCGGCCGCCTGTCGAGCAACGATCCCAACCTGCAGAACATTCCGGTCAAGACCGCCGAGGGCCGGCGCGTGCGCGAGGCTTTTGTGGCCGCGCCGGGCTGCGTCATCGCGAGCGCCGATTACTCGCAGATCGAGCTGCGCATCATGGCCCACCTCAGTGAAGACGAGGCCTTGCTGCGCGCCTTCACCGAAGGCCTGGACGTGCACCGAGCCACCGCCGCCGAGGTGTTTGGCGTTGCGGCCGATCAGGTCAGCAGCGAGCAGCGCCGTTACGCCAAGGTCATCAATTTTGGCCTGATCTACGGCATGAGCAGCTTTGGCCTGGCGCGCAATCTGGGCATTGAAACCAAGGCCGCGGCCGCCTACATCGACAAGTATTTCCAGCGCTATCCGGGCGTCAAACACTACATGGATGCCACCCGGCAGCTGGCCAAAAACCAGGGCTACGTGGAAACTGTTTTTGGCAGGCGCCTTTACCTGCCCGAGATCAACTCACCCAACGGCCCGCGCCGCGGCGGCGCCGAACGCGCCGCCATCAACGCGCCCATGCAGGGCACGGCGGCCGACCTCATCAAGCTCAGCATGAACAAGGTGCAGCAGGTGCTCGACGAGGAGCAACGGGCGACCCGCATGATCATGCAGGTGCACGATGAACTGGTTTTTGAAGTGCCCGAGACGGAAGCCGAATGGGTCAGGCATGAGATTCCGCGCCTGATGGCCGGCGTGGCCGACCTCAGGGTGCCGCTGCTGGCCGAGATCGGTTTTGGGCCCAATTGGGAAAAAGCGCACTGAGGCACGCGCAGGTCGTTAAACCTAGGTTAAATGACCAGTAATCCCGTCCAGGCCATGCGGAGCTTCTTCTGGTCTGCCGCACCGAGCACGCCGGCCTTGCGGATGACCAAACGGTGGTCGAGCGTGAAAAGTTTGAGCCGTACCACGCAGTCTGTGGGCAAGCCAGCGGTTTCCAGGTCTTTGATAGAGTGGTCACCGGGCCAGCTCGACTGTTCTGCGCTGGTAATCATGGCCAGGACGCTGTGCTCGGCCTTTTGATTGAACGAGCTGCTGGTCAGCACCAGCGCCGGGCGGCGTTTGGTAGCGTCGCGATCAGTGAACGGGAAAGGCACCACGACGACATCAAAAGCTTGAAGGTTCAAGACCGCCATCACAAGTCCTTGAATGCCCGGTCGTCTGCCTGGCTGGACCATTCCGACAGGGTGCCCTCCAGCGCCTGCATGAAGGCCAGGTCCAGCGGGGTAGCCCTGCGCAGTTTGACTTCGTTCCCGTCGATCTCAAACCCCACCATGTCGCCCGCTTTGAGTTGCAACACCTTGCGCACGCGGGTGGGTATGGTGGTTTGAAACTTGGTGGTGAGTTTGGAGGTTTGTAGCATGGTATTACTTTCTTGCTATCTGGCAGTATAGCAAAATAGCCATCAGTGAGCTTGCTTTTTGCCCGGCATGACCCGCTTCGCCGCTCGGCACTGATCGGCCCCATCCGCATGGGGCGATTTTCAATGCTCGCTCAGCGCCGACGTGAAACGGCGCAGCAGCGGGCGCATGAGGTAGACCATCAGCGAGCGTTCGCCGGTCTTGACCATCACGGTGGGCTGCATGCCGGGCTGCAGTTGCAGCTTGCCCAGTTTGCGCACCTCTTGCGGCGGCACGGTCACGCGCATGGTGTAGTACGGCGCGCCGGTGCGGGCGTCGATGAGCCGTCGCCCGACACCACCGCCACCTGGCCGGTAATCACAGGCCAGGTGGCACTGCTGGAATAAGCGTCGAAGTGCACATCGGCGGGCAGGCCGGGGTAGACCCGGTCGATATACTGCGGCGCGATCCTGGCCTCCACCACCAGCGTGTCGCCCTCGGGCACGATGTCCATCAGCCGGTCGCCGGGCTTGACCACGCCGCCCACGGTGTGCACCGCCAGGTCCATCACGGTGCCGGCCACGGGCGCGCGCAGCACCAGGCGTGCGAACATGTCGCGCTGCGCTGTCAGCCGCTCGCCCAGGGTGGCGTATTCGCGCTGCACATCGCTCAACTGGGTCTCCACTTCGCTTCGGTATTCGATTTCACGCTGCGCGGCACGCATGCGGAACTCGGCCAGCCGCGCGTTGATGCCCGCGATATTGGACAAATCTTCGCTCTGCCTGCTCTGCACCTCGGCCAGTTGGCGCTCCAGCTCCAGCAGGTTGTTGCGCGAGACGAAACCCTCGTTGCGCAGGTTGCGAAATGCCGCGAGTTGCTCATTGAACAGCGCGATCTGCGTTTCGCGACCGACCTTGAGCTGGGCCAGGCTGGCCAGTTGCAGCTCCAGCCCGCGCACCGACTCGCGGATGATGCGCAACTCGCCTCCCAGCGCGGTGCGGCGCGAGCGGAACAGGCCTTCTTGCGCGCGCATCAGCGCCGCCATTTCGGGGTCGCGGCTGGCCGCCTGCAGCTCCTGCGGAAAACCGATGGCGGTGGCGCCTTCACGCTCGGCGCGCAAGCGAGCCAGGGTGGCCATCGCCGTATACCACTGGGTCTGGGTGGCGTTCAGCGCCGACTTGGACTGCACTTCGTTCAACACCACCAACTCGTCGCCTTCCTTCACCCGCTGCCCCTCGCGCACCAGGATTTGTTCCACCAGCCCGCCGTTGAGGTGCTCGATGCGCTTGCGGCTCGACTCTGCCGTCACCACGCCGGGCGCGGGTATGCCCTCGTCCAGCGGGGCCAGCAGGGCCCAGGCCAGGAAGCCGCCGAAGCCTGCGGCCAGTAGCCACAGACCCCGGCGCAGCACGGCAGCGTAGTCGGTATCGGGCAGTTGCAGCGGCCCGCTCAGCGGCAGATCGAGCGTGGCCGGTTCGGCTGCCGATCTCACCGCGCGGGTGGGCAGCACCATGGGGGTCTGGTCGATGCTCATTAGGTTTCCTCCTGCGTCAACGACTTCTCAGGTTCGGGCGGGGCCGGCTGCGGGCGCTGCGGCAGCGATTTCAGCACCGCGTCGCGCGGGCCGTAGGTCTGGATGCTGCCGTTGGCCAGCACCAGCACCGCGTCCACCACGCTCAGCACGTTCAGCCGGTGCGTCATGACAAACACGGTGCAGTTCTCGCGCTTCATCTCGCGCAGCGCCTCCACCAGCGCGGCATCACCGGCCTCGTCCAGGTTGGCGTTGGGCTCGTCGAGCACGATCAGCGCCGGGCTGCCATACATGGCGCGCGCCAGGCCAATGCGCTGGCGCTGGCCGCCCGACAGCGCGGTGCCGCCCTCGCCTATCGGCGTCTCGTAAGCCTGCGGCAGCCGCAAAATCATCTCGTGCACGCCGGCGCGCTGCGCCGCCTGCACAATCTTGTCGTCCTCGGGCGCACCAAAGCGGGCAATGTTTTCGGCCACCGTGCCCTCGAACAGCTCCACATCCTGCGGCAGGTAACCAATCCATGGCCCCAGTTCAGCCTTGTCCCACTGGTGCACCTCGGCACCGTCGAGCCGCACCGTGCCACTCAAAGGCGGCCAGACGCCCACCAGCGCCCGCGCCAGTGTCGATTTGCCCGACGCGCTGGGCCCGATCACCGCCACCAGCATGCCCGGCGAGGCGCCAAACTTGATGCCCTTGAGCACCGGCTGGCGCACGCCCGGCGGCGCCACCACCAGGTTTTCGGCCAGGATGAAACCTTGCGGGCGCGGCAGCGCGGTGCGCTCGGGCGCGCTCGGGTGCGTCTGCAGCAGTTTGTTTAGTCTTTCGTAGGCGCCGCGCGCCGACACCAGGCCTCGCCAATGGCCAATGGCGGCGTCCACCGGCGCCAGCGCCCGCCCCAGCAGGATCGACGCGGCGATCATGCCGCCGGGAGTCAGCTGGTTGTCGATCACCCAGCAGCGCGCCCAGCCCCAGCACGCCGGACTGAAAAGCCATGCGCAGGAACTTGGTATAGGCACCCACCGTGGCGGCGCGGTCGCTGGCCAGCGCCTGCTGCACCAGCATGCGGCTCTGGCGCTGCAGCCAGCGCTGGCGCAGCGCACCCAGCATGCCCATGGCCTCGATCACCTCGGCGTTGCGCAGGTTGCTGCTGGCAAAGTGGCTGGCCGTCTGCGCCTCCTTGTTGGCCTCGCCCAACGGGGTGGCGGTGGCGCGCTCGTTGATCCAGGCCAGCACCAGCAGCAGCAACGCGGCCAGCAGCGCAAACAACCCGAGCCAGGGGCTGAGTAAAAAAATCACCAACAGAAATACCGGCGTCCAGGGCGCGTCAAAAAACGCAAACAGGCCCTTGCCGGTCAGGAACTGCCGAATATGGCCGAGATCGCCCAGCCGCCTGCCCGGCATTGCCACCGCGCCCGAGCAGGGTGTGCTGAAGGGCCGCGTTGAACACGTGCGGCCCCAGCCGCAGGTCGAGCGCAGCGCTGCCGCGGATCATTGCCCTGGCGCGCACCGACTCCAGCAAAGCCTCCAGCGCAAACAGGCCCAGCATGATGAGCGTGAGCATCAGCAGCGTGGTGGTATTGCGGCTGGCCAGCACCCGGTCGTACACCTGCAGCATGTACAAGGCCGGGGTCAGCATCAGCACATTGATCGCAATGCTGAACGCGCCCGCGCCCAGAAAAAGACCGCGCAAGTCGTGCATTGCTGCGCTTAAAGGACTTGGAGACGTGTTGCCCGGCCGTGATTTCATGAAAAAGAATGAATATGGTGATTCCAAATGGTAACCGCTGGGCAGGCACCTGGTCGCATTGGGTTTTACAAATCTATGCGATCCACATTTTAAATGTGGCAACGCGCACATGAAAAAGGGGCTTTGAAGCCCCCCCTTTCGGTTATGCAATGTCCGACTTATATTTATATCCAGTAGCTGTACTCGAAAGTGAGAGTCACTGTGGCGCCCGATGCAGTCGGGTCAGTAATCGCGACGTTGTAGTCGAATGTGCCATCCTCAGCCCAATCGGGGATCCCGTCGGAGTCGATGTCGGCGTCATCAAAGACACCATCAAACGAGGCGACTGTGGTATTTGTGGCCTCGTTATTTGCTCCGGATGAAGTTGATCCAAGATAAGACGCATCCGCGTCGCCGCTAACAGTGAAACCTTCAGTATTGCGGTCGTAGTCTCCAATTCCCGATACAGTGATTTCGAAATCTCCCCAGTCTTGCCCAAGCAGGGTGAAGGACCCGTCTTGGTTGAAGCCATCTGCCCCTTGGGGCTTGGTAATGGTAATGGTTTCGGTCGTGAAATGCTGCTCAAGCTGAGGTTGATTGTCCCAGTTATCGAAATACCCGGCGGGCTCCTCGCTCTCACTGTAGAACTCGCGGGTGTGGGTAATCGTGCTTTTCGTGGTCACGGTGTCCCAACTATCCGTCTCCAGTCCGCCCAGCATGGCGGAGAGATCAATGGAAAATTCGCCCCAGGTGAGCATGGGCACCGGATCGGTGATGTTTTCTCCATCCACCACCTCACCGGTCTTGCTCTGCGCTGCGCCGAACAGACCGGAAAGATCGAAATCACCGAAATCACCGGTCCTGAGGACAGCCTTGAGGGCCAGCGCTTCGGCTACCGACATGCCATAGCCATTGTCCCACGCCAGAAAGGCGACGTAATCAGCGCCTTCCTCGGTCTGCAGATATGCGATCAGCGCATTGGTGTAGCTGGAAGCGAGTTGACCCTGGTAAGAACCGTCGCCACCCACGTCGGTTAATGCGTCAAATTCAAAGCTCATTTTATTTCTCCTTAAAAAACCATCAAAAAGAGCCGCCTTCCGGCAACCCGCCTCCCGAAACCTTCACTCCACCGGCTCCAGCCGCGTGACCAGGAACTTGAGCGCCGCGCCGGACTTGTCGGCCCTTTCCTCAATGCGGACGATCTCGCCTTGTGCCTTGAACTTCATGAGCCCGCCGATCCGGTCAAACTCGATTTCGAAATCGATCAAGCCGCCCAGCCGCTGCTCGCGATCCGTCTCGAAAAACAGGCCGGACGCGCTGATGTCGCGGGTCATGCCTTGGCCCCCATTGCCGAGATTCAACGGCAGGGCAATGCGCTCACGGGGTTCGATGCGGTGCTCTTTGACCATGGCATCAGTGTGCGCACGCCGCATGTTCGCAGCATGGGAGGCTTCTCTCTTTTTTTTCAGACGCTTGTCATGAAGGTTGCCAGTGATTTCCAGGACAAATATCCCGGGAGGCGCGTGGACGAAATGCAACGATGTCTTGTTTACATTTTGAAACTCATGGCTATGATGGGGCGGTTATTTCCTTTTGCCGTTTCCAGGGTTGCCAAATCGTCATCTCTTGCCCATGCTGAACGTCCACGCCCATCCCATCCAGGTGCACCTGGTGGCCTTGCCCCTGACGGCGTGGGGACTGGAGCGGCTGGTGCAGACGGCGCATCCCCGGCTGGAACTGGCGGGCGTGGCGGCCTCGGTGGCCGAAAGCCTGCTGCTGCTGGAGCGGCAGGCGCCGCCGGACGTGGTGGTGCTGGACCTGGACGGCGAGGATGGCACCGGCTCGCTGGTGGTCCTGCACGCGCGGACGCGCGCCAAGGTCCTGGTGGTGAGCGGCTCGCGCGACGCGGCCTTGCACGACAGCGTGGTGCTGGCTGGGGCGTTTGGCGTGGTGCACAAGAGCGAGTCGCCTGCCATCCTGCTCAAGGCGATCGAGAAGGTGCACGAGGGTGAACTCTGGATTGACCGCAGCGCCACCAGCCGCATCTTCATGGAGTTGACCCGGCAAAAGGCCGCCCATGCCAAGGATCCGGAGAAGCAGAAAATCGCCATGCTGACGGTTCGCGAGCGTCAGACCATTTCCGCCATGGCCAGCGATGCCGCAGCCCCTGGCAAGGTGTTTGCCGAGCGACTGAACATCAGCGAGCACACGCTGCGCAACCACCTGACCTCGATTTACAGCAAGCTGGGCTTGGCCAACCGCCTGGATCTCTACGCCTACGCGCACAAGCACGGTTTGAACGAGGCGCTCTGAAGCGCGAACAAGAACTTCCATGACCGCATAGACTCCGGCTGTTTGCTTCAACCCCCTTCAACCGCTCGTATGAGGAAATCACCATGCTGAACAACGACCAGACAAACGACTTTAACGCCTTGCTGCCCGGCCAAGGTACCGAAGCTGGTGCCAGCCGCCGCACGGCCCTGAAAGCCGCGCTGGGTGTGGGTTACGCCGCAGCCGCCCTGCCCATCATGGCGCAGAGCGCCATCAAAACCCCGGCAGACGGCCTCAAAACCGGCGAGATCACGTTTGAAGTCAATGATGGCTTCAAGGTGCCTGCGTTTTACGCCGCCCCTGCCGGAAAAACCAACCTGCCGGTGATTCTGGTGATCCAGGAAATTTTTGGCGTGCACGAATACATTGCCGACATCGCCCGCCGCTTTGCCAGGGCCGGCTACCTGGCCATCGCGCCTGAGTTGTATGCGCGCCAGGGCGACCCCGGCAGCTACGGCGAAATGGCCAGGCTCATGTCTGAAGTGGTCTCCAAGGTGCCCGATGCGCAAGTCATGGCCGACCTGGACGGCGCCGTGAAGTGGGCGGGTGCCAATGGCGGCAACACCCGAAAAGTCGGCATTACCGGCTTTTGCTGGGGTGGCCGCATCACCTGGCTGTATGCCGAGCACAGCAAAAACGTCAAGGCGGGCGTGGCCTGGTATGGCCGCCTGGTCGGCACCCCGTCAGCGCTGACCCCCAAGCATCCGCTGGAGTTGGCGGCCAGTCTCAAGGCACCGGTGCTGGGGCTGTACGGCGGGCAGGACGGCGGCATTCCGGTCACGACTATCAACGATATGAAAGACGCGTTGGCGCACGCGGGTAAAAATGGCAACGCCGCCGCCAGGGCCTCGGAGTTTGTGCTTTACCCCGACGCTCCCCACGCTTTTCACGCCGACTACCGGCCCAGCTACCGCAAGGAAGCCGCAGAAGACGGCTTCAAGCGCGCGCTGGAGTGGTTCAAGGCCCACGGGGTCGCCTGAATCGGGTATTGACTTGGTATCAAAGGCCTCACCGCATGGGCGATCTTTCTGATCATGGCCTCCAGCAGCTTTGTCTACGTTGCCCTGGCCGACCTCATTCCGCAACTGCAAACGCGTGTGACGGCGAAGGAAACCGCCGCGCAGATTGCCTGGCGGGCGATAGGCATCGGGCTGGTGACGCTGATCGGTAGCGTTGTGGAATGGCATTGACTGAAAAAGAAGCGGTTTCATGCTCCAGATAGCGTGCCACGCCACGCTAGGAGCCCGTCGGACTCCTAGCTCCACGAATCCATCAGCGCGCCGCCTTGCTCAATCAAGAATTCCTTGAAGGCCCGGGCGGCGGGTGAGAGTTTTTTGTGGCTCAGATGGGTGATGTACCAGTTGCCCAGCAGCGGCATGCCTTCAATGTCCAGCAGCGCGATATGGCCGCTGGCCAACTCGTGGCGCAGGGTGCGCAGCGACAGAAAACTCAGCCCCATGCCGGCCATCACGGCTTGCTTGATGGTTTCGTTGCTGGGCATTTCCATCACCACCTTCAGCGCCGTTTGATGCTCGGCAAACAGCCGCTCCATGGCGGCGCGCGTGCCTGAGCCTGGTTCGCGCACCACAAAGCCGTATTCGCCCAGCACTGAAAACGGCAGCTGCTTGCGCCGCACCAGCGCGTGATTGGGCGCGGCCACGATGGCCAGCGGGTTGGTGGCAAACGGCGTGGCCTCGCAGTCCATGTTGTCGGGCGCGCGGCCCATCACCACCAGGTCGGCTTCGTTGCGCGCCATCATGCCCAGAATGTTTTCCCGGTTGTCAATGCTCAGGTGAATGTCGATGCCCGGAAGCAGCTTGCCAAAGCGAACCAGCAGCATCGGAATGAAGTATTTGGCGGTGCTCACCACGGCCAGGTCGATATGGCCTTTTTTCGTTCCCACATGCTCGGCCATCAGCGCTTCCAGGTCTTTGAGCTGGCCCATGGCGGCAATGGCATGCGTCAAAAAGGCCTCACCCGCGTGGGTCAGCTGGATGTTGCGGCCCAGTGGCTCGATCAGTGGCAGGCCAAAGGCGTCTTCGAGCTGGCGGATCTGCATCGACACGGCGGGCTGGGTGACAAACAGTCGCTCGGCCGCCTTGGACACCGAGCGCTGGCGCGCCACTTCAATAAAGGTATGCAGCTGCTTGAGGGTATAGGGGCGCATGGGAGACTCCTCCTGATTCGTTGGGAACAAAGCTTGTTCCCTTCATGTAATGACGATCTTTTCCGCAAGTTTTTATAAGTTTAATCTGATGCTAGTTTAATAAAACATGATTAGAGTTTATGAGTCCAAGCCATTAAAGTAAACCGACTTTGACTGATTAATGACCCAATTCAAGCCGCCCTGTTGAAAGAAACCCATGTCCTCAAGCACCCTTCAAGCGCTGATTTTCGATGTCGATGGCACGCTGGCCGACACCGAAAGCGCGCACCGTGCGGCCTTCAATCAGGCCTTTGCCGAAGTCGGGCGCGACTGGTTCTGGGACGAGGCGCTGTACACCCGGCTGCTGGAAATCTCCGGTGGCAAGGAGCGCATCCTGCACTACTGGCGCGAGCTGCAGCCTGACCTCAAGGACATCAACGGCGCTGGCGTGCAGGACACGGTGGAGCGCCTGCACGCGATCAAGACCGCCGCTTATGAGCGCGCGGTACAGGGCGGGGCCGTGCAACTTCGCCCCGGCGTGCTGCAGCTGATCGAGTCGGCCAGTCAGCAGGGGCTGCGGCTGGCGATTGCCACCACCACTTCGCCCGTCAACATCGGGGCACTGCTGCGCAAGGCCATGGGCCCGGACTGGCGGCAGTACTTCATGGTGATTGAGGACCCCTCCACCGCGAAGTACTGCCGCCAG
>Ga0155550_1037_pt1 | contig 10201 bp, 9 predicted proteins | sample RifCSPhighO2_12_FD_107207 | JGI IMG/M metagenome (GOLD analysis project Ga0155550, IMG submission 107207) | Burkholderiales bacterium RIFCSPHIGHO2_12_FULL_61_11
GGCGTCGGTATCGAAGCCGTCGTCATCCTTGCCATTTTCCTGCACACCGTCCAGCACAATGTCGAGCAGTTTGATTTTCCGGATTTGGGCGCTATCGGTGAGCACGAAAGACACGCGGTCGTTCCACGTCATGGCCAGCTGGGTGGGCACCTTGCCTGCCGCGATATGTTCGGCGACTTCGTCGATCTCCAGCGTGTGGCGCGAATAACGAACCGTCGATTTCTGGTCGTCGGGCATCTTGAGTTCGCAGTCGCGGTCAACGGTGAAGCGGTAGGGCGCTTCGCGGCTGGCCAGCCAGTGCGCCATGGCGACTGCGGCCGACAGCGACGTTTGCACCGGTTTGACGCTGATGCCCGGACCGGCGCCAGGCATTTCGCTGAGCACATCCACCAGGTGGCTGACCACCTTGTCGGCACCCGTCAGGCTGCCGGTGTCGACCACCAGGAATTTGTTGACGGGGTCGATCCACAGCGTCGTCGATGAACGTTTTGTGAAGGCGCGTGGCAACAGGTCAAGGATGACTTCTTCCTTGATCTCTTTTTTGATTTTGGCACCGACGCGGTCACGGCCGGTTTCCTGCTTGTACTTTTCAATGCGCTCATCGACGGCATCCTTGACGGCCGAGGCGGGCAGCGGACGGCGCTCGGTGCAAAGCTGCATGATGACCTGGCGGCCGACGGCCTCGACCAGGGCGCTGCTTTTGTTGCCGCGCGGTGCCACCCAGCCGCTGGACTCTGGCTGCGTGGCGCCACAGGGCATGAACCGGCTGGCCTGGAGCGCTTCTTCAAGCGCTTCCAGGGGGGGCAGGACGAAGTCGCTGGCAATGCGAAAAAAAGACGCGGATTTGAACATGAAATTCCGGGGTGTTGGGTAGCGGGAGGGAGGGGAAAGAATCAGTGAACAGGCTGCTAGTGGCCGGCTGCGGAAATTCTAAGCGACGCTTGGCGTGCCAACAGCACTTGCTTACATTGACGCGATGCCGCAGCTCATGAGATGTCGCCCACATGAATACCAAAGCTGCCCTTGCGGCGATCGGCGAAATAATGCTCCAGCGTTTCCTTGACCGTCCTGAAGGCAATCTCGTCCCATGGAATTTCAGACTCCGTGAAAAGCCTTGCTTCCAGGGTTTCATAGCCGGGCTTGAACTCGGTGCTGAGAAGCTGGGCGCGGTAAAACAGGTGGACCTGCCCCACCTGCGCGACGTTCATGACGGCAAAGAGTTCCTGCATTTCAAACTGTGCACCGGCTTCCTCGTCGGTCTCGCGGGCGGCACCCTCCGAGGTGGTCTCGCCCATCTCCATGAAGCCAGCCGGCAGCGTCCATTTTCCCCGACGGGGCTCGATATTGCGCTTGCACAGCAGGACCTGCGCGCCATCTTGACCCCACACCGGCACGGTTCCCACGACGTTGAGGGGATTTTCATAATGCACGGTGTGGCAGTCTGGGCAGACGGCCCGCTCCTTGGTGTCGCCGTCATCGGGCAGGCGATAGGCCACGGCGGTGCCGCAAACGCGGCAGTGTTTCAGGGGCGGGCGATGCATTAAATAAGTGTAGCGGCTTTGTGTTCAAGTCCATTGGGTAGGGTCTGGTTTGCAGCAGCCAAAAACCGGACGTGAGCCCGGTTTTTGAGAACGCGCCCGCACAGCCTGTGTCGAGTGGCCGGTTGCCCGCTCAGGACCTGGTCGCTTCGATATGTTTTTCGATGAGGCTGTGAGCCGCCTGCATTCCTTTGCTCAGGCCGCTTCAATTGGGTGTTACCTCGCTGCGTGGCCGTGGCGCTGACACTGCCGTTCTTCTGCCAACAGAGGGTGGTGCGCTTATTCGATCTTGATGCCGCGCGTCTGGATGATGTTGCCCAGAATGGCGGCCTCATCCTTGATGCGGCTCTTCAAGCCCTCGGGCGAGGTGCCCACGGCCTGCCATCCCTGATTGAAGAGTTTTTGCCGCGTCTCCGCATCGCGCATGATGCGGGGCACTTCCTGGCTCAGTCGGGCCTGGGCCGCTTTGGAAAGGCTGGCCGGGCCAATCAGCGCCGTCCACACTTCCAGATTGACGTTCTGCACGCCGGCCTCGGACAGCGGCGGCACTTCCGGCACCAGCGCACTGCGGCTCCCGGCCAGCCCAATCGCCCTGAGTTTGCCGGATCGCACATGTGGCATGGCCACACCCGGCGGGATCAGCGCCATCTGGATCTGGCCGCTCAGCATGGCGGTGACGACCTGCGGATTGCCCGGATAAGGCACATGAACCGGCGTGACGCCCGGCATGCGACTCTTGATCAGTTCCATGCCCAGATGGCCCACCGAGCCATTGCCCACTGAGCCGTAGTTCCATTGGCCACCACCCTGGCGGGCCGCCGCGAAAAATTCAGCGCCGCCCGGCTGGCTGGCCGGCGCGACCAGCACCAGCGGTGCGGTGGTGAGAAGCGAAATGGCGGAAAAGTCCCTGGCCGGGTCGTAGGGCAGCTTGGGGAAAAGCTGCTTGGCCGACGTCAGGTTGCCATTGATGGCGACGCCCAGCGTGTGGTCGTCGCTGGCCTTGGCGACCTGGTCGGCGGCGATGTTGCCGGAAGCGCCCGGCCGGTTGTCAATGATGACGCTCTGGCCCAGTGCTTTGGCCAGGGGTTCGGCCAGCGTGCGCGCGACCATGTCGGGCGTTGAGCCGCCAGGAAAACCCACCAGCAAATGCACGGGCTTGCTCGGCCAGGCCGCACTGCTTTTTGATTTTGTGATGCCATTTTGTGCTCCAGCCCAGACAGGCAGGGCGCAAGCAGCAATCAAAAGAGTGGCGCGTGAAAGCGCGGAAAGCATTTCATAAAGTTCTCCATGGATTTTTCAGCCACTATTGGAACAGCCTTGAAGGCTCGATCCACTGGTACATCGACTTCAGCCCGGCAAAACCGGCGCGCTCGGCTCCGCTCTGGAACACCGGGGCGCGCAACTCGCGCTGAACGCCCGCTGCGTGGTGGATGTCAGCATAAAAACAGGGCTTGTTAGCCCCCCTTTTTGTTGCTGCTCAATGCTTCATTCAGGCTGATTTAGCCAGCAATTCAAAATGTTCCACAGTCGGCGGGCCGGCAAAAAACGGTCCGACAATGGCGCGCCACTCGGCAAAAGCCGGTGATTCGCGAAAGTCGATGGTGTGGTTTTCCAGCGTGTCCCAGAATACCTGCAAGACATAGCGCTCGGGGGTTTCAATGCCCTTGTTGATCTTGAAACCCTGAAAGCCCTTTGCACTGGAAATCACGGCACTGATGCCGCGCTGGATGGCTTCGTCAAAAGCGGCCTGTTGCCCGGGTTTGATGCGGATATCGGCGAGTTCGAGAATCATGAAGGCTCCTGTTTTTTGATAGGCAATCAATAGCGGATCAATGTTGCGTAAGCGTCAACTTTAACCGGCAAACCATCGAGCGCGGGTTTTGCCTGATCTGGCAGCGCAGGCGGCTGTTGGGCGGGTCATGCTCTGCAGTGCTGCTCACGAGGCTTCCTCGTGTGGCGAATACCTGACCGGCGCCTCCAGCAGGTCGGCGGCGCTGAGGGAGGGCGTCGCGAGTGCCGCATCCCACGGCGCCGCATCGCGCTTGGCCTGTGCAGCCTGCTGCCACCACTCTGCCCAGTTGGCGGCGGGCGCGATGCCGTCCAGCGTGTCGGGTCCGGTGCGCTGCGCGGCCACGGCGGCGTCGGCCACCCCGGGCGCGATGCCGCCGGCCTGCACCGTCGCTATGGCGTTGAGCAACACGCGCCGGTTGGCCGCGATAGCTTTGTCGGAGGTGGCGAGGTGCTCGCGCGTGCGGTCCTGGATGGCGCCCATGCTTTCCACGGCCCATTGGTCATGCACATTGATAGCGTCTTCAGCCAGGCCCAGGGAGGGGGTCATCAGCTGCTCTTGGGCAATGAAACCCCAGGCATTGTGGCGACCGGCCTTGGGAATGTAGTCGGGCAGGGAGATGAACTGCTGGCGCTGCGCGCGCATGCTTTCCCGGTCCAGCGGGTCGGCAAAGCTGGTGAAGAACGAATACCAGTAAGTGTGGGTGTCGTCGACGGGGACATGCATCTGCGTGAGGGTCATGGTTTCGGACAGCGGCATCACGAAGGTGGCCGGGAAGATGGCGTTGGTCACTCGCACATGGGTCAGCTGCTCGGTCATGGGCCGCAGTGCGGTGAGTTGCATGCCCCACGGCGTGCTCTCGAAACTGATGTCAGGCTGCGCAAACTCGCGCATGATCCGGGCCATGGGCCACGGCTCGCCGGCAATGGCATGAGCGCCGGCGCCGTGAACGTGCCTGACCGATGCTTTCTGGCCGATGTCGCCCAGAGGCGCGTCCGGCAAGAAACGAGGCAGGAATGACCGGTGCGCCGGATCAATGCCCACTTCAAAGGCCTGCAGCCAGTTGGCGTTCCACAGGCCCTTGAAGGCAAAGCTGTGGCTGGCGGGGGCGGTGAAACAGTCAAAGGCCGGCAGAGGCGGCGGCGCAGTTCCTTCGTCACCCAACCAGGCAAACAGCGCACCGCTTTTTTCAATCACGGGGTAGCTGCGCTGCTTGACATGCTGGCAAAGCTTGCTGCCTGCGGGCTCGGCAGGTGTTTCAAGGCAGCGGCCATCCGCCGCAAATTTCCAGCCATGAAAAGGGCAGCGCAAGCCGCCGCCCTCCGCCAGGCTTCCAAGCCGTCCGAACGACAGGTCGGCGCCGCGGTGCGCGCAGTCACGGTCCAGCAGGCCCCAGTCGCCCGAGGCATCCTTGAACAGCACCATTTCCTGCCCCAGCAGCGTCACTGCCTTGACCGGACGGTTTTTCAAGCGCGGATCGATCGCTGGATTGAATTCGTCCACCAGCGCGGCGGGTTGCCAGTACTGGCGCATCAATTGGCCGCATGGCGTGCCGGGCGTGATGCGGGTGAGTCGTTCGTTTTGTTCAGCATTCATGATGGTGCCTTGAAGCGAAATGTTGCTGGGATCGCTGGTCCGGTCTCAAAACACTACACCAAAATCTTCATTCCGTGTGCATTCTTCATCATGAGCTGGCAAGAAACCGTGCTGATCCCGCAGGCGATTCTGCCGGGTGGGCCTGATGGCGGTGCCGAGCAGACACCCGCGGTTTCGGTTTATGCTGGAACTATGAAACTTCACAACTATTTCAGGTCTTCCGCCTCGTTCCGCGTCCGGATTGCGCTTGAACTCAAGGGTCTGGTTTACGAGTACATCCCGGTTCACCTGGCCAAGGGCGAGCACAGGAAAGCACCCTATGCCGCGCTTTCGGCCGACACGCTGGTGCCGCTGCTGGAAGTCGACGGTGAAAAGCTGTCGCAGTCGATGGCGATCATTGAATACCTCGACGAAAAGCACCCTGCGCCAGCGCTGTTGCCCGCGGATGCCTTGGGCCGCGCCAAGGTGCGGGCGCTGGCCCAGTCGATTGCCTGCGAAATTCACCCGCTCAACAATCTGCGTGTGCTCAAGTACCTGGTGAAAGAACTCAAGGTCGGAGAAGAGGCTAAAAACACCTGGTACCGCCACTGGTGTCGCGAGGGGCTGGAGGCTTTCGAGCGGCAGCTTGGCCAGTTGCCGGCATCGAGCTACTGCTACGGCGACACGCCCACATTGGCCGATTGCTGCCTGGTGCCGCAAATCTTCAACGCCCAGCGCTTCAATGTGAGTTTTGACGGGCTGCCGCTCACCATGCAGGCTTTTGAAGCCTGCATGGCGCTGCCCGCCTTCCAGAAGGCGCAGCCGTCGGCCTGCCCCGATTACGAAGCCTGAGGCGCGGTCCAACGCGATGCATGCCGATTGGCTGATTCCCGACTGGCCTGCGCCCAACGGCGTTCGGGCCGTGTTCACTACCCGTGCGGGAGGGGTTTCCGCGGCGCCGTATGACAGCATGAACCTGGGCGACCATGTGGGTGACCTGCCCGGGCGTGTGGCCGAAAACCGCGCCTTGCTGCAGCAGGCCACCGGCGCCCGCTCGGTATTCCTCAGACAGGTGCATGGCTGCGAGGTGCTGGCGCTTGGCGCCGACACCCCTGATGGCCAGCCAGCCGACGCCTGCGTGACGGTTCAGCGCAAAACGGCCTGCACCATCATGGTGGCAGACTGCCTGCCGGTGCTGCTGACCACCGAGCGCGGCGATGTGGTCGCTGCGGCGCACGCTGGCTGGCGGGGTTTGGCGGGCGTCGATGAGAAAAATGGGAATAGCGCGAATGGTGTGTTGGCCTCTGCTTATGAGTCTTTTATGGCCCTGGCCAATATGGAACGGGCGCAAGCAGCTATTAGAACAATAGCTTGGCTAGGGCCTTGCATCGGGCCTTCGGCTTTTGAGGTGGGCCCTGAAGTGAAGGCGGCGTTTGAAGCGACGCAGCCTGGGGCGAGCGGATTCTTCGTGGAAATCGGGGCGGGAAAATATCTCGCCGATCTTGCTGGTCTGGCCCGTCTGCGCCTGCAGGCGCTGGGCATCAGCCGGATTTATGGCAACGACGCCAGCGCGCCCTGGTGCACCGTCAGCAATCCCTCAAGGTTCTTTTCGCACCGGCGCGACGCTGGGGTCAACGGTAATGGCTTCGGCACGACGGGGCGCATGGCTGCCTGCATCTGGCTCGACTGACGCGGCGGCGCGTTGGTCATTCGCCGTATGTTGCGCGCGCGCCGCGGCCTCGCGCTTTTTGATTGCCTTGCTGCGCGCCGGCGCGCCCATCAGGTAAACCACCAATAGCACAGGCCCCACGCCGTAGAGTACAAAGGTCATGAGCGCGCCCAAAAGCGTCCCGTTGCTGTGGTTAGCTTCGGCAACGCTCATCATGAGCACGACATAAATCCAGGCGATGACAATCAAATACATAAAACTTTTGGCTTTGTCAGGAATTCAAAAGCGAATCCTACGATACTGAAGCTGGACCCAGAAATGGCAGCAAGATTCGATACGATAGGCGAGACAAGATGAATTCTGACGAAAACCAGGCCGAAGCGGTCCAAACCATGCAAGAGACCTTTGCCGCAGGCTTGCAGCAGGCCATGGGTGCCTTGGCAACAGCGGGCAAGTCCGCCGGTTTTCCTTCCATGGATATTTCTCAGTTCAAGCAGGCTCAGCCAGCCCTCCGGTTTGATTCAGCCAAGCTCCAGGCGCTTCAGCGGCGCTATGTCGATGACGCCTCGGCCCTTTGGAATCAGGGCCTGAAAGCCAGTGCCGATGCATCGCCATTGTCTGACCGGCGGTTTTCGGCCGAGGCCTGGAAGACCAATCCCGTCTCGAAGTTTTCGGCCTCCGCTTACCTGCTTAATGCCGGCGCCCTGATGGGCCTGGCTGAGGCCGTGGAAGGTGACGCCAAAACCAAAGCGCGCCTGAAGTTTGCCGTCGAGCAGTGGATGGCCGCTTCAGCACCCAGCAATTTTCTGGCCCTGAACGCTGAAGCCCAGCGGCAAGCCATCGCCAGCCGGGGCGAGAGCATCGCCAAAGGCCTGGCGAACCTGCTGCACGACATGAAGCAGGGTCATGTGTCGATGACCGACGAAAGCATTTTTGAGGTCGGGAAAAACGTCGCCACTACCGAGGGGGCAGTGGTCTTTGAAAACGAGTTCTTCCAGCTGCTGGAATACAAGCCCCTGACCGACAAGGTTTATGAAAGGCCTTTCCTGCTGGTTCCGCCCTGCATCAACAAGTTTTATATCCTTGATCTGCAGCCTGACAATTCGCTGATCCGCTACGCCGTCGCCCAAGGCCACCGCACCTTTGTGGTGAGCTGGCGCAACCCCGATGAGTCCATGGCGGGCAAGACCTGGGACGACTACATCGAGCACGCCGCCATCAAGGCGATTGAAGTCGTGCAGGAAATCACTGGCGCTAAAACCATCAATGCCCTGGGATTTTGCGTGGGCGGCACGATTTTGGCAACTGCGCTGTCGGTGCTGGCGGCGCGCGGGGAAAAACCGGTGGCAAGCGCCACGCTGCTCACCTCCTTTTTGGACTTCACCGACACGGGCATCCTGGACATTTTCATCGACGAAGAATCCGTCAAGTACCGTGAGCAAGAGTTGGGACAGGGCGGTCTGCTCAAGGGGCAGCAGCTGGCCTCCACCTTCAGTTTTTTGCGCCCCAACGATCTGGTCTGGAATTACGTGGCGGGCAATTACCTCAAGGGCGAGACCCCGCCGCCGTTCGACCTGCTTTACTGGAACAGTGATTCCACCAACCTGCCGGGTCCGTGGTACGCCTGGTACCTGCGCAACACCTATTTTGAAAACAACCTGGTCAAACCCGGCAAAATCGTGGTTTGTGGCGAGAAGGTTGACTTGAGCAAGGTCGACATGCCGGTGTATATCTATGGCTCGCGGGAAGACCATATCGTGCCGATTGGCGGCGCTTATGCCTCGACCCAGCATCTGCCGGGTAAAAAGCGTTTTGTGATGGGAGCCTCGGGCCATATTGCCGGCGTGATCAACCCGCCCACCAAAAATAAACGCAGCTACTGGACCAATGACAAGCTGCCGCAAGGAAAATTTCCGGCGGCGCAAGCGGACTGGATCAAAGGCGCGACCGAACATCCCGGCAGCTGGTGGACGGACTGGTCCGACTGGCTCAAGGGACACGCCGGCAAGCAGATTGCTGCACCCAAAGCCTACGGCAGCCGAAAGTGCCAGGCCATCGAGCCCGCGCCAGGCCGCTACGTCAAGGTGAAAGCCTGAAGAGCGAGAAACCGTTTAACAGGGCTCAGGTATCAAAAAGCCCCCCTAGTAGAGCAGACGTTCACCCATTGGTACCTCCGGGAGAATGTCGCAACAATGTGAGCAAGGAAAGACATCATGGAAGACATCGTTATCGTTTCAGCCGTCCGCACTGGTGTGGGCAAGTTCGGCGGCGCGCTCGCCAAAACCCCCGCCACCGAGTTGGGCGCTACCGCGATTCGCGAAGCCCTGGCCCGTGCCAGGATCGATTCCGCTCAAGTGGGCGAAGTCATCATGGGCCAGGTGTTGGCCGCCGGCGCTGGCCAGAACCCGGCACGTCAGGCGTTGATCAAGGCAGGCATTCCGATAGAAGTTCCGGCAATGACCATCAACGCCGTTTGTGGCTCGGGCCTCAAAGCGGTCATGCTGGCCGCCCAGTCTGTTGCCTTTGGCGACAGCGACATCGTGGTGGCGGGTGGCCAGGAAAACATGAGCGCCAGCCCGCATGTGCTGCTGGGTTCACGCGATGGCCAGCGCATGGGCGACTGGAAGATGATCGACTCCATGATCGTCGATGGTTTGTGGGATGTGTACAACCAGTACCACATGGGCATCACCGCTGAAAACGTAGCCAGGCAGTATGGCATCAGCCGTGACATGCAAGATGCCATGGCCCTGGCCAGCCAGCACAAGGCCGCTGCAGCGCAAGACGCCGGCAGGTTCAAGGACGAGATCGTGGCCGTGTCGCTGGCGCAACGCAAGGGGGATCCGATTCTTTTCAGCGCTGACGAATTTCTGAACCGAAAAACCAGTGCTGAAGCCCTGGCCGGCCTGCGGCCTGCTTTCGACAAGGCGGGCACGGTGACGGCTGGCAATGCGTCCGGCATCAATGATGGTGCCGCCGCCGTCGTCGTCATGACCGCCAAGAAGGCTGCCGCCCTGGGCCTCAAGCCCTTGGCCCGAATTGCCGGCTTTGCCATGAGCGGGGTCGATCCCTCCATCATGGGCATGGGTCCGGTGGCGGCGTCCCGCAAGGCGCTCAAGCGCGCGGGCTGGAGCGTTGCGGATGTGGACTTGTTCGAGCTCAACGAAGCTTTTTGCGCGCAGGCCTGCGCCGTCAACAAAGAGCTGGGCGTGGACCCCGCCAAAGTCAACGTGAACGGCGGTGCCACCGCCATCGGTCACCCCATTGGCGCGTCGGGCTGCCGCATTCTGGTGACGCTGCTCTACGAAATGCAGCGCCGCGACGCCAAAAAGGGCCTGGCTTCGCTGTGCATAGGCGGCGGCATGGGGGCGGCCCTCCTGATCGAGCGCTAAAGGTTCGAAAAATTCAGGGAAAAGAGAGTGCTTGCGCCTTGTATTCGGGCGCAAGCAGCTTTGGAATTAGTCGTAAAAAAGTTGCACAATAATTCACATCATCAGGGAGATTGACATGACAACACGAGTAGCTTACGTCACCGGCGGCATGGGCGGCATTGGAACCGCCATTTGCCAGCGCCTGGCCAAAGATGGTTTAACCGTGATCGCGGGCTGCGGCCCCACGCGCGATTTCGTC
>Ga0155550_1348_pt1 | contig 10113 bp, 9 predicted proteins | sample RifCSPhighO2_12_FD_107207 | JGI IMG/M metagenome (GOLD analysis project Ga0155550, IMG submission 107207) | Burkholderiales bacterium RIFCSPHIGHO2_12_FULL_61_11
AAGCATGAACCTCTACGTCGGCACCAGCGGCTACGCCTACAAGGCGTGGAAAGGCAGCTTCTACCCCGCAGACCTGTCCGCGAAGCGCATGCTGCGCTTTTACGGCGAGCATTTCCGCACCGTCGAAATCAACACTACCTTCTATCGCATGCCCACGGTGGCGCTGCTGCAGGCGTGGGCGGACGAGGTCCCGGCCGATTTCAGATTCGTGCTGAAGGCGTCGCAGCGAATCACGCACCTGCAGCGGCTGCAGGACTCAGGCGATTCGGTGGCGTACCTGCTCGATGTCGCCAGGACGCTGCGGCAGCGACTGGGCGCGCTGCTGTTCCAGTTGCCACCGAACCTGAAAAGGGATGTGCCGCGGCTGCGCGCATTCCTGGCGCTGCTGCCGCCGCAGCCCCGTGCGGCATTCGAGTTTCGCCATCCATCGTGGTTCGACGACGAGGTGTTCGCGCTGCTGCACGCGCATCAGTCGGCACTGTGCATCGCCGATGCCGAGAGTGATCTCGATGTGGCTGTCGTGGCGACTGCGGACTGGGGCTACCTGCGACTGCGGCGGCCTGACTATGACGATGCGGCGTTGAAGGCGTGGGCGAAGCGGGTGCGCCAGCAGAGTTGGCGGGAAGCCTTCGTGTTCTTCAAGCACGAGGAAGCGGGCAGGGGGCCGCAGCTGGCGCAGAGATTTATCGAGCTGGCCGCGTAGGCCTTGTCCGCAGGAGCGCCTTCCAAGGCGCGATCATTCTTGCATGGCCACCGCAGATCGCGGCACGGACCCCTGCTCCTGCAACTTAACATCGTGACCGAACAGCCCCGCGGCCGCGATCTGAGGAAAGGGCGTCATTGCCGACCGGGCAAATCTATTGCGGGCGACGCCGATCCGCGCCGCGGCTGCGGCAACTTGCTGCTCGGCTACGGCAATATCCGGCCGGCGCCGCAATAGATTTTCCGGCGAGCCGATGCGCTCAGCGCCACGGGCTTGAGCCCCTGAGGTGGGTATTGAATCGCCCGCACTTTGAGCGAGGCAGCCGTGCCTGCAAGGGAATACCGCCGTCAAACCCCTGCGACGATCCACTGCGCCGCCATCTCGGCAATCATCAGCGTGGGTGAATTGGTGTTGCCGCTGGTAATCAGGGGCATGACGCCGGCATCGACCACGCGCAGCCCGCGCACGCCGCGCACGCGCAGGTGCGAGTCCACCACGGCCAGCGCATCATCGCTGGCACCCATTTTGGTGGTGCCCACCGGGTGGAAGATGGTGGTGGCAATGTCGCCGGCCAGCCTGGCGAGTTCTTCGTCGGATTGAAACTGCACGCCAGGCTTGTATTCCTCGGGCTGGTACTTGGCCAGCGCGCTCTGGCTGACGATGTGGCGCGTCAAGCGCAGCGAGTCGGCCGCCACCTGGCGGTCTTCTGGCGTGCTCAGGTAATTGGGGGCAATCGCGGGGGCGTCTTCAAAACGGCCACTTTTTATCTGAACGCTGCCGCGGCTGCTTGGGTAGAGGTTGCAGACGCTGGCGGTAAAAGCATTGAAATTATGCAGAGGCTCGCCGAAAGCCTCCAGTGACAGCGGCTGGACGTGATACTCAATATTCGGATAAGGTTGCCCGGCTGAGCTGCGCGTGAAGGCGCCCAGCTGCGACGGCGCCATGCTCATGGGGCCGGTGCGGCGAAAGGCGTATTCGAGCCCGATGCGCGCCTTGCCCCACCAGGAATTGGCCATGGTGTTGAGCGACAGGCCCCAGTGCTTCGTTGCCTGGTCAGCCTGCACCTTGTAGATGGTGCGAATTTGCAGGTGGTCCTGCAGGTTGGCGCCCACGCCTGGCAGGTCTTGCAGCACCGCAATGCCGTGCTGCCGCAGCAGCGTGGCCGGGCCAATGCCCGAGAGCTGCAAAATCTGCGGCGAGCCGATGCTGCCAGCGCTCAAGATCACCTCGCCCTGCGCGGCCGCAACTTTCACCGTCAGCCGCTGGCCGTTGCGCACCACCTCGGCGCCGGTGCAGCGCAGCGACTCCCCGGATGGCTTGTCAAAGAGCAGGCGCACGACCTGAGTGGAAGTCCACACCGTCAGGTTGGGGCGCTGATCGCACGCCGGGCGCAAAAAAGCCTTGGCGGTGTTCCAGCGCCAGCCGCTTTTCTGGTTCACTTCAAAGTAGCCAACGCCTTCGTTGTCGCCGCGGTTGAAGTCGGCGGTCGCCGGAATGCCGGCTTGCTGGGCCGCCTCGGCAAATGCATCCAGAATGTCCCAGCGCAGGCGCTGCTTTTCCACGCGCCACTCGCCGCCCGCCTTGTTCTGGCGCAGTAATTCCTGGTAGGCGTTGAGCGGGTCCTGCATCAACTCTGGGGCCTCGCCGCGCGCGCCGTGCATCGCGTCCGCGCCCTTGTAGTGGTCTTCATGCAGCTTGAAATGGGGCAGCACGTTGTCCCAGCGCCAGGCGCTATCGCCCGTCAGCTGCGCCCACTGGTCATAGTTGCGGGCCTGGCCGCGCATGTAGATCATGCCGTTGATGCTGGAGCAGCCGCCCAGCGTTTTGCCGCGCGGGTAGCGCAGCGAGCGGCCATTGAGGCCCGCATCCGGCTCGGTGTTGTAGAGCCAGTCGGTGCGCGGGTTGCCAATGCAGTAAAGGTAGCCCACTGGAATGTGAATCCAGTGGTAGTCGTCCTTGCGGCCCGCCTCAATCAGCAGCACGCGCTTGGACGGGTCGGCGCTCAGGCGGTTGGCCAGCAGGCAACCGGCGCTGCCCGCGCCAATGATGATGGTGTCAAAAACTAGAGTTTCGTTTTCCATAAGTGTCTCTTGTCTGGCGGTTTTCGGCGGCATCTTTTCACTCTGGCCGGTTCACGGTAGTATCGTTCCATCGTGCCGTTGCTGTCCAACGCCCGACAGGCTCCTGGCACATTCACCCAGTTCAATTTGTGGCAAAAACTGATCATTCACACGACGGGGATGACCCGCTTGCCATTGCAGCGCCTGGCCGCCGCAGCCCGCTCCGACTCGGCGCAGCCGGGGCGTTGCTGGCGTCGGTCGACTGTAGGACCAGGTCGATAGAGCGCTGGGGCCTGTCGGCAATTGTGTGTTCAGCAGTTACCATGGCTGTTTTTAACTGAACGCTGCGGCTGCTTTTGCAGGACCGACTCACGCCTTTGCTCGCTCCTATTCATGGAAGACGCCATCCCCCGAATTGAACTGCAGGACACGCCCGACGGCCGGGTGGTGGCCGTGCGCGGGGCGTGGACGGCGGCGGATATGACGAGCAAGCCGGCGTGGGATGCGCTGACGGCGCAGTTGCAGAGCCTGCGCCGTCAGGATCACGCGGTCCGGTGGAATCTGGCCGCGATGGGAAAACTCGATTACCTCGGCGCCCAGGTGCTGTGGAACCACTGGGGCCGCCATTGGCCAACTCAGCTGCAGATTGAGCCGAGTCAGCGTGCGATGCTCGAAACCGTCGCCAAATTCACGGCCAGTCCGCCAAAGGCAGCCCCATCGGACTGGACAGAACCCATCGCCCTGCTGGGCCGCCGGGCGCTTGGGCTGGTCGACCACGCCAAAGGCCTGGTGCGGATGGTCGGTCAGTTGCTGCTCGACATCCTCCGACTGGCCCGGCATCCGCAAGAAGGCCCCTGGCGCGATTTCTCCGGCCACCTGTATCACATCGGCGCCACCGCGCTGCCCATCACGGCGCTGGTGGGGTTTTTGATTGGCGTGGTGCTGGCCTACCTGACCTCGCAGCAGCTGCGCAAGTTCGGTGCCGACGCCTTCATCGTCAATATTCTGGGCATTTCGCTGATCCGGGAACTGGGACCGGTGCTGGCCGCCATCCTGATCGCCGGGCGCAGCGGTTCGGCCATTACGGCGCAGATTGGCGTGATGCGGGTCACCGAAGAGCTCGATGCCATGCGCGTCATGGGCATTGCGCGGGGTTTCCGGCTGGTCTTGCCGCGCGCGCTGGCGCTGGCGCTGGTGATGCCGCTGATCAGCCTCTGGACCACACTTGCGGCATTGCTGGGTGGCATGCTGGCCGCCGATATTTCAATGGACGTGACGCCCTCGTTTTTCATCCAGTCGCTGCCGGCTGCCGTCAAGGTCGCCAACCTGACGCTGGCCACCGGCAAGTCCATCGTGTTCGGCTTGCTGATTGCGCTGGTGGCCTGCCACTATGGCTTGCGCGTCGAGCCCAATACCGAGAGCCTCGGGCAGGGCACCACGGCCTCGGTGGTCACGTCGATCACCGTGGTGATTCTGGTCGATGCACTTTTTGCCGTGCTGTTCAAGAACGTGGGCATCTGATATGGCCGATCCTGTCGTTGAAATCCGCAAGCTGTGGACCATTTTCCAGAGCGGCGACACGAAATCGGTCGTGCACAAGGAGCTGGACCTGACGGTCGAGCGCGGCGAGGTGTTGTCGCTGGTGGGTGGCTCGGGCACCGGCAAGACGGTGCTGCTGCGCCAGATGCTGGGACTTGAAACGCCGACCCAGGGCGAGATTACCGTACTGGGGAAACCGGCCGCCGAGTTGGGCAAGCGCGGCGCGGCGCGGCGGGTCGGCATGCTGTTTCAGCACGGCGCCTTGTTTTCAGCCTTCACCGTGCTGGAAAACATTGCCTTCCCGCTGCGTGAGCTCCGGACCTTGCCGGGCGAGTTAAGCCGTGATGCCGCCATGGTCAAGCTGCAAATGGTGGGCCTGGGCCCGGAAGTGGCCGATAAGATGCCGAGCGACTTGTCGGGTGGCATGATCAAGCGGGTGGCGCTGGCGCGCGCCCTGATCATGGATCCGCCGCTGCTGCTGCTCGACGAACCCACGTCCGGGCTGGATCCGGAAAGCGCTGATGGTTTTTGCACGCTGCTGCGTTCACTGCACAAGGACATGGCGCTCACGGTGGTGATGGTCACGCACGATCTGGACACCTTGTTTGAACTCAGCACCCGCATTGCCGTGCTGGCCGAACAGAAGGTCATCATCAACGATGTGCCTGAAAAAGTGGTGGCCTTTTCCCATCCTTTTATCCAGGCATTTTTCCTCGGCGAAAGGGGTCAACGCGCCATGGCGCTGTTGAAACATTCCCCTGGCCCGAATTAGAAAGGTCTTAAACATGGAAAATAAAGCTCATGCCCTGGTCGCCGGTGCATTTGTGCTGCTGGTCTCCGCCTTGCTGGCCCTGCTGGCAGTCTGGCTGACGCGCGACAGTAGTCAGCGCGACCTGTATGAAATAAGCACCAGCGAAACTGTTTCGGGGCTGCAGCCGCAGGCCGCCGTGCGCTATCGCGGTGTGCCTGTCGGCAAGGTCGAACTCATTGGCTTTGATACCAAGGTCAAGGGCAACGTACTGATTCGAGTCTCGATAGACCGCAGCGCGCCAGTGACCCAATCGACCTTTGCCACCGTGGCTTACCAGGGCGTGACAGGGCTGGGCTTTATACAGCTCGATAACGATGACGAATCCGCAGCACGCCTGGTACCCAACGACGACGATCCGCCGCGCATACCGCTCAAGCCGGGCACGCTCGACAAATTGCTCAAGCAAAGTGAAGTCATTTTCAACCAGGCCGAGCAGGCCAGCATCCGGCTGAACAAGCTGCTTTCCGACGAGAACCAGCAAGCCGTCAGCGTGGCCGTGACGCAGCTCAGCGAAGCGGCAGGCAGCCTCAACCGCGTCGCCAAAGGGCTGGAGCCCACGGTTGCTGCCTTGCCGGCGCTGTCGCGCGAGACCAGCGTGACCCTGAAATCGGTAAAAGCCGCCAGCGACAAGGTCGGCGCCACCGCACAGCAGCTGAATGAAAAAGGCGGGCCGCTCGACAAGCTCTCGCAAGGCGGCACGGCGCTGGCAGCAGGAGTGGAAACTTTCAGTGCGGGCACGCTGCCCAAGCTGGGCGAGGTAGCCGATGAAACCGCACGCGCCATGCGCCAGCTGCGGCGCACCGTGAATGCGGTGGACGACAACCCGCAGTCGCTGATTTTTGGCAATGGCCCGCCAGTTCCCGGCCCGGGCGAGGCCGGTTTTTCCGCAACTGGAGTTAAAGAATGACGCTAGGTTTTTCGAAATTCACCCAGATTGCTGCTAATGCAGCAGCTGTTTACGCCCGTAGCTATTGGGTTTTGGCGATTGTTTACTTGGTAATTTCTGCGGGCGCACTGAGTGGCTGCGCGCTGCCCGACAAGCCGACGCGCGCCACCATGTACGACTTCGGGCCAGGCCCCTGGCTCACCCAGTCAGCCACGCATCCGGCGAGCCTGCCCTCCTTGCCGCCGCTGGCCATTGACAACATCGCCACCTCGGGCGGCGCGCTGGACAACATGGCGGTGCTGTACCGGCTCGGCTACGCCGACGCGCAGCAGTTGCGTCCCTATTCGAAGGCGCGCTGGAGCATGCCGCCCGCGCAACTGGTGCGCCAGCGATTGCGTGAGCGGCTGAGCCAGCGCCGCGCGGTGTTCAACGCGCGGGAAAGCGTGGCGCTCAACCGCAGCCAGAACGCCGTGCTGCCATGGCTGCTGCGGCTGGAGCTTGAAGAGTTCAGCCAGCTGTTTTCTGCGCCCGATGCCAGCGTGGGCCTGATTCGCCTGCGCGCCACGCTGGTGGAAATCACACCCGCCGGTGAAAGACTGCTGGGTCAACGCAATGTGGTGGTGCAGCGGCCCGCCACCAGCGCCGATGCGCCCGGCGGCGTTCGCGCGTTGACGGCGGCGACCGACGCCGCGATTGAAGAGCTGGACCAGTGGCTGCAGCAGGTGCCTGCGCGCTAAGGAACCTCTGCAGGACTCGGCACGAGGCGCGCGCCGCAGGTCGGGATGGGATGCAAGGCGCAATTGGCAGCCAATAGCCGGGCTATTGGCAAGAATTGCAACGCCGCAGACCGCCCGAACCTGCGGATGCACGAGCCGGGGCGAGTCCTGCAGAGGTTCCTAATCGCTATCCGCGAAGGAGCGGAAACAGCTTGCCCAGGCCCCCGGCCATCACTTCAACCGCCAGCGCTGCCAGAATCAGGCCCATCAAACGGGTCATGACATTGATGCCGGTTTTCCCGAGCACGCGGGAAATCGGTTCGGCCAGCGAAAAACACAGCGCCGTCGCCAGGCCAATCACCACGCCGTAACCCACCAGCGTGCCGAGCTGGAAAAACGTCTTCGCTTTTTCAGCGTAAATCACCACCGTGGACATGGTGGCCGGCCCGGTGAGCAGCGGAATGGTCAGCGGCACCACGGCAATGCTCGCGCCCATGGCCGCCTTTTCCGCGCCGTCTTCGAGTTCGTGTGTGTTGGGCTTGGCCTCGGCCGGCTGGGCATTAAGCATGTTCATGGAACTGATCAGCAACAGCATGCCGCCACCGACCTGGAAACTCGCCAGAGAAATGTTGAAGAACGCCAGAATATGCAGCCCCATCAAGGCGCTGGTGGCAATCACCACAAACGCGCTGAACGAGGCAACGACGATGGTGCGCCGCCGCTGCGCCTTTGAAAAATCCTGCGTGTAGTGGATAAAGAAAGGCACGATCGCCAGCGGGTTGACGATGGCCAGCAGCGTGACAAGGGGTTTGAAATCCATGGAAGTTCTTTCGCGGGTCGTTCGTCAAATGGAGGGTTTAACGGCGGCGGGCAAGGGCGGCATTTGACCTGGGTTTGACCAGTATCGGCGCAAAGTGGTCATCCGCGCAAAGTTTGATCCTGGCCCCTGATTCAAGCCTCGGACGGGGAGCCAGAAAAAATCGAATGGGAACAGGCAATTGCGAAAAATCTCAGGTGCTTTTTTCTTGCCTGCGCAGTTTCTGTATTGGGGCTGCATCAGTTCGGCGGTCACCCCCCTTTACTCGTCGGCCCTGTGTGGGTGCACCGCAAGGACACGTTGCGCAACCAAATCAAGCGCCGGTCGTGCATTGCCTTGCTTGTCGGTCCAGACCTTTGGCGTGAGGCTTCCCGCTATTGCCACAGCGTCACCCTCGCGCATTTCAAGCAATGCTGCCATGGGGGCGTCATCGAACGTGATCACGTTGACCATCAGCGTCTCACCATCGCTGGTTTGGGCCCGGACCTTGGCGACCACAAACGGCTTGTCGCCCTTGCCCATGCGCCGCTCCGGGTCACCAAACACCTTACCTGCTATCAATCCATCAATCATCACGGCTCCACTTGGTAAATGGCAATCATGCCATCCGTCCGCTGCCCGCAATACGGAGCATCGAAAGACTTTCAGGGTTTGGGCAACTTCCTGTCCTGGATCCCCTATCATTTGAGTGCCGGGCGGGATGGCCAAGCGCATTGGAATAGCGCGTGCGATTGCACTGGACCCGGAATGGCTGATGTACGACGAACCTTTTTCCGGTCTCGAATCGATCCGATTTCGCTTCGTGTCGCGGGAAGAGGTACGCAAAAGCACCGATCCGCTGGTGTTCCAGTATGTGAATGAACGCCCGAATGGCCCGGTGTGGTTTCATTACCCGGCCGTCGCTATTGATGAAGATTTTGGTATCTCCAGCCATTCCAAACCAGCGCCTGGTGTTTCCCGATGAGTTGGGACAAAGCGTCAAATTAGTCGATTCGGGGGCCTTGTGCCGATCCCTGAATGAGCGCCCGGCTTTGTCGGTCAAGGTTGCTGGACATGGGCGATCGAAGCGCTGGGCCTGGTCACTGGAGCATCGGCAGAGCCGGTCAATTTTTGGCCTGGCCCAACACCCCGGCGCGGTGGCTCCCACCCACCCCGCGCGTGGCCTCTCCCCAAGTTAGGGATGGACGGGTTGTAACAATACGCATACGATGTGCTCCTTTGTATTTATCGCCCCCGTGTTGCTTGAACGGGAAAGAGTCATAAATGTGGGTGGACATTAATGAAATTCTGCTATTCGCCGCAAAGATCTAGTAACTCACGAACGCAATACTATTTTGACCTAGAAGGTCAGAGGCTAGTGGTCGTGTACAGGCAAGGAATAGAAGGTTTTGAAAGGAAAGGCGGCGAGTACGTCGATACCTTTATAGTACGAGAAGAAAAATGCTACGATATTGACCTCCGTTCATTAGCAAATGGCCTACCTAAAACACCGATCAACTTCGTTGTGGAATGCTTTATCGATGCTGACTCGGTCGTCAACCTTAAACTTCTAAAGCAATACGGTGCAGATGAGAATGACGATTTTGCAATAACATTTCCTTCTTGGAATACCATTTCAGTCAGCGGATACGACTACGAAATCGACAAGACGACTTCCTTAACCAAATTTGAAGAACTGGTCGCTGTCTGGCGCATACAGCTAAGCGAAATATTGGCACAAACTTATAACGTGTGCTGGAATTTAAACGAAGAATATAAAAAACTTGCTAGCCAATCGCCCCCCGTTGGATCGCTAATCTCCATACGCTCACTTAAAACCTCGACGCTTCAGAACACAATCCTGTATGTTGAGGCTGTTGCAAATTTTCTTGTTTCGATCGCTATCGCCGTTAACGTCCAGTTAGAAGGAGCTCCTCTGAAAAAAACAGAGCTAACCGAGAATGAAACTGCAGAATTGTTAGAAAAAAAATATATGGCGCTTGAAAAAAAGCTCGTCTACGCCATTGACAGAATTAATGCCATTTCAGGCATAACGTCAAAAATCGACAAGAACAGTCCCAATTGGGCCAGGTTCAAAAAACTAAAAAAAATCAGAGACTCATTAACTCACGTAAAAATTAAAAATGTTTCCGAATACGTTGGCCCAACGTTGGATAGTATGCTGTCATCGGTACGAATTTTGGATGAAAATTTACTTGATTGTGTCAGAGTTGTACATTGGCTAAACTGTTTTATGGACGATTTTTTCGGTTCGTTAGTCACTAAACAGTCGTCCTTTGCACGATCATTCAACGACACGGTGGCATTACTTTTGATTGAACTAGGTTCTTCAATTAACGGCACCACAGTCGAGGAAGTACTCAGTAAATAGGGAGTAGAACAGGGCGAAATCTTTGCTGTCGATGGCGAAGTGCGTTCCTCGAGTCGATTCCTGTCTCTCAAAGCAGGGGAAGGATAGCGATCCATTGCCCAGAATCGCCTAAGTTTGGGAGCCAACTGGAACTCGAACCTGCGCAGGATTGCGTTCCCGAAAAAGCAGTCAGGGCAGGACGATAACGCGCCTATATTCATCGGTTGCTCG
>Ga0155550_1036_pt1 | contig 10105 bp, 10 predicted proteins | sample RifCSPhighO2_12_FD_107207 | JGI IMG/M metagenome (GOLD analysis project Ga0155550, IMG submission 107207) | Burkholderiales bacterium RIFCSPHIGHO2_12_FULL_61_11
GATCGGAATGGACCATGCTCAATTTGTTCCCATGCAGTAATTAAAGAATGCGAAATCGTTCGCGCCTGCTGCACTAATCGGGCAGCCTATTTTTGGGGCGCTCCGATGAGAGCGCCACCCTGTCCCTATTCGCCTAGCAGAAGGTCTAATTCATACCTCTTTAGGTAATTGCTCGTCGCGATAGTAGGCGGCAGTTTTGGCAAGGGTCAGCTGCGGCGTCGAACGCGATCGCCACCGGATCTGGCGCATTTCGGGTGGAAATGGTGGCGTGTGTGTGCATATCGATGGCGATGATGTCGATGTGATTTTCCTTTAGTTGGCAGCGCGCGCGATAAGCACGCGCGGGTCATGGCCAATCGCGTAGAGTCGGTCGACAAATGTCGCTCGGTTCCTGAGCACAGCCTGCTGGTTGATCGATCCCTTGTCGGTCATTTCTCCGAGCTCCATCGATGCCGGTTCGGCAAGCACCATCGCTCGAACAATCCGATTGGAGCTGCCGGTCGCCTGGGTAGCTAGGCGATCGAGCAGATCCTGCGCCCAGGCGCGAATCCTTTCGTTGTCGGCCATCCCGCCCAAGTCGGTGATTTGGCCGCTCGCCGACGTGAACTCGGCTGCGGCGGGTAGGGGGAAAACCAGCATGCCCAACGTGTCGCGGTCGTGACCGGTGATGACCACATCATGGATGTATGGCGCGCCGGCGGCGATGACGCCGGCGCGCAAGGCACCGACGCTAACCCAGGTACCACTGATCAGCTTGAAGTCCTCGGCAATGCGCCCATCGAAGCGAAGTCCACGTTCTGGTACCGCATCGTCGATGAAACGCGCGGCGTCGCCACTGCAGAAGTAGCCTTCGTCGTCGAACGCTTCTTTCGTCAGATCCGGCTGACGCCAGTAGCCCTGCGTCACGTTGGGGCCGCGGTAACGGACTTCGAACTTGTCGTCCAGCGGCACGAGCTTGACCACGACACCCGGGGCCGGCAAGCCGATGACGCCCGCCTGCCAATCTGGCAGGTGCGCCGATATGGCAAACGGCGCGGTCTCCGTCATGCCCAAGCCCATTGTCATCGGAATGCGGGCGCCGCACGCAGCCACGGCCAAGTCATCGACCGCTTTCTTCAGCGGTCCAGACAGTGCGGCGCCGGCCGGAAAGATGAGCCGCAGCCGGCTGAAGAACTTGTCTCGCAGGGTGGCATCCAGCTTCATCTCCTGCACCACTGCATCGAGTCCTTTCGGCACCGTGATGTAGATCGTTGGCGCAACGTCGCGCAAGTTGCGAATGGTCTGTGCAATGCCGTCGATCGTTGGTTTGCCGTCATCGATGTAGAGCGTGCCGCCGTGGAACAGTACGAGCCCGAAATTGTTGTTGCCCCCCGCCGTGTGGTGCCATGACAGCCAATCCACCAGAACCGGAGGCTCGTCCGACAGGAACGGATAGCACTGCGCGTACATCTGCTGATTGCAGCTCATCATCCCGTGTGTATTGATAACGGCCTTTGGCAGCTTCGTCGAGCCCGAGGTGAACAGGAACTTGGCGATCGTTTCCGGTCGCACCGCTTCGTGCTCCTGGTCGACCTGATCGGTCGGCCCGGTCTGAAGCATGGCGTCAAACGACGTGCAGTTGCGCCCGGGAATACCTCCGCGCGTGAACACCAATTCAACATCGGCCGGGACAGCCGCTTGAATTGCTCCCGCGTAGCGCGCGGCGTCGGATGCGAAGACCAGCCCTGGAGTCAGCAGACTCACCGCATGGCGCACCCGTTCACCGTCTTTCGACAGCAGCGAGTACGCCGGTGACAGAGGCACGTAGGCCACACCGACGTGCATCGCGGCCAAGGCCAGCAGTGCATGCTCGATGTCATTCTCCGAGAGGATCAGCAACGGCCGCTCCGGACTTAGACCCCGATCCCGCAACGCTTGCCCGAGGGAACGGATCTTCTCCAGCGTCTCGCCGTAGCGCAAATGCTGCCATGCACCTTGCTCGTCGCGCTTTGCGATGAAGCAGGCTTCGGGCCGTTCGCGCGCCCAGCGAAGCAGTGGCTCTGTATAGCGTGATGGGCTGCCACGCAACTGATCGGCCGAGCGGATCAGAATGGACCCGTTCGGTTGCCGGTCTACTTGGCCGACATAAGGGCCTAGTGCGATCGTGCGAAACGCCATGTCGCTGCTGAAATGGGTATTCATTTTACTTATTCCCCGGTTTTCGGGTCAGGTGCGCCGATCTTGGCGGCGCGCTTGTCGAGGAAAGCATTGACACGATCCTTCGCTTCCGGGGCATTCTGTGTGATGGCGGCCATCAGTGCCTCGGTCATCAGTCCGTGCGACATCGGCTGCTCGGCGATCAGCGGCAAAGCCTGCATGATCGCGAAGTTGGACAGTGGTGCGTTGCCGGCGATGCGTTCGGCCAACTCGCGCGCCTTGCGCATTCCCTCGCCAGCCGGCGTTACATAGTGCGCGAGGCCGATAACATATCCTTCAGAGGCGCTAACCACGTGCCCGGTGAGCATCATCTCGGTGACGCGGGAGAAACCAATCAGTTTGGTCACCCGCACTGAACCGCCACCCCCGAGAAAGATCCCGCGCTGCCCCTCCGGAAGGCCGAAGTAGGCGCTTTCCTCTGCAACCCGCACATGCGCTGAGGAGGCCAGCTCCAGACCGCCTCCTACTACCGCGCCCTGCAGAACGCAGATCACCGGGACACGTCCGAACTGTATCTTCGAAAATGCCTCGTACCACGTCATCGAGTGCTGGATCCCGTCGGCCGAGGAGGCTTCGGAGAGTTCCGACAGGTCGAGGCCGGCACTGAAGTGCGGACCGGCGCCGGCGAGAATGGCAACGCGGACCGAACCGGGCAGCGCCTCGAAACATTCGCGCAACTGCCGCACCATCGGCAGGCTCAAGGCATTTCGCTTCTCTGGTCGGTTGAGCGTGATCGTGGCAATAGCACCTTGAGTCTCGACTTCAACCAGCCGAGCCTCGTCGTTTACCTTCGTGTTCATGCGGGTATCCCTATAGGACTTGTAGCAGCTTTCATCCGAATTTTGCGGCTTGCTCTTCGCGGCGCGCCGAGACGCCCATGTTGCTCTAAGTGCAGGACAAATGCGGTAGTATTTCGTCTTTTCCATGCATCGGAGCGGATAACGGATTCGATGCACTCAAGGACGGTTCGATTCTCTTGCATTTCAAGATCGCAGGCTAGTTCATTTCACTCGACCTTTTATCTAATCTTCTTATCGACGAAAGGGTTTGTTTTTAGCCACTGAGGTTCGTCTCAAGGGAATGCCAAGCAGTTGATTTCAATCTTAAATTAATGAGGAGCAGGGTTAATCGAATGGATGCCCCCTTCTAACTGTAAATCGACATGCACTAGATCAAAGTAACAGTCGTACATCACTCGACTAAAAGGAGAATGCTTTGCTCATCTGGATGGAGAAAGCAATTGACATTCTGGCAACGGTTATGCGCGCTCGCGTCAAGCTTAATAAGATGAAATTCGTTGAGGCGCTGCATAGCTTTGCCGATTTTTTCGTGGCGCCATTAATATTAAGCGCGGTCCGTTTCGAATGTGCTTTGGAAACATTTCCCGGGAGATGCCCCGCGTTATATGGAAAAGCCAGTCATAGCAAGGTTCGTTTTTTATCCAATAAGTAAAGCTGATGCCGTAAGGGCTTTTATTGCATATGACTAGAAAATTATGACGCGCATAATTAGCCATTTGCCGACGCTCTGCGTCGGCGAACACCAGCCGTATCCCAGTATATAGTTTGCAAGAGTTCGTTACCGCTTGGATTTTATAGCTGGCCTGGAATTCACCCCGACAGGCGCGGCGCTAGCCAATGTCGCATGGCAGTCACGCCATCGGTGAAGAGGACAGATGAACAAGGGGCCGAAAAGGTGTCCATCGCTGCGGTTGATTATGTACCGGTCTTGTGGCTATCGCGTCGTCCAAAATAGCGTAAATTGAGAGGAAATAGATGGCAAAAATTATCGGTGGAATAGGTACCTCGCATGTGCCTACCATTGGGCTTGCGTACGACAAGAAACGACAGAATGATCCTGCCTGGGCGCCCCTTTTCAAAGGGTACTTGCCAGTGGCGAACTGGCTTGCGGAAAAGAAGCCTGACATACTCCTTTTTTTCTATAACGATCACGCTAACAGTTTTTTCTTTGACTGCTATCCGACGTTCGCGTTAGGGGTTTCACCAAGCTTTGAGATGGCGGATGAAGGGGGCGGGCGCCGACCGTTGCCTGATATTAAAGGCCATCCGCAAATGGCGGCGCACCTTGCTGACTCGCTCGTCAATGACGAGTTCGACATGACCATCTTTCAGGACAAGGCTCTTGATCATGGGTGCAACTCCCCGTTGGCGTTAATGTGGCCGCATGAGCCCGTCTGGCCCGGTGCAATTCTGCCGATTGCAATCAATGTGCTGCAGTACCCGCTGCCGACCCCCGCGCGTTGTTTCAAGCTGGGAAAGGCGGTGCGACGCGCTGTCGAGTCGTACCCCGAAGATCTGAAAGTGGTCATCGTTGGCACGGGTGGATTGTCACATCAGATTCATGGTGAGCGTACAGGATTTAACAATACCGAATGGGATGAAGAATTCCTGCGATTAATTGTTGACCAGCCGGAAAAACTGACCAGTATGCGTCATGCCGACTTCATTCGCCTCGGCGGCGCTGAAAGCGTGGAAGTGATCATGTGGCTGGCAATGCGCGGCGCATTAGACGAAAAGATTAATTGTGTCCATAAAAATCATTACCTTGCGACGACGACGAACATGGCTGTTGCCATTTACGAGCAGGCTGGCGCGCGTGACATCAGCAAGTTGACGCCTAAAGTGGCGGACGAAGGAGGGGTATGAATCCTCAATTGATTGGTGTTGACGACATCGGGGGGACGTATGTATTCGATGTCACTAAAAGCGTCAAAGCTTTACGCCTGAACCGCTTTTTCTGGCGGATTCGGGAACCAGCATTTCGCGAGTTGGTAATCCAGAATCTGCAAGGTGCATTTGACGAATTGCATCTTAACGCTGAAGAGCGGGGATTAGTAGAGCAAAGTGACTGGCTCGGACTAGTTCAATACGGGGTCAGTTTTTTTGTGCTTGAAAAATTCGCGCGAGTACAAAAAATATCCAACCTCACCGTGTACGCCTCTATGCGTGGTGAGACTTTGGAGGAGTTCCTGATGACGAGGAGGGTGCCGGGGTCTGCATGATACTTTCTGTCATTTAGCACGAGCGCGTTACGCAATGAATGTCCGTTAGTTGTAAAAATACTTCAAACTTCTTGATCGGCGGCTCACACGCGGAGAACAGTGGATGCTTGTCATGGATTTTGTCAAGACGTTTCTGCACCAAGGTTTAATTCTAAACACTAAGAATTATGCATTCAATCGATCGAATATCCATTGAGCGCGAATGCGCCCGTCTGATTTTGAAGTATGCCTATTTGAATGACGAACGCAATTTCGAGGCGCTGGTGGACCTTTTCACCGAAGATGCGGTGCTCTATCGTCCGGCTTCTCCGGGCCAGGCGATCATTGGCCATTCCGCAATCCTTGATGCGTTCAAAAGCCGTCCCGTGGATGTGGCAACCTTTCATGTCTGCAGCGATATTATTATTGATATCGAAGATGATTCCATGGCCTGTGGTCGTTCCAGGATTCTGCTTTTGTCGGGTACCAAACCGCCGGGAAGTGGTGCTGTCCCAAGTGAGGCGAAACCCCCGGTACCCGGCACATTTCGTGACCGGTTTCAGTTGACGGAAAGCGGCTGGAAATTCACGGAGCGACGTGGATCGTTTTGGGTCCAGTCATGATGTTTCGGGCCCCTGTGCATGTATACCATGATCTGGAGGACATAGCAGACCTGACTGCCATGCAGTTTCCGGTGCTATGCGTGATCGGCTGGAGAAGGCTGGGCTGGGTTAAGCGAATTTAAAAATCCCGATTTGGTCTACAGCGGCTCAGCTAGAACCAAATGCATAACCTGTAATCACAACCGATTTATAGATGATGAAAACCCTTTATCTTTTGTGTGGCCTACTTTGTGATTCGGTAGTGTGGGAGGCTCAGGCTCATGAACAAATGGCAGAATTTGTTCCTCACTCTATTCTGCGGCTAATTTACGATGGTGGCCATATGTCGATGATGGAGCAGCCGGATCTTGTCCTTAGTGCACTGGAAGAGTGGTTGGCGCTGCCGGTACCGGCAGCTTAAGCACCGGGGGGCCAAGAGTCCGATTGTGTGCTGCGGTTGCCTCGTCGGCCATGCGGTTCTACGTCGAATTGGGGTCTTCAATCTCGGCGATGATGTCTCGAATCGCCGTCATCAGTGCGAGCGCACCCGGAGATGGGCGGCTGTCCATTCGCTGGATGATGCCAATCACCCGTGATGTGTTTGGGAGGGCAATATCCAGCACCTTAACCACACCGGCCGCTATTTCGTAATGCAGCTGGTGAGATGATATGACTGTGACCAGGTCACTGTGCAGCAGTAGGCCACGCAGAATGGCATGATCACTGGTTTCAACAGCTTCGACGGGAGGAATCAGATTCGCCGCAGTAAAGGACAAATCAAATAATATCCGTGACGGCGTTCCATGATTGGAAAGTATCCATTGGGCGCTCATCAGATCATCCATGGTGATTTTCGGAAGACGGGTGAGCGGATGACCCTCGCGAACCACAACGCTCATCCGGTCGGTCAACAAGGCTTCTCCTTTCAGGTCCCGCGCATATTCGGGAGGGCGCAGGGCCCCCAGGATGAAATCAATATCTCCCGCGCGTAATTTGGCCGCAAGGGTATCGAACTGCCCTTCAGCCGTTGAAAAACGCAAGCGCGGATGTTGAGCAAGCACGTTGCTGATGGCACGGGGGGGCCGCGGGTGGCGTGCCGCTTGAAATTCGTACAGCGGCGCCAAGCGATTTTATTACGAGCGCGGGCCGCAACGGCAGCTATATTCTGCCGACCCGTGACCTGATCGCAAGCGATATCGAAGTGGCGGTGGAGGGCGCTCTACTGGATGGAATGATTTGTCTCGCCTCTTGCGACAAGACTACCCCCGGCCAACTGATGGCGGCTGCGCGAATGAATGTCCCGGCTATTACTGTCATCTGCGGGTACCAGAAGACGGGCCAGTACAAGGGACACGAAGTCGATATCGAAGAAGTATTCTTGCGCGCCGGATATATCGGCAGTGGCGGAATTACTGTCGATGAGTTGGCAAATATGGCGGATAACGCAGTTCGCAGTCCCGGCGTATGCGCAGGCATGGGTACGGCCAACACCATGCATATCGTCGCCGAAGCCCTAGGCTTTACATTGCCGGGAGCGGCGCCGGTACTGGCTTTAAGCGAAAAAATGATGGACAACGCGCGTGCGGCTGGCAAACGCATCGTCGAGATGGTATGGGATGACCTTAAACCAAGGGACGTCCTGACGCCGGCGGCATTCCGCAATGCAGTGATCGCGGTCTTGAGTGTCAGTGGCTCCATCAATGCAGTCAAACATTTGCAGGCAATCGCTTCCGAAGCGGGCGTCGATATCGATTTGTACGAAATGTTCGACCAGTGCGCGCGCATCACGCCACTATTGGCGGCGATTCGTCCGAACGGTGAAGGCACGATCGCACAGTTCGAGGAAGCGGGCGGCGCCCTGATGCTGATGAAGCGCCTTGAGCCTCTGCTCGATAAGTCGGCACTGACAGTGACCGGCAGGACAGTCGGCGATATTCTCCACGGCGTCGAAACCTTTGCCAGTGAAACGATAGGCACGTTGGAGACGCCACTATCACGCAGGCCCGCAATCAATATCGTCAAGGGTAGCCTGTTGCCAGGAGGCGGCATTGTCCGCCTGGGTGGCACCGAAGAACGGACAATGAAATTCAGCGGGCCGGCACAGATCTTCCATTCGCGCGACGAAGCGATTGCCGCCATCAACAATAACGAGATCCGTAAGGGTTCCGTCGTGATTTTGCGCGGCTTAGGTGTCCGCGGTGGCCCCGGTATGGCAATGACCTCGGCAGTCGTCTTCGCACTCGACGGCGCCCATTTGATCGACGATGTCGCCGTGATCACTGAAGGCCAGTTGTCAGGTCTGGTGAACAAGGGCCTGGTGGTGGGTGAAGCCTCGCCCGAAGCGGCCGAAGGCGGGCCGCTCGGACTGGTAGAGGATGGCGACATGATCCATATCGATGTTGAACAGCGTCGGGTCGACCTCGATGTGCCCGAAGACGTGCTGGAGCAACGCCGGGCGCAGGAGCGCAAGTTTGGCGTCAAGGCTCCACGTGGCTGGCTGGCTATCTATCAATCATGTGCGAGCCCGGTGCATGAGGGTGCGGTATTGCGGCCGGAGGGTTATTAGAGCCGAGCAGCTGCAAAAGCGGCAAGCGGCACGTACATTCTCAAAATGGTGGCCACTTAAAGCAGAGTTGGACCTTTAAAACAAGATTGGAAAATTGAAATGGCAGCTTCATTTTTGGTGGAACCGGAACGTAAAGTCGAGGTATTGGGCGAGTATGACGTCGTGGTAGTCGGGGGCGGGCCAGCCGGCATGACGGCGGCGCTTGCTGCGGGGCGCGCCGGCAAGTCGGTGCTGCTGATCGAGCGCTACGGCTTCCTGGGCGGTGCCGGCACAGCGGCCGGCCTTAGCACATTCTGCGGCCTGCATGCCAACGTTGGAGGCGAACACCGGCAGGTTGTAAACGGCCTGTGCGATGATATTCTCGATCGCCTCCAGTTCATGAATGGATTGAATCCGCCCCATCTTTCGGTCGCGCAACGCATCCAGGCACAGGCTTACGATATCTCCGCCTACAAGATCGCCGGCGACCAGCTGATGCTCGAAGCCAATGTCACGCTCCTTTATCACGCGTTCGCGGTCGGCGTTACCAAAAAGTCGGACGATGAAATCGAGTCCGTCATTGTGGAGACAAAGTCGGGTCGCCGCGCCGTCGTGGGCAATATGTTCATTGACTGTTCCGGCGACGGTGATCTGGCGGCGTGGATGAACTGCCCGTTTGAAGTCGGCGATGGCGCCGGTAACATGCTCTATCCGACCACTATGTTTCGCATTAATTCGGTTGATTCGGAAAAGGCGGGGCGCGCATGGGAAATATTGCCAAAACTGATGGATGAGGCCGAACAGCGCGGCGTACGCTTCCCGCGTAAGAAACCGATCTTGAGGCCGCAGCGTGACCCGATCGAATGGCGAGCGAATATGACCCAAGTGAGTAATAAGGACGGCACAGCTGTCAGTGGCATCGACGCTTGGCAACTCACTTCGGGCGAAATAGAAGGGCGCAAGCAATGCTGGGACTTTTTCAAGTTCATCCAGGAAAACTTGCCTGGGTTTGAGAAATCCTACATTGTTGAAATTGCACCGCAGCTCGGGATCCGTGAAACGCGCCGCATCCTGAGTCGGCATATGTTATCGAAGGAAGAGATCCTCGGATGTGTCGATTTCGAGGATACGATCGGCGTCAACGGATGGCCAGTCGAAGCACACGTGAGTGGTGACGTCATTTTCCTGTGGCAGGAGAAAGAGCGTGGCTTCAATCAGCTGCCATATCGCATGCTGTTACCGAACCGCGTCAGCAACCTGCTGAGTGCGGGCCGTTGCGCCGGCATGACGCATGAGGGGCAGTCATCAGCACGCGTAACCGGTTCCTGCTTCGTGATGGGTCAGGCTGCGGGCACGGCGGCGGCGATGGCGCTGAGCGCGAACATGTCGCCGGGAGAAATCAATATCAGTGCGCTGCAAGAACGCCTTGAGGCCAATGGCGTGTATCTGGGGCGTAGCTGGTAAGCCGCGCCCGAAATTCTGTTGAGGCAATACAGTAGGGCTTTGGGATCAACGGGAGTAGACGCCATGCGATTCGGGGTGCAGCTCTCAGCATAATAAAAGGAGACATCAAATGGATATAAATCGACGCAAATTATTACCTGGAACGGGTAGCCTGTCAGTCCTGCAATTAAAAGGAGATATCAAATGAATACAAATCGACGCAAATTATTACTTGGAACGGGTAGCCTGGCAGTCTGACCTTGCCCCTGGATTCCGTATCCCATAACTGAGATCATGAACTGGCTTGTTTGGCTTGAG
>Ga0155550_1038_pt9 | contig 10071 bp, 7 predicted proteins | sample RifCSPhighO2_12_FD_107207 | JGI IMG/M metagenome (GOLD analysis project Ga0155550, IMG submission 107207) | Burkholderiales bacterium RIFCSPHIGHO2_12_FULL_61_11
ATGGCGTTGTGGTCAAGCCGACTAAAATTGAGCGGTGATTGAAACCCCCTCCCTCCACCCCATCCCTCCCGCCTCGCCGGAAGCCGCTCCCGCTGACGTGAGCCATCCCCGCGCCATCCGCAGTTTTGTTCGGCGCACCGGGCGCACCACCATCGCCCAGGCCAAGGCCTTTGCCGATGTCGGCCCAAAGTTTTTACTTCCTTACAGCGCCGCGCCCGTGGACTTTGCGGCAGTTTTTGGCCGCAGCGCGCCCACCCTCCTGGAGATCGGCTTTGGCATGGGCGAGGCCACGGCGCACATTGCCGCCCTGATGCCAGAAAAAAACTTCCTGTGCTGCGAGGTCCATACGCCCGGCGTCGGCGCGCTGCTCAAGCGCATTGACGAGCAAGCGCTGACCAACATCCGTATTCTGCAGCACGACGCTGTCGAGGTCATCGACAACATGCTGCCGCTGGCCAGCCTGGAAGGTGTTCACATCTTTTTCCCCGACCCCTGGCACAAGAAAAAACACAACAAGCGCCGCCTGATTCAAAGTCCGCTCATTGCCAAGCTGGCAGCGCGCCTCAAACCCGGCGGCACCCTGCACTGCGCGACCGACTGGCAGCCCTATGCCGAGCAAATTCTGGACGTGCTGAGCGCGCAAGCCTTGTTGAAAAATGCCGCGGACGCCGCCAACGGCGGCTATGCCCCCAAGCCCGATTACCGCCCCCTGACAAAATTCGAAAACCGCGGCATCAAGCTCGGCCACGGCGTTTGGGATGTGGTGTTCACCCGTGTTTGAAACTTGGCCTCACGCTGTTTTTCCACCCTCGCCGTCTGGGAGAGTGCCGGGGTGAGGGCTGCTGCCGGGCCTTCGAGGGCCAAATCCACAGCACAACACGGTCTGACCACTGTCCACGGCGTCAGCCCCAGTTGCGTGGGTTTGCCCGCGGGCCCCTGGCTTACGATCACTGATTTTCTGCAGCAGCGCTTTCCCGCCATCACGCGCGAGGTCTGGCTTGAGCGAATGCACGGCGGCCTGGTTGTTGATGAATTTGGCACCGCCGTCACACCGGATCGCCCTTACCGTGGTCACATGCGGGTGTACTACTACCGCGCACTTGATGATGAGCCACGCGTGCCGTTTGAAGCGAGCGTGCTATTTCAGGACGAGCACCTGGTGGTGGCCGACAAACCGCATTTTTTGCCCGTCACACCGTCGGGCCAGTACCTGCAGGAAACGCTGCTGGTGCGGCTTAAAAACAGCCTGGGGCTGGACAGCTTGACACCGCTTCACCGCATTGATCGCGAAACGGCTGGCCTGGTGCTGTTTTCAGTCAACCCGGCCGAGCGCGACGCCTACCAGGCATTGTTCAGGCAGCACGAAGTCACCAAACACTACGAAGCGATTGCGCCAAGGCGCGAAGGCCTCGGCTTTCCGCTCACGCGCAAAAGCCGGATTGTGCAGGGACAACCCTTCTTTCGGCAATGCGAGGAAGCGGGCGAGTCCAACAGCGAAACCCATGTGGATGTGTTGCAGGTCAAAGGCGAGCGGGCGCTGTACGCCTTAAGCCCGGTCACCGAAAAAAAACACCAGTTGCGTGTGCACATGAATGCGCTGGGCCTGCCCATCCTCAATGACCGGATCTACCCGCCAGTGCAGCCTACGCCTGATGACGACTACCGCTACCCGCTGCAATTGCTGGCGAAATCCATTGCCTTCAAGGATCCACTGACCGGGCAGTCACGGCAATTTGAAACCCGGCTCAGCTTATTGCTGGGTTGAAACAGACTTTGCGGATGGGGGCGCGTGATATTGCCGGCAGTTGCCCTCACCCCTGCCCTCCCCCAGAGGGAGAGGGGGTTTGATTCAGAGTCAGACTAAACGCCGTGGAATTTGCCACGACCAGTGCCGTCATGTTGACAATGCGGCGCACCGTGGCCGAGGGCGTGAGAACATGCACGGAGGCGGCCGCGCCAAGCAACACGGGCCCCACGGTCACGCCGTTGGCCGATGTCATCTTCAGCACGTTGAACAAAATGTTGGCCGAGTCCAGGTTCGGGCAGACCAGCAGATTGGCTTCTCCCTGCAAGGTGGTATCAGCCAGCGCCGTGCGGCGTACCATCTCGGACAGGGCCGCATCGCCCTGCAGTTCGCCGTCGCACTCCACGTCAGGTGCCAACTGTCCAAACAACTCGCGCGCCAGGCGCATTTTGCGAGCACTGGGTCGATCGGATGAGCCAAAATTGGAATGGGATAAAAAGGCAACCTTCGGCGGCAGACCGAAGCGGCTCACCTCTTGCGCCGCCATCAGGGCGATGCTGGCGAGTTGTTCGGCCGACGGGTCTTCGTTCACATAGGTGTCGGTGATGAACAGCGCGTGCTTGTCGAGGATCAAGGCGTTCATCGCAGCCAGACCACTGACGCCCTTTTTCAAGCCGATGATGTCCCGCACATGCTGCAGGTGCACGTCGAAGCGCCCCAGCGTGCCGCACAGCATGGCATCGGCGTCGCCCAGCCTGACCATCAGCGCGGCAATGGTGGTGCTGGAGCGGCGCACCGCGGCCTTGGCGGCCGCCTGTGTCACGCCATCACGCCCCAAAAGCTTGTGGTAGAGCTCCCAATACTGGCGAAAGCGCGGGTCGTCCTCGGGATTGACGCAGTCCACGTCGCGCCCGAGTTGAATGCGCAAGCCCGCCTTGGCAATGCGTGCCTCGATCACCTCCGGACGACCAATCAGTATCGGGTGCGCGAGGCCCTCGTCCATGGCCTCCTGAGCGGCACGCAGCACGCGCTCGTCTTCACCCTCGGCAAAGGCCACACGCTTGGCCTTGGGCGCTACCGACTTGGCGGCGCGGAACACAGGCTGCATGAACATGCCCGTTTGATAGACGAAGCGCGACAGCTGCTGGCGATAGGCCTCCATGTCCTTGATCGGCCGGGCGGCCACGCCCGATTCCTCGGCCGCCTTGGCCACCGCCGGGGCAATGCGCAGGATCAGCCGCGAGTCAAAAGGCGTGGGAATCAGGTAGTCGCTGCCAAATACCAGCTCCTTGCCGGCATAGGCGGTGGCCACTTCCTCGCTGATATCGGCCTTGGCCAGATCGGCTATCTGGCGCACGCAAGCCAGCTTCATGGCCTCGGTGATCTTGGTGGCGCCGCAATCGAGCGCGCCGCGAAAGATGTAGGGGAAGCACAGGACGTTGTTGACCTGGTTGGGGTAATCCGAGCGGCCGGTGGCGATGATGCAATCGGGCCGCGCCGCCTTGGCCAGTTCCGGACGAATCTCGGGTTCGGGATTGGCCAGCGCCAGGATGATGGGCCGCTCTGCCATGGTCTTGACCATCTCGGGCGTGAGCACACCTGGTGCCGAGCAACCCAAAAACACATCAGCCCCGGCCACCGCATCGGCCAGCGTGCGTGCCGTGGTGGCCTTGTCTTGCGCCACACGCAGCTTGGATTCATCAAAGTGACCCGGGCGACCGTGGTAAATCAGTCCTTTGGAATCGCAGACAAAAATATTGGCGCGTCTTGCGCCCAGCCCGACCATCACGTCCAGACAGGCCAGCGCCGCCGCACCAGCGCCAGAGACCGCCAGCTTGACATCTTCGATGCGCTTGCCCACCAGTTCCAGGCCATTGAGCAGCGCCGCACTGGAGATGATGGCCGTGCCATGCTGGTCGTCGTGAAACACCGGGATGTTCATGCGCTCGCGCAACTTTTTCTCGATGTAGAAGCACTCGGGAGCCTTGATATCTTCCAAATTGATGCCGCCCAGCGTGGGCTCCATCGCAGCGATGATGTCGACCAGCTTGTCGGGGTCGTTCTCGTTGAGTTCGATGTCAAATACATCAATGCCGGCGAATTTTTTGAACAGACAGGCCTTGCCCTCCATCACCGGCTTGCCAGCCAGCGGCCCGATATTGCCCAAGCCGAGCACCGCTGTGCCGTTGGTGATCACGCCCACCAGATTGGCACGCGAGGTGTATTCCACCGCCAGCGCAGGATCGGCCTGGATGTCCAGGCAGGGGTAGGCCACACCTGGCGAATAGGCCAGCGACAGGTCGCGCTGATTGGAAAGCGGTTTGGTAGGCGTGACGGAAATCTTGCCGCGGTTAGGAAGGCGATGGTATTCGCGGGCGGCGTCGCGCAGGGCTTGCTCCGCGGGTGAGAGGTTTTTCATGCTGACTGTCTCCTTGGAACCAGTTGACATGTGCATTGTGCGGCACATTCGCCGTGGCGGCCTGACAAAAACTCAAATATCTTCCGGCACCATCTTGATGGCGCCACATGGGCACTCCGAAACGCAGATGCCGCAACCCTTGCAGTAGTCGTAATTGAAGTCAAAGCCCTTGCCGGGGCCGTGCTTGATGACAGCGTTGTCCGGGCAGACGCCATAGCAGTTGTCGCACTCAAAGCAGTTGCCGCAGGAAAGGCAGCGCCGCGCTTCGAACAGCGCATTGCTTTCATCCAGGCCGCCCTGCACTTCCTCAAAGGTCGATTGCCGCCGGATGATGTCCAGGATGGGTCGAACGGTCTTGGGCGCGTCGCTGTAGTACCAGGGGTTGAGCATTTCAAAGTCGGCCAACTCGCTCTTGGCCGGAGCGGCATACACGCTGCCGCGCAGCCAGGCATCAATGTTGCGCGCCGCCTTCTTGCCATGCCCGATGGCCACGGTGACGTTGCGCTCGGCGGGCACCATGTCGCCGCCCGCAAAAACGCCGGCGTGGCCGGTCATCATGTTGGCATCGACCCGCACCACGCCGTCCACGACCGCCAGCCCCGGTACGCCTTCGATCAGCGACAAGTCCACGTCCTGACCCAGCGCCAGCACCACGGAGTCAGCTTCCAGCGTTTCAAATTCGCCGGTGGGTTGCGGAAAGCCCTTGTCATCGAGCGCCATTTTTTCGACGGTGATGGACGACTCTCCCGCCTGCTTGATGGTGGAGAGCCACTTGATCAGCACGCCTTCCTGCAAGGCTTCTTCCACCTCGAAGTCGTGCGCCGGCATTTTCTCGCGGGTGCGCCGATAGACGATGATGGACTCCGTGGCGCCCAATCGCTTGGCGGTGCGGGCCACGTCGATGGCGGTATTGCCGCCCCCATAGACCACCACCCTGCGTCCCAGCATGGGCTTGTCCTCGCCCTCCATGGAGCGCAGCACGGCCACGGCATCGAGCACCCTGGCCGAGTCGCCCGCGGGAATAAAGGCGCGCTTGGCAATGTGCGCGCCGACGGCCAGAAAGACCGCATCGAAGCCGCCCTGCTGCCGGGATTCGAGCACGTTGGCCACTTTGGTGTTGTAGTGAATGCGCACGCCCAGGTCCACGATGCGCTGCACTTCGGCATCAAGCACCGGGCGCGGCAAGCGGTATTGCGGAATGCCAAAGCGCATCATGCCGCCGGGCAAGGGCCCCGCCTCATGCACCGTGACCTGGTGGCCCATTCGCGCCAAATGGTAGGCCGCGGAAAGGCCCGAAGGCCCAGCCCCCACCACCAGCACCTTTTTGCCGGATGCAGTGGCTGCCGGCGCCAATTTCCAGCCCTGCGCGATCGCCTGATCGCCCAGGAAGCGTTCCACCGAATTGATGCCAACGGGCGCATCGAGCTGGCCGCGGTTGCACGCGCCCTCGCAGCTGTGGTAACAGACGCGGCCCATGATGGCTGGAAACGGGTTGTCCTCGGCGAGCGCGCGCCAGGCTTGCTGGTAGTCGCCGGACTCGGCATGAAACAGCCAGGCCTGGATGTTCTCGCCTGCCGGGCACTCGTGATTGCAGGGCGGTATGCGGTTCAGGTAAACCGGGCGTGAGGTGCGCCAGGAGCCGGTGTGGTTGGCCAGCGAAGTGCCGACGTCGAGCGTGATGGCAAAAGGTTTTTGCATAGTTCAACTCCTTGTGGGACAGGGTTTTTGGGGTCAGAGCCCAAATTTGCGGAGCTCTCGGCTCCCCTGCAGGGTGCGGCGCTTTGCGCCGCAGCGAAATTGGTGTCTGCCCCCAATAACCCAAGCTCTGTCCTCAACGATTTAGGCCTCCTGGTCCAGCAGGCCGAAGCGGCGGATATTGCGGTCAGCGATGGCCTGCAGCCTGGCAATGGTTTCGATGTCGGGTTTCGCGCCGAACAGATGGGCAAAGCGCTTTTGGGGTTTGAGGTAGTCTTCAATCGGCACGCGACGGCGGATTTTCGAAACACCGGTGACTTCGCCGCGCTCGGCTTCGAAGACCGGGAAGAAGCCGGTTTCACGCACCAGCCGGGCCAACAGTATGGTGTCGTGCGACGCTGCACCCCAGCCCAGCGGGCAAGGCACAAAGATATGGATGTAGCGCGCGCCGTGAATCGACATCGCCTTGGTCACCTTGTATTCCAGGTCACGCAGGTCGGCCACGGTGGCGGTGGCGACATAGGGAATTTCGTGCGCCATGGCGATCCGCGGCAAATTCTTGCCCTGGCCAAACACATTGCCCGGATGCGGCCCCACCGGCATGGTGGTGGCCGTGCGCGCCGCCGGCGGAGTGGCCGACGAGCGCTGCACACCGGTGTTCATGTAGGCCTCGTTGTCATAGCAGATGTAGAGCACATCGTCATTGCGCTCGAACATGCCCGACAGGCAGATGTCGGTGGTGCCGCCGTCGCCGCCCTGGGCCACCACGCGCACCTCACTGCGGCCCTTGACGCGCATCGCCGCTGCAATGCCGGTGGCCACGGCGGCGGCATTGCCAAACAGCGAGTGAATCCACGGCATCTGCCACGACGTTTCGGGGTAAGGAGTGGAAAACACCTCCAGACACCCCGTGGCATTGGCGGCGATCAACTGGCCGTCGGTCGCTCTCATGGCCGCGTCGATGGCGTAGCGCGCACCCAGCGCCTCGCCGCAACCCTGACAGGCGCGGTGGCCGGAGTTCAGCGAGTTGCTGCGTTCGGTGTTGGCCTGCACAGTGCGCTGCTCGGGGGCGAGCAGGCGGTTGCCGACGGTGAACGTGCCAGTTTGGTAAAACTTGACGACTGTCTGTTCCATGACGTTCCTTTAATCAGTTGAGGACAGAGCTTGTTCGCTTTGCGTCACTGCGGTCTGTCCCGCAAGGTCTCAGGCTATGCGCGACGACACGGTGCCAATGTCGCGCAAAATGCCCTCGGCTACCGGCCCCGAGCGGCGCTGCTTTTTCTCGCGATCGAGCACGCGGTTCACGATGCCCCAGTCGATATCCAGGAAGGTCAGCAGTTCGAGCTTGCCGGCGATGGCGCCCTGCAGCATCTTGTGCAGGGAAGCCTTGGTGATGGCGCGCCCACCCAGGCCCGCAACGACCGACAGCACCGGCTGCGGCCGGTTGCGCACGGCACTGCGCACATCGCGCGAGACGATGCCGCCAATGCCCACGGCAAAGCATTTTTCGACCACCACGATGCGCTTGGCGTTCGCGGTAGCGTCACGTATGGCGGAAATCGGAAACGGCCGAAACGAGGTGATGCCGAGCACCCCGATCTTGATGCCCTGTTCGCGCATCTCATCGACGGTGTCCTTGATGGTGCCCAGCACCGAGCCCAAGGCGATGACGATGGTTTCGGCATCGTCGAGGCGGTAGGGCTTGATGAGGCCGCCCGAATCGCGCCCGAACACCTGCTTGAATTCCGCGGCAATCTGAGGCATCAGGTCGAGCGCCTGCAACTGCTTGGCATGCGCCAGATAGCGTACTTCGGTGAAGGCCTCGGGCCCGACCATCGCGCCCATCGTGACCGGATCATTCGGATCGAGCACCTGGCGCGGCTCGTACGGCGGCAGGTAGCGATCAACCTGCGCCTGCTCCGGCACGTCAATGCGCTCGTAGGCGTGCGTGAGGATAAAGCCGTCCATGCACACCATCACCGGCAACGACAACTCTTCGGCGATGCGAAAGGCCTGGATATGCAGGTCCAGCGCCTCCTGGTTGGTCTCGGCGAAAATCTGGAGCCAGCCCGCGTCGCGCATCGACATGCTGTCAGTGTGGTCGTTCCAGATGTTGATGGGCGCGCCAATCGAACGATTCGCCACCGTCATGACAATCGGCAGACCCAAGCCCGAGGCGTTGTACACCGCCTCCGCCATGAACAGCAACCCCTGGCTGGCAGTGGCCGTGTAGGCGCGCGCGCCAGCGGCGGAGGTGCCAATGGCCACGCTCAAGGCGGCAAACTCCGACTCCACGTTGATGAACTCGCAGTGGGCCAGTTCGCCCGATTTGACCATCTCGCCCAAGCCTTCAACAATGTGCGTCTGCGGTGAGATTGGGTAGGCGCAAATGACTTCCGGGCGGCTCAGCGCCACGGCCTGCGCCACGGCAAAGGAACCTTCGCACTGTTTAAGCATGTTGGGCCTCCACCTGTTTTTGCTGTTCCATCACGATGTGATAAGCCTCTCGCGCGGCGGCGATGTTGCCCTGCGCGACGGGACCCTGAAACTTTTGCTGGATCGCTGCCTGCACGTCTTCCAGGGTGATGAGCCCGCTCAGGGCGGCAAAGGCGCCCAGCAGTGGCACATTCGGCACGGCACGGTGCACGTGTTTCATGGCCAGTTCGGTGGCGGGAACCGTCAGCAAGCGTTCAGGCTTGAAGTCCTTGACGAATTCGCCCAGGCCCAGCTGGTCATAAGTGCGGGTGGTGTTGATCAGGATGAAACCGCCCTTTTTCAGGCCACTGAACACTTCCACCTGGTTCAGCAGGGTGGGGGTCCTGAATGATGAGCGCATCGGGCTCCATGATGGGCTCGCGCAGGCGGATTTCCTTGTCGTCCATGCGGCAAAACGCCACCACCGGCGCACCCGTGCGCTCCGAGCCAAAACTGGGGAAGGCCTGCGCGTGCCGACCGCCCAGAAATGCCGCGATGGACAACATCTCCGCACCCGTCACCACACCCTGACCGCCGCGTCCGTGAATTCGTACCTCAAACATGTCTGGCCTTTTGACTGATGAGGTTGCCGCAACGTAGGCGTGCGAAGCGCGTTTCCCAGCACCTCCCATGGTGCCGCATCAGCGGAAATCAATTATTGATATGCATCAGTGATTGGTGTGATCGGCTCCTCGCCCCGGGTCAAGTCAGCTCTAGCAGCTATCTAAATTACAGCAAATTACAACCTGGCAGCCACCCAGGCCGGCACGCTGGCCAGTGCTGCCGCCAGTTTGGCGGGCTCGCTGCCGCCGGCCATCGCCATGTCGGCCTTGCCACCGCCCTTGCCTCCCACCTGGCTGGCCACATAGTTGACCAGCTCACCGGCCTTGACCTTGCCCGTGCTGTCGTTCGTGACGCCAGCGGCAATTTGCACCCTTTCGCCATCGACGGTGGCCAGCACGATGACCGCGGTCTTGAGTTTGTCTTTCAGCTTGTCCAGGGTGTCGCGTAGCGTCCTGGCGTCGGCGCCTTCCAGCCTGGCTGCGAGCACCTTGACACCCTTGATCTCGACCGCCTGCGCCATCAGCTCATCGCCCTGCGCCGAGGCGAGCCGACCCTTGATCGCGCTCAGCTCTTTTTCCAGATCGCGCATCTGATCGAGCAGATTGCTCACGCGGGCGGGCACTTCATGCGGCGTGACCTTGAGCGTTCCCGCCACGCCGCCCAGGGTTGCTTCCATGTCCTGCACATAGCGCAGCGCAGCCAGCCCGGTGACCGCTTCTATGCGCCGCACGCCCGCCGCCACGCCGCCTTCAGCGGTAATCGTGAAAAAGCCGATATCGCCGGTGCGCTGCACATGGGTGCCGCCGCACAACTCGCTGCTGCCACCAATATCGAGCACGCGCACCGATTCGCCGTATTTCTCGCCAAACAGCATCATGGCGCCGGTTTTCTGCGCCGCTTCAATGTCCATCACCCGCGCCCGCGTGGCCACATTCGCCAGAATTTCAAGGTTGACGCGGACTTCAATCTCGCGAATCTCGGCATCGCTCAAGGGCGCGCCATGGGCAAAGTCGAAGCGGGTTTTTTCGGCATCAACGAGCGAGCCCTTTTGCTGCACATGCGTGCCCAGCACTTCGCGCAACGCTTTGTGCATCAGGTGCGTGACCGAGTGGTTGCGCATGGTGGCGGCGCGCACCGCGGTATTGACGCGCGCCGTGACGGTGTCGCCCACATT
>Ga0155550_1043_pt4 | contig 9941 bp, 8 predicted proteins | sample RifCSPhighO2_12_FD_107207 | JGI IMG/M metagenome (GOLD analysis project Ga0155550, IMG submission 107207) | Burkholderiales bacterium RIFCSPHIGHO2_12_FULL_61_11
TACGACGCCAAAACATGAATCTGGGATTCAGTGAGCTTGCCTTCCTGGGCGGGCATCTCGTTGACCTTGCCATTGTTGACCATCGCCGTGATGGCATTCTCGCCCCAGCCGTGCAGCCAGATATTGTCCGTCAGGTTCGCTGACCCCATGGCTTGAAGGCCCTTTCCGTCCGGCCCGTGACAGGCTGCGCAAACGGCGAACATGGGCTTGCCGAGGGCGGCCCTGACCGAGTCGTGCGGGCTGCCGGACAGACTCAGCACATAATGAGCCACGTTGCGCACGTCATCCGGCGTGCCAATGGCAGCAGCCATGGGCGGCATGTTGCCGATACGGCCCTTGGTGATGGTTTCCTTGATCTTTTCGGGATTGCCACCATACAGCCAGTCTGCATCGGTCAGGTTCGGAAAGCCCTTGCCACCACGGGCATCCGATCCATGGCACTGCGAACAGTTGTTCATGAAAAGCCGCTCACCAATCGCCATGGCCTGCGCATCGCCCGCCACGTCTTCGGGCTTCATGCCATTGAACCTGGCATACAGGGGTTCCACTTCCTTGTTGCCCTTGGCGACTTCGGCTTCGTACTGACCGACCTGGCTCCAGCCGAACTTGCCGGCGAGATTGCCGAGACCCGGGTACAGGGCCAGGTAAAGCAGGGAAAAAACCACAGTCAAGACAAACAGCCAGACCCACCAGCGCGGCAGGGGGTTGTTCATCTCGCGCAGGTCACCGTCCCAGACGTGGCCGGTGGTGTTGTCCTTGGTGGTCCTGACCTTGAGCTTGCTGCTGAACCACAGCAGCAGCAGGCAGGCAAGGATGCTCACCAGCGAAATGCCAGCCACGTAAACCGACCAGAAGTTACTGGTGAAATCGCTCATTTTTATTCCTTAACGGGTTGGTTGGCGCTCTGCATCAGTCCTGCTTGAAGGGCAGCTGGGCCGCCTCGTCAAAGCTGGCGGCGTTGCGGCTGGACCAGGCCCACGCCACGATTGCAACAAACGTGATGAAGGAGACCACCGTCACGATGGATCTGAGTGTGCTGATGTCCATGCTTGTCGCTCCGTCAAACTATTTGCGGTGAATGCCGAGTACCTGCAGATAGGCAATCACGGCTTGCATCTCGGTTTTGCCCTTGACTTCTTCGGGCGCCTTGGTGATCTGCTCGTCGGTGTAAGGCGTTCCCACGCTACGCAGCCCCTTCATGTGGGCCTGAATGCTGGCGTCATCGACCGTGTTTTTCTCCAGCCACGAATAAGCCGGCATATTCGATTCGGGCACCACGTCGCGCGGGTTGTTCAGGTGAATTCGATGCCATTCATCGCTGTATCTGCCGCCCACGCGGTGCAGATCCGGGCCGGTGCGCTTGCTGCCCCACTGGAACGGATGGTCGTATACAAACTCACCCGCCACGGAATAGGGACCATAGCGCAGCGTCTCGGCACGGAACGGTCGGATCATCTGCGAGTGGCAGTTGTAGCAGCCCTCACGCTGATAAACGTCCCGGCCGATCAGTTGCAACGCGGTGTAGGGCTGCAGGCCCTTGACGGGTTCGGTGGTGGACTTCTGGAAGAACAGCGGCACGATCTCGACCAGGCCGCCGACGGCGAGCACGATCAGGATCAGCACGATCATCAGGAAGTTGTTGGTTTCGATCTTCTCGTGAGAGAAACCGCCGCTGGTTTTTTGCTTGGCCATGTTGTTTTTCTCCTCAGGCGTGGGCCGCGGCTGGCGGGATGTCAGTGGTCGCCACGCGACCCGCCGTGGCGGTCTTGAAGGTGTTCCAGAGCATGATTACCATGCCGCCAAAATACAGCAGACCGCCCAGCAGCCGCAGCACGTAGAAGGGGAAAGTGGCCTTGACCGATTCCACAAAAGTGTAGGTCAGGGTGCCGTCGGGGTTGACCGCGCGCCACATCAGGCCCTGCATCACGCCGGCAATCCACATCGCCGCGATATAGATGACGATGCCGATCGTCGCCGTCCAGAAGTGGATTTCCACGGCCTTCATGCTGAACATCTGCTTCTGGCCGAAGAGGCGCGGAATCAGGTAATACATACTGCCGACGGTGACCAGGCCAACCCAGCCCAGGGCGCCCGAATGCACATGGCCGACGGTCCAGTCGGTGTAATGCGACAGCGCATTGACGGTCTTGATGGCCATCATCGGGCCCTCGAACGTGCTCATGCCGTAAAACGACAGCGAGACAATCAGGAAGCGCAGGATCGGGTCGTCACGCAGCTTGTGCCAGGCTCCCGAGAGCGTCATGATGCCGTTGATCATGCCGCCCCAGCTCGGCGCCAGCAGGATTAGCGAGAACACCATGCCAAGCGACTGCGTCCAGTCGGGCAACGCGGTGTAGTGCAAGTGGTGCGGACCGGCCCACATGTACGTGAAAATCAGCGCCCAGAAGTGGACGATCGAGAGGCGGTAGGAATAGATCGGGCGCTCGGCCTGCTTGGGAATGAAGTAATACATCATGCCCAGGAAGCCCGCCGTCAGCAGGAAGCCCACGGCATTGTGGCCATACCACCACTGCACCATGGCGTCCTGCACACCGGCGTAGGCCGAGTAGGACTTCATGGCGCCCACCGGAATGGCTGCGCTGTTCACGATGTGCAGCATCGCAATGGCAATGATGAATGCACCATAGAACCAGTTGGCCACATAAATGTGCTTGACCTTGCGCGTGCCCACGGTGCCGAAGAACACAAAGGCATAGGCCACCCAGACCAGCGTGATCAGGATGTCGATCGGCCACTCGAGTTCGGCATATTCCTTGCCCTGGGTGTAGCCCAGCGGAAGGGAAACGGCCGCGGCCACAATCACCGCCTGCCAGCCCCAGAAAACGAAGGCCGCCAGCTTGTCCGAGAACAGCCGCACCTGACAAGTGCGCTGCACCACGTAAAAGGACGTGCCGATCAAGCCGCAACCGCCAAAGGCAAAAATGACCGCGTTGGTGTGCAGGGGCCGCAATCGACCGTAACTAAGCCAGGAAATTCCGGCAAAAAGGTCTGGCCAGGCCAGCTGGGCCGCGATGATCAGCCCGACCAGCGTGCCGACTACGCCCCAGACCACCGTCATGATGGCAAACTGACGGACCACGGTGTCGTTGTAGGTCGTGGCCTGTGTATTGGCAAACTTCATTTTCACCTCTTCTTTTCCTGGTAACTTTTCAAAGCTCTCGCCGGGTAACAAACTGCAATTTTATCCATCTCAATCTTGATGAAGGATGCGCTCGCCCTCGGCATCGATGTCCTCGAATTGGCCACGGTAAATGGCCCACCACAGCCCGCCAAGAATGAAAAATACCAGCATGACGGACAGCGGAATCAGCAGAAAAAGTATCTCCATCAGACAGTCTCCACGGGTTGGATGGCGGCCGACAAGCGCAAGGCATTGAGCACCACCAGCAAGGAACTGAAGGCCATGCCCAGCCCGGCCAGCCACGCGGGCAGCCAGCCGAGCACCGCCAAGGGCACGCAGACAGCATTGTAAATTGCGGCCCACCACAAATTCTGACGCACGATGGCCAATGTACGGCGCGCTCGCAGCAGCGCCTGCGCCACGCTGCCCAGGCGGTCCCCCAGCACGACAAAATCAGCTTGCGCCTGGGCCAGCGGAACCGCCGGCCCGAAAGCAAACGAGACATGCGCTCCGGCCAGCACCGGGCCATCGTTCAGGCCGTCGCCCACCATGGCCACCTTGCGGCCTTGGGACTGCAAGCCGCGCAGCAAGGCGAGTTTTTCCTGCGGCGTGCAGCCGCCCCTCGCCTGGCTGATACCGGTTTGCCGCGCCACGCGGTCGACGGCTTCCGGCAAGTCTCCCGACAGCAGAAGCACCTGCACGCCCTGGGCGAGCAATGCCGCCACGGTAGCTTGCGCATCGGCGCGCAGATCCTCACCCAGCTCGAACGTCGCCAGCCAGCCCTGATCGTCGCTCAGGCAGGCGTGCAGCAAGTCGGTTGCGGGCCGATCCACGCCGCAAAAGCGGGCCGAACCCAGACGCGCCGGCACGCCAACCGCCATCTTGCCGGTGCGGGCCAGGCGACCCGACAGGCCCTGCCCCGCGGACTCTTGCACAGCGTGGGCCGCCCAGGCGTCGGGCCGCGGCGCTTCGCCCTGCCACGCGGCCACCAGCGCGCGCGACACCGGATGCAGCGAATGCTGCGCCAGCGCGGCCGCCATGGCCAAGGCTTGTTCCCGGGAAACCCCGCGCCGGGTGTGGACCTCGCCCAGCGCAGACGCATCGCGCGTCAATGTGCCGGTCTTGTCGAACACCACGGTATCCACAGCCGCCAGGGTCTCCAGCGCCTGCAGGCGCCGCACCAGCACGCCGCGGCGCGCCAAGGCGCCGGCGCTCGCCAGCATGGCCGCCGGTGTCGCCAGCGACAGCGCGCAGGGGCAGGTCACCACCAGCACCGCGACTGCCACCATCAGCGCGTGGCCCGGGTCATGCGGCCACCAGTACGCGCCCGCCACGCCGGCGGCCACCAGCACAAAGAGCAGAAAAGGCCGGGCAATTCGGTCCGCCAGTTGCGCCAGCTCCGGTTTGGACGCTGAGGCGCTTTCCATCAGGGCGACAATCTGCGCAAAGCGCGTGTCGTTGCCCACCCGTTCCACGCGCACCAGCACGGCGGCGCTCAGGTTGTGGCTGCCGGCAATCACGGCACTGCCCGCGTCGCGTGGCAGCGGGCGGGATTCACCCGTCAGCAGCGCCTCATCGGCCAGCGTGCGGCCTTCCAGAATGACGCCGTCGGCCGGAAAGGCCTCGCCCGGCAACACGCGAATCACGTCGCCAGGCGCCAGGCGGCGAACCGCCACCCGCTCGAACTCGCCCTGCGCGCCGCGCCGCGCCACGCTGTCGGGCAGGCGGTTCATCAGCGCCTCCAGCGCGCCGGCCGTGCGGTCGCGCAGGCGCAGCTCCAGCCAGCGCCCGGTCAGCAGGAAGAAGACAAACATGGTGAAGGAGTCGAAATACACTTCGGCCCCGAAAATTCCCGCAGGCTCGAAGGTGCCGATGGCGCTCACCCCAAAAGTGATCGCCATGCCCAGGGCCACCGGCAGATCCATGCTGACGCGGCGCTGGCTCAGGTCGCGCAGGGCATTGCCGAAGAACGGCGCGCAGGAAAACAGCAGCACCGGCAGCGACAGCACCCACGACGCCCAGCGCAGCAATTGCGCCAGGTCGGGTGCCAGGTCGCCCGGCTCGGCGACGTAGGCGGGCCATGCATACATCATCACCTGCATCATGCAAAAGCCAGCCACGCTCAGGCGCCACAGCGCCTGGCGCGTCTCGCTGCGTCGGCGCTCGTTGGCAAAGGCATCGTTGGCCGGAACGGCGCGGTAACCCGCCCGCTGGGCGGCCTGCATCCAGCCAGAAGGCTTGACCGCCTGGTCGGACCAGACAATGCGGCCACGATGACTGGCCGCGCTCACCTGCACCGACAGCACGCCGGGCACCTGGCGCAGGGCATCTTCCAGGGTCAGCGCGCAGGCGGCGCAGTGCATGCCCTCGAACACCACGCTCGATTCCCAGCACCCGGGCTGCTGCGCCAGCGGCCGGCTGAAGGCTGACCATTCCTGCGGGTCATCGAGCAGCGTCAGCGGCGTGGCGCTGGCAGCCATGTTGGGCGGCGCCTCCCCCGGCAGGCCGGGTCCGGGCAGAGGCAGGGGCAAGGATGACAAACTGGCCGGTGGCATAAGCGATGAGCGCAGCGACTATTTTTGTCGGACGGTTTTGATCCGGACAAGAGCCTGTGAGACAGCGCTTACAGTTGCTTCACCGCCGCCAGGCGGCGCATGATCTGCTGGACGATGTCGCTTTGCATGTCGCGGTAAAGCAGCCCCTCTTCAGCTTCCTTGGCCAGCGCCGCCGATTCGTTGAAGCTGATGTCGCGCTGCTGCAGGATTTCGGTGTCGGCAATCAGCTCCTTGCCCGCCGGCGTGCGCAGCCTGAAGCGAAAGCGCATGCGCAGCTGAAACTCGCGCACCTGACCCGCGGAATTCAGACTGAGCACCACTTTTTCACGCTGGTCGGCCAGCGCATCGAGAACAACCTGCGCCCGGCTGATCTGGCGACTGTCGGTGATCACCTCGACCTTGCGGGTCGACTCCAGCGAGCGCCTGAGTTCCACGCCCATCGGCGAAGTTTCGGCCAGGCCGCTGTAAAGCGTGGCAAAGGCGAAGTCGGGCGCCTTGCGCAGGGCAAAACCGCAGCCGCTCAGGGCGACGGCCGAAGCCATCAGGGACAGTAAAGCGCGACGCTGCATGATGGGCCTTGTCTTGAGGTTTTCTTGGAGGGTTTCAAACCACGATATTGACCAGCCGGCCCGGCACCACGATGACCTTTTTGGCCGGTGCGCCAGCGGCCTGCCTGATGAAGGCCTCGGACACCAGTGCGGCAGCCTCAATCGCCGCCTTGTCGGCGCCAGCCGGAACCGTCACCGAACCACGCAGCTTGCCATTGACCTGCAGCACCAGCTCGATCTCGTCCTGCTGCAAGGCGCTGGCGTCCACCTCGGGCCAGGGCGCGTCCAGCAGGTCGCCCTGCTCTTTGGCAAAACCGAGTTCGGTCCACAAGGTGTGCGTCACATGCGGCGTTGCCGGGTACAGGCAGCGCAGCAGAATGCAAAACCCTTCTCGCAGCGCCGTCACGGAAGCTGCTGACATTGCTCCCTTGAAGTCTTCGAGTGCGTTAAGCAGCTTCATTGCGCCCGACACCACCGTGTTGTACTGCATGCGCTGATAGTCGTAGTCCACCTGCTTGAGCACCGTGTGAACTTCGCGCCTGAGCGCCTTGGCTTCTTTATCAAAAGCGGCTCTGGCCAAATCAACACTGGCGTCACCCGCTCCGGAATTCATGGCATTGAGCTTGACGCCAAAATTCCAGACGCGGCGCAAGAAGCGGTAACTGCCTTCCACACCGGCATCATTCCACTCCAGCGTGGCTTCGGGCGGCGCGGTGAACATGGTGTACAGGCGTGCCGTGTCAGCGCCGTATTTCTCGATCAGGTCCTGCGGGTCCACGCCGTTGTTCTTGGACTTGCTCATGGTGCCCACGCCTTCGTAGTTCACCAGCAGGCCATCCGACTTGCGCCTGGCTTGCGTGACTTTGCCCGAGCCGTCCTGGATGTCTTCGACCTCTTTCGGCCAGAAATACTCGATGCCGCCTTTCTCATTTTTGCGCGAGTAGATATGGTTGAGCACCATGCCCTGCGTGAGCAGCCTGGTGAAGGGCTCGTCGATCTTCACCAGCCCCAGGTCACGCATCACCTTGGTCCAGAAACGCGCATACAGCAGATGCAGGATGGCGTGCTCGATGCCGCCGATGTACTGATCCATCGGCATCCAGTAGTCGGCGCCTTCGGCCACCATGGCCTTGTCGTTCTTCGGGTCGCAGTAGCGCATGTAGTACCACGACGAATCGACAAAGGTGTCCATGGTGTCGGTCTCGCGGCGCGCCGGCTGGCCGCAGACCGGGCAGATCACGCCAGCGTGAAAGCCTTCGTGCTTGTGCAAGGGGTTGCCCGAGCCATCGGGCACGCAGTCCAGCGGCAGCACCACCGGCAGGTCTTTTTCGGGCACGGGCACCGCGCCATGTTCAGCGCAATGAATGATGGGAATCGGCGTGCCCCAGTAGCGCTGGCGGCTCACGCCCCAGTCACGCAGGCGCCAGGTGGTTTTTTTCTCGCCCAGGCCCCTGGCGGCCAAGTCGGCGGCCACGGCATCGACGCAGGCCTTGAAGCCCAGGCCGTCATATTTGCCGGAGTGGATGGCCACGCCGTGCTGCTTGTCGGCGTACCAGTCGGCCCAGGCATCAAGGCTGTAGGCCTGGCCTTTGACGTCGGTGACCTGCTTGATGGGAAGACCGTATTTATTGGCAAACTCAAAATCACGCTCGTCATGCGCCGGCACGCCCATGACAGCGCCGTCACCGTAACTCATCAGCACGTAATTGCCGACCCAGACCTCGACCGGCTCTCCCGTCAGCGGATGCGTCACGAAGAGGCCGGTGCGCTGGCCCTTTTTCTCCTGCGTGGCGAGTTCGGCCTCGGTCGTGCCACCGGCCTTGCATTCTTCAATGAAAGCGGCGAGTTTTGAATTTGACCTGGCCGCATGCAGCGCCAGCGGATGCTCGGGCGCCACGGCGCAGAAGGTCACGCCCATGATGGTGTCGGCCCGCGTGGTGAAGACATACATGCGGCCATCACCGATCAGCGCGCCGGACGCGTCCCTGATGTCATGCAGAAAGGCAAAGCGCACGCCTTCGCTCTTGCCAATCCAGTTTTCCTGCATCAGCTTGACGCGCTCTGGCCAGCCCGGCAAACCCGTCTTCACGTGTTCCAGCAACTCTTCGGCGTAGTCGGTGATCTTGAGGTAGTAGCCCGGAATCTCGCGCTTTTCCACCACGGCACCGGTGCGCCAGCCCTTGCCGTCGATCACCTGCTCGTTGGCCAGCACGGTCTGGTCCACCGGGTCCCAGTTCACGACTTGCGTCTTGCGGTAGGCAATGCCTTTTTCCAGCATCTTCAAGAACAGCCACTGGTTCCACTTGTAGTAGTCGGGCGAGCAGGTGGTGATTTCGCGGCTCCAGTCAATCGCCAGCCCCATCGCCTGCATCTGCTTTTTCATGTAGGCGATGTTCTCGTAGGTCCACTTGGCGGGCGGCACGCCGTTTTTCAGTGCGGCGTTTTCCGCGGGCAGGCCAAACGCGTCCCAGCCCATCGGCATGAGCACGTTGTAGCCCTTCATGCGCAGGTAGCGCGTGAGCATGTCGTTGATGGTGTAGTTGCGCACATGACCCATGTGTAACTTGCCACTGGGGTAAGGCAGCATGGAGCAGGCGTAGAACTTCTTTTTCGACGAGTCTTCGGTGACGCAGTAGGCATCCATCGCCGTCCAATGACCTTGGGCGGCTTGTTCGACGTCGAGAGGGGTGTATTTTTCTTGCATTGGGTTTCACTCTGGCGATCACGGGATCGCAAGCCATCGATTTTAGGGCGCCACCGGCGGCTTGGGATCGGTCACAAAACCAATCCGGTTCAATCCTGCTTTTTGGGCAATGCCCATGACGTCAACGATACGGCCGTAGGGTACCGCGGTATCGGCACGCAACTGCACTTCAAGGTCTGGGTTGAGCCTGGCGGTTTGCGCCAGCCGGGTGGCCAACTCAGCCAGCGTCAAGGCATGGTCATCCAAAAAGGTTTGCCCGGATTGATCCACCACCACGGTCACGAACCTCGGTGCCGCGCCGACCGGGCTGGCCTGGGCTTTGGGCAGGTTCAGCTGGATGGAACTCGCCAGCAGCGGCGCGGTGATGATGAAAATCACCACCAGCACCAGCATCACGTCGACCAGCGGCGTCATGTTGATCTCGCTCATCGGCTTGGAGCCGGGTGTGCGCTCTAGACGGCCAAACGACATCGTCGTATCCAGGCCACGGCCTAAACCTGCCAAACCGGCTGGGTGCCCGCCAGTTCCCGCAGATCACGTGCAAAGCCTTCAAGCTGCGCCTCGATGCGCCCGATCACGCGGCCCAGCACGTTGTAACCCAGCACCGCCGGAATCGCCACCGCCAGACCCGCGGCGGTCATGATCAGCGCTTCGCCGACGGGGCCGGAGATTTTGCCGATCGTCACCTGCCCGGCGTTTGCAATGCCAATGAGGGCGTGGTAGATACCCCAGACCGTGCCCAGCAGGCCCACAAACGGCGCCGTGGCGCCCACCGTGGCGAGCAACACCTGACCGTAATGAAGCTTGGTCAGGGCCGCGTGCAGCGCATCGCGCAGCACCCGGGTCAGTTGCTGGGACTTGTCCCCGGCGCTAGAGAGCGTCCCGCTTGCTTCAAGTTTTGTAGCAACGATCATAGGAATGACGAGGGCTTCACGGTCAAAAGCCTGCAACTTGTGCAGCGCTTCTGCCACCGATATCGAGCTCCAGAAGGC
>Ga0155550_1046_pt1 | contig 9934 bp, 12 predicted proteins | sample RifCSPhighO2_12_FD_107207 | JGI IMG/M metagenome (GOLD analysis project Ga0155550, IMG submission 107207) | Burkholderiales bacterium RIFCSPHIGHO2_12_FULL_61_11
CCTCATTTGTTGGTGGACACCATCTTCGCTATCAACGCATACGCCTTCAATATGCCACGGCTAGACGCTTACAAATCATCTGAGACTGCTCGACTGCAAAGAGGACACGAGCGATCCGGTTGCCTATTGGCTGCGCACTTCCCAAATTGGCCCGCGCAAATGGTCAACGCGCGGTTTACCAATAGGCCATTTGTACTGAACATAGGCAATGTCTTCGCCAATGCTCCGTCGATCAAGCTTGTCAAGCGCCTTCAACCAATTACGCACAGGCTCATCGCCACTTGCGGAGGAGAAGAAAAATGCAGGTATTTTTCTGCTTGAAGACATGGATTATTGTACCTTTTAAAGTACTTTTCACAAGTAAGAAATCCAGCCCGGCGGCAGCATCCGCGATGACGAAGTGATTGCCGCCGCCGACGAGCGCGGCGTGGCCATGGTGCTGACCGGCGTGCGGCATTTCAGGCATTAAAAAGGCCTGTAGCCCATGTTCTACGGATGCAAGAAGTTAAAAAACATAGCTAAATCGTACTGGCTTATCGAGCTCGACAGTCAGTCGGATTGTGATGAGGTATGAAAAATCCGTGCACGCGGAGCGAAACCGGTCACTGAGGTGCGCGGCCGATGAATGGCGCCAGTGGGCCCATAGCGGCCGGGGGGATTGCCGAACGGGTTACCGTTCCCCTCTGCGCCTTCGTTTTCGCGACCGATGGGTTGCCGACCTCGACTTGATGACGGCGTCTATCAATACCGAGTGAAACCGACGAAGGCGGTGGATCAGTATCTCGTGCCCGGTGACCTGGTCTTGTGGGTTCTGCTCGCCGCCCATGACTACAACGCCAACAACTCGAAGCCTGACCGCGGGTTCGCGATCCAGTGTTATGGGCGGGCCTGCTCCCGTCCGACCATCCACTTGAGTGTGTGTTCAATTCGCGCCGCCGCGGTCACTTGGCGGCAAGCCCGGCAATCGACTTGACTTCCAGATATTCCTCCAAACCAAACCGGCCCCACTCGCGGCCATTGCCGGACTGTTTGTAACCGCCAAAAGGTGCGGTGCGTTCGTTGGGAACGCCGTTGAGGTTGACGTTTCCGGCACGGATTTTCCGCGCCACCGCGGCCGCGCGCTCGACCGATCCGCCCGACACATAACCGGCCAGTCCGTAGGGAGTGTCGTTGGCGATGCGCACCGCCTCGTCTTCGTTTTGGTAGCCCAGAATGGTCAGCACCGGGCCGAACACTTCCTCGCGCGCGATGGCCATGTCGTTGCGGACATTGGCAAAAACGGTGGGGCGCACGTAGTATCCCTTGGCGATGCCGTCCGGCCGCCCCGGGCCGCCGGCCACCAGCGTGGCACCTTCGGCCATGCCCTTGTTGATCAGCGCCTGTATCTTGCTCCACTGGGTCTCATTGACCACCGGACCAATGCTGGTGTCCGCTGCGCGCGGGTCGCCGGCCTTGGTCTTGTCGGCCACCGCCTTCGCAATCGCAATCACTTCGTTCATCTTCGACTGCGGCACCAACATGCGCGTGGGCGCGTTGCAGGACTGGCCGGAATTCATGAACACGCTGGCCACACCGGCCGCAACCGCTTTTTGGAAATCAGCGTCTTCCAGAATGATGTTGGGCGACTTGCCGCCCAGTTCCTGGGTCACCCGCTTGACCGTCATGGCCGCTTTTTGCGCCACGTCGATGCCGGCACGGGTGGATCCGGTGAACGAGATCATGTCGATTCCCGGGTGGGCGCTCAGTGCCGCGCCCACCTCCGGTCCAAGTCCGTTAACCAGATTGAAGACCCCCTTGGGCACACCGGCCTCGTGCAGGATTTCGGCAAAGATCAGCGCCGAGGTGGGCGTGAATTCAGAAGGTTTCAAAACCATGGTGCAACCGGCTGCCAGAGCTGGCGCCACCTTGCATGTCATTTGGTTCATCGGCCAGTTCCATGGCGTGATCATGCCGACCACGCCAATCGCTTCACGCACGACCATGGCAGAGCCGATCTGTTCCTCGAACGCATAGTTCTTCAACACTTCGAGGGTGGACAGGATGTGGCTGAGCCCGGCACCGACCTGGAATTTTTCGGCAAACCCAAGTGGCGCGCCCATCTCGTCGGAGATCGCGGCGCCCAGCTCCTTGGAACGTGTTTTATAGACTTCTGCAATGCGCGTCAGCATCGCCACGCGCTCCGCGCGCGATGTGAGTGAAAAAGTATCGAACGCGGCGCGCGCTGACGCCACGGCCTTATCCACATCGGCGGCTGAGCCCAGCGCAATCTCGTACATGGCCTGTTCGTTGGCCGGATTGATCACCGGGCGCGTTCTCAGGGTGACCGGGTCGACCCATTGGCCGTCTACGTAAAACTTCAGGTGCTGAACCATGGTGGTGCCTCGCGGGATGGATGAATAGGGACGATTACCCGGGATCAGTATACGTTCCGGCCCCGTAAGTGGCGTCTCGGAGCTGTCGCTTATGGTGTAGTGCGGACCACGGTCAATCTCGCTCTCAGAACAGGTGAGGAAGCCTGAGGATGTTTGTCCGCTGTTTGCGGGGTTTGGCCATATCGTGTGTGAAAAAGTCAATCCCATCGATAGATTTAGAGACTCGCTCATGCAAGCAATTACTGAACCCAAACGTGAAACTCTCAACATTCGCATCAAACCCGAAGTTCGCGATCTGATTGATCGTGCAGTTAAGTCGCGTGGCAAAAATCGCACTGACTTCATTTTGGACTCTGCCCGTGCTGCCGCAGAAGATGCTCTGCTCGACCAGGTGATCATGACGGTCAGTCCACAAGCCTTGAAGCAGTTTCAAGCAAGGCTGGATATGCCGCCCAACCCCAATGACCGCTTACGCAAAACCATGCTCACGCCTGCTCCCTGGGATCGTGAATGAAGTTGACAGCGCCGATGCCGTTGACAGAGCATCATATGACAGATGGTTTTTCCTGTGGCATCGACAGCCTGGCTTAAACGCCGAAGCCTGAAAAACCAGATTCAGAGTGCTTCCCGAATTTTCGTGGTTTGTGAAGAGACCCGTGTCGTCGCTTACTACGCACTGGCTTCGGGCGCTGTCACCAGTTCGGATGCCACAGATCGGTTTCGCCGCAACATGCCAGACCCAATTCCAGTCGTTGTAATGGGGCGGTTGGCTGTTGACCTGAGTTTGCATGGTAAAGGTTTCGGCCGTTCATTGGTTCGCGATGCAGGCATGCGCGTCATCCAGGCGGCAGATGCCATAGGAATTCGGGGGATGACAGTTCACGCGCTGTCTGATGGGGCTAAAGCCTTCTATGAAAAGGTCGGATTTGAGCCTTCTCCACTTGATCCCCATCTTTTGATGATTACCTTGGCTGACCTTGTTGACGCCGACGCAATTTTGACCCACCCTGCCGGGATTTCATTGACCCAGCTGAACGTCTGTCAAATCGCTGTTACAGGCGGGTTCGCCAACAATTGAGGTGGGTCATCCAAAAGCCGGCGCCTGGGTCAAAAAGGTGTCGGCCGCAACTCAAACTGGCCATGAACCGTACGGTTCATGGAGAGCGTCGGATTGTAGGGTTTTCTGATCACTTTCATGGTGGTCGAGTTTCTTGGCTTTCACGTTGTGCTCCCGATGGCATCAAACACCAATCTCAACCTTCAACTGCAAACGGGCCATCGCCTTTGTCAAAAGACTGGCAAAGAAAATCAACAAAAACGCGCACTCTGTTGGCGAGTTGATGGCGTTGCGGATAAACCGCGTAGATGTCGGCGGGTGGTGTTTTATAGTTTTTTAACACCTGCTGCAATCGCCCACTTCGAAGGTATTTGGCGACGTCCCATTCCGCACGCATGAGGATGCCGTGCCCATCCAGGGCCCATGTCACGGCGATGTCGCCATCGTTCGTGCTCAAACTTCCGTTGACCCTTACCGCCTCAGTAGCTCGGCCTGAGGTCAATCGCCACAAGCCATAAGATTCATCGCCATGCCGAATGCCAATGCAGTTGTGCTGCATCAGATCGCGCGGCGTCTTGGGTGTGCCGTGCCGATCGAGGTACGCCGGGGCGGCACAAAGGAGGCGACGATTGTCGGCAACCTTGCGGGCGATGATGCGCGCGTCCGGCGGCTCGCCAAAGCGGACGCAGACGTCGAAGGCATTGTCCGCCAATGTTGGCGGATTGACTGACAAATGCAGTTGAACCTGCACCTGAGGATAGGCCTTGCAGAACTTCGAGATAACAGGTGCAATGTGGCTGCGACCAAACCCCAAGGTTGCATTCACACGCAGCAAACCTCTGGGCTCGGCCATCGACTCGGTGAGCTGCAGTTCGACATCTTCAATGTCGGCCAAGATGCGGCGTGCCTGAGCCAAATATGCCTCACCCTCGGCCGTCAGGCTCATACGCCGAGTGGTGCGGGTTAGCAGCTGGACACCAAGACGTGTCTCCAGTAACGCCAAGCGCCGGCTTACCGCAGGAGTCGTCACCCCCATGTCCCTTGCGGCTGCCGAGAGACTGCCGCAGCGTATCAGCAGGCTGAAAAACGCCATCTCGGCTGAAGCATTGGTCAGATCGCGCATTGTTAAGTTCAGTTTAACAGTGATGTCACTTCAGCGATATTTTTCAGTTCTGTCTGACTTGTAAAGTGGCCTGGCCTGATCTTCCGCTCTCAGGAAGTGGCGAAACAAAAGGAGATAACCTTGCGTAACAAAAAATTGGCAATCGCCTGGCGGCGAGCCCTTCTGCTCACCGCCGTTCTCTTGCCGGTAGCGGCCACGGCCCAACCAGCCTATCCATCGCGACCGGTCACCGTGGTGGTGCCTTATTCGCCAGGGGGGCACGACGGACATCATTGCGCGACTCACGGGGCAGTACTTGGGCGCGTCCATGGGCAAAACGTTTGTGGTGGAAAACAGGGCCGGAGCAAGCGGGACGATCGCGATGGGCCTCGTGGCCAGGGCAGCACCCGACGGCTATACCCTGCTATCCAATGAAATGACGCAGACCGTCGTACCAGGGCTGTTCCCCAAGCTGACGTTTGACCCGATCAAGGATCTCACTGCGGTGTCCATCATCGCTGAAGCGCCCTATGTTCTGGTGGTCAACTCCAAGGTACCAGTCAACAGCCTGAGCGAGCTCGTGAGCTACGCCAAAGCCAATCCTGGCAAGCTGAACTATGCATCGGGCGGGGCCGGCAGCGGACCCCACATCGCGGGGGAACTCCTGAAATCCGTGGCCGGCATTGAGATGACTCATATCGCCTACAAAGGCTCAGGCCCAGCCGTGCAGGATCTTTTGAGTGGCCAGGTTGAAGTCCTGATTACGGCCGCGCCTACGGTCGCGCAGCATATGAGTTCAGGACGGATCCGCGCCCTGGCCGTCGCCCATAAGCAGCGCATCACGCTGTTGCCCAACGTCCCCACCGCCGCTGAGGGTGGTTACCCTGCTTTCACGATTGCCAATTGGTTCGGACTGGCTGCCCCGCGCGGCACGCCGGCGACCATCGTCAATCAGCTCCACGGTGAGGTGCTCAAAATGCTGGCCAAACAAGAAGTGCGTGACAAGCTGATCGCCGCCGGCGCAGAGCCGGTCGGCATGGGCCCGGTCGAGGCCGGCAAGCACGTCGAAGCGGAAGCCAAGCGCTGGGGCGAACTGATCGTCAAAGCGGCAATCAAGTCCGAATAAGACGCGCTGAGTTGCAGGATGCGCCGCAGCCGGACCGAGCTGTGGCGCACTAGAAACGTCCGCCGCAGCTCGGCTTGTCTTCGCCATTCATCTCCCTGTTCCAACCCAACCAATCGCAACAAGATCCCATGAAAATCGAAAAAATTGTCGCTCACCCCATTTCCTTTGACCTCGGAAAGGAATTCTGGATGTCGCGCGAGCCCTACCGGACCGCCTCCTCGATCATCGTTCAGGTATTCACGGATGACGGCGTCGTTGGGCTCGGTCAGATCCATGGCCGCCCGATGAAGGAAATCGTCGAGATTCTTGGGCTCATGGAAACCCTCATCAAGGGCATGGATGCCATGGCGCATGAGGCGGTCTGGGCCAAGCTGTTTTCGCTGACGCACAGTCGCGCCGGCACCAACCTGGACAAGGACAAGGGCCAACCCCACTTTGGCGCCGGCAAACGACCGCAGATTCTGGCGGCACTGGCCGGAATCGACATCGCCCTGTGGGATATCAAAGGCAAGGCCTTGCAGACACCGGTTTGGCGTTTGCTGGGCGGAACCGACCCGCTGGTTTATGCCTACGCCAGTGGCGGTTATTACGAACAGGGCGAGTCGCCACTGAAGGTCATCGATGAGATGGCATCGTACGTGGAGATGGGCTACACCGCGGTCAAAATGAAGTGCGGCGGCACGGATTTGAAGGGCGATATTGCCCGCATCAGCGGCGTACGCGAGGCCATCGGCCCCAACACCAAGCTGATGCTGGACGCCAACCTCGGCTACACATTGGACGAAGCCACGGCCGCCATTGAGGCCTTCGAGGAGTTCGATATTTTCTGGTTTGAAGAGCCGATCTACTGGTACGACGGTATCCGCGCAGTCGGCAAGCTGGCGCAGCGCACCCGCGTCCCAATTGCCGGCGGCGAGAGCCAGATGACGGCGTGGGAGGCGCGTGATCTGGTCGATATGGGGGGCGTTCGCTACATGCAATTCGACGCGACCCGATTCGGTGGCCTGACCGAACTGATTCGCGTGGCGAACTATTGCCTGGTCCACGACGTCCAGTTTGTGCCCCACCATGACCCGCAGATCCATGGTCACCCGGTCTGCGCGATGCGAAATGGCTTCGGGCTGGAAACGTTCCCCAACAAAGAACGTGATCCGCTCTGGGACACACTGTTCTCGTTGAAACCGGAAATAAAAGACAGCTTTGTGCGCCTCAATGAGCAACCCGGACTGGGCTTTGACATTGACTGGAGCACTGCAAAGAAGTTCGCTGCGTGAATGCTTGCCCCTTGCCAAGAAGGGGCCCCGATTGTTTGAACAACGTTTCCCGCATACGAAGGGACTCGTCGAGCGCCCGCACCAAGGGCTACAAAACCGCACCCCCGAGGCGGTGTACCAAAGTGCTTCCGGCGGCGGCGCCATGATAGTGGACAAACATGGCGCCGCAGAGGGAATCCCAATTCCGCTGCACTCCACAGGGACTGCGTTCGAGGAAGTCGAATTGAAAAATTCAGGGATCCAGGAAGATGAAAACCGGAGCAGCGCCGTCCAACTGCGAGTGGAACCGAGTGCAACTTAAACTGAGTTCAAATTTGTCTTGACTCAGGGGTCCACCTTATTCATTTGGGCCAAAATCACACACAAATACGCAAATTTAATAGCACAAAACTCAAGAGGAAGTCGCCGTAAGTGCGCGTAAACATTGGGAATTTTCCAAAAGAAAAGCCCAACTGAAAACAGTTGGGCTTTAGGGGTATGGTGGTGGACTGCGGACTTCGGTTCAAACTCACTCTTGCAACAGGTGAGCAAGGTTTAGGGTCTTTGTCCCCTGTTTGCGGAGATTGTCCGTTTCGCATTGTGGAGAGCTATTTTTATCATACGTCACCATCGCAATTGAACATTGCGGGTGAATTGCCGGATATTGTCGTCGTACACGCAATAATTCCGCCACGCTTCAAGATGTACTGATCCACTCGAACGCCATTGCTATTGGTGGTTCTAACTTGTTTGGAAGCCTTTTCAAGGCTGGTACGTCGTTCCGCCGATTCATTGCGAATTGCATGATCTGCATCTTCCAGCGCTTGCTCACCTGCGAGTTTTGATTGTGCTAATTTTTTTTCTGCGGCGTTATATTCAGCATAACGGGCCGCCTTTTCCTGCGCTGCCTTTGCACGTTCTGCTGGGCTATCCATAAAAGTGAAGACACCAATTGCACATACGACAAATATGATTCCTGCCAACACCCACTCCGATTTCGGATAACCGGCAATGGTTTCACTCTTGTTCTCATTGGTTTGCACAAAATCCCCTTTTCTTAAAATAAACTTGTAAAGTTGATGCGTCGGACCTCCCTTACGCCATCGTGATCTTAGGGGCTAAAACCGTCATTTCGGTGGTGGGATGGTAGCCGGTCTCAAACCGCGTTGAAAGAACGCAAAACCGGGGTCTTGGCAAGTTGCGGATTGCTGCGGATTCCAGCAAAAAGTGGAGCTTGACAGGCCAATTTCACGGTCTGAAGGCGCCTCAACCTCGCGGGCTGTGCAGCCAGTTCAATTCCCATTTGCGGAATCGAACCCGCGTTCCGCACGCACGGCGCCAGTCAGGCCCAAGGCGGCGACCAGAATCGCACCCATTTACACCCATTCCAGGGGCTGCCGACGCTTTCAGCTTCTCCTGTGCGGTGAATAGGACCATCAATCACCGCACATTATACGGCGAATAACCTTGCGCATACGGAGAATACGCCTCATAATCTCCGCATGAACAGCGGCGATTACACTTACATCTGGCAGGCCAGCGACTGGCCAACTTGGCGCTTCGACCTGGCTACTCTGGCCCAACCACTGGCCGACGTCAGCCGCGCCCAGGGGCTCTTGATGGGGCGCTTGGCCGACGTGGGCATGGCACTGCGCGATCAGGCGAGCCTCGCGGCGCTCACCGAGGACGTGGTCAAGACCAGCGAGATTGAGGGCGAGCAGCTCAATGTCGAATCCGTGCGCTCGTCCATCGCCCGTCGGCTGGGCGTGGACATCGGTGCTCTGGCCCCGGTGGATCGTCACGTCGAAGGCGTGGTCGAGATGGTGCTCGATGCCACCGCCAACTGTCATGCGCCGGTGTCGCGGGAGCGTCTGTTCGGCTGGCATGCCGCGCTGTTTCCCACCGGCTACTCCGGCCTCTCCAAGATCAAGGTCGGCGGCTGGCGCGACGATGCCAGCGGCCCGATGCAGGTGGTATCCGGCCCCATCGGCCGCCAGCGAGTGCATTTCGAGGCACCGCCCGCCGACCGTCTGGATGCCGAAACCAGCCGATTTCTCGACTGGCTGAATGGCGCATCGAACGAACCGCCTCTGCTCAAAGCCGGCCTCGGCCATCTGTGGTTTGTCACCTTGCACCCGTTCGATGACGGTAATGGCCGTATCGCCCGGGCCATCGGCGATCTGCTGCTGGCGCGTGCCGACGGTAGTCCGCAGCGTTTCTACAGTTTGTCGGCGCAGATCCAGCGGGAGCGCAAGGCCTACTACGACATCCTGGAGCGGACCCAGAAGCGGTCGATGGATGTCACGGAGTGGCTCGCCTGGTTCCTCGACGCCCTCCATCGCGCCGTCGATCAGGCACAGTACACGCTCGGCACCGTGCTGACCAAGGCGCGTTTCTGGCAGCACTGGGCGATCACACCATTGAACGAGCGACAGGTAAAGCTGCTCAATCGGCTGCTCGACGGCTTCGAAGGCAAGCTCACCAGCAGCAAGTGGGCAGCCATTGCCAAGTGTTCGCCAGACACCGCTCTGCGCGACATCAACGACCTGCTTGCGCGGGGCGTGCTGCGGAAATCGGATGCAGGCGGGCGCAGTACCAGCTACGAGCTGAACGATCTGCCGGAGTAGTCGCGTCTTTTGGAATTGACTTGGCTCGCGGGCGGAACAGCGCCTTCATGGACTCCTGCCAACTCATTCGCAAGGAGACCAAAATGGAAGTTGTTCACTTCAATCAACGCCAGCTCGCTGCACGCTGGGACATCAGCGAGGCCACCCGAACGGTATCGACTCTTCAGTGATGAGTTTGGGCGATGGCGTTTGAAGCGAACTCTTTCGGGCCAAGACAATGGAAAGTTGGCGACCAACTTCTGACCAGGCAGCAGCGTACGCCGATCAGTGATCAGCTCGGTGCGGCGCTTCTTGAACGGGTTATCCATTGCTTGAATGTCGTTTACGCCGTGCGAACAGCGGCTTCATCGTAAGCGTTCCGGCAACCCATATTGACCGGGTGCAACCGATCAGGTAG
>Ga0155550_1047_pt2 | contig 9892 bp, 9 predicted proteins | sample RifCSPhighO2_12_FD_107207 | JGI IMG/M metagenome (GOLD analysis project Ga0155550, IMG submission 107207) | Burkholderiales bacterium RIFCSPHIGHO2_12_FULL_61_11
CTGGGTGTAGGGATGCAAGGGCCGCGCGAACAAGGCTTTTTTTTCACCTTGCTCCACCGCATGGCCGAGGTACATCACCAGCACATCGTGGGCTATGTGGCGCACCACGCCCAGGTCATGCGAGATGAACAGATAGGCCAGCCCCATGGACTGCTGCAGGTCGGCCAGCAGGTTGAGCACCTGGGCCTGAATCGACACGTCCAGCGCCGACACCGGTTCGTCGGCCACCACCAGCGCCGGGTTGAGCATCAGGGCGCGCGCAATGGCAATGCGCTGGCGCTGCCCGCCCGAAAACATGTGCGGGTAGCGGTCATACTGCTCGGGGCGCAGGCCCACCAGGGCGAGCATGGCGCGCGCCCGGGCTGCGCGCTCGGCCGCCGGCAAGGCGGTATTGATCTCCAGTGGCGCCTCAAGAATGGCACCGACTTTTTTGCGCGGATTGAGTGACCCGTAAGGGTTCTGGAACACCAGTTGCACGGCCTTGCGAAGGCCTAGGCGCTCTGCTTTCGGCGCATGGATGGCATCAATGCCCTGAATCCACAGCTGGCCAGCGCTCGGCGTTTCAATTAGCGACACCATGCGCGCCAGCGTGGATTTTCCGCAGCCCGATTCACCCACTACGGCCAGCGTCTTGCCCGCCTGGACGCTAAAGGAAACACCGCCGACAGCCTGCAGGTGGTCGGGGGCGCGCATGAAGCCGCGCCGTATTTCGTAAACGCGTTGCAGATCCCTGGCCTCAACCACGGGCTGGCTTGTTGCTGCGCTGGCGGCTACTGGGGTGTTTGGCAGGGCGCTCATGCCATGGCCTCCAGCCGGGCCAGCGGCGCGCTCTGCAGCATGGCCGCTTCGCGGTTCGGGTCACCCAGCGGATAGTGGCAGCGCACCCTGCCGCGCTCCCAGTCGCGCAGTTGTGGGCGCTCATTGCCGCAGTGTTCCGTGGCATAGGCGCAGCGCGGGGAAAACAGGCAGCCGACGGGACGGTCATACAGGCCCGGCACCATGCCGGGAATGGTCGCCAGGCGCGCGCTGCCGTCGCTGCGCGCAGGCAGCGCCGAGAGCAGCGCTTCGGTGTAAGGGTGCTGGGGTGCGTTGAACAGGGTGTGCGCGCCTTGCTCTTCCATGATCTGCCCGGCATACATCACGGCCACGCGCTGGGCCATCTCGGAGACCACGCCCATGTTGTGGGTGATCAGCACCAGCGCCATGCCGCGTTCCTTTTGCAGGCTGCGCAGCAGGTCGAGGATTTGCGCCTGAATCGTGACGTCGAGCGCCGTGGTTGGTTCGTCGGCAATCAGCAGCCGCGGGTTGCAGGCAATCGCCATGGCAATCATCACGCGCTGGTTCATGCCGCCCGACAACTGGTGCGGGTAGGCCTTCAGGCGGCTTTCCGGCGCTGGCATGCCGACTTGCTCGAGCAGCTCGATGGCCTTGCGCGTGGCGGCCTTGCGGTCCAGTCCCAAGTGCAGGCGCAGCACTTCGGTGATCTGAAAGCCGATGGTGAAGCAGGGGTTCAGACTGGTCGTGGGCTCCTGAAAAATCATGGCCACGTCCTTGCCGGTGAGCTTGCTGCGCTCGCTCTCCGAGAGCGCCAGCAGGTCCTGGCCGGCAAAGCGCAAGGTGTCGGCGCGCACCCGGCCCGGATAGGCCACCAGGCCCATCAGCGCCATCATGGTGACACTCTTGCCGGAGCCCGATTCACCGACGATGCCGAGCACTTCGCCTTCTTCAAGCGACAGGCTGACGCCGTCAACGGCCTGCATGACGCCGCTTTGCGAGGGAAACTCGACCGACAGGTTTTCGATTTCTAGCAGGGCCATATTTAAATCCTCCCCCTTCTCGGCTCACTGCGTGTAGCCGGATCCCCCCGCTGGGGGCAACACCTGCGGCCCGGCAAAGCCGGTTCCGCGCTGTTACTTGCGAAAAGGTTCATCGGGTGCGCGTCGATCGTGTTCATCGTTTTAGTTTTGGGTCAAAAGCGTCACGCAGTCCGTCGCCCAGCAAGTTGAAGGCCAGCACAGTGATCAAAATCGCAAGGCCGGGGAAGGTGACCACCCACCAGGCGCGCAGTACAAATTCCCTGGCGTCAGCCAGCATGGTGCCCCATTCGGGCGAGGGCGGTTGCGCGCCCAGACCCAGAAAGCCCAGTGCCGCGGCGTCCAGGATGGCCGTGGACACCCCCAGCGACGCCTGCACAATCAGCGGCGCGGTGCAGTTGGGCAGGATTTCACTGAACATCAGCCGCAGCCGGCTGGCGCCGCTCATGCGTGCCGCGGTCACGTAGTCGCGCGAGGTTTCGGCGATCACCGCCGCGCGGGTGATTCGCACATAGTGCGGAAGCACCACAATGGCCACGGCCAGCATCGCGTTCATCAGGCCGGGCCCCAGGATGGCCACAATCACAATTGCCAGCAGCAGGCTGGGCAGCGTCAGGATGATGTCCATCATGCGCATGATGGCGATTTCAAAGATGCCGCGAAAAAATCCCGCCAGCAGGCCCAGCACCGTGCCAACAATCACCGACAGCGTGACCACGGCCAGGCCAATCACCAGCGACAGGCGGGCGCCGTGCATCAGCCGCGAGAGGATGTCGCGCCCAATGGCGTCGGTGCCCAGGGGGTAGGTCCACGATCCGCCAGTCTGCCAGGCCGGCGGTTGGAGAAATACGGCGCTATTGGTCAGGTTGGGCGCGTGAGGCGCCAGCACAGGCGCAAAAAGCGCCACCAGCAAGACGGTCACCACAATGATCAGGCCGGCGAGCGCGCCCCGGTTGGCGCTGAAGTAGCTCCAGAACTCACGCAGCGGATGAGGCGGATGGGGCCCCATCATCGGTTCTGTCAAGTCGAACGTTGTCATGGGTGCCGTGCTCATCGCTGATGCCTGATGCGAGGATTAATGATGCCGTAGGTGATGTCCACCAGCAAATTGACGGCCATCACGATGGTGCCCAGCAGCAAAATGCCGCCCTGCAAGACCGGGTAGTCGCGGCGACTGATGGCTTCGATCAGCCATTTGCCGACTCCGGGCCAGGAAAAGATGGTTTCGGTCAGGATCGCGCCCGTGAACAGGACGCCCACCTGCAAGCCAATCACGGTAACCACCGGAATCAGTGCATTGCGCAGGGCATGCACGGCCACCACGCGCAGGTTGGAGAGTCCCTTGGCGCGCGCGGTGCGAATATAGTCTTCGCCCAGCACTTCCAGCATGGCCGAGCGCGTCATGCGGGCAATCACGGCCAGCGGATTGGTGCCCAGCACAATCGTTGGCAATATCAGGTGGGAGGCCGCCGACCAGAAGGCGCTCTTGTCATCCGACAGAAGGGTATCGATCAGCAAAAATCCGGTGGTGGGCTCAATGTAATACTGCACTGAAAGGCGCCCCGACACAGGCGTCAGGTCAAGCTGCACCGAAAACAGCAGAATCAGCAGCAAGCCCCACCAGAAAATCGGCATCGAGTAGCCCGTCAGCGAGACGCCCATGACGCCGTGGTCAAGGATGGAGTTGCGCTTGACCGCCGCAAGAATGCCGGCCGGAATGCCGAGCAGCAGCGCAAAAATAATGGCGCAGACAGCCAGCTCAATGGTGGCGGGAAAGAGCGTCAGGAACTCACTGAGCACCGACTCCTGCGTGATCAGGGACTTGCCCAAATCGCCACTGAGCACCCGCCCGATGTAGATGCCGTACTGCACCAGCACGGGCCGGTCCAGCCCGTATTCCTTGAGTAGCTGCGCATGACGCACCGGATCAATGCCGCGCTCGCCCGCCAGCGTTTCAATGGGATCGCCGGGCACCATGCGAATCAGGAAAAAAGCCAGCAGCGTCATTCCCAAAAATGTGGGAATGATCAGGCTCAGTCGGGTAAAAATAAAGCGCAGCATTATCGCGGGATGCTAAAACAGGCCGGACCGCAGGCTGCGGATAATTCGTCGCGAGGGGGACATGCAGGATTCACGGAAAATTCTCCTGTGCTGCTTTTTGGGTGCATCAGCATGGGCATATTGTTTGGCTCGATCCGGCCCCGGGCACAAGCGCGGGGAACGGCTGATCATAGCAACGTCAGTGATTGGAAGCGTCGTTGAGCACGGCCTGGCAAGTCACCGGCATTGATTACGGCAGTTTTCACGGGGATGAAGGCGGCGTGAGAGCAGGGCAGGGAATACCCAAAATGGCGAGACTGGTGGCGAATCGTTAACATCGTGGCCATAAAAAAAGGCCGGTGAGTACCGGCCTTTCGAGTATCGGCAAAAGCCGCTTATTGGACGTGCTTGCCAATCAAGCCAGCCATCTCGAACATCGACACTTGCGGCTTGCCAAAGACGGCGCGCAGCTTTTCGTCGGCGTTGATCATGCGCTTGTTGGTCTTGTCTTGCAGGCCTTTGGCTTTGATGTAAACCCACAGCTTGCTGACAATTTCGGTGCGTGGCAAAGGCTTGTCGCCTACCACGGCCGACAGCGCGGGGCTCAGGGTCAGCGGCTTCATGAACGCGGCATTGGGCGTGCGCTTTTTCGCTGGAATTGCCTTTTTGGCTGCTGGCTTGGTAGCTGCAGCTTTCTTGGCGGGAGCTGCTTTTTTCGCGGCTACCTTTTTTGCAGGTGCCACTTTTTTTGCGGCTACTTTCTTTGCCGGAGCAGCCTTTTTTGCAGGTGCTTTTTTTGCCGGTGCTTTTTTCGCAGTTGCCATGATTGATTTTCCTTCTAGAAGTTGACTAATCACCACCGGGATAACTACTTCCTTGTGGCAAGGGGGATGCTACTGGAGAAAAACGCAGTTTCATAGTAAAACAGCACTTTATTTGCGCTCTTATGTTGCGGATTTACCTCTGAAAATGCAAAAGAGACCGGCGCGACGTGCAGCGCAGGCCATGCACTGGCTGCCAGTGATGGGTATTCAAGAGGAAGATACCCCGGAAAAATTGCCATCATGGGTTCGTGAAAGCGTATTCACGGGTAATCGGCAGCGATGTATCTGCTGCCGTAAAACCAATGCCCAGTCATGCCCTGAACCAGTCCTGCTTTGCCGTGTACTGCGCGAGCATTTCCGGTGGTCATTGAACCTGGAAACCGCAGTTGATCGCTCGCAAACTTCACGAACGCCGCATGCACATTGACTTTTTCCTCTTCGATCATGTTCATCTGCTGGATGACAGCGCTATGCGCCCGAGTGCACCATGCTCAGCGCACCATGCTGCGTTGCTCCGCCTTGTGGGCAGCAGCCCACTGCGTTGTCACGCCTTGCCTGGCACACCGATCACGGCGCACTCGAGCGCATCCAACTGCCGTTTCTAGGTTGAATTCTCCTGGACCGGGTCGGGTCATTTCCAGATTTGGAAATTAGCGGAAATTTTTTACCAGTTTCCTTGCCAATACAAATGATAATCGTTATCATTCTCATCTACTATCCATTTCAAATTTAAGGGAACCCATGTTTTTAACAAAGCTCGCCACCTTCGCCAAACGAATTTTTCTGCTCGGAGCGGTTGCGTCGGCTCTGAATGCCTACGCGGTCGAATATCCGATCGGCGCACCGCAACAGCGTTTCGGCATGGAGATTGCGGCGGTCTATTTGCAGCCGGTGATCATGGAACCGGAAGGCATGATGAAAAAGGCCGAGGAATCCGACATCCATATCGAGGCCGATATCAAGGCCTTGGCGGGAAATCCCAATGGCTTTGAAGAAGGCGCATGGATTCCTTACCTGATTGTCAAATTTGAAGTCAACAAGGTCGGAACCACGCAAACGGTCGCCGGCGAATTCATGCCGATGGTGGCCAATGACGGCCCGCATTATGGCGACAATATCAAGCTGTTCGGCCCCGGCAAATACCACGTCAAATACAGCATCCTCCCGCCCTCGGAAAATAAAAACGCACACTTCGGCCGCCACACTGATCGCCTGACCGGCGTGCGCCCCTGGTTCAAGCCGTTTGAAGTCGAATATGACTTCACCTATGTCGGCATCGGCAAGAAGGGCGGGTACTAAGCCATGCGTGTTTCATGGCCCCTGAAATCGCCGGCAGCCGCAGTCGCGCTGCTTTACGCAAGCGTCAGCGCCGCCGCAGCGCCGCCTTCCCAAACCGATCTGGTTCGACTGGTGGAACAGCTTAACCAGCGCATGGAACGGCTGGAACAGCACAACGCCGAACTGGAACGCGAATTGCGCGCCAGCCGCGCACAGCAGGCCGACGCCAAAACGCCAGCCGCAGCCGACATCGAAAAGCGTGTCCAGACGCTGGAAGCGCAGCAAGCGCAAGTCGCCGCCAGCCTGGAGAGCGACACCATCAGCGAGAAAGAACCGGAGATCACCGCGCGCCTGAAGGCGCTCGAGTCGCAAGCGGTCAGCGCGCAAAGCGCCGCCCGCAAGGTCGAGGCCTTTGAGGGAATTACCGCCGGGCTGAGTTTGACCACCGTGGCGCAAAAGCCGCTCGGCGCAGCGAGCGGCAGCAGCCAGCTCAATTATCGCGGCGATGCGTATGTCTCGCTGCCGCTGGCTGCCATCGGCGACATCGAACACAGTGTGTTCGCGCAATTCCGTCTCGGTCAAGGCAGCGGCGTGAGCGCGCCGAGCTTCTCCTCGCCAAATTCCAGCGCCTTCCAGTTGGACGGTGGCTTGAGGCCGGACGACTCGGTCGCCTTGCTGGCCCAGGCTTGGTATCAAGCCAGCATCTCGCTGCCGTTTGGCGGGTACAAGCCGCATTCCAAACAGACTCTGGAAGTCAATTTCGGCAAAATGGATCCCTTTGTGTTCTTTGACCAGAACCCGGTCGCAGGCGACGAAACACGCCAGTTCCTCAACTCGGCATTCGTGCATAACCCGCTGCTCGATGCGGGCGGCGATATCGGCGTTGATGCCAACGGTTTTTCGCCCGGCCTTCGGCTGTCCTACGCGAACGTTGCGAGCAAACCCGAAACATGGCGCCTGTCTCTCGGTGTCTTCGGCGCGGGTGCGAATGGATCGAATTATCAGCGCAGCCTGTCCTCGCCGCTGGTCATGCTGCAGGCGGAAACCGAGCAGCGCATGTTCCGCGGCCTGGTCGGCACCTATCGCATTTATGCTTGGCGCAACGCGCAGGCCAGTCACTTCGACAGCAGCTTGACTGAACCCGAGCATCATAGCGGTTGGGGTATTTCAGCCGATCAGCGCGTCGGCGACGGCGTTACGCTGTTCGGACGCTACGGTCACCAGATGCAAGGGCATGTATCCTTCGACCGGGCATTGACGCTGGGCGCGGACGTCAACGGTTCCTACTGGAGCCGCGGCGGCGACAGTGTTGGCCTGGCGGCCGGCTGGTTGAAGACCAGCCAGAACTACCGCGACTTTACGGCCGGCACCACGCCGGCGGGCGGTGCCGAACGGATTGCAGAACTGTATTACCGGTTCCGCATCAACCCGCAGTTCGAGCTCTCGCCCAGCTTCCAGTACATCGGCAATCCGGCTGGCGACGGCAGCGTCGAAGCGGTGAAAATCCTTGGTCTGCGGGCACAACTTACTTATTGAGATTCACCATGTCTATCCGCTCTCTAGCCGGCATCCTGACCACCACGATAGCGTTCATGGCGGCACTGCCGTCTTACGCGGATGGCATGCCGACATTCAATCTCGCGATCCGCGCCGGACGTTTTGTGCCAGAAGTGATCGAGGTTCCAGCCAATACCAAGTTCCGGCTGCTCATCAAGAATGAAGGGCCGGGTGCCGAGGAATTCGAGAGCATTGAGCTACACAAGGAAAAAGTGTTGGCACCAGGCGCCTCCAGCTTCCTGATTTTTCAGCCGCTCAAACCAGGCGCTTACAAATTCTTCGGCGATTTTCATCCGATGACGGCTCAAGGGCACTTCGTCGCCAAGTGAGGAGGAACTTCCATGGGGAATGCACTTTTCGTCGTCTGGCGTGAAAGCGTCGAAGCGATTTTGGTGATCGGCATTCTGTATGCATGGCTAAAGCGCAACGATAGCGATGGCACAGGCCTGCGCGCACTGTGGGGCGGCGTTGCGGCCGGCATCGGACTTGCGGCAGCGTTGGGCTGGGCCATGGTCGCGGCACAAGGCGAGTTGTCCGGTGCCGCGCTTGAATGGTTTCAGATTGCGATCCTGTTCGTTGCCTCGGGCTTGATCGTGCAAATGGTGCCGTGGATGCAATCGCAGGGTCGCCGGATGAAGCACAACCTGGAACGGGACATGGCCCAGGCGGTGCAGCGCGCGGGAACGCTCGGTATTGCAATCGTCGCCGCGCTGGCCGTCGCCCGCGAGGGGGCGGAAACCGTCGTCTTCCTGTATGGCATGGGGATGGAAGACAATCCAGGTGCGGGCATGGCCAGCGGTGCCGCCCTCGGCTTTCTGCTGGCGGTGCTCACCGCGTGGGCACTCAACCGAGGGCTGCGTTTCCTCGGTTACCGCCAATTCTTTCGCATCAGCGGATTCCTGTTGTTGCTATTCGCCGTAGCCTTCCTGGCAACCGGTGTCGATCGCCTGATCGGCATGGGCTGGCTACCGCCCTTGATGGACCCGGTCTGGGATAGTTCCATGTTGCTCGACGACACCAGTCCGTCCGGTGCCGTGCTGGCGGCCTTCACCGGCTATCGCGCGCGCCCCTCATTGATGCTGGTGGCCATTTACGCCGCCTACTGGATCGGCATTATGTTTGCTCAGCGCAGATTGGCCCATCATGGATAGCCTACTGATGACAACAGATCGAACGCCTGTGCGAAAAAGTGGCGGTGCCACCTTGCTGGCCAAAATCGGTGACGCCATGCAGCGTCAACGAAGCACGATTCTTGCGCTGCAGTGGATCGTCGTCTTTTTCTATGTTTCCTTGCTGGTCATTCCGAGTTTCATGCCGATTCCAGCGGAAAACGCGCATCTCTACGAGAATCTGCGCTTATTTGCCCAGTTCCTGTTCTGGGGTATCTGGTGGCCTTTCGTCATGTTGAGCATGATGCTGGTCGGTCGCGTATGGTGCGGCGTGTTCTGTCCGGAGGGCGCATTGACCGAATTAGCCGGCCGTCATGGTCTGGGTCGCTCGATTCCGCGCTGGATGCGCTGGAGCGGCTGGCCGTTGACTGCATTTATGTGCACCACGATTTATGGCCAGTTGATCAGCGTCTATGAATATCCAAAAGCGGCCCTATTGATCCTGGGCGGTTCGACGGTGGCTGCAGTAGCGGTTGGTTTTGTCTATGGAAAAGGAAAACGCGTCTGGTGCCGTTATCTGTGCCCGGCCAACGGGGTGTTCTCGTTGCTCGCGAAAATCGCACCCATCCATTTTCGCGTCAACGAAGAAATCTGGAAGCGCGACACCCTGCGTCAACCCATGGTGAACTGTGCGCCACTGATTGATATTCGCCACATGAAAAGCGCGTCTGCGTGCCATGCCTGCGGGCGCTGCAGCAATTACAAAGGCGCCGTCAGCCTCGCCGGTCGCTCGCCCGCCAGCGAAATTCTCAACACCAGCAACCGCGATGTCAAAACAGAAGAGGCATTGACGCTGGTTTTTGGCGCCATCGGGATTGCCACAGCAGCGTTTCAATGGTCAGCGAGCTCCCGCTTCGTTCAGATGAAAACCGCCATAGCCAACTGGCTGATTGAGCATGATTCGTTGTTGCTGCTGCAGGACGATGCGCCATGGTGGCTGCTCACGCACTATCCCGCGGCGCAGGATGTATTCACCTGGCTCGACGGCCTCTGTATCCTGATATTCATCCTGGGGGGCGGCGCTGCGCTTGGCTTCGCGGTGTTGACTACCGTCTGGCTGGCGGCGCGATTGGCAAATCATCCGGCCCTGTCCTGGCAACGCCTGGCGCTATCCCTGGTGCCGATTGCGGGTGTCGGAATCTTTCTTGGCCTGTCGATGCTGACCTTGTCACATCTCAAGGCAGAAAGAATTTCGCTTGAATGGGTTCCG
>Ga0155550_1157_pt2 | contig 9838 bp, 10 predicted proteins | sample RifCSPhighO2_12_FD_107207 | JGI IMG/M metagenome (GOLD analysis project Ga0155550, IMG submission 107207) | Burkholderiales bacterium RIFCSPHIGHO2_12_FULL_61_11
CTGGAGATCAACGCGCTCGGCAACCCGTACTACAACATTGAAGGGCTGGGCATCAAGTTTGTCGCCAGCCCGCGTCACGCCGACATGCTGCTGGTCACGGGGCCGGTATCCAGGCACATGGAAGAAGCGCTGCGGCGCACCTATGACGCCATGCCGGAGCCGAAACTGGTGGTGGCGGTTGGCGACTGCGGCTGCAGCGGCGGCATTTTCGGCGAAGAAAGCTATGCAACTTGCGGCCGCGTTGCCAACGTCATTCCCGTCGACGTGACCCTACCCGGCTGCCCTCCCCCGCCACGGGAGATATTGCGCGCCATCCTCAGCGCCGTCCACTACCGGCAGTCCAAGCGCTAAGTCGCAAATTTCCGACGCATCGCCGGCCTCGCGGCCGTGAGCCCAGCGCGAGCCGCGCGCAGCCCACACTTCACCATTGACCGGCTGGCCGCTTGCCGCGTATGAATGCGCCGATGGCCTCAACCGAATCGGGCCGATTGCCGCGCTGCGCAAACTGCAGTGCGCTCAAGCCCTGCTGGTTCTTGAGCTGAGGATCGGCGCCTTCCTGCAGCAGCAGTTTGACGGCCGCTGGCGTGCCATACATCGCCGCCATCATCAGGGGCGTGGTGCCGTTGGGTGATTCGGCGTCAATGTAGGCGCTGTTTTCGAGCAACAGGCTAATGAGCGTCAGCTGGCCGCTGCTGGCCGCGTAATGCAGGGGAGTCCAGCCGGTTTTATTGACGTCGGCGCCCCTTTTGATCAGCTTTTCGGCCAGGCCCTGATGGCCTTTGAGTGCCGCCAGCATGAGGGGGCTTTCACCCTTGAGGTTGAGGCTATTTACATCGGTCTTGGGCCAGTCGAGCAAAACCTGCGCCGCCTTGAGTGACGACTCGCGGATGGCCAGATACAGGCCATACTGACCTTGCGGGTCTATTGTGTTGGCGTCAAAGCCACGCGCGAGCAGTGCGCTTATCTTGCCTGGATCGTCGCCCTTGATGGCACTGAAGAAGTCATCATAGGAGCCGGCATGTGCCAAGCCAAATCCAACAAAAACAATTAGATATAGGACTTTATTAATGTAGTTTATGAGGTTTTTTGTCATGCCAGTACTCCCGTAAACAGCTGCTCAAAATTGCGGCTGGTCACCTCGGCGATGGCTTCCAGGGGTTGCTGCCTGATTTCGGCAATCTGCTGCGCCACCAAGGGAACATACGACGGGTTGTTGGTTTTTCCCCGGTAGGGCATGGGCGCCAGATAGGGGCTGTCGGTTTCGATCAGCATGCGGTCAAGCGGCACAAAGCGGGCGACTTCCCGTAGGTCGCCAGCGTTCTTGAAAGTCAGAATGCCTGAAAACGAAATGTAAAAACCCCGGTCGAGCGCGGCGCGGGCCACACTTTCAGTCTCCGTGAAACAGTGAAAAACACCGCCCGCCTGACCCACGCTGGCATTCTCACCCTCCTCTTTCAGGATGGCCAAGGTGTCACTGGATGCGTTACGGGTATGAATCACCAAGGGCTTGCCACTTTGGCGGGCTGCGCGTATGTGGACCCGGAAGCGCTCACGTTGCCATTCCATATCGGCCACGCTGCGTTCGCCCAATCGGAAATAGTCGAGCCCCGTTTCCCCGATGCCGACCACCTTGGGAAGGCTCGCACGCTGCACCAGGTCGTCCAGGCTGGGCTCCAGCACATTTTCATTGTCTGGGTGAACACCCACGGTTGACCAGAAGTTGCCATAAGTGGTGGCGAGCTGGTGGACCGTCTCAAATTCTTCCAGCGTGGTGCAAATGCACAGGGCCCGGCTTACCTGGGCTTTTTCCATGGCCTGGCGAATCTGCGGCAGCTGTGCCTGGAGCTCGGGAAAGCTCAAATGGCAATGGGAATCGGTAAACATTTAGAAAGACGAGGTGAAGTATCAAAAATACCTGAGCCCTTTTTTGCAGGCTCAGGTAGCTATGAAAAATAGAGTATTTGGCAGGCCAAACGGCACCTGTTGGTGTCACATGGCAACTAAATGGTCTGCGTGGGCCGCTCGGAGGCCAGATGGGCGCCCAGGATTTCTTCAATCTTGATCTTGAGCAAGCGTGACTTTTCTTCGGGAGGAAACCGGATCCCGACGCCTTGGGTGCGGTTGCCAGCGGCCCTTGCGGGCGTGATCCACGCCACTTTACCGGCTACCGGGTAGCGCTGCGTGTCCTCGGGGAGTCTCAGCAAGACATAGACATCGTCGCCCAGCTTGTACTCGCGCGCGGTGGGAATAAACACGCCACCGTCCTGAAACAGTGGAATGTAGGCCACGTAAAGTGCCGCTTTTTCCTTGATGTTCAGCTGAACGACGCTGGGCCGGGCGCTAACGGCGGCGGGTGAACTGCCTGAAAGTGAAAGCTTTGAACTCATGGTGCTAGTTTATCGGTTTGACTGCACCTGCATAGTGCCAGAGAACGGGAAGTGCCACACTTGCCACACTCATTTCGCGTTGAGCGCGGTATGCGCGCGACTGACCAGCGATTCCAGCATCAGCCCCGGGTTGTACGGGTGTTCCACAGTGCGGGCGAGGGTGCTGAGTTCTTTCGCCCAACTGGCAAGTGCATAAAGACCGGGCCCGGTCGAATGTCTCGCTGATGTTGCGGCAGCCGCAGCCACTGTAAATGGCAGGTCCTGGGATCTGAAAAACCGCGGAGCTGCCCCCACCCGAACCGCCAGGACGTCATGACATAGCTTTTGCAAGGCATCAACCGCCTGGGCGGGCGCCCAGTCAGCCAGCGCACTGACATTGCCGCTGGCCATGGCCATGGGCAGGGCCTGCCAGCGCCGAGCTGCGTCGGCGGTCGCGCTGTCTTGCGCCCAGGCCAGGGCATCGGCAGGCCGGCCGCCGGCGGCCATCAGCAGCGTCTGCAGATCGGCGGCATCCGGCGGCTGGACTCCTTTTTTCGCAGTACTCCCGGCTTCGCTCTGACGAAGGGCTTCTTGCTGGAGCCAGGCCAACGCAGGCTCAAATCCGGGCCAAAGCATGGTGTGGCCGAGGCAGCGGCTGCGGATGGTCGGCAGCAACTGGTGCGCCGCCTCGCTTGCCAGAATGAACTTGACCGCACCGGGCGGCTCTTCCAGCGTTTTCAGGAGGGTATTGGCCGTGACGTTGTTCATGCGCTCAGCCGGAAATACCAGCACCACCTTGGTGTCGCCGCGCGAGCGCGTGAACTGGGTAAACGTCACCGCTTCGCGCGCCGCATCGACCTTGATTTCCTTGCTGGGCTTGCGTTTCTTGCTGTCCAGCTCGTCCTGCGTTTTTTCATCCAGCGGCCAGCCGAGCCCCAGGGAAAGGGTTTCGGGCAGCAGCATGCACAGGTCGGCGTGGGTGTGCACGTCAACCGCATGGCAGCTGCCGCAATGGCCGCAAGCGCCTTGCGCGCTGGGCTGCTCGCACAGCCAGGCTCTGGCCAGCGCCAAGGCCAGCTCAAACTGTCCGAGACCCGACGGCCCGCTGAGCAGCCAGGCGTGGCCGCGCTGGGCCAGCAGGCTTTCCAGCTGGGTTTGCAGCCAGGGGGCCAGGCGCTGGCGACTGGTTTCAGTCATGACAACCAGCCTTTGCCGATAAACACCTGCAACACGGCCTGCCAGACGACGTCGCGCGCTTGTGAGGCGTCAATGCGGGCAAAGCGTTCCGGATGGCCTTGCTGGCGGTCTGCATAGCCCTGAGCTACCCGGCGGAAAAATTCGACCGGCTGCGACTCAAATTTATCGGGCACGCGTGTGCCTGCCAGCCGGAAGGCGGCCTCTTCCGGTGGCAGGTCGAACCAGACGGTAAGGTGGGGTTCGATAACCGTCTCAATCTCGGGTTTCATGGGCTTGTTGCCGGCCGGGTCGCCCAGCAGCCCCTCATCGCACTGCACCCATCGCTCGAGCGTGCTCAGCACATTCAAATCAAAACCGCGTCCCGCTCCCTGGTAGGCGAAGGTGGCATCGGTGAAGCGGTCGCACAGCACCACTTCGCCGCGCAGCAGCGCCGGTGCAATCACGTTCACCAGATGGTCGCGCCGGGCCGCAAAAATCAGCAGCACCTCGGTCAGCGCATCCATCGGGTCGCCCAGCACGGTGGCGCGCAGCTTTTCGGCCAGCGGCGTTCCGCCGGGTTCGCGTGTCAACGTAACCACCCTGCCCTGCGCCTCGAAGGCGTCGGCCAGACCCGCAATATGCGTGGATTTTCCCGCCCCGTCTATGCCTTCAAAGCTGATGAAAAGGCCAGCCCCCCCGGAGGGCAGCGCAAGAGGCGAATCGAAAAGCGTGGGGGCCGGTTCCACCGACAGGCCGCCCTTAGGCGGAACAACCTCCTCGGGGGGCAGCGTATTACACGCAGTGAAAAGCGTGGGGGCCATGTCTATCGGCCCCGCTGGTATTGGTTGACGGCGCGGTTGTGCTCGTCCAGATTGGTGCTGAAATGGCTGGCGCCACTGCCGTCATTGCGCGACACAAAATAAAGCGCCTGGGTGGGCGCGGGCTGCACGGCGGCCAGCAAAGAGGCCTTGCCGGGCATGGCAATCGGCGTGGGCGGCAGACCCGATCGGGTGTAGGTGTTGTAAGGCGTATCAAGCAGCAGGTCGCGCTTGCGCAGGTTGCCGTCAAACGCCGTTCCCAGGCCATAAATCACGCTCGGGTCGGTCTGCAGCAGCATGCCCAGGCGCAGCCGGTTGGTGAAAACGCCGCCAATTTGCGGCCGGTCGGCAGGCTTGCCGGTCTCTTTTTCGATGATGCTCGCCAGAATCAACGCCTGCTCGGGTGTTTCAAGCGGCGTGTCGGGGCTGCGCAGCGCCCAGGCAGCCTCCAGCCGCTTGTCCATGGAACGGGCAGCGCGCTTGAGCACCGCCAAATCGCTGGAGCCTTTGGCATAGGTATAGGTGTCGGGGAAAAACCGGCCTTCGGGGTGAATGCCCGGCTTGCCCAGCTTTTGCATGATGATTTCAGGCGCCAGTCCAAGCGTGTCATGCGCAAGCTGATCTTCTTTTTGCAGCGCTGCGCGAACCTGGGCGAAGGTCCAACCTTCGACCAGCGTGAGGCTTTTGAGGGTTTCCTCGCCGCGCACCAGCATGCTCAGCAGTTTGCGCGGCGTGGTGCCGGGCCCCAGCTCATAGCTGCCGGCCTTGATCAGCCGGGACTGCCCGGAAAAGCGGAACCAGGCCTGCAGTAGCGGCGCAGGCACCTCGGCACCGGCCGCCACCACGGCGTCGGCGACGCCGCGGGCACTGGTGCCGGGCTCGATTTCCAGGTCCACCACCTGGCTCCCCGGCGGCAGGCGCAGTGCAATGGGTTCGTGCAGCCACCACAAACTTGCACCCAGCAGCAACAGGGCGCCGGCAAACACCAGCATCAGCAAACTTGTAAAGACACGACGCACAACTGAGCTACCTTTTCGAAGAAAAACGCAAAATCAGGGGACTATGATAATTCAGCCCATCCCCATCACTCGAGCGAACCGCTTCATGACCATGTCCCGCACTGCACCAGCCATTTCCGGCACCGTTGAGCTAACGCATCTGGGCGTGATTCGCGTGGTCGGAGAGGATGCCGTGAAGTTTTTGCAGAGCCAGCTGACGCAGGACGTTGCCTTGCTGGGTCTGTCTGAGGCGCGCCTGGCCGCTTTTTGCAATGCCAAGGGCCGCATGCAGGCCAGTTTTGTGCTGTTCAAGCGCAGCCACGACGAGATCCTGCTGGTGTGCAGTCGCGACATTCTGGCCGCCACACTCAAGCGCCTGTCGATGTTTGTGCTGCGCGCCAAGGTCAAACTCAGCGACGCCAGCGGCGATTTTTCGCTCCATGGCCTGACCGGGAAAGCTATTGAATCAATCGCTGGCAAGGACTATCCTGCGTGGACCAAGGTCGATATTGATGATAGCAATGTGGTGTTCTTGTACCCCGGCGCCGGTCAGCCGCGCGCCCTCCGGTGTGCGCCTGCCGGTTCGCCTGCACCCGAAGGTCCGCACATCGAGCTGGCCCTGTGGCACTGGCTGGAGGTGCGCTCAGGCATTGCCATGATTACCCAGCCGATTGTGGAAGCTTTCGTGCCGCAAATGCTCAATTACGAATCTGTCGGAGGCGTGAACTTCAAGAAAGGCTGCTACCCCGGCCAGGAGGTGGTGGCGCGCAGCCAGTTTCGCGGCACGCTCAAGCGGCGGGCTTATTTGGTGCATACCGAGGGAACGCCCACGGTGGGGCAAGAGGTGTTTCACGCGCTTGACGCGGAGCAGCCCTGCGGAGCGGTCGCCGCTGCCGCGGCCAATCCCTCGGGCGGGTTTGATGCCATCGTGTCGATGCAGACCTCGGCAGCTGCCGATGCGGCGCAGGGGCGGCTTACGCTGGGAAGCGCCGCCGGCGCCCCCTTGACGCTGCTGCCCCTGCCCTATGCCTTGATCGCGGATATTTGAGCTTCACGAGTTCAGGAGTTTCACAATGTGCCTGGTTGCCTTCGCCATCAATGCTTCTGCCCGCTGGCCACTGGTGATTGCGGCCAACCGCGACGAGTTTTTGAACCGCCCGACCCGGGCGCTGGGCCGCTGGCAAACAATCGCTGGACAGGAAATTGTTGCCGGGCGCGACTTGCGCGCCGGTGGGACCTGGCTGGGGATGACGCCGGGCGGGCGGGTGGCGTTTCTCACCAATGTTCGCGAGGCGAAGTCCCAAGCCGCGCCACACTCCCGGGGCGAGCTGGTCACGCGCTGGCTTGAAGAAACATGCGACGCCCTGGCGTTTGCCCAAGCGCTGGCGCAGGACGGCGCAGCCTATGGCGGCTTTAACCTGGTGCTGGGTGATTTTCAGCGCAATGCCTGGACCTGGGTCACCAACAAATCGGCCGTTTCGTCCCTGCGGGTGCAGCCGCTCAAGCCCGGTGTCTATGGTCTTTCCAATGCGGCACTGAACACGCCGTGGCCGAAAACCATGGCCCTCAAGCGTGTGCTGGCCAACGCCCTTGATTCGCCCGAGCCGGATCAGCTGCGGGCCACGCTCTGGACGGCGTTGGCCAACCGCGAACGCGCCCCGCGCGAGCAGTTGCCCGCAACCGGCGTGCCGCCGGCGATGGAACAGGCCTTGTCCAGCGCCTTTGTGGCGTTTCCAGAACACGCCTACGGCACGCGCAGCAGCACCGTGCTGCTGGCCAGCGCGCTGGGCCCGCGGGAAGGCGAGCGACGCTGGGATGTTGGGGTTGAAGAGCGCACGCATTTGCACGACCCCGATCAGAGCATCGACAAGCCTTCCGCCCGGACCTGCAACATCGCCTGGCAGCAATTGCCAGCGCTTGAAAATGCAACTTTAGAGTAAGCTGAACATTTCAATGTGCGCGATACCGACTTCGTCAAAAGGCGCACCGCGCGCTGCAAAGCCCAAGCCCTGGTAAAAACTTTCGGCACTGCGCTGCGCGTGCAGCATGACTTCAGTGTCACCGCGCTGTCTGGCGGCGACCATCAATGTGTGCAGGACGACCTGCCCGACATGCGAGCCCCGCAGCGCCCGGTGAACCGCCATGCGGCCTATTTTGCCAACATGGCTGGCGTGCCTGACCAGCCGACCGGTGGCAATGCCCTGCCCCAGACCGTTGTAGGCCACGGCATGCACGGCCGTGCCGTCCGCTTCGTCCCACTCCATTGCTGGCGGAATGCCTTGCTCCTCGACAAAAACGGCAGTTCGTAGTTTCGCGGCGTCCTTGCCCAATAGGGCCCAGTCGCCAGTCTTGATGTCCACCATCGCCTCCCCGGCTTCAAAGCGGGTCAGCAAACTGCGCAGCGCCTGCGGCACCGGTTTGGCGGTTTGCGATGCCGGGTTGGCAAACACATAGACCAGCTCGCAAGTGATGAGCCATTCGTCACCGCGAAAAATCGCACCTGAAAAAATCATGGACGACTTGCCGACGCGGGTGCATTGAAGCGCCACGTCGAGCCGGTCATCAAAGCGTGCCGACCCGTGGTACTCGATGCTCGCCTTCTTGACGTAGAGGTCACCGCCCCACTGCAGCATCGCCTCTTCATACGGCAGCGCCAGCGCGCGCCAATAGTCCGCCATGGCCGTGTCGAAATACATCAGATAGTGGGCATTGAACACAATTTTCTGCATGTCCACTTCAACCCAGCGCACGCGCAGGCTGTGAAAAAAGCGAAAGTCTTGTCGTTTCATTGTCAGCAATTCAGGTTGAAAGCTTCTCAAAAGCGTGACGCAGCGCTCGCGCCGCATCGGCATGGGCCTGACGCGCCGCGGGAATGACGCGGCCCATCTTGACGAACTCGTGCGTCACGCCATGGTAAATTTCCAGATCAACCGACACACCCGCTGCGCGCAGCTTGTCGCCATACATCACCCCTTCATCGACCAGCGGGTCGCATTCGGCCAGGCCCAGCCAAGCCGGCGCCACGCCCTCCACATCGGGCGCATTGAGCGGTGCAAAGCGCCAGTTATCACGGTCGGCCGGGCTGCGCAAGTAGTGCTCAAAAAACCAGCTGATGTCGGCCTCTTCGATCAGAAATCCCGACGCAAACTTGTGGTGCGAGGGCGTGTCCTGGTGCGCCGCGCAACCGGGGTAAAACAGCAGCTGCAGCGCCAGCGTCAGATCGGCATCGCGGGCCAGCACGGCGCACATGGCGGCCAGCGTGCCGCCCGCGCTGTCTCCGCCCACGGCCAGACGCGACGCGTCCAGCCCCTGGCTTGCTGCATGGGCGGCCAGCCAGCGCAGCGCATCCCAGGCGTCGTTGGCGGCCGTTGGAAACTTGTGCTCGGGGGCCAGCCGGTAATCCACGGAAACCACGGCGCAGCCCGCCAAACAGCTGAGCTGGCGGCACAGCACATCGTGCGTCTCTATGCTTCCAATGGTGAACCCACCGCCGTGAAAGTACAGCAGCACCGGCAAGCGCTCATCCGACGGTGCATACAGCCGCGCCGGCAAGGCCTGGCCATCACGCGCCGGAATACTGAAATCTTCAACCCGCGCCAAGGCCGGCCTGGCAATTTCCAGCACATCCGCACCGGCTTCGTAGGCCGCGCGGGCCTGAAGCGGCGTCAGCGTGTGAAACGCCGGTCTTTCAGCGCGAGCCATGCGGTTGAGCACGTCTCGCATCGCGGAAGTCAACTGGGTTTGGGGAAGTCCGGAGCGCATTTATTGGGAAAATGACGGAAGCGGCTGCGCCCATGACTGCAGCTTTGTCATCACCAAAGTGACTGTTATGAGGGTTTGCTTGTAATCCATGGGAGGTCTGCCGCCATTAAAGTAGAGTGAACCTGACCAGCACAAGATCAGCGATCAGCCCGCAATCGTACAACGCAGAAAGACAAGCACCTCATGGCCTTCATCTACTACGTCACCCAGATCCAGTTTGAATTTGGTGCCATCAAGCTTCTCAGGCAGGAATGCGAGCGTGTCGGCATCACCCGGCCGCTGATCGTGACCGACCCAGGCGTCAAGGCCGCGGGGGTGCTGCAAAAAGCGCTCGATGCGCTGAATCCCCCCCATGCAGGCTCGGCCATGAAGGTGGCGGTGTTTGACCAAACGCCGTCGAACCCCACGGAAGCCGCGGTGCGGGCTGCGGCCGCGCTGTACAAAACCAGCGGCTGCGACGGCCTGATTGCGGTCGGCGGCGGCTCGGCGATTGATTGCGCCAAGGGCGTGGCAATTGCCGCCACGCACGAAGGGCCGCTCAAAAACTACGCCACCATCGAAGGCGGTTCACCAAAGATCACCGAGCGTGTCGCCCCGCTGATTGCCGTGCCCACCACCAGCGGCACCGGCAGCGAAGTGGCGCGCGGCGCCATCATCATCGTCGACGACCACCGCAAGCTCGGTTTTCACGCCTGGCACCTGCTGCCAAAAACCGCGA
>Ga0155550_1050_pt1 | contig 9787 bp, 9 predicted proteins | sample RifCSPhighO2_12_FD_107207 | JGI IMG/M metagenome (GOLD analysis project Ga0155550, IMG submission 107207) | Burkholderiales bacterium RIFCSPHIGHO2_12_FULL_61_11
CCCATCCCAGAAGCCATGGCTGCCGTCAAAGCTGTGGGCGCCGACCGTGTGGAGCTCTACACCGAGACCTACGCCCGGGCCTGGCCAAGCGTCAAAAAAAATGAGGTTTTAAGCCAGTTTGCGCAGGCAGGACAGGCGGCAGTAGCTGTCAATTTAGGAGTAAACGCCGGCCATGACCTGAACCGCGACAACCTCACCGACTTCCTTCGTGCCGTGCCTGGTGTGCTCGAAGTGTCGATCGGACACGCCCTGATCGCCGACGCCCTCGAATTGGGCTATGACGCGGCCGTGAAAGACTACCTGCGCTGCATCGATGATGCATTTCCCTTGCTGCTTCCGGATGAAGTCTCACCATGATTTATGGCCTGGGGGCCGACATTTGCGATGTACGCCGCATTCGCGCCAGTTTTGAACGCCACGGTGAGCGCTTTGCCCTGAGAATTCTTGGCGACGGCGAACTGGCAACTTGGCGGAGCCGTTCGCAACGCTGGCCGGACCGGGGCGTCAACTACCTCGCTACACGCTTTTCGGCCAAGGAGGCCTTCAGCAAAGCCATCGGTATGGGCATGCGCCTGCCCATGAGCTGGCGCCACTGCGAAATTGCCAATGCGGCCAGCGGCAAACCCGAAATTTTGTTGCACGGCGCGTTGAAGGCCTGGTTTGAGGCGCGCCATCTCACCGCCCATGTCACTGTGACCGACGAAACCGATTACGCCGCCAGTTTTGTGGTGGTTGAACAGACCCTTAACACGCCCTAGACCATGACAACCCACGCGCCCGAACACGCCCCCCTTATCATCGACATCGCGGGGCTGTCGCTCAGCCAGGTCGACCGCCGTCGCCTTGCGCATCCGCTGACCGGCGGCATTGTTTTGTTTGGCCGAAACTGGAAAGACCGCCAGCAGCTCAGCGCCCTGTGCGCCGAGATCAAAAGCCTGCGCCAGGATCTGCTGATTTGCGTCGATCACGAAGGCGGCCGCGTGCAGCGCTTTCGCACCGATGGTTTTGTTCACCTGCCGCCCATGCGTGCGCTGGGTCATGCCTGGATCAAAGACCAGATCGCGGCCACCAACGCGGCCACCGCCTGCGGCTACGTGCTGGGCGCCGAGTTGCGCGCCTGTGGCGTGGACTTCAGCTTCACGCCGGTGCTGGATCTGGACTATGGCGAAAGCAGTGTCATTGGCGACCGTGCCTTTGGCCGTGACCCGCGCGTGGTCACGCTGCTGGCCAAAAGCCTGATGCACGGGCTGTTGCAAAGCGGCATGTCCAACTGTGGCAAACATTTTCCCGGCCACGGTTTCGTCAAGGCCGATTCGCATACCGACATCCCGATGGATCGGCGCAGTCTGAAAGCGATCCTGGCCGATGACGCTGCGCCCTACGAATGGCTCAACACCACGCTCACCAGCGTGATGCCAGCGCACGTCATTTACCCCAAGGTGGACGCCCGCCCGGCCGGTTTTTCCAGTAAATGGCTCAACTTCATTTTGCGCAGCCAGCTCGGCTTTGGCGGCGCGATTTTCAGTGACGACCTGAGCATGGCGGGTGCCCGCCTGATCGACGGCAAGAAAGTCAGCTACACCCAAGCCTCAGTCGCCGCGCTCAACGCCGGTTGCGACATGGTGCTGTTGTGCAACCAGTCAGTGGGCGAGGGCAAGCCGGTCGATGCGCTGCTCGATGGCATGGCAGAGGCGCTCATCAAAGGCCAGTGGGAGGCCTCTGAGGCCAGCGAGCTGCGGAGGCTGGCGCTGTTGCCGCAAACGCCCGCGCTTGGCTGGGATGATCTGACGGCGCAGCCCGCCTACATGCATGCGCTTGGCCTGATTCCCTGATCTTCCATGAGCCGGCCGCTCAGACAGCGGCAGGCCAATCCAGCTTGCCCGCCGCATCGATATACGTCAGGTATACGCGCAAGTCGAACTCATACTGATGGTACCGCGGCTCCATGTGGGTGCAGAGCTGGTAAAACGCCTTGTCGTGCCCCTTTTCCTTGATGTGGGCCAGCTCATGCACCGCAATCATTTTCAGGAACTCCGCCGGCACTTCCTTGAACAGCGTGGCCACCCGAATTTCGCGTTTGCTCTTGAGCTTGCTGCCTTGCACGCGTGACACGGTGGTGTGCGTGCCCAGCGCGTGGGTAATCACCTGGAGCTTGCTGTCAAATGTCACCTTGGACAGGGGCTCAGAGTTGCGTAGGAAATCATTTTTTAGCGCCATCACATAGTCGTACAAAGCCTTGTCGGTTCGCACGCCATGCGCATGGCGGTATTTGGTGAGCAGCATCTCGCCCAGCCGTCCTTGCACCAGCTGCTGCCGCACCTGCGCCTTCAGGGGTTCGGGGTAGCCCGCGAGGTATTTCATGGTGGAAGCATCTTTATGCTGCTAAATTAATAGCTGCTTGCACCCATATATATTGGGCTAAAGCCATGAATGATGCGTATTTCCTCAAGCTTCGTGGCGCAGCGCCGGAAACAAAATCACGTCGCGAATGCTCGGGCTGTCGGTCAGCAGCATCATCAGCCGATCAATCCCAATACCGCAGCCGCCGGTGGGTGGCATGCCGTATTCCAGCGCTCGGATGAAGTCATGGTCGTAGAACATGGCTTCGTCGTCGCCGCTGTCCATGGCTACCACCTGCGCATTGAAGCGTGCGGCCTGCTCTTGCGCATCGTTCAGCTCGCTGAAACCGTTGCCGAATTCGCGGCCCGTGATATAGAGCTCAAAGCGCTCGGTCACGCCAGGGTTGGTATCGCTGGCACGGGCCAGCGGCGAGATTTCGACGGGGTGTTCGCAGATAAACGTGGGTTGCCAGAGTTTTTCTTCAACCATTTCCTCGAAGTACATCACCTGCAAACTTGCGAGTGAGCATGCCTGCAGGCGGTCCTTTTCTTCGGTCAGCCCCAGTTTTTTGAGCGCGTTGGTCAGCCATGCCGCGTCGTCAATACGCTCGCCGGCTTCAGTGTGTTTGAGGATGGCTTCGCGAATTGTCAGGCGTTCAAAGGGCAGGCTCAGATCGACCGGCTTGCCGCCATAGCTCAATTGCAGGGAACCGACCACCTTTTGCGCGGTGTCGCGAATCAGCGCTTCGGTAAATGTCATTAAATCGATATAGTTCCACCAGGCCGCGTAGAACTCCATCATGGTGAACTCGGGATTGTGGCGCACGCTGATGCCTTCATTGCGGTAGCTGCGGTTGATTTCAAAAACCCGCTCAAAACCGCCGACGATCAGGCGCTTCAAGTACAGCTCTGGCGCGATGCGCAGGAACATTTCCTGGTCCAGCGCGTTGTGATGGGTTTTGAATGGCCTGGCATTGGCGCCGCCCGGAATCGGGTGCAGCATGGGAGTCTCCACTTCCAGAAAATCATGCGTCACCATGAACTCACGAATGACGCTGACCGCCTTGCTGCGCGCCATAAAACGCTTGCGGGTGGTCTCGTCCGTGATCAGGTCCACATAGCGCTGGCGGTATTTGAGTTCCTGGTCCGCCATGCCGTGGAATTTGTCGGGCAGCGGACGCAGGCTTTTGGTCACCAGGCGCAGGCTGTCGGCGTGAATCGACAACTCGCCGGTCCTGGTTTTGAACAGCGTGCCGGTCGCCGCGACAATGTCGCCCAAGTCCCAATGTTTGAAGGCAGCGTGGACTTCCTCGCCCACGCCCTCGTTGTTGATATACAGCTGTATGCGCCCGCCCGACGGGCCAAACGACGCGTCCTGCAGCGTCGCAAAGCTGGCTTTTCCCATCACGCGCTTGAGCATCATGCGGCCCGCTACATGGACCTTGATGGCCAATGGCTCCAGCTCTTCGTTGGTCTTGCTGTTGTATTGCGCAAACAGCGCCTCGGCCCGGTGTTCAGGCTTGATGTCGTTGGGGAAGGCCACACCCTTGCCCTCGGCCTGTTGCTGGCGCAGCGCCTTGAGCTTTTCCCGGCGCTCGACGATGAGCTGGTTGTCGTCTTGTGAGGCTGGGGGCACGTTGGCGGCTGCCGGTGAATTCAGGGGAGAGGACATGGGCGCGGTTCCGGAAAGAGGTCAGAAAGTGTCAGGTGCCAGGCCTTCCAAAAAAGGCGACGCAAATAGCACTGGATTTTTGATTTTAAGTTTTAACGGAGCGATTTCCTCCGTTGACCAATGAGAAAGGCCCAATTGCCCCCGAAATTCAGCACCGCTGTAGTCAGGAGTTCAAGGTGTCATACCGCTCGTTCCAGAATGTCGCTCACCAGTTCCAGCCGTGGCAGCGGGTCAACCAGCCACCGGGGAAAAGCACCGTACCCAGCGGGAACAGCGGGAGCGACGCAAGTGTCAGGTCATCGGGCATGGCGGCGTGCTTCAAATTGCGAGGACTCACACCGTCCGCTGCGCCCTTTTTTCAGCTCACTGCATCCGCAGGTTGCTTGAGCAGCATGGCCAGGGAGCTCGCGACGGTCTTGCGCAACTCACGTCGGTCGCAGATAAAGTCAATGGCCCCTTTGCTCTGCAGGAACTCGGCGCGCTGAAAGCCTGCGGGGAGGGTGACGCGCACGGTGGATTCGATGACGCGCGGACCGGCAAAACCGATCAGCGCCTTGGGCTCGGCAATCACAATGTCGCCGACAAAGGCGAAGCCGGCGCTCACCCCGCCCATGGTTGGGTCGGTCAGGATGCTGATGAACGGCAATCCCTTTTTGGCCAGGCGGGTCAGGTAAGCGTTGGTCTTGGCCATTTGCATCAGGCTGAGCAGGCCTTCCTGCATGCGGGCGCCACCGGTGGCCGTAAAGCAGATGAAAGGGACTTTTTGCTCGATGGCCGCGTGTACACCGCGCACAAAGCGCTCGCCCACCACGCTGCCCATGCTGCCGCCCATGAAGTCAAACTCAAAGCAGGCCACCACCACGCCAATGCTGTGCACGGCGCCGCCCATGACGACGAGGGCGTCGGTTTCGCCGGTGTTTTCCATCGCCTCTTTCAAGCGCTCGGGGTATTTGCGGCTGTCCTTGAATTTGAGGGCATCCACCGGCAACACTTCCTGCCCCAGTTCATAGCGGCCTTCGGCGTCGAGAAAGGCATCGAGCCGGGCCCGTGCGCCGATGCGGTGATGGTGGCTGCACTGGGGGCAGACGTTCTGGTTTTTTTCCAGATCGGTCTTGTACAGCACGGCCTCGCAGCTCGGGCATTTGATCCACAGGCCTTCGGGCACACTGCGGCGCTCGGTCGGGTTGGTGGGGCTGATTTTCGGGGGAAGGAGTTTTTCTAGCCAAGACATCGAGTCAGTCCTTGTTGATTGGCGTTTGCATCAAACCGCTTTCACGGTCGCAATCGCTGGACGAAAAGCGCAATGATGCGCTGCGGCGGGATCGCCGAAAGTCAGTCCAAAGCGGCACGAATCTCTTTCAAAAAGTCATGCGCAACCGACGCAACCTTCTCGCGGGGCTGGTTTTCAATCAGCTGGATGATCTTGCTGCCAATCACCACGGCGTCGGCCACTTTGCCGATGGCTTTGGCGGTTGCTGCATCGCGAATGCCAAAGCCGACGCCCACGGGCACCTTCACGTGCTGGCGAATGCGCGGCAGCATGGCTTCGACGGCGCCTACGTCCAGCGTGCCGGCACCCGTCACGCCCTTGAGCGAGACGTAGTAGACATAGCCGCTGGCCAGTTGCGCCACCTGCGCCATGCGGGCGTCGGTACTGGTGGGCGCCAACAAAAATATCAGGTCCATGCCGTGCGCGCGCAATCGGTCGGCAAACTCGACGCATTCTTCAGGCGGATAGTCAACGATCAGCACGCCGTCCACGCCGGCCTTGGCGGCGTCGCGGATGAAGGCGCTCTGCGTTGAGTCCGCGCCGTGCTTGAGGTCGTAGCGCTCCACCGGGTTGGCGTAACCCATCAGCACCACCGGCGTTGCGTCATCCTTGCAGCGAAATGCCCGCACCATGTCGAGGACTTCGCTGGTGCCTATGCCCAGCTTTAGTGCTTTTTCACCGGCCTTCTGGATCACCGGGCCATCGGCCATCGGGTCGCTAAAGGGCACACCCAGCTCGATGATGTCGGCACCGGCCGCCACCATGGCGTGCATCAGATCCGGCGTGATATCGGCATATGGGAAACCCGCGGTGACAAAGGGAATCAAGGCTTTGCGGCCCTGGGCCTTTAGCGCGGCAAAGGTGGGTTGAATACGGCTCATCGCGCTACTTCCTTCACGTGTGAGTCACCTTTGATGCTCTGGCCATGGCAGGACGGGCGGCAGTAGAAGTCGGCATGCGACAGGTCGGCCACGGTGCCGATGTCCTTGTCACCCCGGCCCGAGAGGTTGACCAGAATGCTCTGGTCGCTGCGCATCGTTTTGGCCAGCTTCATGGCGTAAGCCACGGCGTGGGCGGATTCCAGCGCCGGAATGATGCCTTCGGTGCGGCACAGGTAATGGAACGCTTCGAGCGCTTCGGTATCGGTAATGCCGACATATTCGGCGCGGCCTGTGTCCTTCAAGAACGCGTGCTCGGGGCCCACGCCGGGGTAGTCCAGGCCCGCGCTGATGCTGTGCGTCTCGGTGACCTGGCCATCTTCGTTTTGCAGGACATAGGTGCGGTTGCCGTGCAGCACGCCGGGCAGGCCGCGCTGCAGCGAAGCCGAGTGTTTGCCGCTGTCCAGACCCTCGCCCGCGGCTTCCACGCCGATCAGGCGGGTTTGATCATAGGGGATGTAGGGATAGAAAATACCCATGGCGTTGCTGCCCCCGCCCACGCAGGCGACAATCGCGTCGGGTTGCCGCTTGCCTATAAATTCCGGCATCTGCGCCAGGCATTCGGTGCCAATGACGCTCTGGAAGTCGCGCACCATCATCGGGTAGGGGTGGGGGCCCGCCACGGTCCCGATGATGTAGAAGGTGTTGTCCACGTTGGCCACCCAGTCGCGCATGGCCTCGTTGAGTGCGTCCTTGAGCGTCTTGCTGCCGCTTTCCACCGGCACCACGGTGGCGCCCAGCAGTTTCATGCGGTAGACATTGGGGCTTTGGCGCTTGACGTCTTCGCTGCCCATGTAAACCACGCATTCCATGCCGTAGCGCGCGCAAATGGTGGCGGTGGCCACGCCGTGCTGGCCCGCGCCGGTTTCGGCAATCACGCGCGGCTTGCCCATGCGCCGGGCCAGCATGGCTTGGCCGATGGTGTTGTTAATCTTGTGCGCGCCGGTGTGGTTGAGGTCTTCGCGCTTGAGGTAAATCTGCGCGCCACCCTGTTCGCGGCTCATGCGGGCCGCGTGGTAGACGGGCGACGGGCGACCGACAAAATGCTTCAGTTCGTAATGGAATTCAGCCAGGAATTCCGGGTCGTTCTGGTACTTTGCATAGGCCGCTTTCAGTTCATTGATCGCGTCGGTCAGTGTCTCTGAAACGAAACTTCCGCCGTATTTTCCGAAATGGCCTGCGAGGTCAGGTTGGTGATAGTCGTACATGATTCTTTGCAAGTTGACTGTCGGCAGCGCGAACGGCTGCGACAAATTGGTTGATTTTGTGGGCGCTCTTGATTCCTTTGGCAATCTCGACGCCTGAGCTCACATCAACGGCCAGCGTTTTACAGCGCGGCCTGACTTGCAAAATGCCATCGGTCACGTTTGCAGGCGTCAATCCACCAGACAAAACGAGGTGAGCGTTGACGTTTGGAGGAAGAAGTGACCAATTGAATGTTTTGCCGCCACCGCCATAGCCTTCGACGTAGGCATCAAGGAGGATGGCTTGGGCAGCTTTGAAGTCTTCGGCATATTTTACGAGATCGAAGTGGGCGGCGCCCATATTGGGGTTTTTGTTCAGTGGAATGCGCGCTGCACGCATGAAAGCCCGTCCTGCCTGCAGGCAGTCTTCAGGCGATTCATCACCATGAAACTGCAGTAAAGCCGAAGGAATACAAGCGCAGGCAGCTATTATTTCGATAGCGGATGCGTTGACAAAAAGCAGCACCGGGGTGACGAAGGGGGGCAAGCGGCGGGCCAACTCGGCGGCCCGTTCCGCCGTCACATGACGTGGGCTCGCTTCGTAGAGCACAAACCCGACCGCATCGGCACCCGCAGCCACCGCGGCATCGACGTCCTCTTCGCGCGTCAGGCCGCAGATCTTGATACGCGTTCTGATATGTGTTCGACTGGCTTCACCGGGCGTATCCAGGCCGGGGCGAAAAGTATTGCTGGCTGTGCTCATGGTAGCCAATCATAAGCCGCCGCGCGCGCTGGCAAGCAGTAGTGGTCCGGGTAAACCGGACCCAAAAAATACAGGCCATCAGGAGAGAAGGTGGGCGCCGCTGCCGCACGGCTGCGCGCGGCAACGACCTCGGCGAGCCAGTCGGGCGGATAGCGGCCCTGGCCAATCGCCAGCAGGCATCCCATGATGTTGCGGATCATGTGGTGCAGAAAGGCGTTGGCTTCAAACTCGAAATGCCAATACCGTGAAGCTGAGCCCGCGCGCTGGGAAATCTCAATTCGGCTGATGATTTTGACGGGCGATCTGGCCTGGCACTGTGCGGCTCGGAACGAGCTGAAGTCGCGCTCGCCCACCAGGTGCGCGATGGCTTGCTGCATGACGTCGCCATTGAGGGGCCGGTAGACCCAGCCAACCCGACCGGCCTCCACGCTGGGGCGCACCGGGGACTCCAGTACGACATAGGCGTAGCGGCGTGCGCTGGCGCTGCCGCGTGAGTGGAATTCGTCAGGGACTTGCCGCGCCCACTGCACGGCAATGTCGCAAGGCAGGAAGGCATTGGTGCCGCGCACCCAGGAAGCGGCATCGCGTTGCAGGGCCGTGTCAAAGTGCGCCACCTGCATCAGCGCATGCACGCCTGCATCGGTGCGCCCCGCGCAGTTGACGCGCACCGGCTGGACGGCAAACCTGGCCAAGGCGTGCTCCAGCCTGTCCTGAACCGTGTTGCCCGAAAGCTGGCTTTGCCAGCCTTCATAGGCGCTGCCGCTGTAGCTGATACCGAGCGCAATCCTCATCGGAAACACCCCACCAGCGAACGCGCGGCGTTCACGCGGTACTCACGAAAGGGCGTTGAGGAACGCCTGTGCTTTGACCTTCAAAGGCCCGCTGGCTTTGGCCAGTACTTCATCGGCCAGCGATCTGGCCCCCTCCGCGTCACCCAACGAGCGGAATTCTTCAGCCAGCAAGAACTTGGTTTCAAGCAGGTCAACCGAGTTGGCTGTCGCGGCCTGCGCAGGGTTTTCGGTGGTGGCGTCGTTCAAGTCGAGCGACAGCGAATCCAGGTCAAATTCCAGCATGGCATGGTTGGCCGTGTCCGGAGCAGGAGCTGCCTTGGCGGGCGTGACCGGTTCAGGCGCAGCAAAATGCTCCGTCGTGAAGTCCAGTCCATTGGCCGAGAAATTGATTTCGGGGGCGGTTTCCTGATCAGGGCTGCTAGCTGGGGAGGCGGCAGATGCCAGTGGCAGCGACGCCGTCGCAAGGTCGAAATCCATGTCGAGATCGTCCAGGCTTGGAACGGGCTCCATCGCGAGGCTGGGCTCGCCCAAGGCCTGCGGAGGCGTGGCTGGCGAAGCGGTCGGGATGGCTGCGGGCCTGGTGGCCGCACCGGGTTCATCGTCCAGAGAAAAATCCAGATCAAGATCCACCGCAGGCACTGAAGCGGGCGCCTGCGCAGTCGGCAGCTCCTGAGCAACTTGCGCCGCGGCGCCGGAGGAAAGGGTGAAGGCCGCGGTATCAGCGGCCGGGCTGTCCACGGCCGGTCCGCCGGGTTGGTACATCGGGTTGGCGGGATCAAGCTCGCGGCCCATCTCGGCAATATAGGCCCATTCGGAACCATAGCCCTGTG
>Ga0155550_1387_pt3 | contig 9775 bp, 8 predicted proteins | sample RifCSPhighO2_12_FD_107207 | JGI IMG/M metagenome (GOLD analysis project Ga0155550, IMG submission 107207) | Burkholderiales bacterium RIFCSPHIGHO2_12_FULL_61_11
CGTCCAGCCACTCGCGGGCGACTTGCTGCAGCGCCTGTTCGAACGCCTTGAAGTGCTCCTCGGCAATCGTGCAGCCGGCCGCCATGGCGTGGCCGCCAAAGCGCAGCAACACGCCGGGGCAGCGCTTGGCCACCAGGTCCAGCGCATCGCGCAAGTGAAAGCCGGCAATCGAGCGGCCCGATCCCTTGAGTTCATGCTCCTTGCCCGGTGCCTGGCTGGCGGCAAACACAAAGGTCGGCCGGTGCAGTTTGTCCTTGATGCGCGAGGCCACGATGCCGACCACGCCTTCGTGGAATTCCGGGTCAAAGATCGCAATGGCTGGCGGCGGTTCTTCATCCTCGTCAATCATCGCGTCGGCCGCCAACTGGGCTTGCTCGCGCATTCCCGCTTCGATGTCGCGGCGTTCGCGGTTGATGCCGTCGAGCATTTGCGCCAGTTCGTCGGCGCGCGCCGTGTCATCAGTGAGCAGGCACTCGATGCCCAGCGTCATGTCGGCGAGGCGGCCCGCCGCATTGATGCGCGGACCGAGCGCAAAGCCAAAATCAAACGTCGTCGCCACCGGCGCCTTGCGTCCAGCCGCTACAAAAAGGCTGGCAATGCCCACCGGCAAATGACCGGCCCGGATGCGCCTGAGCCCCTGCGCTACCAGTCGGCGGTTGTTGGCGTCCAGCCTCACGACATCGGCCACGGTGCCCAGCGCGACCAGGGGCAGCAGCGCATCGAGCTTGGGCTGCTGGATGGCATCAAAAGCGCCGCGCTGGCGCAACTCGGCGCGCAGGGCCAGGAGCACATAAAACATCACGCCGACCCCGGCGATGGACTTGCTCTCAAACTGGCAATCGGGCTGGTTGGGGTTCACGATCACGTCGGCGGCCGGCAGCACTACCCGCCCGTCTTTCAGCGCGGGCAGGTGGTGGTCGGTCACCAGCACCTGCAGGCCCAGCGCCTTGGCGCGGGCCACGCCCTCGAAGCTTGCAATGCCGTTGTCCACCGTCACCAGCAGGTCGGCGCCGCTGGCTTTCACGCGCTCGGCAATCGGCGGCGTCAGGCCGTAGCCGTCAAGCACCCGGTCGGGCACCAGGTAGCTGGCATGAATGGCCCCCAGCAGCTTCAAGCCCCGCAAAGCGACGGCGCAGGCGGTCGCGCCGTCACAGTCGTAGTCGGCCACCACACAGATTTTCTTGCCGGACGCCATCGCATCGGCCAGCAGCCCAGCGGCTTCGCGGCTGCCCCGCAGCGAGGCGGGTGGCAGCAATTTGGCCAAGGCATCGTCGAGATCGCCCATCGCATTCACGCCGCGCGCCGCAAAGAGCTGCGCCAGCAAGGGATGAACGCCGCCCTGTTGCAGCGCCCAGACGCTGCGCGGTGGCACGTCGCGGATTTGAATTTTCATGAGGTGCTTTTGACGCTTGTGTTTTTACGATGATTTTTATAGCTGCTCAAGCACGTCCCGTATGGGTTTAGGCGCAAAAAAGCTTGAAATTTTGCTGAACAGGCTGGCGCGGCTGGTGGCAAAGGTCTGGGCGCTGCGCTCACCGCAGAGCGTCAGTTGCACCGTTTCGCCCGCACGCTGGCGGGCCAGCAGTTGTGCCACTTCGCCTGCATCCAGTGCGGCCCAGGCCTGGGTGTAATCGGACCAATTGTCGTTAAGAACTGCCAGGGCCAGGCTGCGCGGCAGCGTGAATTTCTCACTCTGCGCCTGCGGCAGAGCCGAGGCAAGCGCACCGGTGCCGCTGACCCAGAACGAGTTGACCGGCTGCTGGCGCCGGGCGGCCCGCACATCATTCAGCGGATGCGTGTAAAGCAGCATCTGCATTTCGTTTTGCAGGCGGCGCAGTGTCCTGGCCGCCGCGCTTGCCACTCCGTGTAATACGCTGCCCCCCGAGGGGATTGAACTTGCTTGGGGCGGCCCGGCGCTGCGTTCTGTGGCCCCCACGCTTGTCGCTGTGCGTACTGCGCTGCCCCCCGAGGGGGCTGAACTTGCTTGGGGCGGCCCGGCGCTGCGTTCACCGGTCCCTTCGCCCGGCAGCCAGCCATCCACGTTGCGGCTCAGCACGCGGTCGAGCGAGGCCGTGGGCAGATGGCGAAACAGCTCGCCTTCGGCCAGCCAGCGTTCCGGTGCCAGGTAATGCAGGGTGATGCCATCGGTCTCAAAATAAGGCTGCATGGCCGCCAGCAGGGCGCGGGATTCGTCCTCGCGCAGGGCCAGCGCCGCAGGATCGGTCAGCGTAGCGTGATCGCGGCCCATGGCCCAGTAGCACGGCGTGATCCAGGCCCAGGCCTGGCCTGCAGCCGCCTGCAACTGCTCGGCGGCCTCCCGGGCGGCCCAGGGAATCACGCCATCGGGCGCCTCGCTTCGGGTCATGCCCAACGCCCGGGCCAGCGCTCGCTCGTGCGGTGGCGACAGCGTGCGCGCGTCGGCCTCATCGGTGTGCACCCGCTTCATGCCCTGCAGCAGTTCGCTGAGATGCCTCGTGTTGCCCGGCGGCAGCGCCTGCATGGCGGCTAGCCAACCGGCAGAGCTGCAGGCTGCAAAAGGAATCAACAGGTGTTCAGTGGGGCGGGGTGACGAAGTTGCTGGCATGGTGCTTATTGTCAGGGAGGCGGGGATGCCACAATCGCGGCTATGCAAATCCCCTACGAGCTGATTCTGGGCTGGCGTTACACCCGCGCCGGCCGCGCCACCCGGCGCAACGGCTTTATTTCCTTCATTTCCGGCGTGTCCATGCTGGGCATTGCGCTGGGTGTGGCCGCGCTGATCATTGTGCTGAGCGTGATGAACGGCTTCCAGAAGGAAGTGCGCGACCGGATGCTGGGCGTGATTTCGCACATCGAGGTGTTCGCTCCCAATGGCGCTGCCCTGGCCGACCCGCAAAAAACCCTGGCCGAGATCAGGGCCAACCCGAGCGTGGCGGGCGCTGCCACCTTTATTGGCGCGCAGGTCTTGCTGGCGCGCGGTGAAGACATGAAGGGCGCCATGGTGCGCGGCATTGACCCGGCGCTGGAAAGCCAGGTGACCGACCTTGCCGTGCAGCTGGAGGGAACCGCTTTTCCCAGGCTGGTCAGCGGCGGCTTTGGCGTGATTCTGGGTGGCGAACTGGCAAGGGCCATGGGCGTGATCGAAGGCGACAGCGTCACGCTGATTGCGCCCAGCGGCCAGGTGACCCCGGCGGGCGTGGTGCCGCGCCTCAAGCAAATGACGGTGGTCGGCACCTTTGACTCGGGGCACTTTGAATACGACTCGGCGCTGGTTATGCTGCACCAGGACGATGCCGCCAAGATTTTCCGGCTCGAAGGGCCAACCGGTATTCGCATCAAACTCCAGGACTTGAACAAGGCGCGGGAAGTCGCGCTCGAACTGTCAAGAAGCCTGAGCGGCGACTTGCTGATTCGTGACTGGACGCGGCAGAACAAGACCTGGTTTGATGCGGTTCAGATTGAAAAACGCATGATGTTCATCATCCTCACGCTGATCGTGGCGGTGGCGGCCTTCAACCTGGTCAGCACGCTGGTCATGACGGTGACCGACAAGCGCGCCGACATCGCCATTTTGCGCACGCTGGGCGCCAGCCCCCAAAGCATCATGGGGATTTTCATGGTGCAGGGCGCCATGGTCGGCGTGATCGGCACGTTCTCCGGCCTGCTGCTGGGGCTTGGCATTGCCCTGAATATCGATGTGATCGTTCCCGCGCTGGAGCAGCTTTTTCAAGCCAGCTTTTTGCCGAAAGACATTTACCTCATCAGCCGCATGCCGAGCGATCCGCAATACGCCGATATCATGCCGATTGCCGTCATCTCGCTGGTGCTGTCCTTTCTGGCAACCATTTATCCCAGCTGGCGCGCCAGCCGCGTGAACCCGGCGGAGGCCCTGCGCTATGAATGAAAAGACTTCTGTAAATCCGATTTTCGGGCGCATAGCTTCGTTGCGCGGTGCTCGGAATCCTCACGGGTTATTGGGGTCAGACACCAATTTCGCTGCGGTGCATGCACCGCACCCCTTGGGCGAGCCGAAGGCTCGGCGAATTTGGGCTCTGACCCCAAAAACCCCCTGCGCTCCGTGCGCCTCACTCTGCATCCCGACAATCGAATTTCCAGAAGCCTTTTGGAGGTACTTATGAGTGAAGTGGTTTTACGCGCCAGCGGCCTGACCAAGCGCTTCACCGAAGGCCGGATCGACGTCACCGTGCTGCAAGGCGTTGACCTGCAGGTCCACCGGGGGGAAACGCTGGCCATCGTCGGCGCTTCGGGTTCGGGTAAAAGTACCTTGCTGCACCTGATGGGTGGGCTGGACGCGCCCACCAGCGGCCAGGTCGAGATCAAGGGCCAACTGCTGTCAGCCTTGTCGCCCGCCCAACAGGGCGAGCTGCGCAACCAGCACCTTGGCTTTGTCTACCAGTTCCACCATCTGCTGCCAGAATTCAGCGCGCTCGACAATGTCGCCATGCCGCTATGGATTCGGCGTCAAGACCGCGAGCAGGCCGCGCAAACAGCGACCAAAATGCTGGCAAGCGTGGGCCTGCAAGACCGCATTCACCACCGCCCGTCAGAGCTTTCCGGTGGCGAACGCCAGCGCGTGGCCATTGCCCGAGCCCTGGTCACGCAACCGGCCTGCGTGCTGGCCGACGAACCGACCGGCAACCTTGACCGAACGACGGCCGACGGTGTGTTTGAGCTGATGCTGCAGCTCGCGCGCGAGCATGGCACCGCGTTTGTGCTGGTGACGCATGACGAAGCGCTGGCAGCGCGCTGCGGACGGGAGCTCAGGCTGGTGCTGGGGCGGCTGTCAGAGGCAGCTTGAGCCCTGATTCATGTTGATCAGGACCGGTCAGTCGCCAGAATGCTCTCATTGCCGGATCCTGCAGGACCGCCATTTCTGACTGGATCGCGGCGTTGCGGTCGCTCCAGTCTTATTCAAACAAACCCAAAACCAAAGTTGTGATGGACATTTTTATTCTGGCGACCTTGATCGCCATCGGCGCTCACATGATCAAGTCGAGAGACGAGCGCAGGCGCATTGCCCTGCTGGGAAGTTTTCTCGGGAAGTACCAGATTGAAAAACTGATGGAAAGCCTGACAGAAGGCTACCTGCGAGCGCTTGGGGAAAATGATCCGGAGCGCCGCGAACAAATCTGGCGTCTGCTTGAGAGCTCCGAGACCAAGCTGTGTGAGCAGTTCAACAGCTTCGTCGCCGAGTTCTCCAGGGTCAGTGAGCCCGAGGCACGCGTGAGTAAACTGGCCCTGCCCATCCCTTACGCCAGCCAGCTTTTTCCGAACGCCAGTTTTGATCTGCGCAAGGTCCTGGCCATTCATGCGCAAGGGATCACAAATGCAGCGAAGAACAGTCTGAACCGGACTCCCAAAAGCAAGGCTTTCATCCTGTCAGCCGAGCTGTTTTTGATGCAGCACAGCTGTCACTGGTTCTGCAAGTCCAAAACAGTCGCCTCGGCACGCTTGCTGGTTCGACACAAAACCTCGTATGAGCAAGTGCTTGAGTCCATCGCGCCCGAGACACGCAGCGCCTATTGCGCCCTGATTGGACGTTGAGGCGCTCGTCCGGGCCTGGACTTGCGCATTGCTCTGGCCACGGTCTTGCCCGGCCAAACCCGTCAGCCCATCTGCCGGCCGATCACAGCGCCCTAACTTCGTGTCCAATAGGCTCATGGAACACCCCAACAACATTGAACAGCGCCTGACCGATCTGGAGATCAAGGCCAGTTTTACCGAAGACATGGTCGAGCAACTCAACCAGGTCATCGTGCGGCAGCAGCAACAACTTGACCTGCTGATCCGCGAAATTGGTCAGCTGTGCCAGCAAAGACCGGAGCAGGAAGTGGGCGTGTCGGGCCGCTTGCGCGACGAGTTGCCGCCGCATTACTGATTCACAGAATCCGGTTGAACCAGAGCAGCGAGAGGCCCGCCGACAGCAACGCCAGCATCGCCGCCAGCAGAGCCAGCAGTCCGGAGATTTCGGTTTCCTTTTTCTCCACGGTCAGGCGGGAACTGAGGGTTTCATAGACCTTCTTGAGGTCGGTCGCCGAACCCGCGTAAAAGTATTCGGCCTGGGTGGCTCTGGCGATGCCTTTGAGGGTTTCCTCGTCGAGCCTGACGCGCATGGACCAGCCTTCAAAGCCAATGGTTTCACCCGCCACGGTGCCAACGCCAACGGTGTAGACGCGCACCCCCCGGTCGGCGGCCACCTTGGCGGCATCGAGCGAATCGACGCCGGTGGTGCGCTGGCCGTCGGTCAGCAAAATAATCGCCGCTGAAGTGTAGGAGCCGGGCGCCACCGGCGTGAATTCTTTTTCGACATCCTTGCCATCCTTGCCTTGTTTGAGCGCCTCGTCCAGCGAGATGCCATGCTGGCGCTCACGGCCATATTGCATCGATTCCAGGTCGATACCGGCATCGGGGAAAAGCTCGGCCAGCGAGACGATGATGGCATTGCCAATCGCGGTGGCGCGCTGCAGCTGGAATTTGTCTATGGCCGCTACCAGGTCTTCGCGGCTGAGGGTGGGAGCCTGCACCACCGATGCGGTTCCCGCAAAGGCGACGATGCCGACCCGCACGCTGCGCGGCAAGTCGGCCAGAAAGGCCTTGGCAGCGTTTTGTGAGGCCACCAGGCGATTGGGCTCGACATCGGTGGCGCGCATGCTGCCCGAGACATCCATGGCCAGTATGATGGTTTGCCGTTCCAATGGCAGGGTGATGACGGCAAGCGGGCGAGAAGCGGCCACCAGCATGGCCGCAAGAGAGAGCAAAAACAGCAGCGGCGGAATGTGCCGGCGAAAGCCCTGGCCCTTGCCCATGGCTTCGCGCACGACGGACAGGCTGGCATACCGCAAGGCCATCTTTTTCTTGCGACCGAGCAGCCAGAGATACACCCCCACCAGCAGCGGAATAGCCAGCAGCAGCCAGAGAAATTGGGGCCAGAGAAAGGTCATGGCCGTTCCTTCAGGCTGCGGGCCTAAAGTGGGCGGGCAGTTTGGCTGCGGCGGCACGGACCCCCGACGAGCGGCTGCGGCATTTGCGAAGGTCGGTGAATCTCATGATGGCATCCACCAGTGAGCCATCGGTGGACAACTCCAGCGTGTCGACACCGGCGCTCGCCAGGGCCTGCCTCAAGTCGGCTTCGCGTTGGGCCGCAATGCGCGCAAAGCGCTTGCGAAAACCCGCATCATGCGTGTCCACCAGCAACTGCTCGCCAGTTTCCACATCGCAAATCGGAATCAGCCCGAGATCTGGCAGCGCCAGTTCCAGCGGGTCCAGCAGGCGCACCGCCACCACGTCGTGGCGCTGGGCGAGCAGGCCCAAAGACTGTTCCCAGCCGGGTTCGCTGATGAAATCGGACACCACAAACAGCGTGGAGCGGCGCCGCACCAGCGTGGCCGCAGCCTGCAGCAACTCGTGCAGGCGGGTGGGACCGATTGCCTTGCCAGCGACGCCAGCATCATCTGCCATGGGCCGTGTCTGCAGCGTATGCAGCAACTGCAGCACATGCTGCCGACTGCCGCGCGCCGGTATCACGGTATCGACGCCGCAACCATAGAGCAGGGCGCCCACACGGTTGCCGTGGCTCGTTAGAAGGCGCGCCAGCACGGCGACGAATTCGGCGGAGACGTCACGCTTGCGCTGCTCGCCGGAGCCGAAATCGACCGACGCGCTCAGGTCGAGCAAAAACCAGGCGCTCATCTCGCGGTCTTCGGTGAAGACACGCACATGCGGTTGATCCAGCCGGGCGGTGACGTTCCAGTCGATGTGGCGCACGTCGTCGTGATACTGGTACTCACGCAGGTCGGCCAGGTCCATGCCGGTGCCGTGCAGCAGCGTGCGGTAGTCACCCTGCAGCAGGCCATCGAGTCGGCGCAGTACCGTCCATTCGAGGCGGCGCAGCAGTTGCTCGGCCTTGCCGTGGCCCGTGCCGGGCGAAGCGGCAAGCGTGGCGGCTGTAGGCCGCAGCGCAGGGCCGCCCCAAGCAAGGCCAGCCCCCTCGGGGGGCAGCGCAGCACGCGAAGCGGCAAGCGTGGGGGTATCTGTAGGCCGCAGCGCAGGGCCGCCCCAAGCAAGGCCAGCCCCCTCGGGGGGCAGCGCAGCACGCGAAGCGTCAAGCGTGGGGGCTGAATCTTCAGGCAGCGAGTTTTTCATGTTCAAGCGGCTTGGCGGGTGGCGGGATTTTAGCCATGATCTTGCTGACCACAGCATCGGCGGAAAGCCCTTCGGAGAGTGCTTCATAAGACAGCACCAGGCGGTGCCGCAGCACGTCGGGCACCAGGTCGGTCATGTCCTCCGGCAGGGCGTAACTACGGCCGCGCAGCAGGGCCAGCGCCCTGGCGCCTTCGGTCAGATTGATGGTGGCGCGCGGACTGGCGCCAAAGGTGATGAAGCGTGCCAGTTCCTTGAGTCCATATTTCGCCTGATCGCGTGTCGCCGACACCAGGCGTACCGCGTACTGCACCAGTGAAGGGTCCACATAAACGCGTCGGCATTCGGCTTGCAGCGCGGCCAGTTGCGCCGTCGTGGCGACGCTTGACACGGTCACGGCAGGGCCGGTGACGCGCTGGACGATGACAAATTCTTCCTCAAAGCTAGGGTAATCCACCAGCACCTTCATCATGAAGCGATCCACCTGGGCTTCAGGCAGCGGGTACGTGCCCTCGGTCTCAATCGGATTTTGCGTGGCCATCACCAGAAAAGGCTCGGGCACTTTGTGAGTGATACCGGCAATCGTCACCTGTCGCTCCTGCATGACTTCAAGCAGCGCGCTTTGCACCTTGGCGGGCGCGCGGTTGATCTCATCGGCCAGCAGCAGGTTGGTGAACACCGGCCCCAGGGAGGTGCTGAAGTCGCCGGTTTTCTGGCTGTAGATGCGTGTGCCCACCAAGTCGGCCGGCACCAGGTCGGGCGTGAACTGGATGCGCTTGAACTCGCCGTGTATGGTATTGGCCAGCGTTTTCACCGTAAGGGTTTTGGCAAGACCGGGCACGCCCTCGACCAGCAGATGACCCTGCGCCAGAATGGCGACCATGACGCGCTCAAGAAACAGGTCTTGTCCGACTACCACGCGCTTTATTTCATAGAGGATTTGTTCCATCAGCTGCGCCGTGTCGTGACCGGCCGGTGAATGAATTTGGCTGGGCAATTCCATAAGGGTTTTCCTTCAGAAGGGGGGCATGCCGGCAGCTGACGCGGCATTTTCAATCGGCACGGCAAAACCAATGCCAACAAAGGTGCGTTGCTGGTTGGGGTTGTAAATGGCGGTGACGATGCCAATTACTTCGCCATCCATGGTGACCAGCGGGCCACCGGAATTACCAGGGTTGGCGGCGGCGTCAAACTGGATCAGGTTGGTCATCAGTTGCTTGCCCTCGGGTGAGCGGAAGTTGCGATCGAGCCCCGAGATGACCCCGCTGGAGGCCGAGGGACCAATGCCAAAGGGATAGCCCACGGCCAGCACCTGATCGCCAGGCGCCAGGTCGGCCGTCGAGCGCATGGTGGCAGCGGCCAGGTCGTCCGGAATCTTGTGCGCCTGCAGCACGGCCAGGTCGTTTTCCGGCTGTATGCCGGTAACCGTTGCGGTGGACTCCAGACCGTCGGCAAACGTGACCTTGATGGTCTCCGCGCCTTGCACCACATGCAAATTGGTCAGGATGATGCCCGTATCGACGATGACCACGCCGGTTCCGACGCTGCGCTCGGGATCTTCCTTGCCGTTGCTTTCCTTGCCCAGGCCGACCACGCGAACCACCGACGGCATGATGGCTTCGTAGGCCTTTGCCGC
>Ga0155550_1261_pt10 | contig 9629 bp, 9 predicted proteins | sample RifCSPhighO2_12_FD_107207 | JGI IMG/M metagenome (GOLD analysis project Ga0155550, IMG submission 107207) | Burkholderiales bacterium RIFCSPHIGHO2_12_FULL_61_11
ACCGGCTTCCATGAAGGTCCACAGGTGGCGGTTGTCGTCGCGGTAGCTGATGACGGTGTTGTCGAAATGCACGCGGGCGAGCTGGTCGCTCTGGCGGCGGGTGCGCGTGGCGTGCTGCAGGGCCAGCGCTTGCATGGCCTGGGTGCCTGACTCGCTGCCATCGAGCAGCGCATGAAAGGCCGCCACGCAGTCGTTCAGCGCGGCATCCGCGTAGCCATGCGCCGGGTCGAGCAAGGCCAGCGAGAGCATCGCCAGCCGGTGGCGCAGGCAGCTGGTGACAGCGGGATCGCAAGCGCCTGCTAGCGGGCGCGGGTGCAGCGCCAGCAGCAGCGGACGCAGGCCGGGATAGTGGCGCAGCAGCAGGTGGTCGATGCGGGCGTCTTCCAGGCACTCGACGGTCAGGCGCTGCAACGGACTCAGGTTGTCGGCCACCAGGGCACAGCTCCAGCGCCGATGCCCGGCCAGGTGTGCCAGGGCCACGCGGTAGCGGTCCAGTCCACTGACCGGGTTCGCGCCGGGCATCGTGTCATACACATCGGGCAGGCAAATGCTGTCGTTTGGGGTGTGAATCGTGGTCCACGGTGCGGGCGTTGGCGCTTCATCCAGCCCGGTGGCGTAGGCGCGCAAGGGGACGGGGTCTTGCCAGAGCGCGCGCAGCGTCAGGTCGAGCTGGCGTTCCACATCCACCAGCAGCGTGCCGTGGCGTTCTCGTTGCAGCACGGCGCGGCTGTCGGGCAATTGCAGGGCAAAGTACTCGCGTTGGCGCTCGGGGTGGTGCTGGTAGTGGCGCACGCCATAGTCGGCCCAGCGCGCCAGGCCCGCTACCGTGAGCACGCCGAGCAGCCGCGGCGCGTGTTCGAGCAGCTCGGGCAGGCCGGGGCTGGCAAAAGTGGTGTGGTGGCCGTGGATCGACACGGTGGTGCGGGCCATCACGTCGCGCACGGTGCGTAGATAGTGGCGCAGCGGGTCCGGCCCCTGCAGGCGACGCGCCACGGCGGCCAGGGTTTGCAGCAGGGGCGCCATGGCGCCGCTGTTGGGCGACTTTTGCATGGCGTGCAGCAGTGCTGCCACGTCGGCCAGCACTTCCTCGCCAGCGCTGGTGGCAACCTGCGGCCATTCCTGCAGCAGCGCCAGCATCGGCTCGGGGCCGCGACCCATCTTGCCCAGGGCCCGGGCACAGTCCAGATAGGCCTCCAGACCTGCCGGGCTAAGCACGCGGGCGGCTTCCAACAGGCAATCGGTCAGCACGGCCTGGACGACGGAAAAGTTGCAATCGAGCTGTTTGCGCCAGGCTTGAAGTTGCTCGGGCGAGGGCACCATTTTCGCCAGCCTTCAGCCCAACACGGCGTCGATGGTGTGGTCCAGCGTCTGGCGAATGTCGGCGTCGTCGGTAATGGGGCGAACCAGCGCCATGCGGCAGGCCTCAACCGGGGCCACGCCACCCCTGATCAGCAGGGCGGCATAAACCAGCAGCCGGGTCGAGATGCCTTCGGTCAGGCCATGACCCTTGAGCTGACGCGCCGCGTGGGCAATCTGCACCAGCTGCGCGGCGCGCGCGCTGTCGAGCCCGGTTTCCCGGCTGACGATTTTGGCTTCGAGCGCGGCCGGGGGGTAATCGAACGCAAAGGCGGTAAAGCGCTGCTTGGTCGAGGGCTTCAGGTCTTTCAGCAGGCTTTGGTAGCCCGGGTTGTAGGAAATCACCAGCTGAAAGTCCGGATGGGCGTGAACGGTTTCGCCCTTTTTGTCCAGCGGCAACTGGCGGCGGTGGTCGGTCAGCGGGTGAATCACCACCGTGGTGTCTTGCCGCGCTTCGACGATTTCGTCGAGGTAGCAAATGGCCCCCGTGCGGGCCGCCACCGTCAGCGGGCCGTCCTGCCAGCGCGTGCCATTGGCGTCCAGCAGGTGGCGGCCGACCAGGTCCGAGGCTGTCATGTCCTCGTTGCAGGCGACGGTGATCAGCGGGCGGCCCAGCCGGTGTGCCATGTACTCAATAAAGCGCGACTTGCCGCAGCCCGTCGGCCCCTTGACCATCACCGGCAGACGGGCCGCGTAGGCCGCCTCGAACAAGGCCACCTCGTTGCCCTGAGGCTGGTAGTAGGGCGCGGCAGCGGGGTGGGTCGAAAGTGTCATGGCGGGCTGGTTCGTTGACTTGGTCGGTCGACTATCGGTGCGTGGCCAGCTTGTCGCGCCAGCCCGGAAACAACAGGTCGGCGTCTTTCGGGAATGACTCGAAGGCGCGTGCAAATTCCGAATGCTCCCTGGCCCACTCGATCGGGTCGGCCTTGGCCTTCCAGCATTCGTAGGCCTGGCGCAGCGACACGGCGCCGGCGGCCGGGCTGTCGATATGGCCGTAGGCGCCGCCTCCGGCGGTGTTGATGACGTTGCCGTGGCCCAGGTTTTCAAAAAAGCCGGGCAGGCGCAGCGCATTCATGCCGCCGGAGATGATCGGCGTGGTCGGCTTCATGCCATGCCATTTCTGGAAATAGACCGGGCCCTGGCACTCGTCTCGCTCAATCATGTAGGCAATGATCCTGTCGTCGCCTTCACCCTCCATCTTGCCGTAGCCCATGGTGCCCACATGAATGCCGGAGGCGCCTTGCAGGCGGCTCATCTTGGCCAGCACGAAGGCGGTGTAGCCGCGTTTGGCGCTGGGCGAGGTGATCATGCCGTGGCCTGCGCGGTGGTAGTGCAGATACTGGTTGGGGTACTGGCGACGCGCCGTGGTGATCATGCCCGGGCCACCGACGAAGCCATCCACCAGGAAGGCCAGCTTGTCGGCGTCGGGGCCGAAGGTTTCCAGCGCGAAGTCGGCGCGGGCGCACATTTCGTAGTGGTCGTCGGCGGTGATGTTCATCGAGAACAGCTTGGCTTGGCCGGTTTCGTCCTGGGCGCGCTTCATCGCGTCATACACCAGCGGCAGCGTCTTCTTGATCGGCGCAAAAACCTGGTTGCCCTGCGGTTCGTCGTTCTTGATAAAGTCCCCGCCCAGCCAGAACTGGTAGGCCGCCTGCGCAAACGGCTCGGGGCGCAGGCCCAGCTTGGGCTTGATGATGGTGCCGGCAATGAAGCCGCCATTGACCACCGGCCGCCCAAGGATGCGCCACAGGTCGGCGATTCCCTTGCCCGGGCCATCGAACATCTGGATGACGCGATCGGGCATGTAAAAGTCAATCATCTTGGCGTGTGCAATGTCGCCCATGCCCTGGTTGTTGCCGATCACCAGCGTCAGAAAGGACACCAGCATGAAGCGGCCGTCGGTGACGTTGCGGTCGAACAAGTCCAGCGGGTAGGCGATTCGCATGTCCTCGGTCGCTTCGTCGATGTAGTACACCAGCGCATCGACGCCTTTGGTGAAATCGTCGGTGGTTGACACTTCCACATTGGTGCCGGTCGACGATTCAGCGGCAAAGTGCGCCGCCGCTTCGAGGTAGCCCAGCCCCGTTCTGGGCGCCATTTTGTAGGCGACCAGAATATGGTGGCCGCCTTTGATCAGGTCTTCTTCCTTCAGGCCGAGGTCAGCGTAGCGGTTCGATTGGTCCATGCGAGTTCTCCGTTGGTGTGTGACGATGAGCCAGACTATAGGGAAGCCTATTCATAATGAAAATTCAATTAAATTTCTTTTTAAATCAGTTTTTTATGATGATTAAGGAAAAGACACGAGAAGGCACACAGGCACACAATCAGCTCTTCAACCCAGGTTTAACCCAGCAGCACAAGGAATGCCCCATGCCACGCGTCGTTTTCAATCAAAAAGGGGGGGTGGGCAAGTCCACCATCACCTGCAATCTGGCTGCCATCAGTGCCAGCCAAGGCCTGCGTACCCTGGTCATCGACCTGGACGCGCAGGGTAACTCCAGCGCTTACCTGATGGGCCCGCAGGCGAGTGAAGACCAGCCCAGCGTGGCCGGATTTTTTGAAAACACCTTGAGCTACAGCCTGCGCACCGTGCCGCCCACCGACTTCATCGTTGCCACGCCGCATGAGGGCCTGGAGCTGATGCGCTCCAGCCCCGCACTGGACGAGTTGCAGGCCAAGCTCGAATCTCGCCACAAGATCTACAAGCTGCGCGAAGCACTGCAGCAGCTGGCCGGCGACTTCGACCGCATCTACATCGACACGCCGCCGGCGCTGAACTTCTACACCCGATCGGCCCTGATCGCCGCGCGCGGCTGCCTGATCCCGTTTGATTGCGACGACTTTTCACGCCGGGCGCTGTATACCCTGCTGGAAAACGTGCAGGAGATTCAGGCCGACCACAATCCTGCGCTGGTGGTCGAAGGCATCGTGGTCAACCAGTTTCAATCCCGCGCCAACCTGCCGCAGCGCCTGGTCGATGAGCTGATCGAAGAAGGCCTGCCCGTGTTGCAGCCCTACCTGCCTTCATCCGTCAAGATCCGCGAATCCCACGAGCAGTCGCTGCCGATGATTTACCTTGACCCCAGCCACAAGCTGACGCTGGCGCTGGTGGCGCTGCACGACACGCTGGAAGGGTGATCCTGGCACGATTCGGACACGATTGTCTGTGGCTTTGGCCAGATCAAAAAGTGGCGAGGCTAACCCGGTCTGACCCGCATTAACGCTCGTCGTAGCTCACCACCAGCTTGTTGCTGGTCGGATGGGCTTGACATGAAAGCACGAAACCTTTTTCAGTCTCCCAGGATTCAAGTCCGAAATTCTTGTCCATGTGCACGCTGCCTTCCATGACCTTGGCGCGGCAGGTGCAGCAGACCCCTCCCTTGCACGAGTACGGGAGGTCAAGGCCCGCTGCGAGTGCGGCATCAAGAACATGCTGCTCAGGGTCCATCTGCAACTCGTGGGCCTTACCGTCAAGCACGATGGTCAACGCAATTTTTCCACCCGCGGGCAGCTTGTGGTGTGCCACGGCGACCTGTCGATCGGCCGGTGTGAGCGCCTCCAGCGTCGGCGATGTAAAACGTTCACTGTGCACCTGCCTGGCCGGGACACCCGCAGCCAGCAAAGCCGTCTGGGTGGCTTCGATCATGATTTCGGGGCCGCAGATAAAGACTTCGTCCATGCTGCCGGCAGGCAGCAGCGCGTCGATGACGGCGCGAACCTTGTCGCCGTCGATACGGCCCTGCAAGAGATCGGATTCTTGCGCCTCGCGCGACAGGATGTGAATCAGCGTCAGGCGATCGGGGAAGCGGTCCTTGAGGTCTTGCAGCGCCTCGTTGAACATCACGCTGCCCATTCGGCGGTTGCCATAGACCAGGGTGAATCTGGATTCGGCCTGCTCTTCCAGGGTGCTGGCCATGATCGACAGGATGGGCGTGATGCCCGAGCCTGCGGCAAGGCCGACACGGTGCAAGGCATGCGGGCGCTTGGACACAAAGCGGCCCTCTGGCGGCATCACGGCGAGCGTGTCTCCCACCTTGAGCTCTTTGGCCGCCCAGTTGGAAAACACGCCGCCTTCCATCGGACGAATGCCCACGACCAGTTCATGGTGGCGTGCCAGATGGCTGTGGCTGCAGCAGATGGAATAACTGCGCCGCTCATCGACACCATGGATGGTGGCGCGCAGTGTCAGGAACTGGCCCGGCTGAAACTCAAAGGCGGCGAGCAGGTCGTCGGGTATGGCCAGCGTGATGGCCACCGACCCCGCCGCCTCGGGGCTGATGCGCGAGATGCGCAGATCGTGAAAACGGGAGCTTGTCGACATGGTGGGGCTGCTCTTGAAGCGTTGGGTTAATAGGGTTTGAAGTAATCAAACGGTTCCAGGCAGTCCAGGCAACGGTAGAGTGCCTTGCATGCCGTGGAGCCAAAATGCGAGGTTTCGGTGGTGTTGCTGGAGCCGCATTGCGGGCAGGTGACTGCCTGCTGGGCTTCAGAAGCCAACTTTCGAGCCGCAAATTGCACCAGGTTGACGCCCTGGTAGGCGCAGGCACTGGCCTGCGGTGGGGCAATGCCATAGCCTCGCAGCTTGGCTCTCGCCTCCAGCGTCATCCAGTCGGTGGTCCAGGCGGGGGCGAGTTGGGTGACCACGCGCGCTGCCACGCCGGCTTTGGCGAGCGCCGCTTTCACGTCGTCTTCCATCTGGCTCATGGCCGGGCAACCGCTGTAGGTGGGGGTGATGACCACTTCCAGACTGCCAGCGCTCTCGCGCACCGCGCGCAAGATGCCCATTTCGCGCAGCGACACCACCGGGATTTCCGGATCGGTCACCGATTCCAGCAGCGACCAGACCGCGTGGTGCGGGTCACCCACTTGTTTTTCGGCGATGGGGCCGTCCGGCAGCCGCTCTGTGGTGTCGTCGCTCATGGGCGTTACCAGACGGCTTCAGGGTGGGCGCGGGCCAGGCATTGCATTTCAGCCAGCACAAAACCAAGGTGCTCGGAGTGCACACCCAGCTTGCCGGTGGGAACGAAGCCGCCAGCAGCGGGGCGTTGCAAAGTGGCCTGCGCAAGCGCGTCGTCGACAAGGGTGTTCCAGACCGTCTGCAAGTTGCGCGTGTCGACGCCCACACCGGCAGCGGCAGCGGCAGTTTCCATGGCACTGGATGTCCAGAACTCCTGGGTGTAAGGCATTAAATGATCCACTGCCGCCTGCATTCGGGCGTGGGATTCATCGGTGCCGTCACCCAGGCGCAGCAGCCAGTCGCGCGAGTGGCGCAGGTGATACTGCGTTTCTTTCAGGGATTTGGCAGCGATCGCAGCCAACTGCAGATCTTTGGATGCCTTCAGTGCATCCCAGAGCAGCACCATGAGCGCGCTGTATAAAAAGTTGCGCGCCATCGTGACCGCATAATCCCGATTGCCCGAGGCGGTAGGAGCCAGGGCGGTGCTGTGGGGAAGTTCCAGCAAGGTGTAGTTTTTGAAGTCCGGTACATCGCGAAAGTAGGCCAGCAGGTCTTCCGTGGTGCGGCCGTCATGGCGCAGGGCGGCAACGTGCTGGTAGAGCAGTCTGGCCTGACCAATCAGGTCCAGGCTGTTGTTGGCCAGTGCCAGGTCTTCTTCGAGCACCGGGCCGTGGCCGCACCACTGCGCGTTGCGCTGGCCCAGAATCACGGCGTTGTCAGCCAGGTGCAGCACGTAGTCGGCATGCGCTGCCATCACATGTGCCCCACTTCGTCAGGAATTTCATAAAAAGTGGGGTGACGGTAGATTTTGTCGGCGGCGGGCTCGAACAGGGAGTCCTTGTCGTCCGGGGCGCTGGCCGTGATGTTGGCCGACGGCACGACCCAGATGCTCACGCCTTCCTGGCGGCGGGTGTACACATCGCGCGCCATCTGCAGCGCCTGTTGGGCATCGGCGGCGTGCAGGCTGCCGCAGTGCTTGTGCTCCAGGCCCTGCTTGCTGCGGACAAAAACTTCCCAGAGTGGCCAATCTCTTAAAGCGGGTGTGTTCATGCGGCCTCCTTGCCTGAATGAGTTGAGGACAGAGCAAAATTGCTGCGCAATTCTTGGTCTGTCCCACAAAGGTTCACGTTTTGATGTTTGCGGGCATAGGCCAGGGCGGCATCGCGCACCCACTGGCCCTCGTGGTGGGCCTTGACGCGGGTGGCCAGCCGTTCCTTGTTGCAGGGACCATTGCCGTTGACGGTGCTCCAGAATTCGTCCCAGTCAATTTGCCCGTAGTCGTGGTGCTGGCGTTCCTCGTTCCATTTCAGCTCAGGGTCGGGCAGGGTCACGCCCAGCACCCTGGCCTGTGGCACGGTGGCGTCAATGAATTTTTGACGCAGATCGTCGTTGGAGATGCGTTTGATGCCCCAGCGCATGGCCTGCGCACTGTGCGGACTGTCGGTATCGGGTGGGCCAAACATGGCCAGGCACTTCCACCACCAGCGGTCAGTGGCGTCCTGCACCATGGCTTTTTGCCCGTCGGTTCCTTGCATCATCACCAGCAGCGCTTCATAGCCTTGACGCTGGTGAAAAGACTCCTCCTTGCAAACTCGGATCATGGCGCGGGCATAGGGCCCAAAGCTGCAGCGGCACAGCGGAATCTGGTTCATGATGGCCGCGCCGTCCACCAGCCAGCCGATCACGCCCACATCCGCCCAATTGAGCGTGGGGTAGTTGAAGATGGAGCTGTATTTGGCCTTGCCGCTGTGCAGGTCAGCGAGCATCTGCTCGCGGCTGGTGCCCAGCGTTTCGGCGGCGCTGTACAGGTACAGGCCGTGGCCACCTTCGTCCTGCACCTTGGCGATCAGGATGGCCTTGCGCTTGAGGCTCGGTGCGCGGCTGATCCAGTTGCCTTCGGGCAGCATGCCAACAATCTCGCTGTGGGCGTGCTGGCTGATCTGGCGCACCAACGCCCGGCGGTAGGCCTCGGGCATCCAGTCTTGCGGCTCGATCTTGCCGTCGGCGTCAATCTTGCGATCAAAGCGGGCCTGAAACTCCGGGTTTTCAAGCGAAGCCGCCGTTGGCGCTTTTTTCTGGCCCGATGCCTCCTGCACGTTGAAAGACTGCGTGTACATGGTGACTTACTCCTGTAGCGTAAAAAATGTCGGAATCAAATGTCTGCTCGTGACCTTGAACACATCAGGAAGCGGTTCATCCAGACGGTAGCCACCCTCAATGACGAGGGTGGCGTGCATGATGCTGTGGATGGGCTGGTTATTGAACCAGTGTCCAGTTGCCGCCCTTGATTTCAAGCATGCGGAATGCTGATAGATCCAGGCCCATGTGATCGGTGGCCGACATATCGAACTTGCCGCCGGTACCGATGAAGCCCTTGGTGGCTTCGATGGCATCACGCACCTTGGCCTTGTCCGTACCACCCGCGCGCTTGATCGCATCGACGGCAATCATCAGGCCGTCATAAGCATGACCACCAAAGGTTGAAACATCGGTATTCCACCTGGCTTTAAACGCTTTGGCATAGCCTTCAACCACCGGTTTTTGCGGGTCATTGGCGGCCAACTTGTCAGCCACCAGCAAGGCCGCCGCGGGCAGGCGCACGCCCTCGGCAGCAGGGCCGGCAAGCTTGATGAACTCTTCGGAGGCGACGCCGTGGGCATGGTACAACGGCAGCGTGATGCCGAGCTGCTGGTAGTTCCTGGTGACGATGGCCGGGCCCTGACCCAGACCGATAACAAACACCGCCTGCACACCGCCTGTGTTCTTGATTTTGGTCAGCTGCGGGCTCGTGTCGGTGTCCTTGGGGCCGTAGGTTTCATTGGCAACGAGGTCAATGCCATACCGGGCGGCCACCGCCATCGCTTCCTTCTTGCCGGACTGGCCAAAGCCGCTGGTCTCGGAGAACAGGGCCACTTTGGTCAGGCCGCGTTTCTTCATGTCCTCGAACACCTTTTCGGCGGCCATGCGGTCGGTGTGTGGCGTCTTGAATACCCACTTTTTGACCGGCTCGATAATGACGACGGCACCGGCCAACGAGATAAACGGGATGTTGGCTTTTTCCACCAGCGGTACCATGGACATGGTCGAGCCGGTGGTGGTGCCGCCGACGATGATGTCCACCTTGTCGTCATCAATCAAACGCTTGGCAAAGCCGTTGGCCTTGCTGGCATCACTGCCGTCGTCGTAATGCACCAGTTGCAGTTGGCGACCGAGTACGCCGCCCTTTTTGTTGATGTCTTCGATGTACAGCTCCATGGTCTTGAGTTCCGGGTCGCCCAGAAAGGCGGCTGGGCCGGTGACCGACAGGATCGAGCCG
>Ga0155550_1053_pt2 | contig 9598 bp, 9 predicted proteins | sample RifCSPhighO2_12_FD_107207 | JGI IMG/M metagenome (GOLD analysis project Ga0155550, IMG submission 107207) | Burkholderiales bacterium RIFCSPHIGHO2_12_FULL_61_11
AGTGCCGACCGCATGAGTTTTTCATTGCGTTCGTTGACCGAGCCCGACTTGCTCGAAAAGGCTGTGGCGCTCGCCGCGCGTGAAATCGCCGAGCCTTCCTTTCCCGAGTCGATTTGGCAGCGCGAACGTCAGCGCGTGCAGGCGGCGCTCAAGGAATCCTACACACGCCCCGCAGCGGTGATTGGCAGGGCTTATTCAAAGGCGGTGTATGGCGACCACCCCTATGGCTATGAGATGACCGAGGCCACACTGGCGCGTATTGGCGTGGCGGACATGCGATTAGCGCACGCCGCGGGCGTGGTGGCCTGCCGTGCCCGCATCAGCATGGTGGGTGCCGTCACGCGCGCGCAGGCCGACACCCTTGCCACGCGCCTGCTGTCGCGCCTGCCGCAAGTGCCCTGCGCCAGCTTGCCGCCGTTGCCTGCCGTAGCTGAAGTCGCGCCGCTCACGCAGCCCGCGGAACTGCGCATTCCCTTCGACTCCGCGCAGGCGCATGTGCTGATCGGCCAGCCCGGCTTCAAACGGGCCGATCCGGACTATTTCGCGTTGACCGTGGGCAACTACATTCTGGGCGGTGGCGGCTTCGTGTCGCGGTTGACCAATGAGGTGCGTGAAAAACGCGGTTTGACCTACGGGGTGTCGAGTCACTTCTCGCCGGGTCTGCATGCCGGCAGTTTCACGGTGGGCCTGCAAACTCGCCCTGACCAGGCCGCACAAGCAGTGGAAATCGTGCGCCAGGTGGTGCGGGGCTTTGTTGCCAACGGGCCGACCGAGGCTGAACTCCAGTCCGCCAAGGACAACCTGATAGGCGGCTTTGCGCTGCGCATCGACAGCAACCGCAAGCTGCTGGGCAATATTGCCGCCATCGCATGGAATAATTTGCCACTCGACTACCTGGAGACCTGGACGCAGCAGGTTGACAAGGTCAGTGTGGCGGACATCAAGGCGGCTTTTGCGCGCAAGCTGCAGGCCGAAACCATGGTTACCGTGATTCTTGGATCCTCGTTATGAAATACACCCCCCTCAAACCCGCCGCTGAGACGACAGTCAAACCCCTGGTTAAACCCACCGTGAAGCCCAAGGGCACGGCGCACCTCAAGCCGCCCGGCGAAATCCGCATCATTGGCGGGCAGTACAAGCGCAGCAAGCTCCCGGTGCCCAACAAGCCCGGCCTGCGCCCCACGCCAGACCGCGTGCGGGAAACTCTTTTCAACTGGCTGGGCCAGGACTTGAGCGGCTGGCGCTGCGCCGATGTCTTTGCCGGCACCGGCGCGCTGGGATTTGAGGCGGCTTCGCGTGGCGCTGCCGAGGTGTTGCTGTGCGAGCAGGACCCAGCGCTGGTGCTGCAGCTTTTGGCCGTGCAGGCGCGGCTGAAGGCCAATATGGTCAGGATTGAACGCGGCGATGGCTTGGGCCTTCTCAGGCGCTTGAGCGCAGGCAACATGCAGTTGGTGCTGCTGGACCCGCCCTTTGAGTCCACCCAGTTTGAGGCCGCGCTGAAAGCTGCCGCGCAAGCGATCGGGCCCACCGGGCTGGTCTATCTGGAGGCCCCCAGGGCGTGGCGGGATGACGAGTTGCTGCCGCTGGGCCTGCGGGTGCACCGCAGTGGCAAGGCGGGGGCGGTGCATTTTCATTTGCTGACCAAAAACGACGCGGCGCAGAATTTGCCGCAGGACGCGCTGGCAGCCTGACCGCGCTGGGGCCTGGTCGTGCGGCCTTGCCCGGCTCATGGGTTCAAGGCCTGCGTCGATGCGGCAGACCGGCGTCCCGGCGCATAATTCCACCATGCCCATCACGCCACCGCCAAACCCCCGCATTGCTGTTTATTCGGGAACGTTTGACCCCTTCACACTGGGCCACGACGACGTGGTGCGCCGCGCCGCCAGGCTGTTTGACCAGCTCATCATTGCTGTCGCGGTCGCCCACCACAAAAAAACACTTTTCCCGCTGCAAGCGCGCGTGGCACAGGTGCAGGCAGCGACCAAGAACATGGCAGGCGTGAAGGTGCTGCCGTTTGACGGGCTGATCATGGATTTCTGCGCAGCGCACCAAGCCAGCGCCGTCGTGCGGGGTGTCCGCAATCTGACGGATTTTGACTACGAAGCCCAAATGGCCGCCATGAACCGCAAGCTGCGCCCGCGGATTGAAACGATATTTTTGTTGCCCGATGCGCCTTTGCAATGCATCAGCGGCACCTTGGTGCGCGAGATCAGCAAGCTCGGCGGTGACGTTGGCCAGATGGTGAGCCCGGCGGTGGCTGCAGCCCTGGCGGGCGCCCACCAAGCTGCAAAGGGGAGTTGAAACCCATGGCCTTGATGATCACCGATGAATGCATCAACTGCGACGTGTGCGAGCCGGAGTGCCCCAACCAGGCGATTTTCCTCGGCAAGGAAATCTATGAGATCGATCCGCGCAAATGCACCGAGTGCGTCGGCCATTTTGACGAGCCACAATGCGTGCAGGTCTGTCCGGTGGCTTGCATTCCGGTCAACCCGCAGCACCTTGAAACCCGCGAAACGCTGTGGGAAAGGTACCAGCGTCTGCAAGCCAACGGGTCGGTATTGACCCGGTAATTTGGCGGGTTCGCCCGCTTCACTGCAAAATGAGCAGTCAAATAGGCATCTAGTATTGGCCCAATAGGCACGGGCGTTAGCTGCTATGAAATTTATAGATTGTCAGTCTGGCTTTGGCGTCGTTACCGCCGCCTCCGCGACCGGTGCCGATGCGGGCACAGGCGTTTGGCCCGGCAACGCCGCCGCAGGTCGCTGCGGCTTGGGCCGCTGGGGCTGGCTGGTATGAATCAGCATCGTGGCTTTTTCCATCTCGCCGTTCAGCAGTTCGGGCACTGCCTTGAGACAGCGCGCAATGCAGTCCTCAATCGCCTGGCGATGTTCCCGCGAGGGTTTTTTCAGCACCCAGTTGATCACTTCGGCCTTGACGCCGGGGTGGCCCACGCCGAGGCGCAGCCGCCAGTAGTCGGCTGTGCCCAGTTGCGCGTGAATGTCGCGCAAGCCGTTATGGCCGGCATGGCTGCCACCGAACTTGAGCTTGGCCTGCCCCGGGATGATGTCCAGCTCGTCATGCGCCACCAGAATTTCCTCGGACGAAATCTTGAAGAACCGGGCCAGCGCTGCCACCGATTTGCCAGACAGATTCATGAAGGTCAGGGGCTTTAGCAGCCACACGGTTTGCCCGTTGACCGTGGCGCGGGCCACCTGGCCGTGGTAACTCTTGTCCAGAATGAGCGGCGCCTCCAGTTCACGCGAGAGCGCGTCAATCCACCAGAAGCCGGCATTGTGGCGCGTCGCTTCGTATTCGGTGCCTGGATTGCCCAGGCCAACAAACAGTTTGATCATGAGGTGCGAGGAAAGGGAAATGGAAGGCATCAGGCCGGGCGAGCTGGCTTGCCTGTGAGCCTGTTAGCGTAGCAGAACAAGTCCCCCAAGAAAAACGGCCCCTGTCCTCATCAGAGAACAGGGGCCATTCAAGCTTTGTTGACCTTGTTCAGGTCAATGCGGCAAGACGCAAGTTACTTCTTGGCAGCAGGCTTGGCAGCAGGTTTAGCCGCAGCTTTGGCAGCAGGTGGTTTGCCCGCCCCTTTGGCGTCTTTTGCTTCAGCAGGTGCGGCAGCACCAGCTGCTGCATCAGCAGGGGCTGCTTCGACTTCTTCTTCGATGGCAGTGACGGACACCAGCACGGGGTTTTCCTGGCCCTTGGCGACGAATTTCACGCCTTTTGGCAGCGTGATGTCTTTGACGTGCAGTGAGGTGCCTTTTGTCAGGGCGCTCAAATCGACATTGATGAATTCAGGGATGTCCGCAGGGAAGCAGACAATTGTCAGCTCGGTCATCACGTGGTTGGCCAGGCAATTCTCGGTCTTGACGGCTGGGGATTCTTCTTCCCCGCTGTAATGCAGCGGCACTTTCACGGTCATCCTGGTTTTGGCTTCAACGCGCTGGAAGTCGATGTGCAGGATCTGTTGCTTGAACGGGTGCATTTGCAGATCGCGCAGCAGAACCTTCTGGGCTTTGCCGGCCAGTTCCATCTCGAGGATGGAGGCGTGGAAGGCTTCCTTCTTGATGGCGTGCCACAACGCGTTGTGATCGAGCTCGATCAGCGTGGTCTCGGCAGTACCACCGTAAACGATACCGGGCGTGCGGCCCGTGATGCGGAGACGGCGGCTCGCACCCGTGCCCTGCTGTGTGCGCTCAAAAGCGACGAATTTCATAATCTTCTCCAAAAGAGGTGGACCGCGACCAGTTCACCCCGACATAAAAAGGCTGCTCAAGCTCTGCAAATTCTGCCAGCTGTGCAGCCACCTTTTTGCTTCAAATCAGTGCCGGTTGGTCCTGATCCGAAAACAAGCTCATGACCGAGTCTCCCTTGGCGATGCGCTGCATGGTTTCAGCGATCAATGGTGCCACGGAGAGCTGGCGAATTTTTTTGCAGCCCAGCGCCTTCTGGCTCAGCGAAATGGTATTGGTGACCACCACCTCGTCGAGCGCTTCACCCTGGGTAATGCGGTCAATCGCCAGACCCGAAAAAATCGGGTGCGTGCAATAGGCGTAAACCTTTTTGGCGCCGCGCTCTTTCAGGACTTCGGCGGCCTTCACCAGCGTGCCGGCCGTGTCGATCATGTCGTCCACGATCACGCAATTGTGGCCTTCAATGTCGCCGATCACGTGCATCACTTCCGACACATTTGCCTTGGACCGGCGCTTGTCGATGATGGCCATATCGCAGCCGAGTTGCTTGGCCATTGCGCGGGCACGCACTACGCCGCCCACGTCGGGCGAGACGACCATCAGGTCAGTGTAATTCTTCTGGCGCAAATCAGCGAGTAACACGGGCGTCGCGTAGATGTTGTCCACCGGGATGTCAAAAAATCCCTGGATCTGGTCGGCATGCAGATCCATTGTCAGGACACGTGACACGCCAACGACCTGCAGCATGTTGGCGACGATCTTGGCCGAGATGGGCACGCGCGCAGAACGCGGGCGGCGGTCTTGCCGGGCATAGCCAAAATAAGGAATGACGGCGGAAATCCGCTCGGCTGATGCGCGTTTGAGCGCGTCCACCATGATGAGCAGTTCCATCAGGTTGTCGTTGGTCGGCGCACAGGTTGACTGCACGACAAACACGTCACGGGCCCGTACGTTTTGCTGGATTTCGACGGTCACTTCACCGTCTGAAAAACGTCCCACATGGGCAGCGCCCAGTGAAATGCCCAGGTGCTGGGCGATCTCAAGGGCCATGCTCGGATTGGCATTGCCGGTGAAAACCATGAAGTCGGGATGGTGCATTTGTATTTGGAGCCCAGCTGCTATCGAACTTGAACGTAGCTGAAACTCTGATTGAAGAATAATACGCACGGGAAACAGGCTGAAACCGGGACTTGGCAGTGAGTGCCGGTTGCTTGTGTTTCCAAAAACACACGGACCCGCACGAGCGGATCCCTAATCGCATAGACCCGCACCGGGCGAGTCTGAAAATTTGGCAGGGGTGGAAGGATTCGAACCTACGAATGCCGGAATCAAAATCCGGTGCCTTAACCAACTTGGCGACACCCCTACACAGGACAATTGTTGCTACCAACAACTGACCTATTAACTTTTACTAAACCAACTCACTCATCGCTTTGAAAGCGCATTTTCGGGAACGGGTGATTCTACCAACCGGCCAGAGGATGCCCCTGCAAATTGCTGCACTTTTTAATCTTCCAATTTTCAGGTGCTCCTGATAATTCTGGCAGATCAATTTCACGCGGCAATTGCGCAAATACAGCACTTCCCGAACCGGTCATGCGCCCTTGAAGGTGTTGCGTTTTCAGCCAATCGAGTGACTGACCAATCTGCGGACACATTGCCTGCGCTACCGGCTGTAAGTCGTTATGGCCAAATTCGAAAACCGAACCATTTGCACTTGCAGCAAAGCCTTGGATTGTAGCAGTATCCGTGTCGCGTTTGAGCCCCGGCGCGCTGAAAATACCTTGGGTAGCGAGTCCGGCTGCGGGCTTGACCACCACAAATTCGGCTGGCGGCAGCGTGACGGGGGTGATTTTCTCGCCAATCCCTTCCACCCAGGCATGGCCGCCCGAGAGGAAAAAAGGCACATCCGCGCCCAGCGACAGCGCCAAAGTGCGCAGGTCTTGCGCTGGCAATCTCACGCCCCAAAGGCGTTGCAGCGCCAGCAGGCAACTCGCGGCGTCCGACGATCCGCCGCCCATGCCGGCCTGGGAAGGAATGCGTTTTTCCAGACCTATGTGAACCCCCAGTGAGGTGCCGCAAGCCGCCTGCAGTGCCTTGGCCGCCCGCACGGTGAGATCGTCGGCAGGCAGTGCTTGCGTGGCGCTCTTAGCGCGTTGGCTTTGATCGCCCAGGTCGGCCCGGCTGATCTGCCCGTCCGTGCGCAGTTCAAAGTGCAGCGTGTCGCACCAGTCGATCAGCATGAACACCGACTGCAGCAAGTGGTAGCCGTCGGGCCTGCGCCCCGTGATGTGCAAAAACAGGTTGAGCTTGGCCGGGGCCGGTACGTCGTAAATCGCTTTGAGCGGCCGCGATGAACGCAAAAAAGGGGCAGGGCAGGGCATGCTTGAACCTGGAAACGGTGGCCTCTGGCCTTATTGCTCCAGCACGACGTGAAGATCGGCCGGCGGCGTGGGTTGGACCCTTTTGGCGGAGATGCGGCCTTCGCCATGCCGCGACAGATCGGCCGACCAGCCGCTGACGCTGGCCTGATCCCCGTGCAGCCACGCAAACAGCGCGCTCAGCGGTATGGCCGCACCGGTGGCTTGCTCCATCAACGCATCGACCGAGGAAAAGCGCTGGATCTTCTGGTTGCCCGAATCAAGGACGGCCTCGATGGGCGACCAGCGCAAGACGCCGAGCACATTGCCCAGGGGGCTGATCAGTGTCAGTTCGCCGCGCTCCGGCCTGCCTTTGAGTTCAAAACCGGCCGAGAAGGACTGTGCGGGCTCGCTTTGCACCTGCAGGCTGATACGCCCCGACCAGAATGCATCTTTTGAATAACCTATTCCTGTCGCCCTTATGGGAACGGCACAACCAGCTATTAAAATAGTAGCGATAAGGCATCCGGAAACCAATGCCGAGCGCAGACGGTTGGAGAAAAGCAAGGGAATCGGTCCGGGTTTACAGCTTCACGCGCAGGCGTTTGAGGGTTTCGATCAGGGTTTCGTTGTCGGGATTGATCATCAGGCCTTCTTTCCAGAGCGCCACTGCGCGCTCGCGCTGCCCCAGGCTCCAGAGCAATTCGCCAAAATGCGCGGCTATTTCCGCATCGGGTTTGGCTTTGTAGGCGGCTTCGAAAATCTGCAGGGCTTCAGCTTTGTTGCCCATGCGGAATTCAACCCAGCCCAGGCTGTCCTGGATGAAGGGATCGGACGGCGCGTATTCCAGCGCTTTTCGGATCAGTTCCCTGGCCTCCGGCAGGCGAATGTTGCGGTCTGCCAGTGAATAGCCGAGGGCGTTGTAGGCCTGGTGGTAGTCGGGCTTGAGCTGAATGATCCGCCGCAGCAGCCGCTCCATTTCGCCCAGTGATCCCAGTTTTTCGGCCATCATGGACTGGTCATAAAGCAGATCCGGTTCATCGGGCGTTTTGGCCAGGGCCTGCGCCAGCATGTCATGGGCCAGCTGGTATTGCTTGAAATCGCGCAGCAGGCTGATTTCAGCATTGAGTTTCAGCCGCGCATCGTCGTCGCTGCGTTCTGGCAGCTGGCGAATCAGCTGACGGCCTTCTTCGAGCCTGCCCTGGCTCGCCAAAATGGAGGCGCGCCGGGTTTGTGCCCGCACAAGGTCAGCAGGATTTTCAATCTTGTTCAGCCAGCTTTCGGCGGCTGCGTAGTCCTTGCGCTTTTCGGCCAGCTGCGACAAGGACAGGTAGGCTTGCGCCAGGCCGGGTTTGGCTTCGTCCTGCGGTGTCTGCTGCTCGGCCAGCGCGACATAGCGCTCCAGCGATGCTTGTGCCTGTGCATGCTGGTTGCCCTGCAGCTGCAAGGAGCCCAGAACCAGCCAGCCTTCCGGGAAATCGGGTTTTTCGAGCGTCACGATCTGCAATTGAGCGGTCGCGTCCGCATAGCGTTGCAGCTCGAGCAGGGTGCGGGCGTAAGCCATGCGTATTTCAGGTCGGACTTTGGTGTTGCCTTCGAGGTATTTCCGGAATAGGCCCTCCGCCTCGGGCTGTTTCGCGTCCATCAGTTCCAGTGCGAGCAGCGCCGGGCCCTCGGCGCTCGCATCAGCGGCCTGGCCACGTTGCGCCGCAAGCATCGCGCCAGGGTTGTCGCCCGCCGCCAGGCGCATGCGTCCCACGGTGGTCCAGGCGGCGCTGGCGGTCGCGGGATGCTTCAGGTCATCGGCCAAGGCTGTTTCAACCACCGTGGCGGCCAGCTTTTTATCGCTGACGCGGGCGTAGGCGCGCGGCACGGCGGTTAGGGCCATCGCGCGCTCGGCGTCGGGCGCCAGCCTGATTTCGGTTTTCAGCGGCTCCACGGTGTCAGCGATGCGGTTCAGGGCAATCAGGATTTGCAGCAAGTAGCGGTTGGCCTCGCGCGAGGCGGGCTGCTCCTGCGTCCAGGCCCGGGCGGCCTGCAGCGCCGCGTCGCCCGAGCGCGACTGCAGGGCAATCTCGGTAGCGCGCTGGTAAAGCTGCGGGTTGCCGGTTTTTCTGGCGGCATCCAGCATCAGGGCAAAACCCGCGGCAGCTTCTCCTTCCTGCAATGAGAACTCGCCCAAAAGTAACTGGTAAAAGAGGGCGCTGTCCAGCAGCGATGACGGTGCCGCGGCTTGCGCTGCCATTGCCTCGGCGAGCCCGGAAGGCTCGGCGGCTTCGGGCGTGGCCGTCTGTGCCAGAACCAGGGGAGCAGCGAGCCAAAGGCAGCCAAAGACAAGGCCAAGGGTTTTCTTCATCAAGCCATGATAATTGAAGCGATCAAGCCGCGCCTTTCCCTTGTCTTGCGCCGGCCCTTTTTTCTCAGCCCTTTTGCGGATGTCTTGTGCTGCTATTTTTGCGCCCTTATCTTTGATCCCATGCCAGAACTGCCCGAAGTTGAAGTCACCCGCCTGAGCTTTGCCGACCGCATTGCCGGTGCCCGCATTGAGGCCGTTTCCATCGGCAAACCGCTGCGCTGGCCGCTCGGTTGCAGGCCGCAGCAACTGCACGGCCAGCGCGTGCTGGCCGTGCGTCGGCGCGGCAAATACCTGCTGATTGACTTGAACGGTGGCTTGTTGCTGATGCATCTGGGCATGTCCGGCAGCGTGAGCTTTGGCGTGGGCTTGCCCGCACCCGGCAAGCATGACCACTTTGAAATGGTGACCAGCCTGGGCACCTTGCGCCTGAACGACCCACGCCGCTTCGGCGCGGTGGTGTATGCCAGCGGTGAAAGCGACCCCATGGCGCACAAGCTGCTGGGCCGTCTGGGGGTGGAGCCGCTCAGTGAAGCTTTTCAAGCGCTGGCATTCCATCAGATGCTCAAGCGCAGGCAGACGGCCATCAAGCAGGTACTGCTGGGCGGCGAGGCGGTGGTGGGCGTGGGTAATATTTACGCGTCCGAGGTGCTGTTTCTGGCCGGCATCCGTCCCACCAC
>Ga0155550_1054_pt2 | contig 9570 bp, 10 predicted proteins | sample RifCSPhighO2_12_FD_107207 | JGI IMG/M metagenome (GOLD analysis project Ga0155550, IMG submission 107207) | Burkholderiales bacterium RIFCSPHIGHO2_12_FULL_61_11
AAACGCGCTGTCGGCCAGGGTAAAGATAAAGCCACCATGACAAATTTGGTGACCATTGAGCATGTCGGCGCGCACCGGCATCGAGACCATGGCGCAGCCCGGTTTGACGCTGACAATTTCCATGCCCAGGGCTTGAGAGGCGCGGTCGCGAGGCCACATGGCCGCACTGACTTCTTCGGCCAGTGCCTGCGGGTTGGCATGTTGTTCAGTCATGAAATGCCTTTCCGGCAAAAATAGGGTGTTGAATCAGGGGTGACATGCGGTAACGGTCTTCACCATAAGCCTGCCTTGGGTCGGCCGGAACCTCGCCTGTTTTTGCAAGCCCAACCGTGTCGGCCGCAGGCGGTGGAAGTGCCAGCAACACCATTAGGCTCCGGTGAATTTCGGTGCGCGTTTTTCCACGAAGGCGGCGACGCCCTCAGTGAAATCGGCACGCCAACCCAATTCGCGCATGAAACCGGCCTCCATGGACAACTGCTGCTCCAGCGTGTGGCCGGGTGCCGCGTGCATGGCTTGACGGGTTCGCACCAGTGCCTGGGTGGGGGCGGCAGCAAGTCGCGCGGCCAGGGCATTGACCTTGTCCAGAAACTCTGTGTCTTCAACTGCGGCCCAGATCAGACCCCATTCAGCGGCCTTTTCAGCTGGAAGCTTGTCTGCCAGCAGGGCCAGGCCCATGGCGCGTGCCATGCCGACGCGTTGCGGCAAGAACCAGGTGCCTCCGGTGTCAGGAAGCAGGCCCACCTTGGCGAAGGACTGAATAAATGAGGCTGACTTGCAGGCAAGCACAAGGTCACAGGCCAGCGCCAGACTGGAGCCGGCGCCGGCTGCCACGCCATTGACCGCAGCGAGGGTTGGCACGCGCAAATTCTGCAGTTGCAAAATCAGCGGCTTGTAGCCGCTTTCGACCACATTGCCCATGTCGGGGGGTGTTTCACCGGGAACGAACTGCATCTGCGGATCTGACAAATCCTGCCCGGCACAAAAACCGCGGCCCGCGCCGGTGAGCACCAGCACGCGGATCGATGGGTCTGCCTGAACCTGATCCAGCGCATCACGCAACTCGGCGTGCATGGCCGTGTTGAAGCTGTTCATCTTGTCGGGGCGATTGAGTGTCAGGCGGGCAATGCCGGCCTGCACCGCAAAGAGAATGTTTTGATAAGTCATGGCCACTTCTTAAACGTGATGGCGGCGCTGGATCACGCGAAAGCGGTTGGCCACAAAAGCCGAATCCGAGTAAGACGCATTGGCCGCCGGGTTGCCGCCGCTGCCGTGGTAGTCCGAAAAAGCGGCGGATTGATTGACAAACACGCCATCGGTCAGGTTGATCGACAAGGCCACCTTGGAACGCCATGTGGCGCTCGTCATGGCCTCGATCACTTCTGGCCTGGTCGAGTAAATGCCGGCGGTCAACGCGCCATGGGTGGCAATCACGCGCTCCGACAGGGCGATGGCAGCGGCCGTATCGGCCACCTTCACCACAAAGGTGATCGGCCCAAAACGCTCTTGCATGTAAGCAGCTTCATCAGCCGCATCGCAGGCCAGCAGCACCGGGGTGCGTACCCGGGCCTTGGGAAACTCGGGGTTGTCGATTTTTCTGGAGGCCAGCAGCAGCCGGCCCAGCGCACCGCTTTCGGCCAGCGTGATCCGGGCCATTGTTTCCGCGGATTGCACGGCCCCAAGCACCGCCAGGGCGACTTCCGGCTTGGCCAGCAATCCATCCACGGCAGTTGCCAGGTCCGCGCAGACCGCGTCGTAGGACTTGTGACCCTCTTCGGTGTCAATGCCACCGGCCGGTAGGAACAGGGCTTGCGAGGTGGTGCACATCTGCCCGGAATAAAGAGACAGCGTGAACGCCAGGTTGCGCAGCATGGGCTGGTAGGCATCGGTGGAGTCGATGACGATGTTGTTCACACCCGCCAGTTCGGCATACACCTGCGCCTGGCGGCAGTGGTCGATCAGCCACTGGCCAAACACGTTGCCGCCAGTGAAGTCGATGGATTTAACCGCCAGGTGAGTGACCAACGCTTGCGTGGTTTCGCGCAGCGCTGGCACGCACAAGGTGACCAGGTTGGAGTCAATGCCATTTTCAGCCAGCACGGCGCGAATGGTGCGAACGGTGATGGCCGCTGGCAAAATTGCGTTCTCATGCGGCTTGACGATCACGGCATTGCCGGTGGCAAGCGCCGCAAACAGGCCGGGATAAGTGTTCCAGGTCGGGAACGTGCCGCAACCGACCACGACGGCCACGCCGCGCCCGACCAGCTCAAAGTGCTTCTTCATCACTAGCGGCGGATTCTTGCCCTGCGGCTTTTCCCATGTTGCCTCGGGCGGCACGAAGCTTTGTTCGCGGTACGCATACGTGACTGCTTCCAGGCCGCGATCTTGTGCGTGGGGGGCACCTGCCTGAAACGCCATCATCCAGCCCTGACCGGTGGTCATCATCACGGCATGCGCCAGCTCGAAGCTCTGTTGGTTCAAGCGGTCCAGTATTTCAATGCAGATACCGGTGCGCCCTTCGCAGCCCACGGCCTGCCAGCCTGGCATGGCGCTTTGACCCGCATCGATCAGCGCCTGCACGTCGCACACCGGATAGCGCACATTGAGGTCAATCCCGTAGGGGGATTGTTCGCCGCCGTGCCAGCCGGTTGACCCTGGCTGGTCGATCTCGAATGCTTGCCCCAGATGCGCTTGAAAAGCGCGTTTGCCATCGTCGGGCGCGCTTTCGCCGTAGGTTTTGGGGCTGGGCATTTCGTTGTAGGCCGCCCAGTAGCCACGGGTATGGATGGCACCCAGGGCGGCCTCGAGCTTGGCGCGGTGTTTTTCAAACAGGGGATGAGTCATGAGCGTGTCCTGAAAATAAATGGGTGATGGATTTAGCCGGTAAGCGGTTCGCCCGTTTCATCGGGTTAGCTGGTGCAAGGCTGCACCTGTTGTTCGATGGTAGAGATCGACGCGCGCTGCCGGTCAAACATTTCGATGCGCACGGTGTCGCCAAACTTCCAGCCTTGCTGCAGCGTGGTGCGAACAATGGCGGGCACCGCTTGGCAGTGTGTCATGGCCCGCTTGACCACGACCAGCGTGCCGTCGCGGCCGCCTTTTTTCAGGGTGGCAAGTTTCATTGGCAGTTATTCCCCGGCGTAGCTGCCGTCATGCATCCAGCGCGCGTGTTGCGGCGCCTTTTTTGTGATGGCCCACTCGTTGAGCATGTCCCATTTCACCTCGTCCAGCATCCTGGCCATCTGCGGCGTGCCGGTATTAGCGCACAGTTCCAGGCGGTGGCCGCTCGGGTCGAAGAAGTAGATCGACTTAAAGATGGTGTGATCGGTCGGGCCGACCACTTCAATGCCGTCGGCTTGCATTTTGGCCTTGGCTTGCAGCAGGACCTCGACGGATTCGACTTGCAAGGCCAGGTGCTGGGTCCACACCGGTGTGTTGGCGTCGCGGCCCATCGGCGGCTTGGTCGGCAGTTCGAAGAAGGCGAGCACGTTGCCGTTACCGGCGTCCAAAAAGACGTGCATGTAGGGGTCGGGCTCTTTGGTGGAGGGAACTTCATTTTCGGCAATGGCCAAAATGAATTTCATGTTGAGGTACTTCTGGTACCACTCCACGGTTTCCTTGGCATCCTTGCAGCGGTAGGCGACGTGATGGATTTTCTGTACTTGCATGATGTTCTTTCCGAGAGTTGCCGGCACGAGTAAACCTAGTCGGCGGCCTGCAGGCCGTGCCACATTTCCTGGTCGCGCTCAGCAGTCCAGATGCGCGGATGCTTGATGCCACTGGCCTCGTCCACCGCGCGGGTCACGTCAAAAGGCAGGCAGTGTTCGTAAATGAAAACCTGGCCAAACTTCGGGTCCATCGCTTTGCGGGCGTGGGCCATGGCTTGCTTCAGGTTCATGCCTTGGGCCACCGCTTGCCTGGCAGAGTTGAGCAGTGTGCTGACGAAATCACGGGTGTAGGCCAGGCCAGCCTGAACGCGCTCGGGGGTGTCGAGCGCCGGGCCGCGACCAGGCACCAGTTTTTCAGGTTTTAGCGCCGCCAGTGCATCCAGCGTCGCTGGCCATTCTTCCAACTGCGCGTCGCCGGTGTAGCAGGCGGCATCCGCTTCGATCAGGTCGCCCGAGAACAGCACCTTTTCGGAGGGCACCCAGACGATGGTATCGCCCTTGGTATGGCCGGGGCCCATGTGCATGATCTTCACTTCGAGCTTGCCCATCCACAGCGTCATCTCGTCCTTGAAGACCAGCGTTGGCCACGTCAGGCCGGGGACGGAATCGAAGGCATCAAACAGGCGAGGGAATCGCTCGTATTCGGACTGCATGTCTTGCGCGCCGCGCTCGACAATCATCTCGTAGGTGCCTTGGCTGGCGATGATTTCCTGCAGGCCGGCCGCCTTGTAGCCCGAGGCGCCCAGAACGCGGACCGCGTGGTAGTGCGAGAGCACCACGTATTTGATGGGCTTGTCAGACACCTTGCGAATCTCGGCAATCAAGCTCTGCGCCATGACCGGGGTGGCCAGCGCATCGCAGATCAGCACGGCATCGTCGCCGATGATCACGCCGGTGTTGGGGTCGCCCTCGGCGGTGTAGGCCCAGCAGTGTTCGGAGAGCTGTGCGAAAGTGGTTTTTTTGACCGCGAGGTCGGCTTGGGATGCGAACTTCTTACTCATCATTGTTGTCCTTAAAAAATCGATTAGGTACGCGTCGCGTACTTGTTCATTGCTGATGAGTTCCTTGCCAGCGCCGGTGAGAGTTATCGTGCCAGTTTCCAGCTCATGGCAGCGGTCGGCAAAGGCCAGCGCGGCAAACGCGTTTTGTTTCACCAGCAAGATCGTCATGCCCTGGGCTTCGAGGGTTTGACGACCTTGCATACCTCTTCGACCAGCCGCGGCGCCAGGCCCATGGAGGGCTCATCGAGCAGCAGTATGCGGGGTCGCCCATCAGGGTCCGGCCGATTGCCAGCATCTGCTGCTGACCACCCGGCAAAGTGCCCGCCGGTAGATGGCGCTTTTCCTTGTGGAGTGGGAACATGGCGAAGATCTTTTCCAGATCGCCTTCGACCTGATGCACCATGTATAGAGACTTGACTTGATTTTCTTGAAGTCGGAAAGAGGTTTTTTTCCAACTCATTGGCAATGATTCTGGAATATGGAACTAGTTCTGTCAATAAAAATATGTAAAAAATTGCCTCGCTGAAATTTCGGTATCAAAGAGCTCAACTGGCTGAAATTTGGGTCTATTAACAACTAGTCGGCACCGCCCGAAGAGCCCAGGCGAAGCGAAAGCGCCTGGGCCGATCGCTTCAAAGCGGTGACAACAGGTCCATCCGGGGACACATCGATCATGCTTTTGACGCCGATAACCAGTACCGTGAGAGTGATTTCATTATTGAAGTTGAAGACCGGCGCGGCCACTGCGGCCACCCCAGGCACCAAGTGATAGTCGACCACTGCCGCCACCCCTTGTTGGCGGACGTTGGCAAGCATCGCATCGACTGCCGCCGCCGACTGCATTCCAGCCGACAGCGCTGGTACCGTCAATGCGCGGCTGATCATCGGATCCACCGTGGATTTTGGCAGCCAGGCCGCAAAGACGCGACCGCTGGCCGATGTCAGAATGTCAAGTGCCGACCCCGTCACGACGTTGACGGTGATCGGGCGCCTCGGTCGCTCCGAGCGGACAATGACCGGCCCGTTGTCGCTCCATACTGCCAGCGCCGTGGTTTCATTGATCTCGTCGCGCAATTCGCTGATGGCTGACAGGCCCAGCTTGATGCGGTCGAGGCGGTCCACTGCAACGAGGCCAAGCGTCAAGGCAAACGACCCAAGATCGTAGCGTGACGTCATAGGATCCCGATCAACGAGACCAGAACGGACAAAACTGACCAGGTAGCGATGCACCTTGGATGCCGGCATGTCGGTGGCCGCGGCAATATCCATGAGCATCATTGAACGATGACCGTTAACGATCGCCCGCAGGATACGGATACCGATTTCCAGCGACTGAACACCGTGTTGTCCATCTTTTTCTTTGCTCATGGTGTCTTACTTAAAGAAAATTTGAATTCGATGCAGAACTTGTATCTCAGTGGGTAGTTTCTTTGCACGGTGTCCGTCCTTGCCCTGAACCTGCGAACAATGCGGCCTTGGTTAAGGTCTGCTCGAAAAAATCATTGATGGGCTTGGCATGCTTTGGCGGATGTGACTGTAGCCCATGTGCTTTCTGACCGCGGTGTTGACGCCGACCGAACCCCACTCTTGGAAATTTCTTGCCAAGCTGTGCCAAACACTCCAGAGGCGTCTTCACGTTGTGGGGGGCCTGCGGCCGGCCTTGGCAGGGGCCCTGTAAAAATGAATTCAAGAAGGCAAATTCACAGCCGTTTACACTGCCACTTTCAACCCGGTCAGCCGGTACGACGATGGAGGCTAAATCAGCTTCGCTTCAGACTCATGCCTGAATTGGAAAATACTGTCTGAGGCAGAGTGGGTGCCGTGCCATGGTTTCTGCGCAATCCGGAGCCTGAACACGTTTTGTTTGGGTCAAGGCTTCGGTGCAGCTCGCAGCGCCGAGCCATGGACCCTCAAGAACATCAATGGATGAGTGCATGAAAAATGAGCTGGATAGACAACGATCAGAACGTCCCAAGCCATTGATGCGTCAAGATTTTCGGGCCTTTCGTGCCATGCAAACCCGGTGGATGGACAACGACCTGTATGGCCACATCAACAATGTTGTTTACTACAGCTGGTTTGACACGGCAGTCAACGGTTTGCTGATCGAGCGGGGTGCCCTGGATATTCATTCTGGCCGCGTGATTGGCCTGGTGGTCGAAACGCAATGCAACTACTTTGCACCGCTGGCGTTCCCGGAGCCAGTGGTAGCGGGTGTTCGCGTGGCGCGTATTGGCGCGTCCAGCGTACGCTATGAGGTGGCGCTTTTCCCTGGCGATGAAAACCAGCCCTGCGCTGCCAAAGGCCATTTTGTGCATGTCTACGTAGACCGCAGCTCTCGCCGACCGGTTGCCTTGCCGACTCAATTACTCTGTGTACTGGAGACCTTAAAGTGATCCCTGCTGTGACCCAAGCGCTTGCTGATTTATCTGCCGATGACCTCGCTGTCAGCGAGGCTCCCAACCCGGTTGACCAGGCCATCGAGAGCCGTCAGTCGATACGCCAGTTTCTGCCAACGCCGGTGCCGCGACCCACCATCGCCCGCCTGCTGGAAGTCGCCAGCCGCGCACCTTCAGGCACCAACACCCAGCCGTGGAAAGTCTATGTGCTGCAGGGCGCCAGCAAGGACCGTCTGATGGACAAGGTCTGCCAGGCGCATGACGCCCTGCGCGCCAACCCCGCGCTGGCCGAGCAGTACAAGGAAGAGTACGACTACTACCCGGAGAAATGGGTGTCGCCCTATATTGACCGGCGGCGCGAAAATGGCTGGAGCCTGTATGGGCTGCTCGGCATTGTCAAGGGCGACAAGGACAAGATGCACTTGCAGCATCAGCGCAACTACCGGTTTTTCGACGCGCCGGTAGGCTTGATGTTCACGGTTGACCGAATCATGGGGCGGGGCTCGCTTCTCGACTATGGCATGTTCCTGCAAAACATCATGGTGGCTGCGCGTGCCCGTGGTCTGCACACCTGCCCGCAGCAGTCGTGGAATCGTTTTTCCAGTATCGTCCTGCCGCATATCGGTGCCAGTGCGCAGGAGATGCTGGTTTGCGGCATGTGCCTCGGCTTTGCCGATGAAACGGCGCCGGTGAATACTTTGCGCACGCCGCGTGTCAGCGTGGGCGAATTCACCCAGTGGCTGGACTGAGCCCTGTCATGCGGGATTGACCGCATGCCTTTTTCCATGGTTCAGCTGCTCGGCGGGCTGTCTTACGCCACCACGCTGTTCCTGATGGCCGCGGGGCTGACGCTGATCTTCGGCGTGACGCGCATTGTCAATTTTGCGCATGGCAGTTTTTTTATGCTGGGCGCGCTGTTCACGGCGCACTGGGTCACCGACTGGTTTCCGGCCTGGGGAGAAAGCGCACCGCTGTATCTTGTTGCCATGCTTTTAGGAGCTGCCTGCGCTGGACTGGCAGGAGCTATAGCCGAATTTTTCTTGTTAAGACGAATGGCCGGAGCGCCTGAGTTGTACCAACTGGTGGCAACCTTCGGCTTGAGTCTGGCGCTGCATGACGCGATGCAGTGGGGCTTTGGTCCGGACGAGGTGTTTGCGCCGCGTTTTCCGGGGCTCAAAGGCGCAGTGCAAATCGGAGATGAGTTTTTCCCCACCTACCAGCTGGCAATGATTTCGCTCGCACCGCTGGTCTGGCTGGGCCTGCATGGGTTGCTGCGGCGCTCGCTGTTTGGCCAGCGCCTGCGCGCCGCCACGCAAGACCGCGCCATGCTGGCAGCGCTGGGCGTGAATCCCAAGCCGCTGATGCTGGGCGCGGTGGTGCTCGGCTGCGCGCTGGCGGGGCTGGGCGGCGCTTTGGTCTTGCCGCGCGAGCCGGCGAATCTGCAGATGGACATGAACGTGATTGTGGAGACTTTCGTGGTCGTCGTCACAGGCGGCTTGGGCAGCATAGGCGGCGCATTTGCGGCAGCTTTGCTGATCGGTCTGGTTCATGCCTTTGGCATTGTGATGCTTCCGCAGGCTACGCTGGTCATTGTGTTTTTGACCATGGCGGTGGTCTTGGTGTTTCGACCCCAGGGGATCAACGGTTTGTCGACTTCGTCGCATGAAACCAGTGGCGGCGTACGCGAGGCGGCGCAGAAGTTTCGTGGTCTTCGTCTCGGCTGGCTCTGGACCTTGGCCATTGCCACGGCTTTTGTGCTGCTGGCCTCGCTGGCCTGGGCGGGCGGGCCTTATTGGCAAGCCTTGGCGGCCGATGCGCTGATCTTGATGATCTTTGGCATCAGCCTGCAAGCCATGATGGCGCTGGGCGGCCTGGTCAGTTTTGGTCATGCGGCTTTTTTTGCGCTGGGGGGCTATGGTGCCGCGCTGTCGCACGGTCTTTGGGGCGCGTCGCTGCCGCTGGCGCTGGCGGCCGGCTGCGGCGCGGCGCTGGCGGTGGCTGCAGTGTTCGGTGCGGCGGTGGTGCGCAGCAGCGGCGTGTATCTGGCCATGCTGTCGCTGGCGCTGGCGCAGGTGATCTGGGCCAGCGCCAGCCAGTGGGTCAGCCTCACAGGCGGTGACAACGGCCTGATTGGCCTGGCACTGGTCGGCGATGAGGGCCGGCCGCTTTTTTATGCGCTGCTGGTAGCGCTGGCGCTGATTGCGGTGCTGGCGCTGCGACATCTTGGCCGCTCTGTCATGGGCGCGGCGCTGCAGGCCGGGCGTGATGCGCCCTTGCGCGCTGCCGCATCCGGCTTGCCGGTGGCGTGGCTCAACTACCGAATCTTTGTTGAAAGTGCGGTGCTGGCGGGCCTGGCTGGCGGACTTTTCGCCGCGCACAAGGGCGCCGTGTTTCCATCGCTGGCCTCGGTTTCAACATCGGTGGATGCCTTGCTGGTGGTCTTGCTCGGGGGGGTGCATCAACTCTGGGGCGCCGTGGTGGGCAGCATGCTGCTGAGCTATGCCA
>Ga0155550_1055_pt1 | contig 9513 bp, 10 predicted proteins | sample RifCSPhighO2_12_FD_107207 | JGI IMG/M metagenome (GOLD analysis project Ga0155550, IMG submission 107207) | Burkholderiales bacterium RIFCSPHIGHO2_12_FULL_61_11
TCTGGCAGCAATCGCGACGATGTCCACCGGGATCATGATGGCGGCATAGCGGTTAAAGCCAATTTTGAAGAAGTCAGCCGAGACAATGTTGACGAGGTTGGAAACCACCAGCGGCAAGCTGGCGGTGTCGGCTATAAACCCTGCCGCCATGACATAAGCCAGTGTGGCTGCCGGGCTGAACCCGAGCGCCAGCAGCATCGCCATCACGATGGGGGTCAGGATCAGTGCCGCGCCATCATTGGCGAAAAGCGCAGCCACGGCGGCGCCCAGTAACACGATGAGCGCAAACAGCAGGCGTCCGCGCCCACCGCCCCAGCGCGCGACGTGCAGCGCGGCCCATTCGAAAAAACCGGCTTCATCCAGCAGCAAACTGATGATGATGACGGCAATAAAGGTGGCCGTGGCATTCCAGACGATGTGCCAGACCACGGGAATGTCGCCGGGATGCACCACGCCCAGCAGCAGCGCCAGCCCGGCACCGAGCATGGCGCTCCAGCCTATGCCCAGGCCTCGCGGTTGCCAGATCACCAGGACCAGGGTGAAGACAAAAATCAGAGCGGCAGCGAGCATGTCGGTTCTTTCTTTGGGCTAATTTATATCTGCAGTGCAGTGCTATTAGTAAAATAGCCATGCATGCCCGTCATATATGGGCTACAAGCTGATAGCTTTTGAACCTGTCAGCAACATGATGGGCTGCCTGCACGCTGACCAGCGTTAAGGTGGTCGGCTAGATTGATTCCATTATTCAACTTTAATTGAATAATCAAATTAAATCAATCTTCGCTCGCTCGGACGATTCGTCAAACCATCACGGTCTGTCACGAATTCGTCATGTTTTCGTCATACCTTTGTCACCTTCCGCCTCGAAACTAGCGCCGGTCCGGATGAGTTGCAAGGAGATAGCCGAATGAAATTGCTTTTGACACGCAGATCATTGCCATCAGTCGGCTGGATTTTTGTCACTGTTTTGTCACATGAACGCCATAAACTTGGCTCAAGTTTTTTAACTTCCCGAAAGGAAATCTCATGAAATCTTTCCCGATCAACTCTTTGCTTGCCATCTCTGCGCTGGCCTTTCTTGGCGCCATGCCCTCGGTTGGTGTTGCACAGGTGGTCAAGATTGACGGCTCCAGCACGGTCTATCCAGTGACTGAAGCGGTTGCTGAAGAATTCCAGAAGGCCAACAAAGGCCTGAAAGTTACCGTGGGTGTTTCCGGAACCGGAGGTGGTTTCAAGAAATTTTGCCGCGGCGAAACTGATATTTCCGACGCTTCACGCCCAATTTCAGTCTCCGAAATGGAAGCCTGCAAAAAAACCGGGGTGGAGTACTTCGAACTGCCTATCGCCTTTGATGCGCTGACGGTGGTGATCAATCCCAAGAACACGTGGCTCAAACAAGCTACGGTGGCCGAGCTGAAAAAAATGTGGGAACCTGCGGCGCAGGGAACGGTCATGCGCTGGAATCAGGTCAATCCGGCATGGCCTGATCAGCCGATGAAGTTGTTCGGTGCAGGCTCTGACTCCGGAACCTTCGACTACTTCACCGAAGCCATCGTCGGAAAATCCAAGTCCAGTCGCGGCGATTTCACGGCCTCTGAAGATGACAATGTACTGGTGCAAGGCGTCGCTGGCGACGTCAATGCCATCGGCTATTTTGGTTATGCGTATTACGCAGAAAACACCAACAAGCTCAAAGCCTTGCCCATCGCCGAGAAGGAAGGCAAGCCGGCAGTATCGCCCAGCGCTGAAACCGTGATCGCGGGCACCTACCAGCCGCTGGCCCGTCCGATCTTCATCTACGTCAACGCCAAATCCCTGGCCAAGACCGAAGTGAAGAAGTTTGTTGACTTCTACATGAGCCAGGGTGCCAAGCTGGCCAAGGAAGTGAAGTACGTTCCGTTACCGGCCAGCGTTTACGCCGCGAACGTCAAACATCTTTCCCAAGGCAGGAAGGGTAGCGTCTTCGGTGGCAAGAACGAAGTGGGTATCAGCATCGAAGAACTGGCCAAGCGTGAAGCCAGGCTGTAAGCTGATTCAATTGCTGGCTTGAACTGGATCTGCCTGCACCTTCGGGGAAGTGTGCAGGCAGTTTTTTTATCTGCCCCCTACAAAAACGAAACTTACAATGAGTGCCTCCACAACTTCGGGTCGCATTGTGATTGCTGAACGACTGACAGGTGCGGCTCGCCTTGCTGAACTGGCCAAAATCAAGGTCGCGCGCAAACGTAAAGACCGCATGATTGAGTTTGTGCTGCTCCTGGCGGCCTGTGTTTCGGTTTTCACAACGCTGGCCATCGTTTACATCCTGCTTAAAGAGTCGCTGGTGTTTTTCAGCGATGTTCCGGTCTGGAGCTTTCTGACGGACACCCAGTGGACCCCGTTATTTGACGATGCACACTTCGGCATCGCCGTGCTGCTGTCGGGTACGCTATCGAGCTCGCTGGTGGCCCTGTTCATTGCGATACCGCTGGGGACAATCATCGCGATCTACCTGTCCGAGTTTGCCAACCACCGTCTGCGTGAGGTGCTAAAACCCGTGTTGGAACTCTTGTCCGGGGTGCCAACCATCATTTACGGCTTTTTTGCCTTGCTGGTGATTACGCCCCTGTTGCAAGAAATCTATCCCGGCTTGCCCACATTCAACATTTTGTCGGCGGGCCTTGTGATGGGCATCATGATCATTCCCTATGTGTCATCTTTGTCCGAAGACGCAATGCGCGCTGTTCCCATGAGTTTGCGCGAGGGCTCCTATGCCATGGGTGCCACGCGATTTCAGACCGCCACCCGGGTCGTGGTTCCCGCGGCATTTTCGGGCATTGCCTCAGCCTATATTCTGGGGATTTCGCGTGCGGTGGGCGAGACCATGATTCTTGCAGTGGCTGCCGGTATGCAGCCGAACCTGACGCTCAATCCCCTGGAGCCTGCGGCCACCATCACGTCTTTCATCGTGCAAGTGGCCCTGGGTGATTTGCCGCACGGCAGCGTGGGTTACCAGACTATTTTTGCGGCGGGTTTGACGCTGCTGTTGATCACGCTGATGTTCAATCTATTGGGACACTGGCTGCGTCGCAAATATCGGGAGGCTTATTGATGAGTCGCAAGACAGACCGCTCGAAAGAGCTGCGTGCCATTATCAAGTCACACAAGCGATGGGATGTCATCTTCGGTTTGGTGGGGCTGGGCGCCATCGCCCTGGCGATCCTGACTCTGGTCGCGCTATTTGCGCAAATGGTGATTGACGGGTTTCCGCGAATTTCAGTCGAGTTTTTTGCCAACTTTCCATCTCGCAGGGCTGGGCAGGCCGGTATTCTTTCGGCGTGGGTGGGTTCATTTTTTGTCATGATCGTCACCGCCCTGTTTGCGATACCCGTGGGTATTGCAAGCGCCATCTACCTCGAAGAATATGCCCGTAAAAACTGGTTCACCGATGTGATCGAGATCAACATCAGCAACCTGGCCGGTGTTCCTTCCATCGTGTATGGACTTCTGGCGCTCGGGCTGTTTGTTTATACCTTCGGCTTTGGTCAAAGTATTTTGTCGGCGGGGTTGACCCTGGCGCTGCTGATTTTGCCGATTGTGATCGTCACGACGCGCGAAGCGCTTAGAGCCATTCCTCAAACCGTGCGTGAAGGTGCTTATGCCTGCGGGGCCACCAAATGGCAAGTGGTCAGCGACCATTTGGTACCCTACGGCATGCCGGGTATCCTGACAGGAGTGATCATTGGCCTCTCCCGGGCTATTGGCGAAACTGCGCCAATCATCACGATTGGTGCGCTGACGTTTATCGCCTTTTTGCCACCCATGCCGTTTACCGGTGACCCCGCCGCTGGTCTTTTTGACTGGCTGTTCTCGCCGTTTACCGTCATGCCCATCCAGATTTTTAACTGGACTTCCCGGCCTGATCCGGCTTTCCATGCCAACGCTGCGGCAGCAAGTCTTGTGCTTGTGTTCCTGACCCTGGGGATGAATGGTTTGGCCATCTGGCTGCGTTATCGCCTTCGAAAAAATATCAAGTGGTAGCCCCTTCAAAAAGCCCAATACATCATGCCATCTACCATTACGCTTCCGGACGATGCCCCTGTGCTGAAGGCGCAGTCCAAAAATCTCGACTTTTATTACGGCGCCTTCAAGGCATTGACAGGCGTCACCATGCCGATTTACGAAAACAGGGTCACGGCCTTGATTGGGCCCAGCGGCTGCGGCAAGTCGACCTACCTGCGCTGCTTTAACCGCATGCATGACCTTTATCCGGGTCATCGCTATGATGGCAAGATCGAGCTCTACCCAGACGATGTGGACATTCTTGACCATGCAGTGGATCCCATTGAGGTGCGCATGCGTATCTCCATGGTGTTTCAAAAGCCGAATCCATTTCCCAAGTCGATCTTTGAAAACGTGGCCTACGGCCTGCGCGTGCGGGGCGAAAAGTCCGTGAGTTATCTTGAAGACAAGGTAGAGGCAGCGCTAAGGGCTGCTGCCATCTGGGGTGAGGTCAAAGACCGGATGAGCGAGTCGGCCACCAACCTGTCCGGGGGCCAGCAGCAGCGTTTGTGCATTGCCCGATCGCTTGCAACCGACCCGGAGATCATCCTGTTTGACGAGCCAACTTCGGCGCTTGACCCAATCGCCACGGGAAGCATTGAGGAGCTCATTGGTGAGATCAAGAACAAGGTCACTATCTTGATAGTGACACACAACATGCAGCAGGCGGCCCGCGTGTCGGACTACGTGGCCTATATGTATTTGGGTGAAATGGTGGAATACGGCGTCACCAAGGACATCTTCATGAAACCGAAGCGCCAGGAAACCGAAGACTACATTACTGGCCGTTTTGGCTGAAGCGAGAAAATCATGCTTGATAAACATTTGTCTACCCAGTTCGACAGCGAACTCAACGGCGTTTCAACCCGCGTCATGGAAATGGGCGGCCTGGTTGAATCCCAGATCCGCCTGGCCATCCATTCGCTGTCCCAATTCAGCATCGAGAGCGCCAGACAGGTGATCGAAACCGACGCGCAAGTCAATGCCATGGAAATCGACATTGACCGCGAATTGTCTTCCATCATCGCCCGCCGCCAGCCCACCGCCCGTGATCTGCGCCTGTTGATCGCCATTTCAAAAACCACCGCCAACCTTGAACGGGTGGGTGATGAAGCCGTTAAAATCGCGCGCATGGTCAGGTCGATCATCGAAAGCGACTCAGCCCGTGCCTTGCCGTCTTCAGAGCTTAGTATTGCCGCGGAACTCGCTTCTGGCTTGCTGCGCAAGGCGCTGGATGCGTTCGCCCGGCTGGACACCGCCGCAGCGGTATCCATCCTTAAAGAAGACGATCAGATTGACAAGGAATTTGACGGTTTTGTACGCAAGCTCATTACCTACATGATGGAAGATCCGCGCACGATCTCCGCCAGCCTGGACCTGTTGTTTGTGGCCAAAGCCATCGAGCGGGTGGGCGACCATGCCAAGAACATTGCCGAGTTCATCATCTACATCGTCAAGGGTGCGGATGTCAGGCACACGACCATGGAGCAGGTTGAGTTTGTAGTGAAGTAACGGCCCGATTAGACCCAGATGAAACATTTGCCACGGGTATTGATTGTTGAAGATGAACCGGCCATTGCCGAGCTCATTGCGATCAACTTGAGGCATGGCGGATTTGTTCCTGTGCTGGCCGAGGAGGGTGTCGCGGCTCAGCGCGAGCTCGATGCCGTGCTGCCGGATGTCATTTTGCTGGACTGGATGCTGCCCGGGCAAAGCGGCCTTGCGCTGGCACGCCAATGGCGCAAGCAGGCACGTACCAAGAGCATTCCCATTTTGATGCTGACGGCCCGCGGTGACGAGCCAGACAAGGTGGCTGGGCTGGATGCTGGCGCCGACGACTACATTACCAAACCTTTTTCCACGCAGGAGCTGCTGGCACGCATTCGTGCGGTGCTGCGTCGACGCGCACCCGAGTCAGTCAAAGACAGCGTGACTGTCGGTGCCCTGGCGCTGGATGCGGCAACGCACCGTATTTCGCACCAGGACCAGGAGCTCAAGCTGGGCCCAACGGAGTTCAAGCTGCTTCATTACCTGATGAAGCATGCCGAACGTGTTCATAGCCGCAGCACCTTGCTGGACAAGGTGTGGGGCGACCATGTGTTCATTGAAGAGCGCACCGTTGATGTGCATATCAAACGCCTGCGGGAGGCCCTGGGTGCTGCCGGTTCCATGGTGGAAACCGTTCGTGGCGCGGGCTACCGTATCACGGCCCAAGTGTGAAAATTGCTGCTGTGGCACATCTTGAGCCATGCCCATGGTGACCCGGTTTGCTCTTCTTTTTATAGCGGCCTGCGTAGGTGCTGCAGGGGTTGGCTTGCTTCTTGGATCGCACTATGCGGCGCTGGGCGCGCTTGCGGTGGTGCTGTTGCGCATGGGACTGGATCACTGGCGCGGCCGCAGGCTACTGGTGGCGTTGCGCACCGACGCGCTACAGGCCCTGCCGCAGCGCGGAGGAGACATATGGGGCGAGCTGGCTCAGCGTATCGCGCGCATGAGGCGCGACAGCGAAATGCAGCTGCGGCAGAGCGAGGCGCGGCTGAAGGAATTCCTGGTCGCGCTGGAGAACTCCCCCAACGGGGTGGTGTTGCTCGACGAAAAAGGTCGCATTGAATGGTGCAACCAGACGGCGGCCACGCATTTCGGATTTGACGCGCAGCGCGACCAGTTTCAGTCCATTGGCAACCTGGTGCGCGATCCTGTGTTTGCTGCCTACCTGGCTTCAGGGAAATACGACCACGAGGTGGTGCTGAGCATGCCCGCTCCCGCTTCATTGCCACTCAAACTGTCGGTGCAAGTCCATCCTTACGCTGGCAATCGGCGCCTGATGCTCAGCCGCGACGTTACGGCGGTGGAGCAAGCAGAGGCCATGCGGCGAATTTTCGTGGCCAATGTATCGCACGAGATCCGTACGCCGCTTACCGTCCTCGCGGGGTTTATTGAGACGCTGCAAACGCTGCCGCTTGAAGAGGCGGAACGTATCCGCTATCTGAACCTGATGGCGCAGCAGTCGCACCGCATGCAGACGCTGGTGAGTGACCTGCTCACGCTGTCGCGGCTCGAGGGCAGCTTGCAGCCGGGCAGCGGGGAATGGACGCCGATCCACGCGCTCATGGATTACTGTGAGCAGGAAGGCCGGGCGCTGTCCCGGACGCTGCCGCATGCCCAGGGGCAAACTCTCCGATTCGAAATCCGCTGGGATTGCGAGGTGGCTGGTTCGCAGACGGAGCTGACCAGTGCCATGTCCAATCTGGTCAGCAACGCTGTGCGCTACACGCCCGCTGGCGGATGCATTGACGTTATCTGGCAATCGCTGCCGGATGGAGCCGCCGAGTTTTCCGTGAGCGACACGGGACCTGGTATTGCTCCGGAGCACATTGCGCATCTGACCGAGCGGTTTTACCGTGTTGACCACAGCCGCTCCAGGGAAACCGGCGGAACGGGGCTGGGACTGGCCATTGTCAAGCACGTTCTGCAGCGGCATGGCACGGTGCTCAAGGTGCAAAGCACGCCTGGCAAAGGTTCGACGTTTTCCTTTGCGATACCAGCCAGCCGAGTCCGCAATGGTCGCGCCAGCGGCACCAATTTGAACGCTGCTCGTCAGACCGTGGACACGATCTCCACGTCGTTGTCATAGACATCAATCCGCTTGTCATATAAAGGAATGGTGGTGCCACTGACGCGGTTCATGACCAGCTTGCCGAGGTCCACGTCGGCAATCACGATCTGCTCCATGTTGGGCACGCCTTCGGCTGCGATGCCGTCGCGGGCAAAAGGAAAATCAGACGGCGTGATGATTGCCGCCTGACCATAGTGCAGACCGAGACCTTCGACCGGGAGGTTGCCGACGGTGCCAGTGGTCGCAACGTAGACCTGATTCTCGATGGCCCGCGCATGACAACAGTAGCGCACGCGCAAAAACCCCTGACGATCATCGGTGCACGAGGGCACGAAGATGATGTCAGCGCCCATTTCGCAGACCTTGCGGCTGAGCTCGGGGAACTCGATGTCGTAACAGATCAGGATGGCAATGCGGCCATGAGGCGTGTCAAACACCCGCAGGTGGTGGCCCGGATCGCCTTTCCACTTTTCTTTTTCCCAGCGCGTCAGGTGGATCTTGTCCTGGGTAAACACCTTGCCTTCTGGGGTGAACAGATAGGCCGTGTTGAGCAGCTTGCCATCGACGATCGTGGGATGACTGCCGCCCACCACATGCACCTTCCACTGCGCCGCGAGCTCCCTGAACAGCTCGATATAGCGGGCAGTGTAGTCGTTCATGTTGCGCACCGCCTGGCGCAGGTCGCTGGTGTCCATGAAGGAGAGCAGTTGCGTGGTGAAGATCTCGGGCAGCAGCACAAAATTGGGTTTGTAGTCCCCCGCAGCTTTCATCACGAAGCGTACCTGGTTCTCAAAACCGCTCCAGTCGTGGATGGATCGCAGCAGGTATTGCACCGCGGCAATGCGCACGTTGATCGGCTTGGGTTCGTGGACGTGGGGAGGGGGGCTGGTTTTCATGCGGGCATCTCCTGTGCCGCGGTGCGCGCCAGTTGCAGCGCTGTGGGCTTCGAGGCATCGTAATCCGGATTGATCCAGACGATCAGGGCAGCATTGCCTTGCGACTCGTGGTCGTCCACTAGATAGCCTTTCATAATGCCACAGTACCTGAATCCTTCGCGCAGCTGAAAACTCAGCACCGGATCGGTGAGGTCCCCCCAAAGCACCTTGCGCGCGTACAGTCCGGCCGTCATCTCGTGGGCCAGCGAGTGGTAGCCCGGCAATCGGCCGCAGGCGATGATGCGGCGCAGGTTTAACGCCTTGCACACGCGCCGTCTGGCTTCGTACAGTGCATGGCCAACCCGCTTGCCGCGCAGCCTGGGCGCGACGAACACCTCCGCGCCATACAGCGTGTAGCCCGCCGGGTCGTGGGTGTCGAAGGTGCCTGCCGCAGTGATCTGGTCCCACGTGTGCTCGTCCGCCCACTCATCCCACTGGATCACCAGTGAGCTGGCGCAGCCGACGAGGCGGTTATCGTAGAAGGCGACGAGTTGGCCTTCGGGAAAGATCTCGATTTGTTGCACCGCGCGTTGGCGTTGCCAAGCGGCTATGCCGGGGTAAACCTCACGCTGCAGGCGCACCAGCGCGTCAATGTCTTCCAGTCTGGTATTGCGTATGTTCAGTTTTGGCATGGAGCTATTTTTATGGAAATGGGCCTTAGCGGGGGCGATTGGCTGGTGCCCGCATGTTGGAAGAAGATTTTGCGTGCGCTCAAGGGCTGCGCGGGGTAGTTGCGGGCGGGGGCGTCCTTGCCTGGCTGTCAATGCTCACCCGCTTGAATAGCAGGATATTTTCATTCTTGTCCGTGGGCCTGCGCACAGTGGCCTGAAAAGCCCAATCCGGCAAATTCACGACATTGCTGAGGCTTGATCGGGCATCGACATCCACGATCAGGTAAGGACAGATCGCTTTCGCCGTGGC
>Ga0155550_1086_pt1 | contig 9485 bp, 8 predicted proteins | sample RifCSPhighO2_12_FD_107207 | JGI IMG/M metagenome (GOLD analysis project Ga0155550, IMG submission 107207) | Burkholderiales bacterium RIFCSPHIGHO2_12_FULL_61_11
TCGACAGCACCTTTGTCAAGCTGGTCGCCTGGTACGACAACGAATGGGGCTACTCCAACAAGTGCCTGGAGATGGTGCGGGTTGCAGGAGGTTCGCGATGAAAGTGCTGCGCTTTGCCGATGTGGTCGAACGTGGCTTTGCCCTGAACAAGCGCGTTTTCATCCGCGCTGACCTGAATGTGCCGCAGAATGCCGGCGGTGCCATCACCGAGGACACCCGCATCCGCGCCAGCGTGCCCTGCATTCAAATGGCGCTGGACGCGGGTGCTGCGGTGATGGTGACCAGCCACCTGGGCCGACCCACCGAAGGCGCGTTCAAGCCCGAAGATTCACTGGCCCCGGTTGCCAAACGACTGAGTCAACTGCTCGGCCGAGAGGTGCCGCTGGTTTCGAATTGGGTTGAAGGCGTAACGGTGCAGCCCGGCCAGCTCGTGCTGCTGGAAAACTGCCGCCTCAACGTGGGTGAAAAAAAGAACAGCGAAGCGCTGGCTCGGAAACTCGCCGCGTTGTGCAACATCTTTGTTCATGATGCCTTTGGTACCGCGCACCGCGCCGAAGGCACCACTTACGGCATCGCCCAGTATGCCCCCATCGCCTGCGCCGGACCGCTGCTGGCCGCCGAAATCGACGCCATCGGCAAGGCCCTGGCCAACCCGAAGCGGCCGCTGGTGGCCATCGTTGGCGGCTCAAAGGTCAGCAGCAAACTCACCATTTTGCAAACGCTTGCCAAAAACGTTGATCAGTTGATTGTGGGCGGCGGCATTGCCAACACCTTTATGCTCGCCGCGGGTCTGAAGATAGGCAAAAGTCTGGCCGAGCCGGATCTGCTCGATCAAGCCAGGGCGGTCATTGCAGCCATGAAGGCACGCGGGGCTGAAGTGCCCATCCCCACCGATGTGGTGACGGCCAAAACCTTTAGCGCCGACGCCAAGGCCGAAATCAAAGCCGCCACCGACGTTCAGGACGACGACCTGATTCTGGATATTGGGCCGGAGACCGCGAACAAGCTCGCCGCGCAGCTCAAGCACGCGGACACCATTGTCTGGAATGGCCCGGTCGGTGTGTTCGAATTCTCCGCCTTTGAAAACGGCACCAAAACCATTGCCCAAGCCATTGCCCAAAGCAGCGCCTTCAGCATTGCCGGCGGTGGTGACACGCTGGCGGCGATTGCCAAGTACGGCATTGAAAAAGACATGGGCTACATCTCCACCGGTGGCGGCGCCTTTTTGGAGGTGCTGGAGGGAAAAACCCTGCCCGCGTTCGAGATTCTGCAACAGCGCGCTGCGCGGAACGATCTTTGATTTTCTATTGGAAACATAGCTTCTTGCGCCCGCATTTACTGCGCTATAGCCACTTTTTATTCATCACCCAAGGAGATTTTCATGGCCTTTGTTTCCCTTCGTCAAGTACTCGATCACGCTGCTGAGCATGGCTATGGCGTGCCCGCCTTCAACGTCAACAACCTGGAGCAGATCCAGGCCATCATGGAAGCCGCGCAGGCCACTGACAGCCCGGTCATCCTGCAGGCTTCGGCGGGTGCACGCAAGTACGCAGGCGAGGCTTACCTGCGCCACATGATGCTGGCAGCGGTGGAAAGCCACCCCGACATTCCCGTGGTGCTGCACCAGGACCACGGCACCACGGCGGCGGTGTGCATTCAATCCATCCGCTCTGGCTTTACCAGCGTGATGATGGACGGCTCGCTGATGGGCGATGGCAAGACGCCCGCCAGCTACGACTACAACGTCGATGTGACGCGCCGCGTCGGCGAAATGGCGCATGCCGTTGGCGTGTCGGTCGAGGGTGAACTCGGTTGCCTGGGCAGTCTGGAAACCGGCGAGGCAGGTGAAGAAGATGGGGTGGGTGCTGCGGGCAAGCTCACGCACGACATGATGCTGACCGACCCGGTGCAGGCCAAAGACTTTGTGGCAAAAACCGGCGTTGATGCGCTGGCCATCGCCATTGGCACCAGCCACGGCGCCTACAAATTCACGCGCAAGCCCACCGGCGACATTTTGGCGATGGATCGCATCGTGGCCATTCATGCGCAGATTCCAGATACCCATCTGGTGATGCACGGGTCTAGCAGCGTGCCGCAGGAGTGGCTGGCCATCATTCGCCAGTACGGTGGCGACATCAAGGAAACCTACGGCGTGCCGGTGGAGGAAATCCAGCGCGGCATCAAAAGCGGCGTGCGCAAGGTCAATATCGACACCGACATTCGCCTTGCCATGACCGGTGCCATGCGCCAGTTGTTGGCCCAACAGCCCAGTGAGTTTGATCCACGCAAGGCACTGGTGGCTGCCAAGAATGCAGCGGCAGGCATCTGCAAGGCGCGATTTGAAGCATTTGGTTGCGCGGGCCAAGGCAGCCGCATCAAGCCGGTCAACCTGGATGCCATGGCGGCGCGCTACGCTTGACGTGGATGCGGCGGTTGGGGCGCTTGATGTGCTTCAGACCGCCACGGTGTCAATGTCACGCCGTTTTCGGTTGGCGCGTCGCAGCGCCAGCACTGAACAAGCGGGAATCGCCGATTTGCCATTGGTCTAATAGCTGTTGACGCCCGTCCTGATTTGGCTACACGCCTGGATGGCTGAAAAAAAAGGCAAGAAAAGCCGTTGCCTTCTTGCCTGTTTTAGATCGCCCGATGGTCAGTCACCGGGCGCTGGCTTGCGCGGCTTATCGGTCCGTAAACGAACCAGGACCGCCGGAGCTACGCGGGCCGTTGCTGCTGCCGCGGCCCCCTGCGCCGCCACCGCCGCCGGAGCGGTTGCCGCGGAAGTTGTTGCGGTTGCCCCCCGTGGGTTGGCCCGAAGAAGGGAAGCCGGAAGACGCGTGGCTGGCCGGCTGCTGGTTGTCGAAGTCATTGCGTGGCTCGCTGCCCTGGTGACGCGGCGCTTGTGCATAGGCGTTGCGTGGCTGGCCTGAAGGCTGGCCAGAACCCTGTGAATAGCCGGTGTTTTGCCGTGGCTGGGCCGGGCTACGGCGGCCGGCATTGCCGCCGCCGTTACCACCACGGCTATCGCTACGGCCTTCGCCACCATTGCCACCACCGGCCGGGGCACGACCGCGGCCGCCGCCATTGCCCGCACCATTGGCGCTGCGTGCACCGCCACCGCCGCTGCGCCCTGGCTGGGTGCCTTTGGTGTCACGGATGCGCGTCATCATTTCGCTGCGCGCGGCCTTGGCGGCTGCCTGCATCACGTCGCGGCTGGGCGGCTTGCCCAAGCCGCCCCAGATGGTCTGGCGGCCCATGGCCAGAGGCTCGGCTTTTTCGCCGGGTTCGGCTTCAAAACCGGGTACAACGATTTTCTCGATATTTTGTTTGGTGAAGCGCTCAATGTCCTGCATGAAGCCTTCTTCGTCCAGGCACACCAGGCTCACGGCCTGGCCGCTGTTGCCCGCGCGGCCGGTACGGCCGATGCGGTGCACATAGTCTTCACTGACGTTGGGGATTTCGTAGTTCACGACGTGTGGCAACTCGTCGATGTCGATGCCGCGTGCGGCGATGTCGGTGGCCACCAGGGCGCGAACGTCGCCGCTCTTGAAGCCCTGCAGGGCCTGCGTGCGAGCGGTCTGGCTCTTGTTGCCGTGCAGCGCCATGGCTTGAATGCCATTTTTGCTCAGGTGCTCGGCCACATTATTGGCGCCGAACTTGGTGCGCGTGAAAACCAGCACCTGGCTCCAGTTTTGCTCGTTGATGATGTGGGTGAGCAGCGCCTTCTTTTTGCTGCGGCCTACCGGGTGAATGGTCTGCGTGATGCTCTGCACCGTGGTGTTGCGCGGCGTCACCTGGATGGACACCGGATTGCGCAGCAGGCCGTTAGTCAGTTCGCGTATTTCATCGCTGAAGGTGGCGCTGAACAGCAGCGTTTGTTTCTGCTTGGGTACCAGGGCCAGCACTTTCTTGATGTCGTGGATGAAGCCCATGTCCAGCATGCGGTCGGCTTCGTCGAGCACCAGGATCTGCACCTGGCTCAGGTCCAGCGTGCCTTGGCCCGCATGGTCGAGCAGGCGGCCGGGGGTGGCCACCAGAATGTCCACGCCGCGGCGCAGTTTTTCGATTTGCGCGCCCATGCCGACACCGCCAAACATCACCATCGAGGTGAGGTCCAGGTATTTGCCGTAAGTGCGGACGCTTTCTTCAACCTGGGCAGCCAGCTCGCGGGTGGGCGTCATGATGAGTGCGCGCACGGCATTGACGCCGCGCCGGTTGGTCAGCCGGGGCTCGGTGCTTAGGCGCTGCAGCATGGGCAGCGTAAACGCTGCCGTCTTGCCGGTGCCCGTCTGGGCGCCGCCCAGCAGGTCGCTTCCTGCGAGCACGGCGGGAATGGCCTGTGCCTGGATCGGCGTAGGTGTGGTGTAGCCTTGCTCAAGCACGGCTTTAAGAATGGCCGGGGCCAAATTCAATTCTTCAAATGTCATGGTGTTGCGCTTAGGGCGCGCTTTAGATCGGCCTGTTGGGTGCTTTGTTTGAAGCAACCCGCCAGTCAAAGGCAGATGGGGTCAGAAAGTCGGGCCAAATATTTTTTATTTACACCAAAAGCAATTACTGAAAGTAATCCCCGAGATGTGCCCAAATGTTGAAGGCAACTGGAGCCAGCAACTCGGGTATTGTCGCACGGAACGATAATCAGCGTATTCACGCCAAAAACGCGCCTTGATTTGAGGCGGCGGCCCCCAAGGTATGGCGTGTGGTTTTCGTCTGCAAAGAAACCTGCAAAAAGCCTGTAAGAATCATGTGTACAGGCGGCCTGCCGTCCGTTTCTGTGGCGTTGTTTTCCCTTTTTACCAAAGTAATTAATCCTGATGGCTCAGTACGTATTCACCATGAACAAGGTCGGCAAAATCGTGCCGCCCAAACGACAGATTCTCAAAGACGTTTCCTTAAGTTTTTTCCCGGGCGCCAAGATTGGCGTGCTGGGCGTGAACGGCTCGGGCAAGTCCACCCTGCTGAAGATCATGGCCGGGCTGGACACCGAGATCGAGGGCGAAGCCACGCCCATGCCAGGTCTGAACATTGGCTACCTGCCGCAGGAACCCAAGCTCAACCCCGACCACACCGTGCGCGAAAGCATTGAAGAAGGCATGGGGGCGGTATTTGCCGCCAAGGCCCAGCTGGAAGCGGTGTACACCGCCTACGGCGAGCCCGATGCCGACTTCGATGCGCTGGCCACCGAGCAGGCCCGCCTGGAAGCCATCATTGCCACCGCCGGTACCGACTCCGAGCACCAGCTCGAGATTGCCGCCGATGCGCTGCGCCTGCCGCCCTGGGATGCCAGGATTGGGGTGCTCTCAGGCGGTGAAAAACGCCGCGTCGCGCTCTGCCGTCTGCTGCTGGCCAAGCCCGACATGCTGCTGCTCGACGAGCCCACCAACCACCTGGACGCCGAATCGGTCGACTGGCTGGAGCAGTTCCTGCAGCGTTACCCGGGCACCGTGGTCGCCATCACCCATGACCGTTACTTTCTCGACAACGCGGCCGAGTGGATTCTGGAGCTCGACCGTGGCTCCGGCATTCCGTACAAAGGCAACTACAGCGACTGGCTGCAACAAAAGCAAGAGCGCCTGACGCTTGAGCATAAGGGTGAAGAAGCCCGTGCCAAGGCCCTGAAGAAAGAGCTGGAGTGGGTCCGCCAGAACCCCAAGGCACGCCAGGCCAAGAGCAAGTCGCGCATTGCACGGTTCGAGGAACTGTCCGATTTTGAATACCAGAAGCGTGTTGAGACCAACGAGATTTTCATCCCCGTGGCCGAGCGCCTGGGCAACCAGGTGATTGACTTCAAGAACGTGAGCAAATCGTTTGGCGACCGCCTGCTGATTGACAACCTGAGCTTCAGCATTCCAGCCGGCGCCATCGTCGGCATCATCGGTCCCAACGGTGCCGGTAAGTCGACGCTGTTCAAGATGATTGCTGGCAAGGAGAAGCCCGACAGTGGTGAAGTGGTGATTGGCGCCACCGTCAAGATGGCGTTTGTGGACCAGAACCGCGACGAACTGGCGAATGAAAAAACCGTCTGGGAAGACATCTCGGGCGGTCTTGATATTCTCAACGTCGGCAAGTTCCAGATGCCCAGCCGGGCCTATGCCGGCCGTTTCAATTTCAACGGCGGCGACCAGCAAAAACGTGTCGGCACGTTGTCGGGCGGTGAGCGCGGACGCCTGCACCTGGCCAAGACCTTGATTGCTGGCGGCAATGTGTTGATGCTTGACGAGCCAACCAACGACCTCGATGTGGAAACCCTGCGCGCACTGGAAGATGCGCTGCTCGAATTCGCCGGCTCGGTGCTGGTGATCAGCCATGACCGCTGGTTCCTTGACCGGATTGCCACGCACATTCTTGCTGCCGAAGGCGACAGCCAGTGGACCTTTTTTGACGGCAACTATCAGGAATATGAAGCCGACAAGAAGCGGCGCCTGGGTGAAGAAGGCGCCAAGCCCAAGCGCATGCGCTTCAAGGCACTACATTAAGTGAGCAAGAAACTACCAAGGACCGGCGCGGCAATCCATGACTCGTCATTGCGAGCGTAGCGTGGCAATCCATGCCCCCGCCTTATCCGCGATGGATCGCCACGGCCTGCGGCCTCTCGATGACGGAAATCGGTATTTTTGCAATTTCTGCCTCCCTAAGTCGTCCAGCCATGACTGACCAGGAAGTTCTGGAAAAAACCCGTCACTGGTTAGAGACAGCCGTGATCGGGCTGAACCTGTGCCCGTTTGCCAAAGCGGCATATGTGAAAAATCAGGCGCGCCTGGTGGTGAGCCACGCCCGCCATGCCGACGACCTGCTGGAAGAGCTGGATCGCGAGCTCGACCTGCTCGTGGCCACGCCTGCCGAAGAGACAGACACCACGCTGTTGATTCACCCCACGCTGTTTGATGATTTCCTGGACTTCAACGATTTCCTGGAAATTGCCGAAGGCGTCGTCAGCGAGCATGGGCTCGAAGGCGTGCTGCAGCTGGCAAGCTTTCACCCGCAGTTCCAGTTTGATGGCACCGAGCCTGACGACATCGGCAATTACACCAACCGCGCGCCGTTTGCCATTTTGCATTTGCTGCGCGAGGAAAGCGTGGCGCGCGCGGTGGCGGTCTTTCCCGAGGCTGAAACCATTTTTGAGCAGAACATTGAGACTTTGCAAAAGTTGGGGCACAAAGGCTGGAAGGCGCTCGGGCTGTAGCGCGGCATGCAGGCGGTCAAGCTGCCGTCTCCAGCCACTGCGCATCAAAAAAGTCCTGCTTGAGAGTGGTTAAAATTGAGCGTTTGGACTTTTGTGTGGGTCATGGACGCTGGGCGCTCGACTTACAAGAAGTGGTGGTAAACATTTTCTTGTGTCAAATTATTGGAGATTTCTTATGGAAACCAGCTCGTCCACGTCGATCACATCGGGAAAGTTTGAACAGCGGGAAGAGAAGCGGCGTTCGCTTTTTTCGAGAACCTGGAGAGAATTTATTCCCAAGGTTTTTGAAGATGTTCCCCAATACTATCGTTCGGGGAATATTGTGGCGAGTCTGGGCTTGTGGGAATTGTGGGTATGGCAATTCGTCAGGACGATAGACCTGCGCCCGGGCTACCAGGCGCTCGACGTTTGTGCTGGCACCAATGACGTCGGCATCAGGTTGCTGCAAAAACAAGCCGACATCAGTGTTACCGCGATTGACCGGAGCAAGGAAATGCAGGAGGAGGGGCAGCATCGCGCGGCAAAATACCACGTCAAGATCAAGAGCGTCATTCAGGACGTCCATACGCTTCCCTTCCCGGATAATTCCTTCGACGTGATTACGCTGCAGGCCGCCTCCCGTCATCTCCAATTGGACAGGGTGCTGCCAGAAATTCTCCGTGTCCTCAAACCCGGCGGCCATTTCTATCACTGCGACATGCTCAAGCCGAGCACGCGCATTGTCGAATGGTTTTATCTTCGGTTTTTGCGCGTGTCAGTGGCCTTGACGGCACTTGTTTTCGGATCTACCGAGGCCTCCCGTAGCTGCGGTGAATACTTTAAAGATGCGATTGAGAATTTTTATACGCCGGAAGAGCTGTCCGAGGTATTTCGGCTCATCGGTTTTGCCAATGTGAGGTGCAGGAAGAGCATCTGGGGCGGGATGGTCGGGTTTCACAATTCACAGAAATCCGGGTGAATGCAGCGGCGGGCTGCGAACATTTTTCGTAGAAATATTTCACGGGTCATCGAAGGCGAGTGCTGCAGCCAGCTGTTCATTGGCTGCAAAGGTTTCGGACTTGATTGACGATGGAGCCAAACAGTGGGCCTATAAGGGCAAGCCGGTGTACCTCTATTCGTCCGACACCAAGCCCGGCGAAAAGAAGGGCGACAACTTCAAGGACGTGTGGCACGTCGTCAAGCCCTGAATCGGCACGGCCCCCGCACGCTCGACTGGTCTGTGTCAGACTCATGCTCGCTCAGGACGAAGCCGATATCGTGGCCTGCATTCCCAGCCTGCGCCGTTACGCGCGCGGGCTGACTGCCGACCGCGATCGTGCCGATGATCTCGTGCAGGACACGCTTGAGCGCGCATGGAGCCGATTCTCGATGTGGCAAAAGCGCGGCGAGATCCGGGCCTGGATGTTTGGCATCATGCACAACGCATTTGTCGACCGCCTGCGGTCCCGGCGTTCGCGCCCCGAAGACAGCGCAGGCGACGCGGTGCCGGAGTTTCCCGAGCGCGCTACGCAGGCCGACCGGCTTGAAGTGCGCGACCTGGACCGGCTGCTGCAGCGGCTGCCGCGCGAGCAGCGCGAGGTGTTGCTGATGGTGGGCGTGGAAGAGCTGAGCTACCAGGAAGTGGCCGGTGCCCTCGGTGTGCCCGTGGGCACGGTGATGTCCCGGCTTTCGCGGGCGCGCGAGCGTTTGCACGCCGAAATGGAAGGACGCGAAGTGCCTGGCAGGATGCAGCGCGTCAAGTAGATCATGGACGACATCAAACCCATCACCTCAAGCAAAACGGCACCCATCACCGAAGCCGATCTGCATGCGTACGTTGATCGGCAATTGACGGCGGCACGTCGTATCGACGTTGAGCAATTTCTGGCGAGCCGACCCGACGAGCGCAAGCGGGTACTGGAGTGGCAGCGCCAAAACCACGAACTGAAGGCGTGGCTTGATCCCGTGATGCGCGAGCCGCTGCCCCTTCGCTTGCCCTTGAAACCAGAGGCGACGGCTTGGCCTTGGCGCGGTCTGGCGGCGGGTATTGTGATTGCCGTGCTCAGTGCCAGCTCGGCCTGGTTTCTTCGTGGCGCGGTGGATGGCGGCGCCGCACGTCTTGCCTCCGTCAATTCCAGTCAATTGACGGGCTTTGCCCAGCGTGCCGCGGTGGCGCATGTGGTTTTCAGCCCGGATGCCCGCCGACCGGTGGAACTGGGCGCCGACCAGGAGCAGGCACTGGTGACCTGGCTGAGCAAGCGGCTCGGCAAGCCGGTGCACGCGCCTGCCTTGAGTGCCATTGGCTACGAATTGGTGGGCGGCCGCCTGC
>Ga0155550_1056_pt2 | contig 9441 bp, 5 predicted proteins | sample RifCSPhighO2_12_FD_107207 | JGI IMG/M metagenome (GOLD analysis project Ga0155550, IMG submission 107207) | Burkholderiales bacterium RIFCSPHIGHO2_12_FULL_61_11
CCGTGTCGGTGGCCACCGGTGCTGCCCTGGTGGGCCTGGGCTCCGACACGGGCGGCTCGCTGCGCATCCCGGCCGCGCTGTGCGGCGTTGTGGGTTTCAAAAGTACGGCGCGCCTGGTGCCTACTCTGGGGGCCGTGCCGCTCTCCACCACCCTGGACACGGTCGGCGCCCTGACCCGCTCGGTGCGCGATGCGATCACGGTGCATGAGGTTCTGGCGACGCGTACCGTGCGGCTGGTCGGTAAACCCCTGTCGTCCTGCCGCCTCGCAGTGGCACGCACGCTGATGCAGGATGCGCTGGACGACACCGTGAGCCAGGCTTTCGGGCGCAGCCTTCAGGCGCTGGTTGACGCCGGTGCGCACATCGAGGAAGTTGCCCTTGATGAAATCAGTGACCTGGCCGTCATGAATGCGACGGGCGGCTTCTCGGCCGCTGAGAGCCATGCCTGGCATCGCACCCTCATTGCCGGACATGAGGCCGAGTATGACCCGCGGGTGGCGCTGCGTATTTTGCGGGGTGCCCGCATGAGCGCCGCCGACTACATCGATTTGCTGGCGGCGCGCAAGCAGTGGATCGCACGCATGGAGGCCCGACTGAGCGGCTTCGATGCGGTGCTGTCGCCCACCGTGCCCATCGTCGCGCCACCCATTGCCAGCGTGCTGAACAATGATGACGAGTTTTTCCGGATCAACGGGCTTTTGCTGCGCAACACGGCGGTGGTGAATATGCTCGACGGTTGCGCCATTTCGCTGCCCTGCCACGCGCCCGGCCAGTTGCCGGTGGGCCTGATGCTCTGGCACTCAGCACTGCACGACGACGCGCTGCTGGAACTGGCGCTCCAGGCTGAAATGGCAATCACTCGATCACTCTACAAATAATAGCTGCTTGCGGCCGTGGATACTGGGCTAGATGCCTCTCATATAAAACAATCAATGACAACAATGAATAGCAACGTGGACTGCTTCCTGTCCATCTCTGCCGCGAGCGCCACTGAATGAAGATTGCTGTCATTGGTGCCGGCATCATCGGCATCACCACCGCCTATGAGCTGGCCGCGGACGGTCACGAAGTCACCGTGTTTGAACGCAGGGGCGCCGCCGCGGAGGAAGCCAGCTTTGCCAACGCGGGCATCGTCGCGCCCGGCTACGTCGCGCCATGGGCGGCGCCTGGCATGCCGGGCAAGGTTCTCAGCCAGCTCTTCAGTCGCCATACAGCGGTCAAGCTGAGCCTGCCTTTGTCGGGCCGCGAGTTGGCTTGGATGTGGAAATGGCTGCGCGCCTGCAAGCTTGAAACCTACCTGGCCAACCGCTCGCGGATGCAGCGACTGGCGTTCTACAGCCGCGAAAGGCTGGCCCAGCTAAGCACCAAGCTGCAACTGGAATACGAGTACGGCCAGGGCTATCTGGTGCTGCTTCGCTCTAAAAAAGACAGCCTGCTGATTCAGTCCGGCCTGCCGCTGCTGCAGCAAGCAGGGGTCGCGTTCAGGCAAATCGATGCCGAGCAAGCCCGCCAGATCGAGCCAGCGCTCAACCCCGACACCGCGTTTTTCGGCGCGCTGCACCTGCCCAACGATGAAGTGGCCAACTGCCGCCAGTTTGCCCTGCTGCTCAAGAACCAAGCCCAGCGGATGGGCGTCACTTTTGAGTTCAATACGACGGTAGCAAAATTGGATAGCGCGCAACCAGCTAGTATTTTGATAGCAGGCGAAGACTCGCAGCGCAGCTTTGACCGCGTCGTCCTGTGCGCTGGCCTGGCCTGCGCAGAGCTCCTCAGGCCGCTCGGACTGAAGGTTCCCATGGCCGCCGTTTATGGCTACTCGATCAGCGCACCGATTCGTGAGCCCCTCAATGCACCGCGCAGCGCGCTGATGGACGAGCGCTACCGTGTCGCCATTTCCCGCTTGGGCAACCGCGTGCGCGTGGCCGGCGGCGCAGAAATCGGGGGTTCGCTTGAACGCAAGCGCGCCGCTTCCATCCAGACCCTGTACAAGGTCTTGCATGACTGGTTTCCCGGCGCGGTGCAGCACGCGAGCAGTTCCATCACCGTGCAGGAATGGAAAGGTGCGCGCCCCATGCTGCCCGATGGCCCGCCCGTCATCGGCGACAGCGGGCGGCCCGGCCTCTGGCTCAATCTCGGCCACGGCGACAGCGGCTGGGCGCTGAGTTGCGGCAGTGCACGCGCATTGGCCGACCTGATGGGCGGCAAGGCTGGGGACATCGACATGCATGGGCTGGACATCAGCCGCCTGGAATGAACGCGCCGCCCGGCGGGCCGCCTCATAAGCCCTCACAATCAGCGCATGCAAAGAATCTCCAGCTCATTCAGCCCGCCGCTGTACAGCGTCGCGGCGACACGCCGGATTGAACGGCAGGCGGCAGCCAGGCTGCCGCCACACACGCTGATGCAGCGTGCCGGTCTTGCCATTGCCCGTCTGGCGCTGGCGCTGGCGCCCCACGCCCAGCGCATCTGGGTCGCCTGCGGACCCGGCAACAACGGTGGCGATGGTTTCGAGGCGGCACTGCACCTGCACCAGTGGGGTAAGACGGTGCTGGTCACCTGGACCGGCCTGCCCACCGATAAAACCGGCTTGCCGCCGGATGCCCACGCATCGCGCGAGCGGGCGCTGGCAGCGGGCGTGCCGATGGCAACCGAGCCGCCGCAGGATTTTGATCTGTGCATTGATGCGCTGCTGGGCATTGGCGCCACGCTCGACCCCAAGCGAGCCAGCACAGCGCTGATGCAGCAATGGCTGGAACTGATGCAGGCCAGCCCGGCACCACGGCTTGCGGTGGATGTTCCGTCCGGGCTGGCCGCCGATACGGGCGTCACACCCTCTGTGAATGCTACTACATCAATAGCACACTACGCCCTACCAAAAATGGCTGCTGGAACTTTTACCTTAAGCCTTTTGACATTGAAAGCGGGCCTGTTTACGGCCAACGGCCGGGACAGCGCCGGCAAGGTGTGGTTTGATGATCTCGGCATTAACCTCGAAGCAGGCACGACCATCGTGCAGCCCTGTGCCTGGCTGCTGGGCGCGGACCGCGCCACCCAGCCGCTGCGAATCAAAGCCCCGCACGCCAGTCACAAAGGCAGTTTTGGCGATGTCGCGGTGGTCGGCGGGCAATCCACAGCCAGCTCCGCCACTCACATGACGGGCGCCGCCTTGCTGGCCGCGCGCGCCGCGCTGCATGCGGGTGCGGGCCGGGTCTTCGTGGCCCTGCTCGGCAGTGACGGCCCGACCGTCGACCTGGAGCAACCCGAACTCATGTTCCGCACCCCCGAAGCGCTGGATTTGAAGCATCAGGCCGTGGTGTGCGGCTGCGGTGGCGGCGAAGCGGTCAAAACAGTCATCGCCAAGGTGTTGTCAACGGCGACGCGAGCAGTGCTGGATGCGGACGCGCTCAACGCCATTGCCATGGACACGCAATTGCAAACTTTGTTGAAAGCGCGCCATCACCGCCATCACGGTACTTGCAGCACGGTGCTGACACCTCACCCGCTGGAAGCTGCGCGCTTGGCGGGAACCACCGCCGCTGAGGTGCAAGCCGACCGTTTAACGGCAGCCCGGCAGCTGGCGGAGCGGTTTCAGTGCGTGGTGGTGCTCAAAGGTTCAGGCACGGTCATCGCCGCCCCGGGCCAGCAACCCTGTATCAATGCCACCGGCAATGCCTTGCTCGCCACGGCGGGCACCGGCGATGTGCTGGCGGGCATGATCGGCGCCTACATGGCCAGCGGATTGAGCGCATTCGAAGCGGCCTGCGGCGCGGTGTTTGCCCATGGGGGCATGGCTGACAAGTGGGCGCTCGAGCGGCCCGGCCAGACCCTGACTGCGTCAGCGCTGGCAGGGTCGCAGCGGTGCCCTTAGCCCCCTTAACCCCCTTAACCCAGCACCATCAAGCCGACTTGCAGCAGCACCAGCAGCACCAGCGCTGACAGGTCCACGCCCCCTATCGTGGGAATCACGCGCCGTATCGGACTCAAGAGCGGCTCGGTCAGGCGCGCCAGCAGTCCATAGGCCGGTGAGCCGGGCTGGACCCACGACAGGATGGCATAGCCCAGCACCAAAATAAGCAAGGTTTGCAGCGCCACCCGGATCAGCATTTTCAGGGAAAAGTACAGCAGTGCCAACAAGGCCGTGGGTGCGAAACCCGGGGTCCAATGGGTCGCTTCCAGCAGCATGCCGAACAGCGCGCCCGCCAACAAGGCATAGGCCAGCGCCAACAAGGCGGCAGCCAGCACGCTGGCCCAATCCACCCGTGACCGAGCCAGCAGCTTGGGCAAGACACGCCGCAGCGGTTTGACCAGCCAGTCTGTCAAGGCCACCACAAAGCCGCCCGGTTGCGCGCTCATGTTGATGCGCACCCAGTTCATCCAGGCACGCAGCAGCGCCGCCGCAATCAGCACAAAGAAAAGTGTCTCAAGCAAGAAAGCCAAAATTCGGATCAGCATAAATTCCCAAACCTGCAAACAATAGAAAAAGACAGCTACAAGAAATGCTAACGGCGGGGTTTCTTGCCCTGATTCCGGCTGGGATTGATGGCTGATTTTTTGGCCGCTGCCTTGAGCGCCTGAATCGGTGATTTGGCCGCTCTACTGCCCATCCGGTCCGTTGTGCTGTCGGTGGCTGCACTGCGGCTTGGCGAATCGGAACCGCGGTGCCCGGAATGCGATGCCGAACGTTTGCCCGCGCCCTTGCCCCCGGCGCGACGCGGTTCACCATGCTTTTTCGCGGGCAGCTCGGCGGCATGGCCACCGGACTTGTCCTTCATGGCGCGACCCAGCAGTTCTTCGCCCTCATGCAACAGACGGAAGTCAATTTTTCGACCGTCAAGGTCAACGCGGCTGACCTGAACCCGGACCCGCGTCCCAATCGCATAGCGCATGCCGGAGCGCTCGCCGCGCAGTTCCTGGCGTGCTTCGTCGAAGCGGAAGTATTCACTGCCCAGTTCGGTGATGTGCACCAGACCTTCCACATACATGGCGTCAAGCGTCACGAAGATGCCAAAACCGGTGGCCGCCGTCACCACGCCACCAAATTCTTCGCCCAAATGCTCGCGCATGTACTTGCACTTGAGCCAGGCTTCCACGTCGCGGCTGGCTTCGTCGGCGCGGCGCTCGTTGGCGCTGCAATGCAGGCCGGCCGCCTGCCAGGCGAGCTGATCGACACTGGCTTTCTTGGGCTTTTCGGTGGGCTCCTTGACGCGGGAGGCCAGTCGTTTGGACAGCTTGGCCACGGCTTCGCCCGGCGTCGGCAAGGTCGGCAGCTGGTATTTGGTCTTGTTCAGAATCGCTTTAAGGACGCGGTGAACCAACAAGTCAGGATAACGGCGGATCGGGCTGGTGAAGTGTGTGTACGCCTCGTAAGCCAGACCAAAGTGCCCACTATTCATGGGCGTGTAGATCGCCTGCTGCATGGCGCGCAGCAGCATCGAATGAATTTGCGGCGCATCCGGTCGGTCTTTGGTGGCCATGGCGATCTGCTGGAACTCACCCGGGGTCGGGTCGTCGCTGATCGTCATGCCTATGCCAATAGCCTTGAGGTAGTTACGCAGCAACTCCTGTTTCTCGGGCGTCGGGCCCTCGTGCACACGGAACAGGGCAACGTGCTTGCTCTGCGAGATGAAGTCGGCCGAGCAGACATTGGCAGCCAGCATGGATTCCTCAATCAGGCGGTGCGCCACGTTGCGGGTGCGGGGCACGATTTTTTCAATGTGCCCGGCCTCATCGCAGACGATTTGGGTTTCGGTCGTTTCGAAATCAACCGCACCGCGCACTCCTCGCTCCTTGAGCAGCGCGTGGTACACATCGTTCAAATCCAGCAAATGCGGCACCAGGTCCTTGCGCTGCGCCGCTTCCGGGCCGCGCGTATTGGCCAGGATGGCGGCCACTTCGGTGTAGGTGAACCGTGCATGACTGAGCATCACGGCCGGGTAAAACTGGTAAGCGTGAACCTCACCCTTGGCGTTGACCAGCATGTCGCAGACCATGCACATGCGTTCAACGTTAGGGTTGAGCGAGCACAGCCCGTTGGAGAGTTTTTCCGGCAGCATGGGAATGACGCGGCGCGGAAAATAAACGCTGGTAGCGCGGTCGTAAGCGTCGATGTCAATGGCGCTGCCGGTTTCCACGTAGTGGCTGACATCGGCAATTGCCACCAGCAGGCGCCAGCCCTTGCCACGCCCGACCTTGGCAGGCTCGCAGTAAACGGCGTCGTCAAAATCGCGGGCGTCTTCGCCGTCAATCGTGACCAGCGCGACATCGGTCAGGTCAACGCGGTGCTTTTTGTCAGCGGGACGCACTGCGTCCGGCAAGCTGCGGGCCATGGCCAATGCGGCGTCGCTGAATTCATGCGGTACACCGTACTTGCGCACGGCAATCTCGATTTCCATTCCCGGGTCGTCAATTTCGCCCAGCACTTCAGTGACACGGCCCACCGGCTGGCCAAACAATGCGGGAGGTTCGGTCAACTGGACCACGACGACCTGACCGCTCTTGGCGACGCCCGTAGCGCCTTTGGGAATCAGTACATCCTGCCCGTAGCGTTTGTCTTCGGGCGCGACCAGCCAGACGCCACTTTCCTGCAGCAGCCGACCGATGATGGGGTTGGGCGAGCGTTCAATGATTTCGGTGATGCGGCCTTCGGCCCGGTTTTTGCGGTCGTACCGCACGATGCGCGCCTTGACACGGTCCATGTGCAGTACCGCGCGCATCTCGTTGGGCGGCAGGTAAATGTCTGCCTCGCCGTCGTCGCGCAGAACAAAACCATGGCCTTCGCGGTGGCCAGAAACAGTGCCCTCGAATTCAGCGAGGAGTCCGGACGATCCGCCGGGGGTTTGATGAGTTGTTTTGATAATAATTCTCTCTCGTGAGATGCCGCTGGCAACAAACTGTTGAACCACGGACTTGAATAATGGGATTGGTCAGATATCGGTGAGTTTTTGTATTATTTTCTAAACCAGATACTAGCCGCGATCAATGAAAAGCCAGCATCTTGATGCTGCTGGCAACCCTGTAGCCGCACAAGTTTGTACGGCTTTTTGCTTGCCTGCAGCTGCTTTTGAAGTTCTGAAGCACTGAATTTCCATCGAATAAAGGAAATATTTCAGGGGTGTGACCCGCCAAGACGTTGAGGCAATGGTACACTGCTTGCTGTGCCCGGGTGGCGGAATTGGTAGACGCGCACGGTTCAGGTCCGTGTATCGCAAGATGTGGAGATTCGAGTTCTCTCCCGGGCACCAAAATTATTCAAGCTATTGAAATGAAGCGAAATGAAGGCCACTGCCAAACAGTGGCCTTTTTGCTTTCCGGCCTTGTGACCGGGCTCTTAGCCCAGACAAATTCCCCTCCACAAACTTGTCTACTTCAGTATAAGTAGCACCGCCCGTACCGTCGCAGGGGCAGGCAAAGCACCGGAACGCCTTGAAAATAGTCAGACCGGCACGGCAACCAGGTCATGGCCCTGAGTTCCGACAATGCGAGCCTTGGTGAACTCGCCTACCTTCAGCGTTTTGCTGAATTTCTCGGGCGGCAGCAGCTTGACCACGCCATCAATTTCAGGGGCATCGGCATAAGAGCGACCGACACCGCCCTTTCGGCCCAGCGCCGGTGCCGAGTCCACCAAAACCTGCATGGTGGCGCCCACTCGCTGCTGCAGCTTCTGGTTTGAGACCGCTTCCGCCACCGCCATGAAACGCGCGCGCCGCTCTTCGCGCACTTCCAGCGGAAGCATGCCGGGAATGTCGTTGGCGGCAGCGCCCTCCACCGCGCTGTAGGCAAAGCAACCCGCACGGTCAATTTTGGCCTCATGCATGAAATCAAGCAGATGCTCAAATTCAGCTTCGGTTTCACCCGGGAAGCCGGCAATAAAGGTGCTGCGAATGACGATCTGCGGGCAGAGCTCGCGCCAGCGCGCAATGCGCTCCAGGTTTTTCTCACCGCTGGCTGGTCGCTTCATGCGTTTGAGTACATCCGGGTGGCTGTGCTGTAAAGGCACGTCCAGATAAGGCAATACCTTGCCTGTGGCCATCAGGGGCAGCACGTCGTCAACACTTGGATACGGATACACGTAATGCAGGCGAACCCACGCGCCATAGGGCTCGGCAATATCGCCGAGCGCCTGGACCAGCTCCAGCATGCGGGTCTTGACCGGTTTGCCGTCCCAAAAGCCCGTGCGGTATTTCACATCCACACCATAGGCAGAGGTGTCCTGGCTGATCACCAGCAGTTCCTTCACGCCACCTTCAAACAAGGCGCGCGCTTCATTGAGCACATCGCCAATAGGCCGCGACACCAGATCACCGCGCATGGACGGAATGATGCAAAAAGTGCAGCGATGGTTGCACCCTTCACTGATCTTCAGGTAGGCATAGTGCCTGGGCGTGAGCTTGATGCCGGCGATGCCAAATGAATTGGGCACCAGGTCAATAAACGGGTCATGCGGCTTGGGCAGGTTCAGGTGCACGGCGTCCATGACTTCTTGCGTGGCATGCGGTCCGGTCACGGCCAGCACACGGGGGTGCATCTGGCGCACCAGATTACCGCCGCCGTCACCCGCCCTGGCACCCAGACAGCCGGTAACGATAACCTTGCCATTTTCAGCGAGCGCTTCGCCGATAGTGTCCAGACTTTCCTTGACGGCATCGTCAATGAAGCCACAGGTGTTGACGATCACCAGATCCGCGCCCTCGAAAGTTTTGGAGGTCTGGTAGCCCTCGGCGCTCAATCGCGTAAGGATCAACTCGGAATCGGTCAGTGCCTTGGGGCAACCCAAGCTGACAAATCCGACCCGCGGGGCCGGCTTGATACTGGGAGATGGGATCGGGGAAAGTACTTCGCTCATGGTTTCTATTGTCTCAGAGCAGGCAGGCCCACGAACGGACAGGCCCTGAATGGGCTTCGATCAGCACGTTCAAAGTCAGCGTTTCAGTCCAAGAGCCGACAGCATTTGTTCACTTTGCTTCTGCATTTGCTCCTGCATCTGCGTAAAAACATTTTTGGACTGTTCCACATAGTTGCCCATCATGCCTTGCATCATGGGCGACTTTTCATTCATGAACTGGGCCCACATTTCAGGGCTCATCCCCTTCGATTGCTCAGCCATTTTGACCTGTAGATCCATGAACGTCTGGACGTTTTTCTCAAGGTAATCCCCCATGAAGCTCTGCATCGCGTTACCGTAAAAACGGATGATGTTGGCCAGCACCGCTTCGGTGAACATGGGGGCTCCGGCCGTCTCTTCCTCAAGAATGATCTGCAGGAGGATGCTGCGCGTGAGGTCTTCGTTGGTTTTGGCATCACGCACGACAAACGGCTCGCCGCCCATCACCAATTGCTGAACGTCGGTGAGTGTGATGTAGGTCGAAGTTTCAGTATCGTAAAGCCGCCGGTTCGGATACTTCTTGATGACACGGGGCGTTGCCGCAGTCTTGCCAGCAGTTG
>Ga0155550_1059_pt1 | contig 9350 bp, 16 predicted proteins | sample RifCSPhighO2_12_FD_107207 | JGI IMG/M metagenome (GOLD analysis project Ga0155550, IMG submission 107207) | Burkholderiales bacterium RIFCSPHIGHO2_12_FULL_61_11
TGGCATCATTTCTCGGGTCGCGAGCGCTGGAAACTGGACCGCAACAAAGGTGCGCTGGGGCCGCTGCCTTCACCGGCAGAAGTCGCGCTGCGGCCTTACACCGCAGCCGAGCAGGTCGAAGCCGATCAACTCAGGCGCACGGCGCTGGTGGGCAGCGGTGCGCAGGTGGCTGATAAACTGCGCACCCTGGCGGATACTTTCGAGGTGGACGAGCTGGTGGTGATTACCTGGGCGCACGATCCCGAAGCCCGCCGCAGATCTTACGAATTGCTGGCCCGTGAATTTTTCTGAGAAAAAACCGCAGGCGGGAAACTGCTTGCACCTTGAAACTTGACGAGACAAACCCAAGGACATTGAATGACTTCGCCACTCTTTAGCGCGACCATTGCCGGCAGCCTGCCCAAGCCCGCCTGGCTGTCTGAAACCCACAAGCTCTGGCCGCAGTGGCAGGCCGAAGGCGAGGAACTCAAGCAGGCCAAGCTTGACGCCACGCTGCTCTGGATCAAGCTGCAGGAAGACGCGGGCCTGGATGTGATTGGCGACGGCGAGCAGTCCCGCCAGCCCTTTGTGCATGGCTTTCTGGAACAGGTCGAAGGCATTGACTTCGCGCACAAGGTCAAGATGGGCATACGCGACAACCGCTACGACGCCATGGTGCCGCAGGTGGTGGCGCCCTTGCGCCTGAAGGGGCGCGTGCATGCGGCCGAGGCGCAATTGCTGCGTGCCCACACGAAGAAAAAAATCAAGTTCACGCTGCCCGGCCCCATGACGATTGTTGACACCGTGGCGGACCAGTTTTATGGCGACAAGGTGAAAATGGCGATGGCCTTTGCCGAGCTGCTGAACCAGGAAGCGCTGGCCTTGCAGGCAGACGGCGTGGACATCATCCAGTTTGACGAACCGGCTTTCAATGCCTACATGAAGGACGCCGCCGACTGGGGCGTGAAGGCCCTCGAGCGTGCTGCCCGGGGCCTGACTTGCACCACGGCCGTGCACATTTGCTATGGCTACGGCATCAAGGCCAATGTCGACTGGAAGACCTCGCTGGGCGAAGAATGGCGCCAGTACGAAGCGATATTTCCGGCGCTCGCCAAAAGCAGCATCCAGCAGGTCAGCCTGGAGTGCTATCACTCGCATGTGCCGCCGCATCTGATGGCACTGCTGGAAGGCAAGGACGTGATGGTGGGCGTCATTGATGTCGCCAGCGACGTGATTGAAACCCCCGAGCAGGTGGCCGACACGATCGGCCTGGCGCTGCAATATGTCCCCAAAAATCGTCTGCTGGCGTGCACCAACTGCGGCCTGGCGCCCATGGACCGTGAAGTGGCTTTGAAGAAGCTGCAAGCGCTGGCGCAAGGGGCTGCTCTGGCCCGCCAGCGCTACGGCGTTTGAGGAGTCGCGACCCAGCCGGGCAGCGACGTGCCACCGATGTACTGGGGCGGCTGGTCGAAGTGGTGACCGGCCAGAGCCTGGGCCACCATCTGCGGGAGGCCCTCTTCACGCCGCTGGGCATGCTGGATACCGCTTTCGACGTGCCGGTGGCGCAACATCACCGTATTGCCGAACCCTTTGCACATGCCCCGATGACCGGCCGAAGACCGTGAAGTCCCGTGCAAGGGCAGGGAACGCACGGATTGAACACCATCCGGAAAGCCTTTCTTACAAATGTCACCTCGTCCTACATTCGGAAATTTCCCTGCCTGTTACAAATGGAACGGCTGCAGCCCTGGTTGTCAATAACTCCGAGGCTCAACCAGGCGGCGCTGAGGCATCGGCCCAAGCCGCACCACAAAAAGAAAAATCCGTTGCGAAGGCACCGGTGAGCCCCGTCAAGCGCGCACCGGTCGTGGTGGCCCGGGCGCCCAAGGCGGTGATTTGCGCGACTTGCGGCACGGTTGAATCCGTCGTCGCTGTGCAGCGTCAGGGCCAGGTCAATGGTGTTGCCGTTGGCGGTACCACGGTGGGGATTGGCACCGTGGCGGGTGGTGTTGTTGGCGGTTTGCTGGGTAACCAGGTCGGCGGCGGCAATGGCAAGACGGCCATGACCGTACTCGGCGCGGCAGGCGGCGCCTTCGCCGGCAATACCATCGAAAAAAACATGAAGAAAGTCACCGTCTACCAGATGCGCGTTCGCATGAATGATGGATCGCTGCGAACCATTGAGCAGGCCAGTGCCGTGCAGTCGGGCTCTCGCGTTATCGTTGAGGGCAATACCCTGCGTCTGGCCGCCACGGCAAGCTCATCCGCTGCCGTTTACCTCGCCTATGGCGATTCGGCGGCTGCCTGAATTTTTAAATGAACGACTGAAAGAAAAAACCTTGAAAACAGCTCTTAAACCCTTGCTGCTGGCCAGCCTTGTTGCCATGACCGCCCTCTGGGGTGGCGCTGTCCAGGCCGCCTCCTCCTACGTGAGCGCCACGGTGGAAGGTGCCTTGGCCCCAGGCGTTTACGGCCGTGTCGATATCGGCACGGCGCCACCGCCGCCACTGATCCATGCGCAACCGCTGATCATTTACCGTGCGCCGCGCGTGGTGGCGCAGCCGCCGCTGTATTTGCACGTGCCGCCCGGGCATGCCAAGAAATGGTCCAAGCATTGCGCTGCCTACAACGCCTGCAGTCGGCCGGTTTACTTCGTCAATGTCCAGGGGGATGATGACCATGAATGGCGCAAAGACAGGGACAAACGCCACGGCTATGACAAAGGGCATGGCAAAAAAGGCCGCGACGGGGATGATCACCAGCGGGGCCGTCGCGACTGAGCGGCTTGGTAGCGCCATCGCAAGGTGTCGATGCCGGTCATCGGCACTTTTTTATTGGGTCAACCAGTCAGGTCGCCAGCCGCGCCAATCCCCCAGTCGGCCTGGCCGACAGCGCGGCAGCGCATGATGTATCCATAACAATTCAGGAAGGAATCCATGAAAGCAATCTGGAACGGCGCAGTGATTGCGCAAAGCGATGACACGGTCCTCGTTGAGGGCAACCACTATTTTCCCGAGAGTTCGCTCAATCGCGACTACGTGACCTTCAGCAACCACCACACCATGTGTTCCTGGAAAGGCCAGGCCAGCTACTACTCACTGCTGGTCAATGGCGAAATGAACACCGATGCGGCCTGGTATTATCCCGACCCCAAACCAGAGGCCGAAAACATCAAAGGGCGCATTGCTTTCTGGAAAGGCGTGAAAATTGAGCCGTGAAAGGACCGCATGCTGGTGCGGAGTCATCCGGTTTCGGCACTTTGATGGTCATTTTTTACGCAATGGTCTGTAACTGACGCATGGCGGGTCGCCAGGAGTCGGTAATTATCGGCATTGACTGGGTGATGGTTCGTAGCTGAGAATCCAGCCATGGCTTTCAAGGAGATCCCATCATGTTCAAACACCTTCTGGTTCCGGTGGATGGCTCGACCCCCTCACGCCAGGTCATCGAAAAGGCGATTGCCATTGCCGAGGCATTCAAGAGCACGGTGACCGTCATCTATGTCATCGACCCTTACGCTTTTACCGGGGTGGGAACCGATTTTTCCTACGGCCAGGCCGAATACCTCAGCGCGGCCACCGCCGAGGCCAACGAGGCGATCGAGGCCGCCAAGCAGGCTTTCCAGGCGCATGGAATCAGCGTGAACGCCTCCATCGTTGAAGGTCATGCGATTTATCGTGGCATCCTTGAAACGGCGCAGTCGGTGAACGCGGATCTGTTGATCATGGGCACGCACGGCCGCCACGGACTGGAAAAACTGGTGCTCGGCAGCGTCACGTCCCAGGTGTTGTCGCACGCCCATTTGCCGGTGCTGGTGGTCCGCGAATAGTAGTCAGGCCAGGCTGCTGCGGCACCCCATCCCCAACAAGGAGCTTTTATGGATTTGCTCAATCACGATCTGGCGCACGAGTTTCCGCAATACCTGGAGAAAATTCGCCATCTCCGGTCGACCGATCGCTACTTTGCAAGCCTTTTTACCCGCTACAACGCAGACAACCAGGCCATTACGAGCTACGAACACAGGGGCGGTTCGATTCGCGATGACGCCCTTGAAGCGCTGAAGAAAAAGCGGCTGAAAACCAAGGATGAGATTTACCAGATGCTCAAGGCAAGTTGAGACAGAGGCGCTGAAATTCTCAATCCTCAGGGTAACTACGCGAAGCGCTAAAAACCGGGTGTGCTTTCAAAGAACAGCAAGGCACTGCTGACCGGGTGGCTCAGCCGCAGCGAACAGGCATGGAGCAGCAGCCGGCTCGCCTTGATCTGCACCGCTTCCGGGGCATACAGCCTGTCGCCCAGCATTGGATGGCCCAGCGCCTGCAAGTGCACGCGCAGCTGGTGAGAGCGACCGGGGATCGGTTCAAGCGTCACACGTGTGCTGTTCGTGGCCTCGTCAAACGCAACGACCTGCCATCGGGTCTGGCTGGGTTTTCCGAGCACGGCGTCAATCACGCGCAGGGGGCGGCGCGGCCAGTCCACGGCAATCGGCAGATCAATCAGCCCCCAGCCGTCCGCGCCTTCGGCCGGCAAAAGGCAGCCAGCGACCACCGCCAGGTAGCGCTTATGGACTTCGCGGCGCTCGAATGATCGGCTCAGCGCACGCTGCGCGGCGCTGCCACGCGCCATCAGCATCAGGCCCGAGGTGGCCATGTCCAGCCGGTGCACGATCAAGGCGTCGGGAAAATGCTGTTCCACCCGGCGACTCAGGCAGTCCTGCTTGTCCTGGCCGCGCCCGGGCACTGAAAGTAAACCCGGAGGCTTGTTCAGCACCAGCAAACTCTCGTCGACGTAAACGAGATCAATGCCGGACCCGCAGGGCTCAGGCACGCGGCGGCGGAAAGTTGTGAACGGTCGGGCGGGTGCGCTTGACCTCGCGCAGCATGAAGAGGTACAGGCTTTCAACCTTCTCGCGGGCCCAGGGCGTTTTGCGTAAAAATTTCAGGCTGGACGCCACGCTTGGCTCGCTGGTAAAGCAGCGAATGGCGATGCGCTGCCCCAGGCCTTCCCAGCCATAGTGGTCAGCCAGCGCGCTGACCATGGCCTCCAGCGTGACGCCGTGCAGCGGGTTGCCTGGCTGCGCTGACGCGGGTTCAACCGGCGGTGCCACGGGTGGGCCGGAGGACTTTGGCATGGCTCGCTTATTTGTTTTTCAGCTTGCCCCGTAGCGGTACCTGGGTGACGACGGTCGGGCGGACAGCATCGGGTGATACCGTCTTGGCGGGTGCCATGTCTTTTTTGGGTTTCTTGACCATTTTGTTGCCTTGCTGACCTTTTGCCATGGTGTTCTCCAGTTGGGGTGATTTAGGCCCGATTATCGGTGCAAAAATCAGCTGAACGGCGGTGAGGTGCGCAGCGTGTCAATTGCCGTCCGTGTTCGTGCGTACCGGAACGCGGCGTTGTTTCGCTTTGCTTGATCCTCGTCATGTCACAGCCCTCTTCGACATGCTGAAATGCCGAGCATGGTTCCCGTAACCCATCGAGACGACACGCCCGGCATCGCCGCCAAGCTGGACTTTCTGCGCACCTGTGTGGGCCACCCTGTGCAGACGATAGAGACCCACATGTCGTGGCTTGTGCTTGGCCCCGAGCGGGTGCTGAAGCTGAAGAAGCCGGTGCGCTACCCTTTCCTCGACTTCTCGACGCTGGCCTTGCGCGAGGCCAATGCGCGCGAGGAACTGCGGCTCAACCGGCGCCTGGCACCTCGGGTCTACCTCGGTCTGCTCGCCCTTCAGTGGAATGGCCATGATTTCAGCCTCGTGCCCGAGGAGCGGCTGCCGGCGCCGGGCCGCCCCGTCGACTGGCTGGTGTCGATGCAGCGCCTGCCCGACGAGCGCATGCTCGACCACATGCTGGGTGCCGGCCGGGCGACGCCCACAGACATCGACGCGCTGGTCGCCGTGCTCGTGCCGTTCTACCGCCACGCGCCGCGCACGGCCATTACCGCCGAGGAGCACCTGTCCCGGCTGCGGCGCGAACGCGCGATCGACCGCGAGGTGTTGCTGAACCCCCGCTTCGAACTGCCCGCCGCCGCCGCGACGCTCGACCGCATGGACGCCGCCTTCGCCGCGCACGAGGTCGAGATCGCCGATCGCGTGCGCGCGCACTGTCTGGTTGACGGCCACGGCGACCTGCGGCCCGAACATGTGTGCCTGCTCGATCCGCCGGTTGTCATCGACTGCCTCGAGTTCAACGCCGCGATGCGCCAGATCGACCCCTTTGACGAACTGGTCTTCCTCGGCCTGGAGTGCGAGATGATCGGCGCACCGTGGGTCGCCGAGCGCCTCGTCGAGCGCTGCGCCGAGGCGCTCGGCGATCGCCCGCCCGCTGCGCTGCTGCAGCTGTATGTCGCCCAGCGGGCGCAGCGGCGCGCCCGGCTCGCGCTCGCGCATCTGCTTGAGCCTGCGCCGCGCAAGCCCGAGAAGTGGCTGCCGCTCGCCCGGCGCTACGTCGCGCGCACCGCGGCCGCGCTCGATGCGGTCATGGCCGCCACGCCCCATGGCTGCGCCTGATTGCGTCCGCGAACAGCGGCACGCTCGACACGACTTGCAGCTTGCGCGCGGCCGGGCTCGCGAGTCCGAGGCGAAACGGCGGCACGCTGTCGGTGACGACCAGCCGCGCGATGGGCTCGCCGGCCAGCACATCCCCGGCCGGGTCGAAGAACAGGCCGTGCGCGGCGAACGCCACCACCGCCTTGGCGCCGGCACGGTGCAGCGCGGCGGCCGCGCGCAGCATGGTCTCGCCGGTGGCGATCAGGTCGTCCAGCAGCAGCACGGTCGCGCCCGCCACTTCGCCGGCGACGAGCTCGCCGCCGCTGACCAGGCCGGCGCTGCGCCTCTTGTCGACCATTGCGAAGCCGATCTCGCGCGTCAGGCGCTGCTCCAGCGATTCGCGCCAAAGCTGGGCGCGCTTGACACCACCCGGGTCGGGCGAGGCCACGGCGATAGCACCAGACGCCGCGATCTCGTTGGCGAGCGTCTCGAACACTCGATGGGCCTCAAGGTGCATCGTCGGGCAGCGGAACGCGTTCTGGAACGCGGCGACGTTGTGGACCTCGAGCACGATGATCTGCGCGGTGCCGACCGCCTCGAACAGTTGCGCCACGTAGCGCAGCGTCACCGGGTCCCAAGGCTTGGTCTGGCGGTCCTTGCGCGCGTAGGCAAGGTAGGGCACGACCGCCGTCACGCGCGCCGCGCCGTGCTCGCGCAGCGTCGCGATGAACATCAGCAGCCGCGCCAGCTTGTCATGAGGGCTCAAGTCGGGGCCACCGTGCAGGCCGTGCACGACGTAGGCGTCGGCCCCGCGCGGGTCGACCAGCGGCCGCAGCTTGCATTCGCCGTCAGCGAAGGACCGGTCTTCATGGGGTGAGATCGGCACGTCGAGCGCGACGGCCAGCGTCGTGGCGAATGGGCTTTGCGGCTCGAGCGCGAACAGCAGCATGGTGAAATCCTTCTGTTTGGAGAGTCCAGCCTGCGCTTGCCTGGATGCGCCCGGTTTGATTTCGCGCAACTCAGGCGCAGTCGCCCCAGCGCGCGGCCCCGAAGGCGCGAATGAAGCGCTCGACCTCGGCCTCAGGCAGATGGTCGATGCCCCCCGCCGCTGCCCGGCCGGAGCCGCCGAAGCGGCTGCACAAGGCCGCCGCGCCGCCCGGCGCATCGAGCGGCGCGCGTACGCTGACGCGCCAGCCGCCGGAATGCGCGGGCAGCAACAGCGCGTGGGCGCGCCGCGGCTCGCGGTTCGCCAGCTGATTGGCCAGGCAGCCAACGACGCGGCGGCTCCACGCTGCGGCCGGCAGCAGCAGCACGCTGCCGCGCGCGTCCTGCCAGTGAGGTTCGATGCGCGCGGCACGCGCCAGGTCATCTTGACGCCGCGCGTCGATCTCGCGCAGCACCGCCTCGCCCGCCAGCATCTCCAGCGGGTCCTGGTAGCGCGACATCAGCGCGTACAGGCGGGCCGGCGCCATGAACACATCGGCCTCGTCGTCGCCGTAGGCGTTGTAGTTGATCGCCTCGCCGATCATGCGCAGGCTCGCGATCTGCTCGCCACGCAGGTCTGCCGCCGCGGCGAGTCGCTCGGCCACGCGGCCGAGGTTGTCGCCGAAGGCGCCGGCAACGGCCCAGGCGCGGTAGCGGCCGTCCAGGGCATGATCGACGAGCACGCTGGTGCAGACGTCGGCAGCGGTGTCGATGTGCGCCTCGAATCCCGGGTGGGACACCGCGGCGCCGGGATCATGGTGGTCGAAATAGCGCACACGCGCGCCGCTCTCGAGCAGCCGCATGAGCGCGGGGCGGTTGCGCGCCAGGGAGATGTCGCACACCAGCACCTCGTCGCCTGCGCTGGCGTCCACGCGTTCGAGCAGCTCGATGTCGCGCTTCAGGCCGGTGATGAGCGTCGCCTCGGCTGGTTCGTGCAGCCGCCACTGCCGCACAGCGCACAGGCCGTCGGCATCGCCGTTGCAGACGTCGAAGCGGCGCGTCACGACCATGGTCTAAAAAAACTCGAACTCACCGCTGCCATCGGTCTTGCACAGCGAAACCGATGCGCAGCACCGGAGTGCCCGGCTGCTGCGCATCCCGTGTTGCCATGCGGTGCCTACCTTATTGCACCGCGATCTTCTTGGACGCGGGCGAGGCCTTCTTCGGCAGCTCCAGCGACAAAACACCATCGGTGTACTTGGCCACCACCTTGCTGTCGTCCACGTCCTGCGCCAAGCTGAACGTGCGCGAGATGTTGCCCCAGTAGCGCTCGCTGCACAGGACCTTGCCGCCGCTTCCCTTCGTCTCCTTTTCGCGATTCACCTCGGCATCGATCTGCACGATGTTGCCGTCGATGCGGACGTTGATGTCCTCTTTCTTGACCCCCGGGATGTCGGCCTTGACCAGATAGGCATTTTCCTTTTCCGAGACATCGACGCGCATTTTCAGCGCGGGGGTGTCGGCGTCGAAGGCGACCGGGGTAAAAAAGCGGCGCATGGCCATATCAAAGGGATCTGCGACTGCTAAGGGATCCAGTACACGAAGGTTGTTCATGATAATTTTCTCCTTTGGGTTGATTGAAGACGTTGATGAAAAATGCCGGTGTCTTCAAATACCGACTTGAAGCTTGTCCACGACGCGCGAGACACCGCGCGCCGAGAACGCCGCGCCGACGGCCGCCTCGCGCTCGGCCATCGAGTGCACATGACCCCACAGGGTGACCACGCCGCCCTCGACTTCGATGGTGAGATGCCTGGCCTCCCGCATGGCTTGCCGCGTCAGGGCGGCAGTGATCTGCGCGCCGATATCCTGGCCGCTCGCGCGCGGCTTGATGGTGATGCGGTTGTACAGACCGCGCACACCCGTCAATGTCCGGACGCATTGCTCGGCACGGGCAAG
>Ga0155550_1176_pt2 | contig 9306 bp, 4 predicted proteins | sample RifCSPhighO2_12_FD_107207 | JGI IMG/M metagenome (GOLD analysis project Ga0155550, IMG submission 107207) | Burkholderiales bacterium RIFCSPHIGHO2_12_FULL_61_11
ACCACACAGCGGCTAAGAGAGGAGTTGGGTGAGGAGGACCGGCTTTACCTGCAGACCCTGGCACGCGACACCTGGCGCTTCTTTGAGCGCTGCGTGGGTCCCGAGGACAACCATCTGCCGCCGGACAACCTGCAGCTCGTGCCCGAGGCCGCGCTGGCGCACCGGACATCGCCGACCAACGTGGGCTTATACCTGCTGGCCGTCTGCTGCGCGCGCGAGTTCGGCTGGATCACCACGGGCGAGCTGATCAGCCGCCTTGAGGCCGCGCTGTACAGCATTGAACGCTGCCCCAAGCACTATGGCCACCTGCTCAATTGGTACGACACCCGCACGCTCGAAGTCCTGCAGCCCGCCTATGTCTCTTGCGTCGACAGCGGCAATCTGGCCGGCCTGCTGCTGGCGGTGGCGCAGGCCTGCATCAGCCTGGCGCAGGGCAAAGACGACGACAAGCTGGCGCAGGCCGCGTTGTCGCGTCTGGCTGGACGCTGCCAGGCGTTGTACGCGGCCATGGACTTCCGTGTCCTGTACGACCGCAAGCGCCACCTTTTCCACATCGGCCTGCGCGTCGAGGAGCAGGCACTCGACGCGAGCTATTACGACCTGCTGGCGTCCGAGTCGCGGCTGACCAGCTTCCTGGCCATCGCCAAGGGCGACGTGCCACGCCGCCACTGGGCCGCGCTGGGTCGGCCCTTCCTGTCGGTGGGCGTGGCGCCCGGGCTGAAATCGTGGTCAGGGTCCATGTTCGAGTACCTGATGCCATCGCTGCTGATGCCCGAACCCGAGCACGGCTTGCTGCACACGGCGGCGCGCTCGGCAGTGGCCGAACAGCGGGCTTTTGGTGCCGCGCATTCCTTGCCGTGGGGCATGTCGGAATCGGGCTATTTCGCGCAGGACCATTCACTGGCCTACCAGTATTCGCCCTTCGGCGTGCCGCGCCTGGCGCTGCGGCGAACGCCGCCCTCCGACCGGGTCGTCGCGCCTTATGCCAGCTTGTTGGCCAGCTTGTTCGATCCGGGTCAATCCGTGAGGAATCTACAGCGGCTGGAGCGGCTGGGTGCGCGCGGCGAACTCGGTCTGTTCGAGGCGCTGGACTTCACCGTGTCGCGCCAGCCAGGAAAACAGGCTTTCAGCCTGGTCGAGGCATTCATGGCACACCACCAGGGCATGTCGCTGGCGGCGCTGTGCAACGTGCTGTGCCTGGACGCGCCCCGGCGCTGGTTCGCCGCCGAGCCGCAGGTAGCGGCGCACGAGGCACTGCTGCATGAGCGTTGCCCGCGCCAGATCGTCGAAAGCGCCGACCCGCGCCTGCCCCCCGAACCCAGTGGCTATCTGGCGGAGCCGGTATTCCAGTCGCGGGACGTGAACCCGCTCACGCCCGGCTGGAAACCCACCCACCTGCTCTCCAATGGGCACTACAACGTCGCCCTGCACGCCAGCGGCGCCGGCGTCAGCCGCTGGCGGGGCCGCAACGTTTCGCGCTGGCGCGATGACCTGCTGCGCGACAGCTACGGCAGCTTCTTCTACCTGCGCCGGAACGACCAGCGCACGGTCGTTTCCCTCACCGCCGCACCGGCACCGGGGCCGGGCTGGCGCTACCAGGCGCGCTTCCTGGCCGACCGGGTGCAGTTCGAGGCGCACGATGGTGACCTGATCGCGAGCATCACCGTGCTGGTCAGCCCCGAGGATGACACCGAACTGCGCACGGTGACACTGCACAACATAGGCAGCACCGAACAGATCCTGGAACTGGTCTCCTGCTTTGAGGCCGTGCTGGCCGACCCGCGCGCCGATGAAACGCACCCGGCTTTTTCCAACCTTTTCGTGCAGACCCGCTGGAAACCGCAATGGCGCGCCCTCATGCTGACGCGTCGGCCGCGGCTGAACGGCGAGCCGCAAATGGCGGTATCGCATTTCCTGGCCGAAGCCGACGCCGAGTTGCTTTCGATGGACTGCATCGCCGATCGCCGGCTGTTCGCTGGCCGCAACCACCCGGCGCATCAGCCGGCCCTGCTGGCCCAAACCCAGGACGCCAACGGCAGCCCGATCAATGGCCTTGATCCGGTGGCCAGACTGCGCCTGAAGCTGCGGCTGTTGCCTGGCGCCGTGGCCAGGCTGAGCTTCGCCACGGCCGCTGCCGAAACCGAAGACGAACTGGCGGCGCGCATCGACAAGTACCTGCAGCCGATGCACATCGAGCGCGCCACCCGCATGGCCGCCACGCTGGCCCAGGTGCGGCTGCGCGACCTGGCGATGACTCCCGAGAAAACCCTGGCGCTGCAGGACCTGAGCACGGCGCTCATGTACAGCACGCCGCGGCCAGCCGCCGCCGAATACACGCCGCTCGACCAGCGCCAGCTCTGGCGTTTTGGCATTTCGGGGGACAAGCCCATCGTGCTGGTGCGCATCCATTCGCCCAGCGGCATGCCGCTGGTGCATTCGCTGATGCGAGCGCAGCCCTGGTGGACCTTCGGCGGCCTGATGGTTGACGTCGTGGTGCTCAATAGCGAGCCCCACGCTTACCTGATGCCCCTGCAGCGCGACATTCTGGCGCTGCGCCATCGGCTGATGCAGACCGTGCAAGACAGCTTCCCTCCCAGTGACGCCGCCGGCTTTTACCTGCTGCGCGAGCAGGACACGAGCGCTACCGAGCAGGCCGCGCTGGCCGGGCTGGCGCGTGTCGTGCTCATCGCCGATGGCCGACCGCTGGAAGTGCAGGTGGCGGCATTGCGCGAGAGCTGGCTGCCACATCAGAGCAGCGCGGTGGCCCGCAACCCCCTTTCCGGCCAGCTGCCAGAAACCGGGACCCAAAGCAGCTCGGCACCTACGGGCCACTTCGACCCCGAAAGCGGCGAATTCCGCTTTGAGCTGCAAGGCGGCCAGACCTTGCCCAGGCCCTGGGTCAACATCATCGCCAACCCGGCGTTCGGTTTTCAGGTATCGGAAACGGGCAGCGGCTACACCTGGGCTGGCAATAGCCGACTGCACCAGCTCACGCCGTGGTCCAACGACCCGGTGCGCGACCCCGCCTTCGAGCATTGGCTGCTGCAGGACCTGGACAGCGGTCAGGTGTTTCCATTGGCGCCGTCTTTCTTAACAGCGCCGGAAAGCCTTTGGCGGGTGCGCCATGGCCAGGGTTATTCGGTGTTTGAAGGGCGGCACGGCGACCTGCAAGTGGAAACGACTTTCTTTGCCAACCTGAGCGAGGCGGTGAAAGTGGTGCAGGTTCGCGTTCGGCTGGAAGGTGTCGGGCGGCGACGCTTGCGCACCGTGGCGATGGTGGAATGGCAGATGGGCGAGGCACTCGGCGCAAGGCGTACGCTGCACACATGGAAAAGCCCCGCGCAGGCGGCCGTGTTCGCCAAGCAGCGCGAAAGCCAGGGCGGCTTCGGCGGTTCAACGGCCTTTCTGGCTTTTCTCGGCACAGACGGCACGGCAACCGCGATGCAATGGACCTGTCATCGCGGCGAATTCTTCGACACGCTGGGGCGATTGGTGCTCCCCGATACCCTCAAGCAACGCAGTGGCGGCGCGCTTGATCCCTGCGCCGCCCTGGCCGGCGAGTTCAGGCTGACCGGCGGTGGCACACTGGCCTTCAGTTTCATCCTGGGCCACGGGGCGGACGCAGCTGCCGCAGAACAGTTGGCCCTGAACTGGGCGCAGCGCGATACCAGCGCGGCACTGGCCGAAGTCAAGGCTTGGTGGTCGCAACTACTGGGCAAAGTGCAAGTGCGAACGCCCGACCCGCTGTTCGACGCGTTGATCAACCGCTGGCTGCTCTATCAAACCGTGGTGTGCCGCCTCTGGTCCAAGGCCGGGTTCTATCAGGCGGGCGGCGCTTTTGGTTTTCGGGATCAATTGCAGGACGCGATGGCCCTGGGCCTGGCCGAGCCGGGACGGCTGCGCGAGCAAATCATGCTCAATGCCTCGCGCCAATTCCCCGAAGGCGATGTCCAGCACTGGTGGCACGCGCCGGGCGGCGCAGGCGTGCGCACGCATTTTTCCGACGATCTGCTCTGGCTGCCTTACGCCTGCGCGCACTATGTGGCGCTGACTGGCGACGCGGCCCTGCTCGACGAGGCCGCCCCCTTCATTGAGGGCCCACCGATACCCGAGGGCGACGAGGACGCCTACTACGCGCCGCACATCAGCGCGCAGTCGGCCAGCGTCTATGAGCATTGCGCACGCACCCTGGACCGCAGCCTGGCAGTCGGCGTGCATGGCTTGCCGCTGATGGGCAGCGGCGACTGGAACGACGGCATGAACCGCGTTGGCAACGAGGGCCGCGGTGAGTCGGTCTGGCTGGGCTGGTTCCTGTGCAGCGTCGTCGCTGGCTTTGCGCCCTTGGCCAAAGCGCGCGGCGACGACACCCGCGCGGCGCGCTGGCTTGAGGCGCGCAGCGGCTGGGTCGCCGCGCTGCACGATGCCGGCTGGGACGGCGCCTGGTTCCGCCGCGCCTTTTTCGACAACGGCGCGCCGCTGGGTTCAAGCGCCAACGACGAATGCCGCATCGACCTGATCGCGCAGGCCTGGAGCGTGCTGTCCGGCGCTTCCACGGCGGCTTTCACGACGCCGGCCATGCAATCACTGAAGACTCAGCTGGTCGATGAGAAAGCCGGCCTGCTGCGCCTGCTCGATCCGCCCTTGCAGCATTCCGCCAACAACCCCGGCTACATCCAGGCTTACCCGCCGGGCGTGCGTGAAAACGGCGGTCAATATTCGCACGCTGGCGTCTGGGCGCTGATGGCCCAGGCTCTCAGCGGCGACACCGAGGGTGCCTGGAACAGCTTTGAGGCTCTCAGCCCGGCGCACCGCAGCCAGCATTCCGAGCGCGGCCCTGCCTACGAAATCGAGCCTTACGTGATGGCCGGTGACATCTACAGCGCCGCGCCCTACGTCGGCCGCGGCGGCTGGAGCTGGTACACCGGATCGGCCGCCTGGCTTTACCGCGCGGCCCTGGAAACGCTGCTCGGCCTGAGCGTGCAGCCGGGCCGGCTGTCGCTGTCGCCGCGCCTGCCGGCGCATTGGCCCATTGTGGAAATTCGCCTGAAATTGCAGGGGCGCGACATCACCGTGCACTGGCAGCGCGACCTGCACAAGCTGCCCGCGTTGAAGGCCGACCAGCTGCTGGACTGGGGCGAGTGGGTAGAGCTCGACCGCTTGCCGCCGCAGGCTGTGCTGCTGGTGCGCGGCGAAGCGATGTCGGCGCAGCCACCAGACCTTGCGGTGCCGAGCCGGTCGCAGTGACAACGAGTCCCTAAAAAATATACTACAAATTTAATAGCTCCTCATGCCCGTAACCATTGGGCTAGAGGCCAAAAAGGCTTAAACTATTTTGGTCAGGTAGTTGAGCTGCCGCCGCATCGCCACTAGGAGCCCAGAAACTCGCCAATCGGTTTCAGGTCATCGACCCGGTCGCAAATGGCCTTGACGATCATCAAGATGGGGATACCCAACAGCAGTCCCCAAACGCCCCACAGCCACGCCCACGCGAGCAAGCCGACAAACACCGCCACCGGGCTCATTTGGCTGGTGCGGCTGGTCAGCCAGGGCGTGACCAGGTTGCCAACGACGGTGTGTATGACCAGCGAGACGCCAGCCACCGCCAAGGCCATGTTGAGCGAGCCAAACTGCAAAAAACCGACCAGCGCCGAAGCTGCGGCGGTGATCAGGGTGCCGACATAAGGCACCAGGTTGAGCACGCCAGCCACAATCCCCCACACCGCGGCGTTGTCCAGTCCGATGGCCAGCAGACCCAGCCAGGCCAGTACCCCCACCAGCGCGCTGGTCAGGACTTGCACTTGCAAATAGCGCTGGATCTGGCTGGTAATTTCGTGCAGCGCCTGCAGCGTGATTTTCTTGCTGCTCAGGCGCGGACCTGCCAGCTTGACCAGCTTGCGGCGAAAGGTGTCGCCAGAAATCATTAAAAAATAGGTGAGAAAAATGACCACGATGGTCTGGCCCAGCAAGGTGAGCAGGCCGATCGTGCCGGTCCACAAATAGTCCCTGACATTAAATCGCGAGGTTTCGACCACCACCCGCGTGACGCCGCGCGTGCTGCCGGGCGAGGCATTCTCTTGCGCCGCCTGTTCAATTTGCGACGCGGCCTTCTGCACGGTTTCCAGCGCGCTCTTGGATACGCCGCTGCGTGGCTTCACGGCTTGCCGAAATTTTTGCGCCGCCGCCGGCAGCGCTTCTACCAATTGCGTCGCCTCATCCCTGAGCGAATATGCGGTCGATCCGATCGCACCGAAAATCGCCAGCAGCAGCACGGCGGCGCCCAACCAGCGCGGCACGTGTTTGAGCTCCATCCAGTTGACCAGGGGCGACAGCGCATAGCTGAACAAAACGCTGAGCATGACCGGAATAAAGACGTCCTTCGCCCATTGAAGCATGAAAACACTGGCCAAAACGGCCAGCACCACCAGCGACATATTCCGGATGTCCACCGGCATGTGAATCAGCGTCCGGTCCGGCTCGCTCAACGCCGCCGCCGCGGGTTTGACCACCGGGGCGTCCAAAATCAGATCTTCAGTCATCGTGTTCCTTGAAAAAATCCGCTGATGCAGCCGCATTGACCGGCAATAGGTAACGCGGAGCAGTCTCCACCGTTGTCATGAATTGATTCAAACCGAAGGGCCCATGAGACCGTGTAGGACGCAGGCACCGGAAAGGACCGGCGAGCGTCCCTGAAAGACGATGCGGGAGGCTCGCCATCAGCCCGCAATCGCTTCACGAACCGCACTGAGCTGGCGTCTTGAAACCGCCAGCACTTCTGCAATGCCGTTGAGCCGCACCGCCCAGCCTTCGCCTTCTTCGGGGTCGAAATGCTTTTCGAGTGCGCGTATCGCGCGCCGCGCAATCAGCGCATTGCGGTGAATGCGCATGAACTGCCCCGCGTGCCGCTCTTCCAGCTCGCTCAATGAGGCGTCCAGGATGTAGCTGCGACTGGCCGTGCGCACGGTGATGTATTTGAGCTCAGCCTTGAGGTAAAGCACTTCGGCGAGCGGCACCCGTTCGGTTCGGCCACGGTCTTGAATGATCAGCATTTCATCAGGCAAATCAGGCTGTAACGTTGTTCTTGATTGCGCCAGTCGCTCCACTTTTTGTAGCGCCTGCTGCAAACGCTCGAGTCGCACCGGCTTGGTCAGGTAGTCGATGGCTTCAAGCTCGAAGGCCTGCACGGCATGGCCGGAATGCGCCGTGACAAACACCACGGCGGGCGGCTGGGGCAAAGCGGCAATGCTTTGGGCCAGCCCAATACCATCAAGCCCCGGCATGCCGATGTCCAGCAACACTGCGTCAAAAGTGTCCCGCTGCAGGGCCGTCATGGCTTGCACGGCGTTTGCTGCTTCCGCAGCCACCCGCGCGGCCGGCGCCACGCAATCGCCCAGCAGCGTGCGCAGGCGGGAACGGGCCAGCGCTTCGTCGTCAACCACGAGTATTTTCAGGCTCATATGGGAATTTCCAGCCTGACCTGAAATACGCCATCCTTGAAAGCGGTCTTGAACTGTGACTGCACATCATGCAGCAAGGCCAGGCGTTCACGCACATTGGCCAGCGCCAGCCCGTGGCCGCGCTCGCCCGCGCCAGCAGGGGTTGAATTGGTCACCTTGATCACCACTGTGCTGCCGCGTCTGAGCGTGGAGATTTTTATTTGCGCCCCGCCGGCACTGGGCTCCACACCGTGGATGACGGCGTTTTCCACCAGCGGCTGCAGCAGTAGCGGCGGCAGCTTGGCGGGGTCGGCCCGGGCGTCCAGGCTCCATTGCACCTGCAGGCGATCGCCAAATCGGATCTGCTCAATCGCCAGGTAGCGTTGCGCCAGCGCGATTTCCTGCCCCAACGTGACCGATTCGGCCGGGTCAGCCAGGGCATGGCGAAACAGCTCGCTCAAGTCCTCCAGCACAGCCTCGGCCTTGGCCGGTTCGGCGCGCACCAGGGCAATGGCGCTGTTGAGCGTGTTGAACAGAAAATGCGGCCTGATGCGCGACTGCAGCTCAGCCAGCCGCGCCGCCGTGGCCGCCGGAGTGCGCGCCTTGGTGCGCCAGAAAAGACCTGCCAGCACCATGGCCGAGAGCAAGGCGCCGGAAGCCGCACTGGCCCACCAGGGCGCCGGCTGCAGCAGCCCCATCAGGTCCAGCAGGCCGCAGCCGTATAGCCCCGCCACCGCACCCAGCACCATGCCAGCCAGCCACTGGCGCGAAGGTTCCAGCCGGTTCAGGCGGGCCTTTAACGCACAGACAACAATCAGCCAGGCCAGCGTGGCGGGCAGCACGCCGCCAGTCAGCAGGGAAAACCGCAACAGCCAATCGACCGCCTGAGCGGCTCCAAACATGGCGCCCACACCCACCACGGCCTCGACAAACAGCACCACGCGCAACACCACGCCGACATGGCAGGCATCAAACATGCTGGGACGCACCAATGGCCCAAGCGACGCTTCTTCGCCCTGGATGGAGCTCCCCTGGAGTGTGGACTCTGCGAAATGCGGTGGATCGTGCGAAGGCTTCATCGGTTCTTCAAAGTTTTTGAGCATCGCTTGGGTCAGGCGCGGCGCAGATAAAATCAGTCAATAAGTATTGCACTGGTCGCGACCTTCCCGCCATCGGTTTAAACACTATTGTCCAGAATAGCGCTCAGAATAGCGCACTTGACACCACTGGCCTGCACCCAGCGCTGGCCTGCCCCGACCCGTGACTGACCGAAAGAAAGCCCGACGTGAATCAATTCGACAAAAAATCCCAAGCCTGGTCTGCCCTGTTCTCCGAGCCCATGAGCGACCTGGTCAAGCGCTACACGGCCAGCATCCTTTTTGACAAGCGCCTCTGGCAGGCCGACATCACCGGCTCGCTGGCCCACGCCGGCATGCTGGCGGCGCAGCACATCATCTCGCCCGCCGACCATGCGGCCATCCAGCAAGGCATGGCGCAAATCACCGCTGAGATCGAGTCGGGCGCGTTTGACTGGAAGCTGGACCTCGAAGATGTGCATCTCAACATTGAAGCGCGCCTGACGCAAATTGTGGGCGATGCCGGCAAACGACTGCACACCGGCCGCTCCAGAAACGACCAGGTTGCCACCGACGTGCGCCTGTGGCTGCGCGGCGAGATCGACCTGATAGGCGGCCTGCTGACCGACTTTCAAAAAGCCCTGATCGATATTGCCGAAAAAAATGTCGACGTCATTCTGCCCGGCTTCACGCATTTGCAGGTGGCACAACCCGTGAGCTTTGGCCATCACATGCTGGCCTATGTGGAAATGTTCAGCCGCGATGCCGAGCGCATGCAGGACGTGCGCAAACGCGTG